>Ga0315281_10013906_pt1 | contig 10870 bp, 9 predicted proteins | sample YL17G07_0_MG_FD_204540 | JGI IMG/M metagenome (GOLD analysis project Ga0315281, IMG submission 204540) | Sediment microbial communities from Yellowstone Lake, YNP, Wyoming, USA - YL17G07_0 | ecosystem: Environmental > Aquatic > Freshwater > Lake > Sediment | place: USA: Wyoming | collected... | reverse complement strand
CAAGGGGGCCGGTGCCTCGGGCATCCTCGTGCTGCCGATCGAGAAGATCGTCCCGTGAGCAGCGTCGCCCTGCGCCTGCGACGGCTCGACCTCGGAGCCGCGGCCGCAGATGCCGCCCAGGCGGCAGACCGCCGGGCCCTCGTCCGACGCACCGCTGTGCCCGATGGGCGTGTCCGCGAGGTCGTCCGAGGGATCCTGGCCGACGTGCGCCTCCGTGGCGACGCGGCCGTCCGGGAGACCAACGCCCGGGTGGGCGGCGGCCTGCCGTCCGGCCGTCTGTTGCTGGGCAGCGCCGAGCTTGCCGACGCGCGGGAGGCGCTCGAGCCTGCCCTCAGGCGCGCCCTCGAAACCGCCATCGACAATGTCCGGACGTTCGCCCGGACGCAGATTCCCCCCACGACACGCACGATGGTCGTCCCTGGTGTGGAGATCGAACGCCGCTGGGCGCCGATCGAGTCGGTCGGCTGCTATGTCCCGGGCGGGACGGCGCCGCTCCCCTCCTCGCTCATCATGGCCGTGGTCCCGGCCCAGGTCGCCGGTGTCGGACGGATCGTCGTGGCCACACCGGCGGGCGCCGACGGGACGGTCGACGGGGTGATCCTCGGGGTCGCGGCCCTCCTGGGGCTGGACGCCGTCCTGGTCGCCGGTGGCGCCCAGGCGCTCGCCGCCCTCGCCTTCGGCCTGCCTGACGAGGGGCTGGCCCCGGTCGACCGGATCGTGGGGCCGGGCAGCACCTGGGTCACCGCCGCCAAGCTCGAACTGGCCGGCGACGTCGGGATCGACCTGCCTGCCGGCCCATCAGAGGGTCTTGTGCTGGCCGACGAGAGCGCGGATCCCCGCTTCGTGGCGGCCGACCTGCTCACCCAGGCCGAGCACGGGGTCGATTCGCCCGCCATCCTGGTCACGACGTCGCCCACGGTCGCCGATGCGGTGGAGCGGGAGCTCGTCCGCCGGCTGGCCGAAGAGCCGCGGGCCGCGATCCTGGAGCGGTCGCTGGCGGTTCACGGTCGAATCGTCCTGGCACCATCGCTCGACCTCGCCATCGAGTTCGTCAACGACTACGCGCCCGAACACCTCTCCGTGGAACTGCGCGACGAGGACATCGAGCCGGCCGTCGCACGCCTGAGGAACGCCGGCAGCCTCTTCGTGGGGCGGTGGGCTCCGGAGTCCGCCGGCGACTACGCCACGGGTGCCAACCATGTCCTTCCCACGGGCGGCCTGGCCCGCTCCTGCGGGGCGCTCTCGGTGGACACGTTCGGCAAGTACGTGCAGGTCCAGCGAGTCAGTCGCGACGGTCTTTCCGCGCTGCGCGCCGCGATCACCACACTGGCGGAGGCGGAGGGGCTGAGCGCACACGGCCGCGCGGTCGAGGTCCGGTTCGACGACCGGGCCGACCGGTGAGCCACTCTCCGATGAGCATGGCCTCCCCGACCTCACCATCGGTCTACACCTGGGAAGCGACCAACGAGGCCGTCTCCGAGAAGTACGGCGTGCCCCTGGATCGGATCATCCGCTTCGACCTGAATACGTCCCCCGAACCGCCCGGCATGGTCGCCCGGATCCTGGCGGCAAACCGGTTCGAGAACAGCCTCTCCGAGTACCCGCCCTCCGACTATCGGCGCCTCGCCGAGGCGGCGGCGTCCACCTACGGCGTGGATCGCAGCGAGATCCTCGTCGGCGCGGGCGCCGACGAGATCCTCGACATGGCGGCCAAGGCGTTCCTGGTGGCCGGCGGCACCGCTGTCGTGGCGATCCCGACCTACTCGATGTACCGCGTCGTGACCGAGCAGCGTGGGGCTCGCTCCGTGGGCGTCCTGCGCCTCGGTCCCGACCGGGACTACGCGCTCGACGTCCCGGCCATACGCGCGGCCGCACGCGAGGCGACCCTCGTCTGGATCTGCAACCCGAACAACCCGACCGGGCGCCTCGAGCCGGAAGGGCTGGTTGCCGAACTCCTTGCCGGTCTGGCGGCCGATGCCGCCCGGGATGGTCGCGAAGCTCCCTTCGTCGTCCTCGACGAGGCCTACGCGGAGTTCGCGGGCTCCAGCCTGATCTCCCTTCGTGACCGGTACCCGAGGCTCGTGGTGGTTCGCACCGCCAGCAAGGCCTATGCCCTCGCCGGCCTCCGGGTCGGGTTCGCCGTCGCCCGTCGCGAGACGCTTGAGCGGATGGAGTCGTACCGGCCGCCAGGGTCGGTGTCGACGATCTCCGTCACCGTGGTGGCCGAGGCGCTCGCGGACCCGGCCACGCTGGCGGATACGGTCGCCCGGGTCCATGCCGAGCGGACCCGCCTGGGCACGGCCCTCGCCTCGATCGGCTGGAAGGTGGATCCGAGCGTGACGAACTTCCTGCTCGTGGACTTCGACTCACCAGAACGCGCAGGCCGTGTCGCGGAATCGCTGCTCGGCCGCGGGCTCGTCCCTCGCACGTTCCCGGCCGAGCATCCGCTCTCGGGGCACCTGCGGTTCACCGTTCGCGCCACCTGGGAAGACGATCGACTGATCGAAGCGGCAGGCGAGATCGCCCGCGAGGAGGAGACAGCATGACCACGCCGCTCGGATCGCTCGACATCGTCCAGTCCGGCGTCCGTGCCGTGACGGTCAGCCGCCGTACGCGGGAGACCAGCGTCACGGTGGACCTGGTGCTCGATGGAACTGGCACGGCGAGCGTGGAAACCGGGGTTCGCTTCTACGACCACCTGCTCACCGCCCTCGGCCACCACGGCCTCTTCGACCTCACCATCCGCTCGACGGGCGACCTGGATGTCGATGAGCACCACACCGTGGAGGACGTTGCCCTCGTGCTCGGTGCGGCGTTCGACCTGGCCCTCGCTGACCGGTCCGGGATCGCGCGCTTCGGGCAGTCGAGCGTTCCCATGGACGAATCGCTGGCGACCGCGGTCATCGACGTCGGCGGCCGTCCCTACGCCGTGATCGACCTCCCCTTCCGCGGGGAGCGCGTCGGCGAGCTGCCGCTGCAGCTGGTCGAGCACGCCCTGGATTCCTTCACCCGCACGGCACGTGCGACGCTGCACCTCTCCGGGTCGGGGCGAAACGACCACCACCTGGCCGAGGCCGCCTTCAAGGCCCTCGGGCGAGCGCTGCGGATCGCCTGCGAGATCGACCCCCGCCGAATCGGCATCGCCTCCACCAAGGGGACCCTGGCGTGACCCGAGTCGGCGTCGTGGACTACGGCGCGGGCAATCTCGTGAGCATCGCGCAGGCCCTGGAGGCCGTCGGCGCCGAGGTGCTGGTCGCCGCGCGCGGTCATGCCCTGCGGGGGATCGATGGACTGATCGTCCCGGGAGTCGGCGCGGCCCGGCCGGCCATGAACCGGTTGCGTCGCCGCGGCCTGCTCGACCCCATCCTCGCCTGGCTCGCGGACGACCGGCCGTACCTGGGGATCTGCCTCGGGCTCCAGCTGCTCTTCGAGGGCAGCGACGAGGACGGCGCGGTCACCTTCGGCTCGCTTCCCGGGCGGTCGGTGGAACTCGTCGGCGCACCGCGCCTTCCGCACATCGGATGGAACCAGGTCGAGCGTCGGCGTCCGCACCCGCTCTTCAACGGCATCGCCGATGGAGCGGACTTCTACTTCGTCCACTCCTACGTCGGAACCCCGCCGGAGAGCGAACGGGCGCTGGTCGTTGCCGAGACCGAGTACGGCGTCCGGTTCCCCAGCGTCGTAGCCCGCGGCCGGACGACGGGGGTCCAGTTCCACCCGGAGCGAAGCGGCCGCGACGGACTCCGGCTGCTGGCCAACTTCGTCGCGAGCCTCGCCCCGGCGGCGCGGGACTTGCGTCCGATGGCCACGGCCGCAGCCGCTGGCGGGATCGCCTGATGCTCTGCCGTCGCGTGATTCCCTGCCTGGACGTTGCCAACGGCCGGGTCGTGAAGGGCACCCGCTTCGTCGACCTGGTGGACGAGGGCGATCCGCCGGAGCTGGCCGAGCGCTACGCCCGGGAGGGAGCCGACGAGCTGGTCTTCCTCGACATCACCGCTGCCCCGGAGGGACGGGGCACCCTGCTCGAGATCGTCGAGCGCACCGCCCGTCGGGCGTTCATCCCGCTGACGGTGGGTGGCGGGGTCCGCCAGGTCAATGAGATGCGCGATGTCCTGCGGGCCGGGGCAGACAAGGTCTCCCTGAACACCGCGGCCGTGGCGGATCCCGACCTCGTCACGCGGTGCGCCCGCCGGTTCGGGCGTCAGGCCGTCGTGGTCGCCATCGACGCGCGCCGCATCGTGGTCGCGGGCGCCGGCGAGGCGGCAGGATCAGGCGAACCCCGTTGGGAGGTCCTCGTCAAGGGTGGCCGCCAGCCGACCGGCCTCGATGCCGTCGCCTGGGCCGCGCGGGCTGCCGACCTGGGTGCCGGCGAGCTCCTGGTGACGTCGATCGATCGCGACGGAACCCAGTCCGGCTACGACACGGATCTCCTCCGAGCGATCAGCCGCAGCGTCGGCATCCCGGTCATCGCGTCCGGCGGCGCCGCGTCGCCCGCGGACTTCGTTGCCGCAGTCCGCGATGGCGAGGCAGACGCGGTGCTGGCCGCCTCGATCTTCCACCGTCGGATCCACAGCATCGCCGCCGTCAAGGCTGCCATGGCGGCCGCCGGCATCCATGTTCGGCTCGACCGGGAGACTGCCGCATGAGGACCACGTCGAACGCGACCGGGACCACCGCCGCGCTGGTCTCCGGCCCTCCCCTTCGCTGGGGCGCGGACGGCCTCCTGCCGGCGGTCATCCAGGGTGCTGCCGATGGCCATGTCCTGATGGTGGCCTACATGGACGCCGAGGCGCTGGCGGCGACGCTGGCGACGGGCGAGGTCCACTTCCACTCACGCTCCCGGGGGCGCCTGTGGCGCAAGGGCGAGACGAGCGGCAACGTCCTCCAGCTGCGCGCAATCAGCGCGGACTGCGACGGGGACGCGCTCCTCGTGACGGCCGAACCGGTCGGACCCACCTGCCACCGCGGGACGCAGAGCTGCTTCGACGACGAGGTCCAGGAGGCAGGGCTCCCGGACGCCGGCGCGGACCACGACGCGCCGCCCGAAACGGGCCAGGGCTTCGACTGGCTGGAGGAACTCTGGGCCACGATCGTCGACCGGGCCTCGCGTCGTCCTGCCGGGTCGTACACCGCCAAGCTGCTGTCCGGCGGCGTGGACGCCGTCGCCCGGAAGGTGACCGAGGAGGCGACCGAGGTCCTCATGGCGGCCAAGGACGACGCTGCTGCGCCAGAGGGTGACCGCGAGCGAACCCGCTCCCAACTCGCGGGAGAATCGGCCGACCTGCTCTACCACCTGCTGGTGCTGCTGGCGGAACGTGGCCTGCGGCCCTCCGCGACGCTCGACGTCCTGCGGGCCCGCCATCCAGCAGCCGGGGTCAGAAGCCTGCCAGGAACCGCTGCGGATTCTCGATCATGATCGTCCGGATCTCGGCCTCGGTGAGCCCGATGGCGCGCTGCAGGCTGGAGGCGAAGACCCGGGGGATGTAGCCGAAGTCGCTGGGGCCGATGCCGAACATGGTCTCGGGGCCGCTCTGGACCACGAGGGCGTCGTGGGCCAGCATCAGCTGGCCAAGGTGGCCGGCCTCCAGGGCGACCCGGGCAACGTCGATCCGCTGCTCGTCGGGGGCGAACTCGTAGGAGATCATGTCGACGCTCACGTTGGCGCCCCGTCGGAGCGCCCCGAGGAGCCGTCCCTGCCAGCTCTCGCCGCCCCCGACATGGCTGATGCAGATCCGCGCCGGATCCACCCCCTCGGCCTCGAAGAGGTCGAGCTGCTCGGCCTCCAGCGAATCGGTGATGTGGCTGACGATCGGGGCGTTGGTGGCCCGGTGGGCCCGGGCCGTTGCCCGCAGCAGCTTCTCCTCGTGCGGCCCGATGCTCCCCTCGCCCGTGGCGCACTTGATCAGGCCGGCCCGGATGGTCGTGGCACCCATCCCCTCGGTCAGCTCGCGCTGGTAGAGATCCGCGAGCGCGTCGACATCGAGCGCCCGGGCGAGCGGGTGCATCGGCGTCCAGCCCTCGTGGAAGAAGCCCGTCGCGCCGATCACCGCGACCCCCGACCGTCGCGAGACCTCGGCCATCAGGTCGGCGTACCGGCCGGCCCCGATCGGCGTGCAGTCAGCGAGGGCGCCCACGCCGTCCGCGGCCGCGGATCGGAGTCTGGCCGCGATCTGCTCGACGGTCGCCTCGAAGTCGAGCGAGAGCTTCGGGCGGCCCTGGAGCTCGCCCCAGTCAACGACGAGGTGTTCGTGGACCAGGGTCAACCCGAGCGATGCTGCCGGGACGTCGCCAAGGACGGTGCGGACCCGGCCGCTCACGCGCCGCTGTCGGTCAGCCGGCCGATCAGGACCCGCTTCTTGCCGACCCGGACGACGAACCGGCCGCCAAGGCGGTCCGGGACCGGTTCCATGGGCGCGCCGAGGCGCTCATCGTTGACGGTGAGCCCGCCCTGTTCGATCAGTCGTCGAGCCTCCGAGCGCGAGGACGCGGCTCCAGCCGCCACGGCGAAGTCGACACCGCTGGCCAGGGCGGCCTGCCCGACTTCGAAGTCGGGCGGCGAGTCGGTGGCCGTGATCGTGGCCGCCGCAGCACGCCCGAAACGGACTCGCGATTCCTCAGCGGCGCCATCGGCCGCGGCGGGTCCGTGCACCCGGGCGGTGATATCCCGGGCCAGGGCCAGCTGCGCCCGGCGCGCCTCGGGCCGCTCCGCGTGTTCCCCCTCCAGGCGTTCGATCGACGGCCGATCGAACAGGGTGAAGCGCCGGAGGAGATCACCGACCTCCTCGTCGGCCACCCGGTACCAGAACTGGTAGAAGTCGAAGACGCTGGTGCGGGCGGGGTCCAGCCAGACGTTGGCCCCCTCGCTCTTGCCGAACTTCTGGCCGCCGGAGTTCATCAGCAGCGGGAAGCTGAGCCCGTGGGCGAGGTCCCCGCCGTCCTCCGAGCCGTGGACCCGCCGGATCAACTCGAGGCCGGCCGTGATGTTGCCCCACTGGTCGGCGCCGCCCGTCTGGAGCTCCACGCCCATCTCGCGGTACAGGTGGAGGAAGTCCGCCGACTGCAACAGCATGTAGCTGAACTCGGTGAAGCTCAGGCCCGCGTCGAGACGGGTCTGCACCGAGTCCTTGGAAAGCATGTACGGGATCGTGAAGTGCTTGCCGATGTCCCGGAGGAAGTCGAGCAGCCCGTACGTGCCCAGCCAGTCGAAGTTGTCGACCATGAGCGCGCCTGTGGGACCCGGGGCGAAGTCGAGGAAGCGCCCCAGCTGGGCCCGGATCCCCTCCGAGTTGCGCACGATGGCGGCCCGATCCTGCAGCTGGCGTTCGCTGGACCGCCCGGATGGGTCACCGATCATCCCCGTGCCCCCCCCGACGACAGCGATCGGACGGTTGCCGTGCCGCTGCAGGTGGAGCATCCCGAACACCGGGATCAGGTGTCCGACGTGGAGTGACGACGCCGTGGGGTCGAACCCGTTGTAGCCGGTGATCGGCCGGCCGCTGTCGAGGCGCGCGGCAAGCCCGGGAGTCCGGTCCTGGAGCATGCCGCGCCAGGCCAGCTCCTCGAGCAACCCTGCGGCGGGTTCTGTCGTCATTCGGGCCAGGAGTGAAGGGGAGTCCATGAGGCTCCCTATGCTATCGTGGAGTTCCGAATGGATACGAGCCTCGCGCGCCGCCAACGCCGCCGGCGCAATGGAAACGGTCAGCGGCAGCGGGGCCCGGGCGTCGCGAGCCAGGTCGCCATCACCATCCCCCTGGTCCTTCTCGCCGGCTTCGTGCTGCTCGGCCTGCTGGGGCTGGCCACCGTCGTCGGGGCCTACGGCCATTACAGCGAGGGGCTGCCCGACCCCAAGGCGCTGCTCAGCCAGGTGGACTTCGAGCAGCAGACGATCGTCTACGACGCTTCGGGCAAGGTGGAGCTGGCCCGCTTCGGGCAGCAGAAGCGGACGGTCGTCCAGTTCGAGGATCTGCCCCCGATGCTCGTCGACGCCACCACCAGCGTCGAGGACAAGACGTTCTGGCAGAACGCCGGCTTCGACCCGATGGGAATCGTGGCCGCCGCGATCGACACGCTCCGCGGTCGGTCGCGGGGTGCCTCCACGATCACCCAGCAGCTCGTCCGGGCACGCCTCCTGCCGGACGAGGCCTTCAAGGGCTCCACCTATGAGCGGAAGATCAAGGAGATCATCCAGTCGATTCGCCTGACCCAGGCGCTCGGGTCTGGCGACGAAGGCAAGCGCCAGATCATGTTCTACTACCTGAACCAGAACTTCTACGGCAACCAGAGCTACGGCGTGGCGGCCGCGGCCCGCAGCTACTTCGGGGTGACAGACCTCAGCAAGCTCACGATCGCCCAGGCCGCCATCCTGGCGGCCATCCCCCAGTCGCCCACCCAGTTCGACCTCGTCAAGAACGCCGTGGAGCAGACCGACAAGGCGGGCAAGACGATCCTCGTCGTCCCTCCGGACACGTCGATCGTCCAGCGACGCAACTACGTGCTCGACCAGATGGTGGAGAACCGCTTCCTGACTGCCGCCGGCAAGGCGGGCGGGATCACCGACGAGCAGATCCTGGCGGCGAAGAACGACCCGGTCATCCTTGCGCCCCAGGCGACGCCCAACTGGCGAGCCCCCCACTTCGTGTGGCAGGTCCGCACGGAGCTCGGGTCGATCCTCTGTCCGCAGGATCCGGAGAACTGCCCGAAGATCGACACGGGCGGGTACGTCGTGCGGACGACCCTCGACTGGAACATGCAGAAGACCGCCGAGAAGTGGGTCCAGGCGGCCGTCCTGGCCCCCAACGCCAAGGACACGGCGGCCTACCTCACGAAGACCTCCAAGCTCCCCGATCTCCCGTGGATCGAGAACCTGCGCGGCAAGAACGTGCACAACGGGGCGCTCGTGGCCATCGATTACCGGACCGGCCGGATCCTGGCGTACGTCGGGAGCGCGGCCTACTACTCGAGCTCACGCACGCCGCAGTTCCAGCCACAGTTCGACGTGCTCGCCGACGGCTGGCGCCAGCCGGGCTCGGCGATGAAGCCGATCAACTACATCACCGGCATCGAGGACCGAACACTGACGCCGGCGACCATGTTCATGGACGTCACCACGACCATCGGCGGGGACTACGCGCCGACCGATGCGGACACCCTCGAGCGCGGGCCGCTGCGCCTGCGCCAGGGGCTGCAGTTCTCACTCAACATCCCGGCCGTCAAGGCGGCCGTGATCAACGGCCCCGATCACGTCTTCGACGTGGCCCGGAAGTTCGGGCTCCGCTTCCAGTCGAACACCAACGTGGCCGGCAGCTCGATCGCCCTGGGGACCCTGGAGGTCCACCCGATTGACCTGGTCGGCGCATACGGCGCGATCGCCAATGGAGGCGTCCTCGTTCCGCGCACCACGATCGCCTCGATTTCGGATCCGGCCGGCGTGGCGGTATGGCCTCCGGAGGACTTCTCGCCCGAGGGTACCCCGGTCGTGAGCCCCCAGGCCGCGTACCTGATCACGGACATCCTTGCCGGGAACACCGATCCGGCAGTGAACCCGTACTGGGGCAAGTTCGAGATCACCGCGAACGGCGGCCACCGCCCGGCGACCCTCAAGACCGGAACGACCAATGACACGAAGGACCTCTCCGCGTACGGCTTCCTGGCCCCGCCGAAGGACCCCGCGGCGCCGGCGCTCGCGGTCGGTGTCTGGATGGGCAACAGCGACAACTCGAAGACCAAGGGGCTCTTCTCCCTCGACTCCACGGCGCCGCTCTGGCAGGCGTTCCTGATTGATGCCATGAAGGGCAAGCCGGTCGCCGACTTCCCTCAGCCGCCGGGTATCGTCAAGGCCACCGTCGACGCCTTCTCGGGGCTGCTGCCCGGTCCGTTCAGCGACAAGACGGTTGACGAGCTGTTCATCGAGGGGACGGTTCCCACCAAGGTGGACGACACCAAGGTCGGGATCGACGTTGACTCCGTCTCCGGCCTGCTCTGGGCGGACGGTTGCGTGGGGCCGATGGAGACCCGGGGCTTCCTGGATCTCTCCTCGGTTGACGTCGGGTTCCCCAACTGGCAGGAGGCGGACGAGGGCTGGATCGAGCGGGCGAAGAAGGGCCCCGGGAAGCGCGGTGGCCCAAACAAGGACACCCAGACGGCCACCGCCTACTTCTACTCGAAGGGGTTCCAGCCCTATGGCGCGAGCTGGGGCGCCCCGTTCCCGCCAACCGAGACGTGCACCGTGACGGCGACCCCGCCGCCCATCGTGGACGCGACCCCGCCGCCATGCCCGCCCGGCGGCATCGAGCTCAACCCGGATGGGACGCTCGTGCTCGGCCCGGATGGCCAGCCGATCCCCTGCCCGACCGACAACCCGTTCCCGCCACCGAGCGATTCGCCGGCACCCTCGGACTCGCCGCCGCCGTCCGAGTCGCCGCCGCCCACCCCGTCGCCATCCCCCACTCCCCCGCCACCGTCGCCGTCCTCCACCTGATCCGCGGCGGCGTCCTCAGAGCTGGACGATCGTGGCGCCCTCTCCCCCTTCGCGTCGATCGCCGGGACGCACAGATGTGACGAGCGGGTGGGCCGCCGCGGCCTCCCGCACCGCGTCGCGGAGTGCGCCCGTGCCGTGGCCGTGGATGACCAGCACCTTCTCCAGGCCCGCGAGGGAGGCGTCCTCGAGGTAGCCGGACAGGAGCTGGAGCGCCTCGTCGACCCGTGCTCCCCGCAGGTCAAGCGATGACGCGACGCTGCTGGCCCGTTGGAGCCGGATCGCGGCGGCGCTCCCGGAAGGGCCCGCCGCATCTCCATCGTCGGGATGGCCGCTCCACCGCTGGAACGTGCCGGCGCCAGGGGACGGCGCGGAGGCCGACACCAGGTCCGCCAC
>Ga0315281_10013905_pt1 | contig 10870 bp, 9 predicted proteins | sample YL17G07_0_MG_FD_204540 | JGI IMG/M metagenome (GOLD analysis project Ga0315281, IMG submission 204540) | Sediment microbial communities from Yellowstone Lake, YNP, Wyoming, USA - YL17G07_0 | ecosystem: Environmental > Aquatic > Freshwater > Lake > Sediment | place: USA: Wyoming | collected... | reverse complement strand
CAGTTGTCGTATTTCCAACACTCCTAAAGAATTTACCTGGGCTCCAAAAATGCCCATGGGTGAAATGGTTTCTCAGCCAAGGATGTTTCTGCATCAATTTGAAAGCACTGTACCCCTTGAACAATTGCAGTGCTTTGCTGACAGACATTGTTGGAGGCAGTTCAACAAACAAATGGACATGGTCAACAGCGATATGAAGCTTGTAAATTTCACATCCGTGCTTGATTGCGACTTCTCCGATAAATCTCTCGCAATCAACCTTCAACCCATAAAACTTGAAGGGATCCATTGCATATTTAATTTTCCAGACAAAATGGAAAGCATTTTGTCCGAAGGCGTGTCCGAAATTTTTCAATTGCATTTTGTATCTCCTCAGAATATAGCTCATGCTAAATCTGATAATTTAGTTTCTGGGGCTCAACAGAGCCTCAGTCATACTAGCAGATATCAAGAATTAAATGTTGAGGACGGCAATTCCTCACTCGGCTTGAAAGCCGAGGTATCCTTGCCGTTGATGTAATGAAACAAAAAAATACTGAAAAGCCAAATATTGTGATGATTGTGCTTGATGCAGCACGCTCTGATTTTTTTTCTTGTTACGGATTTCCTAAAAAAACAACTCCTTTCATAGACAAAATTGCAAAAGAAGGAATTTTATTTGAAAATGCCTATACAACTTCGAGCTGGACAATTCCCTCTCATTTCTCCTTTTTCACAGGAAATTATCCTGAAGTGGAAAAGCTGCAGAATAAAAAATTTAGATTGTTCAATACAAAAGAGAGTTTTGCAGAAGACCTTAAGAAAAATGGTTATACTCCTGTTAGTTTTTGCTCTAATGAGCTTTTAAGGTTTCTTAAGATAATGAAGGGTTTTGTTTATGAAGGAGATGGAGGGTTTCTCAGAAAGATGGTTGATAAATATTCTGTGCAGGAAAAATATTATTATAATATGAAAAAAGAATTTTTTCAGTTTTTGCTTCAAAGAAGAATTAAACAAGCAATATTTAATTTAAAAATAATGTCTAAAAAAGCATTGTTTATGTTTTTTCGTTATTTGACAATTAGCATGCGTTCATCTATACTTTCGGCAATTAAATTAGTAAAGAAAGATGAAATAAAAAATCCTTTTTTTATTTTTATAAATTCTATGCATACTCACATACGTTATAAGTACAAAAGAAGAAATTTTAAGAATCTAGGGTTTAAGAATTATTTTTTTAAAAGGTTTAGTAAGAGATTTAACTCTAACATAGTTAGAAAAAGAGTTTCAAATTCAGAAAATGTGTCAAATGAAATTGAAATTGTAAAAGAAAAGTATCTTTCTTCAATAAATTACAGTGATGAATTAGTGTATGGGCTTTATAAACTCCTTGAAAAAAAAGGGATACTTGATAATACAATTTTAATCATCACAGCAGACCATGGAGAAGAATTTTTAGAGCATGGGTTTGTTGAGCATGCCTCTTCTCTCTACAACCCTATAATAAAAATACCTCTTATAATAAGATTTCCAAAAAGATTTGGAATAAAAGGGAGGAGAAAAGAGCTGATTTCATCAATTGATTTGTTTCCAAGCTTATTCAGCTTGATTGGATTAAAAACAGGGAAGCATGACGGAATTAATATTTTTTCAGAAAAAAGAGAGCATTGCTTTGCAGAACATCTCAAGGTTAATAATAGGCCAGATTTGAAATCAAGGAATAGCAGCATGTGCGTCATTTTTGGAGATTATAAGTATATCTGGAATTCAGATTATAAAGAAGAGCTTTTTAACCTGAAAAAAGACACAAAAGAAGAAAATAATCTTGCATCAACTGAAAAAGAAAAAGCAAGCAAGATGAAAAAGCTTCTTTTTGAATGGAAGAACAGAAAAAAGCAAAGAAGCGATGTTTCAGAGGTTTCAGATAAAAAGAAAAAGGAGATAAAATCTGCTTTAAAGCAGATGGGTTATATGTAGATTTAAATTATAGGAAATAACATAGAAAATATACGAAAATTAATGTTATTTCCTATCTAGCAAATAACCCTATTATATCCGGTTATTGAAGTTATTTGCTATAAGTATAAAAGCTTAAGAGGCTAATTAAATTTGATAATATCTATTTATATCATTATTTTATTTTTAAAATTTGGCCAATAATCCCAAAACAAGAGAGATATACCTGCCCATTACAAATAAGATATCTAAATATAGAGGGTAAGATTTACATTAAATATTTTTTGTTTGTTCCTTTCATTTTCATGCAAGTGAACTATCTTATATTTTTAGCTTTCACAAAATCAACTAACTTTTCATATGACTTAGATTTTTTCTTAAGAAATTTGGAAAATAAATAAAAAAGAATAAGGCATTTTCTATGATTCAAATAGTAAGAGGTCAGCCCTAAAATGCGATATCTTATATAATACTTTAAAATGGCATAAGTGGATACTTTACTTTTTGGACTAGATTCTATTTCTTTAATTAAAGACTCTACCTTTGGAAAGAAATTATACTTGTCAAGGATTTTTTGTTTTTCTTTTCTTATATATCCTATTCTTTTTTCCCATTCATTATTTTTTATTGCCTGCCTGATTGTTTCGTAAGCTTTTTCAAAATCATCCAAATCCAGCTTTATTATAGCCCTGGAATCTATCCATTCCTCTACATTGGGCGCTCCCCAATAAAAACAAAGGCATTCTGCAAGTATTCCATCATACAATTTCTCAGTAATATAATTTTTTTCTATTGAGTTTTCTAGTGCGATTGTATACTTATATGGAAATAGCCCATCGTCTTTAAGCGGAAGAAGCTTTCCCCGGTAATTTTTAAAATTTAGTGGATTGTCATAAGAATAGAAATCATAAGGAGTCTTTAAGAAACTTAAATCTTTTTTCTCTAAAAATTTCAAGAAAGCTATCCTTTTTTTATCGCCTTTACGCTTTAATCTGCATTTAGTGATGCTGGAGAGCACCTTATATTTTTTTATCTTCATTTTTTTTAATTCAGAATAGGTTTTATTCAGAAAGAAAATTCCTATATGGGGACAATTGGTGTATAAACATCGTTTTAAATATCTCGGATCTTTTTGGTAAATATTGCGCTTCCACGTATTTATGGTATCATGAGGTTCAAACTGAAATATTATTGATTTTTTAGGATCATGCGAGTAGACATTCCGCCAAAAATTACTAAAATCAGAAGGATTATTGATAATAATAAAATAATCAGGATTATGATTTGAAAATTTTAACTTATTCCAATTCCCTTTGCTATCTTTAGATTGCTTTGCTAAAAAATTTTTTATATTTTTGTTGTTTAGAGTTGGGAATTTACTTTGTACCTCATTTTTTAGCAATTTGATTTGTATGCTTCTATTATTTTCTTTTTTTTGAAGAAGATAATTATTTGATAATGCTTTTTCTAAAATATTGTAGTTTTCTTTGACGAAGTTATCACCAACATATTCATTGCCTTTCCTTTCTCTGGGAAATTTCTTCTTATCACTTTCATAATAAAAGAACTCATCATGAACCAGCAAGTTATCGCTGTACATTTGATAGAGCCTTTTCAATAGAAGATTATCATCTCCCTGACTAAATTTATAATCATGCTCCTTGCAAAAATCTTTCATCATTTCCAAGAAATTGAAGTCTTTTTTGAACTTATTCTTAAAGCCCCACATGCCTGCAATTACCAAATCTTTATGGTTTGGGTGGTCTCTCATTATGTGCATTGCCTTTTTACTCTTTAACCATTCATCTACAGCCAATTTTTCTCTTTCACTTAATCTTGAATCAACATCTCTTACTATGAAGATATCAACAGACTTGTCTTCTATTGGAAGAAAACGCCAATAGGCTCCCGGGATTTTCCAAGATATATTAATTATTTCTGCTCCGTCTTTCTTTAGTTTGTTTATAACATTCTGTGGCACGGCATCATCAACATAAAAACGAACTTTCCATTCAGAATAAATTTTTTTTGCTAATTTTAAATTCTCCACCGCACCCTGCAGATGTTTCTGACTATCCGAGTATAAAGAAAAGGAAATAATCTTTTTCATTGAATTTAAAAAATAAAAAAGTATTTAATTGTTTGCCTTGCACAGAAAAGGAAGAGTTTGAAAAGATTTAAATATTCATCTTTCAAAAATTTGATTTAGAAAATTCAATTGTAGGAATTTTAAGGTCTGAAATAACTTTTTTCAACAAGTCAGAACGCCTTTTGATTTCCAAGGAAGAGTGAGATTTTATTAATTTTGCTTCACTTAGAGTATCAATTATATCCTTGTCCAGATATTTACTGGCATGAGCCCATTTAGATTTTGTGTCAGGATAAAAATTTTTGTTTATTATGCATGCATATTCCAGTATAAGATTTAATGCAAAGTCCAAATCAATATTAGCTTGGATATACTGCTCTCTTTTCAGGGCTATTGGAACAAAGTAGTCAATATATGCATTAATAAAAAAGTGATAAAAGTCAATTGAGAGTTTAGTATTTTTTTCTTTATTGCAGAACATCTCTCCTTCATTAATCCAGCAAATTTTCTTACTAAGGCTATTTTTTACATGATTTTCTGGGTCATAAAGGATTATTGAGTTTTGCCTTCTTGCTATCTGTTCAATTCTCCATAATTCTTCTATTGTTTTTTCTATAGAGAATATAGTCAAGTCAAATTTTTTCCCCTTGACTAATAAAGTGTAATTAACCGGAGTTTCTCTTTTTATCTGATTGTTTCTATATTTCTCAATTAAAGGAGAGTTTTTAGCCCATATTTCATAGGTTTTGTCACTTAACCAGATATCTAAGTCTATATCTGAATATTCATCAGCAATACCATCTGCTACAGAGCCAGAAATGCTAATTCCTTTTATTTCCTTAAAATTTTCTTTTAATTCTTCTGCCAGTTCTTTTGCTTTGGAACTTAAAATTTTCTGGAATTCTTTCTTGTTTTCCATGTTTACTAGTGAAGTGAGAACCTTATAAATATTATTATGCTAAAAATAAAAACTACATCTCTTAAGAATATGATAATATTTCTATATCTGGATCTGTAAAATTAATAGGTGATGCTATACCTACCCGAAGGAAACGCTTTTTCAGTCGGATAATATTTTCTTGCAAGTAGACTTAATAATGTTTTACATCTAGGAAGATATAAAAATAGTGTTAACATAAAAGAAAGATGAATATAAAAAGAATTTTATTAATAATTGCTGTACTGATTATGACTTTTGCTCTTGTTTATACCCCTCATTTTAATAATCCTTTTCCGATACATATTGATGAGTGGCATCATATTACAGAAGCAATTAAACTTAAATCAGGAGAGTATTCTGGGGGAGGAATAAGATATAGGTTTGGTTTTCATTTTTTACTTATGATTTTATCATATTTTGTTAATCTTATTGAGATATATAAATTTCTTCCGGCAATATGGGTAGTGATTTCTTCTTTAGTTTTGTTTTATGTTGTTTATAGAAAAACAGAAAGTTTTTATTTATCTTTACTGTCTATGTTTTTCTTTGCTTCTTTGAAATCAAATGTAAATATTTTAGGATTATGGTTCTTTACTCCTTTAATTTTCTCAATTCCATTTATTTTTCTTTATATTTATTTTTTTACAGAAGGTTTTGAAAAGCAAAATAAGAAGAATATTCTAATTAGTTTTTTTATCATGCTCCTTTTAATTCCAATTTACTCAATTTCTGTTTTATTTGCAGTTCCGTTCTTGATTATCTATTCCTTATTTTATTTTTCATATATCAGAAAAGAGTGGAAATTCTTTTCTATTTTCTTAGCAATACCTGTGTTGGGATTATTATTATTTTCATATTTTACCTATGTATCCTTGATATTTGCTATTCCTAAATTAATCAATTCGCTGCAGTTTAAGTATGGTTGGGGTGTTCTTGAATTAAAAAACTCGCCTTTTGAACTTTATAGCTTGTTAGGATATATTTTAGCTGGTTTAGGAATTGTTTTTATTTTTTTGAGAGAAAAAAACCGGAAAAAATATCTTGCATATATTTTATGGCCTATAATTTTGTTCTTATCAATTGCTTTTTATAGATTATTTGATGTTTCATATTTATGCCCTTATCAGAGAAATCTTTATTTCTTTGCAATTTCTTTACCTTTTTTGAGCGCCTTTGGCTTATATTCTCTAATTAAATTGTTAAATTTGGAGAAGTATCGGAAAGTAACTAAGATAATTATTATAGCAATAATTATCCTTGGAGTTTTTATCTTTACTTTTAAAGGTTATTTTGATATTCCTCGGCAAGTAGCACCTTACAAGCTCATTGACAATAAAGATTACAAAGCACTGAGCTATCTTTCATTCTTGCCAGAAGGAAATGTTCTTGCAAATCCGGGTATTTCAACAACAATTTATCCTATTGCTAAGAAAGGGATTATCACCAGTATATTTTTTTATGCCAAAGAGAGAAGAAGCGAGGTAGATAACTTTTTTAAATCTAAAAATTGCACTAAACAGAAAGAACTAATAAAAAAATATAATGTAACATATATCTTAACTAAACAGAAAATAAACTGCAATTGGGAAGTAATTTATAATAAAGGGGATATTATCTATAAAGTTAAATAATATGAAACTAAATATGAGTAAGAAATTAGGATATAAGGATAATTCCTATAAAATTTTGCCTTGCAGAATAATATGGAAAATAGAAAATGAAAATAGAATATAGGCTTGAATTAACAGCATTATAGACAAAAAGAAAAGAAAAAGAACTATTCCTATCATAAGAACAGCATAAATTACATTTGAAACCCCTTTTCTTGATTTTTTCACGATGTTAAATAAACTCAAAGTTTAAAAATATATATTAAATTAAACTTATAGTTAGATTTATAACCCCAAAAAATAATCAAATTTCAGGAAAGCAGGTATTCTTATATAAATTTAAATAAACCATTTAATTAAGAATAAGATGTTTGAAAAACTATCATCAGCACTAAAAAAAGCAACAGACAAGATAGCAAATGCTATCTTTCTCGACAAGAATCTTGTTGAAAGCATAATAAAAGACTTGCAACGAGCACTGATAGAAGCAGATGTTAATGTCCAGCTTGTCAAGAGTCTAAGCGACGAGTTAAGAAAAGCAGCTCTTGATGAGAGAATTAAAGGAATAGAAAAAAAAGAGCACATAATCAAGCTTCTTCACGACAAACTTCTTGAGATTCTTGGAGGAAAACAGCACGAACTCAAGTTAGAGAAAGGAAAAGCACAGAAAATCATGCTTCTTGGCTTGTATGGGGCAGGAAAAACAACAACAATTTCAAAATTAGCAGTATATTACGGCAAAAGAGGATTTAAAACCTGTGCTCTTGGCTTGGATGTTCATCGTCCTGCAGCTCGCGAGCAATTAGAACAGCTTGGACAGAAAAATAATTTCAGAGTTTTTATAGACAAAGAAGAAAATAATCCTGTTAAAACATACAAGAAGTTCAAGCCAGAGCTAGAAAAATTTGACTTGATTTTTGTAGACACAGCAGGAAGAGATGCTTTAGATAAAAATTTAATTGAGGAGATAAAAAAGCTTGGTAAGGAAATAAAATCAGATTATACAATTCTTGTAATGCCTGCTGATATCGGGCAGGCTGCAAAGAAACAGGCATCTGAATTCCAGAGAGCACTTGAAATTAATGGAGTTATAATAACACGAATGGATTCTACAGCTAAAGGTGGAGGAGCCCTGACAGCATGTTCAGAAACAAAAGCTCCTGTTTTCTTTATCACAACAGGTGAACATGTAAATGATCTCGAGTTGTTTAATCCTTCAAGCTTTCTGTCAAGAATGCTTGGTATGGGAGATCTTCAATCTTTAATAGAAAAAGTTTCCTCAGTTGTTGATGAAAAGAAACAGCTTGATTTGCAGGAAAGATTAAAAGAAGGAAAATTTACAATGCTTGATTTGCTTGAGCAGCTAAAAAGCATGGAAGGATTAGGAAGTTTATCAAAAATCAAGAACTTAATTCCAGGATTGGGAAATGCAAAGATTCCTGAAAACATGCTGGAAAATCAGGAAGGAAAATTGAAAAAGTGGAAATTTGCAATTTCAAGCATGACAAAAGAGGAAATAGAAAATCCTGAAATAATAGAAAAGCAGACATCAAGAATAGCAAGAATAGCAAAAGGCTCTGGCTTGGCAACAAGCGATGTTCGAGCCCTTCTCAAGCAATATAAAATGATTCACGAGTTTATAAAATCAGGAGACATGTCAGGAATGGAAACCGGACAATTGAACCAGAAACAAATGATGAAGCTTGCCAAGAAATTCGGAAGAAAAATCAGGATGTAAACATGGATAAAGAAAACAAAGAAATAAAGGAAATAATTGAACTTGACACTAAAAAGTTCAAGAATGAAAAAGAATATTTTGATTTTGCATTAAATGAAATAGAAAAGCATATCCCAGAATTAAAAGAACTGAAAAATAAAAAAGATAACAAGCTTAATTCAGAGTTAATTGATATTTATGTATGGGCAAAAATTCTGCTGGACACCCACAAGATAAAAGACAAAGATATTTTGAAACGGCTGGAGCATTTTAAAGAAAAAGCAAGGATGTAATTATCTGTTAGCCATAATAAATCAAAAGAATAATCAGAATTTGCCTACGGCAAAGTTCCTGTGCCAAGAACAGGCGGTGTCATTGAGCTTAATTCTGCCTGATAATAATCTTTTCCTGAAAATCCAAATATCTTTGCAATAATCATGCCTGGGAATCTCATCACAGCAGTATTAAAAGATTGTATAGACTTGATATACTCTCCTCTTGCTACAGTTATTCTGTTCTGTGTTCCTGATAATTCATCTGTAAGAGCAATGTACTGCTTATTAGCCTGTAAAGTAGGATAATTCTCAGAAACAGCATTAACAAGAGCTGAAATTCCATTATTCATCTGGACTCCTGCCTGGTCTTTCTCGTATTGTGATTGCGCAGTCTGCCACTGTGTCCTTGCCTGAGTTACTTCCTTGACAAAATTTGTCTCAACTTTCACAGAACTTGAAACAACTGACACAAGATTTGGAATTAATTCAGCCTGTCTCTGATACTGATTCTCAACCTCGCTCCACTTCCCATTAATATTCTGGTTGAGAGTTACAAAATTATTATATCCATAAATTCCATAAAGAACAATAATTACTGCAACCGCAATTATAACCCACCACACAACAGCCAATCCTTTTTTGTTTTTTAAAGTCATATTAAAGTTAAAATAATTTAATTTATAAATCTATCTCCCAGCTCCTCCGCCTCCAAAACTTCCTCCTCCAAATCCTCCACCTCCAGAAAATCCGCCTCCTCCAAAGCCGCCTCCCGAACTTCTTCCTAATGAACTTCCAACCCACAACCAGAATAATGCATCCCAAATTCCAGAAGATTTTTGTTTTGATTGAGCTCTTTGTTTTATTTTCTTTCTAAAAATAAACTTCAATATCTTAGGAATTATAATAAATATTAAAATAATTAGTGCAAAAAGAATCCAGTCTCCATATTTTTTGTTGCTTCCTCCTGCTTTGCCTGATAAAACCTCTGCTTTGTTATCTTCAATCACCTGCGACAACGAATAAGCAGCTGCAACTATTCCTTCACTGAAATTTCCCGCGTCTCTTAAAGGGACATAACTTTCATCCAATAATCTTCCAACTTTAGAATCAGGCAATATTCCCTCCAAGCCATGACCCGTTGCGACAAACAACCTTTGTGTAGGCGACTCATTAGGACAATATAAAATCAAAAGTCCGTTATCCTTGTCTTCCTTCCCAATCTTCCACTCCTTTGCCAGGCCTATTGCATATCCATCATAATCTCCTCCACAGTCAGCTATACTGACAAAAACAACTTCCGCAGTCGTATCAGAATCAACTCCTGCAAATAAACTTTTCAATTCAGAAGACTGCTGGGAAGATAAAACTCCTGCAAAATCATTGACATATTTATCCTGCCACTGCGGAAAATCAACAGCATAAACTAAAGTAATACTAACAAGCAACAATAACAATAAAACCACTTTTCTCATGAATAAATATATAAATTGGTATATTTAAAACTAATTATGAAACAACAAATAATAGCACAGGCAGCAGAGGCAATAATATTAAGAGAGGGGAATAAAATTATAAAAAGAAGGATAAAAAAAGGTTATAGAATTCCTGAAATAGATGAAAAGCTGAGAAAACTAAGAACACGGGGAGAAGCAAGACTTCTCGAAAAAGCATCAAATCTGATTACAGTTCCAAAAGTTCTAAAAGCAGATGAAAAAATTAAGGAAATAGAACTAGAATTTATTGATGGTATCAAGTTGTCAGAAAATCTTGACGAGCTGAAAAACAAGTATGAAATTATGGTTCAAGTTGGTAAAGAAACTGCAAAGTTGCATGATAATAACATTATTCATGGAGACCTGACAACTTCAAATATGATATTAGTTGATTTAGAAAAAAATAGCAAAAACAACAAAAAAGATGAAAAAATAATTAATAAAACGATAAATTTAATTGACCAATCAACAAGCAATAGTAAGTTAATTAATGATAGTTTCAAAGTTTATATTATTGATTTTGGCCTAGGATTTACAAGCTCAAGAATAGAAGATAAAGCAGTAGATTTGCACTTAATAAAGCAGGCACTGGAAGCAAAACATTTCAAATACCATAACGAACTTTTTGCAAGTTTTCTAAAAGGCTACAAAATAAGCAAAGAAACAGAAAAAGTTTTAAAACAGCTGGAAAAAGTGGAAGCAAGAGGAAGATACAAACAGGGGCTTAAGGACTAACTTTCTTATCAAGATAAGGTTTATTAATAAACCAAACTGATATAATCTATGAAAAAGAGGATTATCGGGATTATAG
>Ga0315281_10013904_pt1 | contig 10870 bp, 4 predicted proteins | sample YL17G07_0_MG_FD_204540 | JGI IMG/M metagenome (GOLD analysis project Ga0315281, IMG submission 204540) | Sediment microbial communities from Yellowstone Lake, YNP, Wyoming, USA - YL17G07_0 | ecosystem: Environmental > Aquatic > Freshwater > Lake > Sediment | place: USA: Wyoming | collected... | reverse complement strand
CCAGAGCGCAGTCCGATGGCCGTCACTGCGGCGTCAGCATTTGACGTCCGGCTCTCGACGGCCCCCCGCGGAGCGTGAACACTGATGGCTCAACCCGGACTGATTCTTCGGCAGCGCGAGACCCCCGGCATGCCTCTCGATCGCCCTGGCAGCGAGGAAGAAGAAGACGCCGCCCACGCCGTCATCGAGCGTGCCGCCGCGATGCTGGCCGAGCGTAATCATTTGATCCCGAAGGCTTTTACCGAGCAACTTTTCGCCCGCGCCGTGTCCGAGGATGTGCTGGGCTATGCGCCGGAAGACCTGGTCCGGTTCGCTGAGAGCGCCTTTGCCTTTATGGCCGAGCGCCTGCCTGGCGCGCCCAAGATCCGGTTTGAAATCGCGCAGCCGCAAGCGTCCGCCGGCCGCAAGCCGATCGGCGTGATCGAGATCGTCAACGATGACATGCCGTTTCTGCTCGATTCAGTGCTGTCCGAGCTCAATGAGCGCGGCCTTGGCGTGCGGCTGGTGGTACACCCGGTATTCGGTGTCGTGCGCGATGCGGGTGGACAACTGACCGCTTTCCACGCCGATCCGGTGGCCGCCGGCGCCGCGCGCGAAAGTTTCATCCATATCCATCTCGCGCCGATCGAAGATTCGACGCGCCGCGCGCACCTGGTCGCCGGGCTTGCCGCCGTGCTCGATCAGGTGCGGCTGGCGGTGCAAGACTGGCGCGCCATGCTTGGCCGCGTCGACGATGTTGTTGCCGAACTGAAAACCAATCCGCCGCCATTGCCGGTCGATGAGATCGCCGAAGCGATCCAATTTCTCGAATGGCTGCGCGCGGATAATTTTACTTTCCTCGGCGTGCGCGACTATGTGCTCAAGGGAAACGTGCCGGAACCGATGCACGATAACGCGCTCGGCGTTTTGCGCTTGCCCGAGATGCGCGTTCTCAAGCGCGGCGATGAGTTGCTCGAATATACGCCGGAAATCATGGCGTTCCTCAACGAGCCGAAGCCGCTGATTGTCGCCAAGGCCAATGTGCGCTCGCTGGTGCACCGGCGCGTCTATCTCGATTACATCGGCGTCAAGCGTTTCGACGCGGCCGGGCAATTGGCCGGCGAATTCCGCATCGTCGGATTGTTCACGTCGACGGCCTACACCCGCTCGGCCCGCAGCATTCCCTATCTGCGCCGCAAACTGGCCGCGGTCGAGCGGCGCGCGGGTTTCAACCCGAGCAGCCATTCCGGCAAGGCGCTCGCCAATGTGATCGAACACTATCCGCGCGACGAGCTGTTCCAAGTCGACGACGACACGCTTTATCGGTTTGCGCTGGCGATCTTGCAGCTTGATGTGCATCCGCGCGTGCGCGTATTGGCGCGGCGCGACCGGTTCGACCGTTTCGTCTCGGTGATGGTTTTCGTTCCGCGCGAGCGCTACGACAGCCATATCCGCGTCGCCATCGCCGACTATCTGGCCAAGGCTTTCAACGGCCATGTTTCCGCCTTTTATCCGTTCTTTCCGGAAGGCCCGCTGGTGCGCGTGCACTTCATAATAGGGCGTTCCGGCGGGGCGACGCCCGACATCGATCGCCCGACGCTGGAGCAGGCGGTCGCCGGCATTGTGCGCACCTGGACCGACGCCCTGTCCGATGCGCTGGCGTCGGTTTACCCGCCCGGCAAAGCCGACGAGCTGGCCCGGCGCTATGGCGGCGCATTTTCCGAAGGCTATCGCGAAGCCTATCCGCCGGCGATCGCGGTCGGCGACATCCGGGTGATCGAGGGACTTTCAGCCGACCGTCCGCTCGGCGTCGATTTCCACCGGCGGCAGGAGGAAGAGCAGCGCGCGGCCGGGCTCAAGGTGTGGAGCCTCGCGCGCCCGTTGCCGCTGTCGGAGCGGGTGCCGGTGCTCGAAAACATGGGCTTCCGGGTTGTCGACGAGCGCACTTATTCGATTGAACCGAGCGCCGAGACTGACGCGCGCGTATGGCTCCACGACATGCTGCTCGAGCGCAGCGACGGCGGCACGATCGAGTTGGAAGGCGCCAAGCCGCGGCTGGAAGCGGCGTTCTTGATGGTGATGGGCGGCGTCGCCGAGAACGACGGCTACAACGCGCTCATTCTCGCCGGCGGGCTGATGTGGCGCGACGTCGCGCTGATCCGCGCGCTCTCGCGGTTCTTAAGGCAAATCCGCGTGCCTTATTCGCAGGACTATATGTGGGCGACGCTCACCAAGCACGCCGGCATCGCCGCCGACATCGTCGCGCTGTTCCACGCCCGGTTCGATCCGGCGGCGGGCGAGGGCCGTGCCGCGCGCGCGGGCGAAATTGTCGCCCGCATCGAGGCCGCGCTCGGCGGCGTCGAAAGTCTCGACGAGGACCGCATCGTGCGGCACTTCGTCAATGCGGTGCAATCGGCGTTACGCACTAATTTTTATCAGCGCGACAAGGACGGCCAGCTGAAGGCGCTGATCGCCGTCAAATTTGCCAGCGGCAAGCTCAGCGATCTGCCGCTGCCGCGGCCGCTGTACGAAGTTTTCGTCTATTCGCCGCGGGTTGAGGGCGTCCATATGCGCTTCGGCAAGGTCGCGCGCGGCGGTATCCGCTGGTCCGACCGGCCGCAGGATTTCCGCACCGAAATTCTCGGGTTAGTGAAAGCGCAGCAGGTGAAAAACGCGGTGATCGTGCCGGTCGGCGCCAAGGGCGGCTTTGTGCCGAAATTTCTGCCGAAGGGCGGGTCGCGCGAAGCGGTGACGGCGGAAGGCGTCGCCGCCTATCAGTTGTTCATCTCCACCTTGCTCGACATCACCGACAATATCGCCGCCGACGGCGGGATCATTCCGCCGCCCAATGTCGTTCGGCATGACGGCGACGATCCTTATCTGGTGGTTGCCGCCGACAAGGGCACCGCCACGTTCTCCGACATCGCCAATGGCATTTCGCTCGAGCACGACTATTGGCTGGGCGACGCCTTCGCCTCCGGCGGCTCGGCCGGCTACGATCACAAGGCGATGGGGATTACCGCGCGCGGCGCCTGGGAGGCGGTCAAGCGCCATTTCCGCGAAATCGATGTCGATATCGGCCGGACGCCGTTTTCCGTGGCCGGTGTCGGCGACATGTCGGGCGATGTGTTCGGCAACGGCATGTTGCGCGAGAACACCATTCGGCTGGTCGCCGCCTTCGATCATCGCGATATTTTCATCGACCCCGATCCCGATCCGAAAATGAGCTTGGCAGAGCGGGCGCGGCTGTTCGCGCTGCCGCGGTCGAGTTGGCAGGACTACGACAAGGCGCTGATTTCCAAGGGCGGCGGCGTCTATCCGCGCGCCGCCAAGGAAATTTCGCTGAGCGCGCAGGCGCAGCAGCTCACCGGCTTGCGCGAAAAGGTCACGCCGCAAGAGCTGATGCGCGCGATCCTGCAGATGCCGGTCGACCTGCTCTGGTTTGGCGGCATCGGTACCTATATCCGCGCCTCGAGCGAAAGCGACGAGGCCGCCGGCGACCGCGCCAATGACGCGATCCGCGTCGCCGGCGCGCAACTCAAATGCAAGGTGATCGGCGAGGGCGCCAATCTCGGCATGACCCAGCGCGGCCGCGTCGAGGCGGCGATGGCAGGCATTCGGCTCAATACCGACGCCATCGACAATTCCGCCGGCGTCAACACCTCCGACGTCGAGGTCAATATCAAGATCGGGCTGAGCCGGCCGTTGCGTGCCGGCGAGCTGACGCTGGCGACGCGCAACGCGCTGCTGGCCGAGATGACCGACGAAGCGGCGCGGCTGGTGCTGCGCAACAATTATCTGCAGACGCTGGCGCTGTCGTTGGCGCAGCGGCGCGCCCTGGAAGATTTCGGCTTCCAGCAGCGATTGATGCAAGTTCTCGAAACCCGCGGCTTGCTCGACCGCGCGGTGGAATTCTTGCCCGACGACATGGTGCTGGCCGAGCGCCGCAAGCGTGGCCTTGCTTTGACCCGGCCGGAGCTGGCCGTGCTGCTCGCCTATGCCAAGCTCACGCTCTACAGCGACCTGCTCGATTCCGCCGTGCCGGACGATCGTTATCTTGCGCGTGAACTCGGGCGCTATTTTCCCAAACAGATGGAGCGCTTTCCCGACGCGCTGGACCAACACCGGCTGCGCCGCGAAATCATCGCCACCCAGCTGGCAAATTCGATGATCAATCGCGGCGGGCCGACGCTGGTGGTGCGCATCGCCGACCAGACCGGCGCCGCGCCCGGCGCCATCGCCGCGGCCTTCGCGGCGGTGCGCGACAGCTACGACATGCCGGCGCTCAATGACGCGATCAATGCGCTCGACAACAAGATTCCCGGCGCCATGCAATTGTCGCTGTACGCCGCTGTCGAGGATCTGCTGCTCGACCGGCTGGTCTGGTTCCTGCGCCATGGCGATCTCAAGCAGGGCCTGGCCAAGATCGTGGCGCATTATCGCGACGGCATCGCGCAGGTCGCCGCTGCGCTCGACGGCGCGCTGTCGAAGGAGGGCATGGCGGCGCGCGCCGCGCGCGAGGCCGAACTAACTAAAGCCGGCGTCACGCCGGAGCTGGCACGCCGGCTGGCCGATCTGCCGGCGCTGAAAGCCGCGCCCGACATCGTGCTGGTGGCGGAACGGGCGCAACGGCCGGTCGGCGAAGTGACCAAGACCTATTTCGCCACCCAAGCCTTCTTCCAGCTCGACCGCGTGGCCGACGCGGTCGGCGACATCGCGGTGGCGGATTATTTCGACCGGTTGGCACTCGACCGCGCGCTCGATTCGATCGGTGATGCCGAGCGGCGGCTGACCGCCGCCATGGTCGGCAACGGCGCCGCCGGCGCCGGCGCGGTGGAGGAATGGGTCAAGCCGCGTCAGGCGGAGGTTGAGCGCATCCGCGCGGCGATTCACGAAATCGCCGGTTCCGGGCTGACGCTGTCGAAATTGTCGGTGGCGGCGAGTCTGTTGGGGGATTTGGCGCGGGAGTGAGCGCTTACGTGTCCCGGGTCTGCAGCGCAGCACGAAGTGGTGCGCTGCAGACCCGGGACCTTTCCAAATTCCGAATGCGTAACGGTCCCGGATCAGCGGTGCATCACTCCGCTTCGCTTCGTGCTGCACCGCATCCGGGACACAACGCTAGTGCCGGAAATGTCTTACGCCGGTGAATACCATGGCGATGCCATGGTCGTTGGCGGCCTTGATCACCTCGTCGTCGCGCATCGAGCCGCCGGGCTGGATCACCGCGGTGGCGCCGGCTTCGATCGCCACCAGCAGGCCGTCGGCGAACGGGAAGAAGGCGTCGGAGGCCACCACCGAGCCCTTGGTCATCGGCACTGACAGCTTGGCTTGCTTCGCCGCGTCCTCGGCTTTGCGGGCGGCGATGCGGGCGGCATCGATTCGGCTCATTTGCCCGGCGCCGATGCCGACGGTGGCGAGACCCTTGGCATAGACGATGGTGTTCGACTTCACGTGCTTGGCGACCCGGAAGGCGAAGCGCAAATCGCGCAGTTCCGCCTCGCTCGGCGCCCGCTTGGTGACGGTCTTCAATTGCATATCGTCGACCACCGCATTGTCGCGCGACTGCACCAATAGTCCGCCGGCAACGGTTTTGGCCGTGATGCCGGGGGCGCGCGGATCGGGCAAGCCGCCGGCGATCAGCAGCCGCAGATTTTTCTTGGTCGCGACGATTTTGATAGCCTCGTCGCTGGCGTCCGGCGCGATGATGACCTCGGTGAAAATCTCGGTAATAGCCTTCGCCGCTTCGGCGTCGAGCGTGCGATTGAGCGCGACGATGCCGCCGAAGGCGGAAACCGGATCGCAGGCCAATGCCTTACGGTAGGCATCGAGCAGGCTGTCGCCTTCGGCGACCCCGCAGGGATTGGCGTGTTTGACGATGACGCAGGCCGCCGTGCGCGCGGGATCGAATTCGGCCACGCATTCGTAAGCGGCGTCGGTGTCGTTGATGTTGTTGTAGGACAGCTCCTTGCCCTGCAGCTGGCGCGCCGAGGCCACGCCAAAGCGCTCGCCTGGGGCGCGATAGAACGCCGCGGTCTGGTGCGGGTTCTCGCCATAGCGTAATGCCTGAATCAATTTTCCGCCGAAGGCGCGATAATCCGGCGCCGCGATCCCGAGCTCGCCGGCGAACCAGTTCGAGATCGCCGCGTCGTAGGCGGCGGTGCGGGCATAGGCCTTGGCCGCGAGCTTGCGCCGCATCTTGCGGCAGGTCGTGCCGCCGTGCTCGGCCATGTCGGAGAGCACCTTGGCGTAGTCGTCGGGCTCGACGACGACGGTGACGTCGGCGTGGTTTTTGGCGGCGGCGCGGATCATCGCCGGGCCGCCGATGTCGATGTTCTCGATGCAGTCGTCGAACGCCGCGCCTTTGGCGACCGTTGCCTCGAACGGATAAAGATTGACCACCAACAGATCGATCGGCGGAATGCCGTGCGTTTTCATGGCGGCGGCGTGTTCGGCATTGTCGCGGATCGCCAGCAACCCGCCATGCACCTTGGGGTGCAGCGTCTTCACCCGGCCGTCCATCATCTCGGGAAAGCCGGTCAACGCGGCGACGTCGATCACCTTAAGCCCGGCATCTTTCAGCGCCTTGGCGGTGCCGCCGGTTGAGATCAGCTCGATACCGTAACCGGCGAGCGCGCGGGCAAACTCGATCAGCCCGGTCTTGTCGGACACCGACAGCAGGGCGCGAGCGATGCGGGGCGGGTGGGCGGTCATGGCCGGACCATATCCACCGACATCGGGCCGGTTTTCAAGCTCCCTGCGCGTCCGGCCGGGGGATTTTCACAGCGGCAATTCCGGCTCGTCGCTGCGCAGCTTGCGGTCGTTCTGGGTCGCACGCGGGGTATGATGGAAGGTCCATTGCACCCGCGGCCGGGCGCGGGCCTGGCCGTAGATCACGATTTGCACGGTGCGGCGTGGGCCGTCCGGCCCGGCCAGATAGACGCTTTCCTCGATCTCGACCGGGTTCTCTTGGGTGCTGAAGGTCCATACGTCCCGGTCCGGCAAGGTGAGCATGACCCCATGACGGTCGGCAAGCCGGTTGGCCTTGACCGAAGGATGCAGATGAAACCGGATCGCAAACTCATCGCCGACGCGGGCCGAGATCGCGTCGCCATGGGCGGGCGCAAACGAATCCTCGCCGTCGAGCGTGCCGCCGTCCGCAGACAAAGTGAGCGTGCGGCGATGGACGATGCCGAAATCGCGCACATAGCCGTCGTGCGAAGTGCGCAACACCAGCCCGCCGGGGGTTTCCTCGCGCGTCGCGTGCACCTCGCGCGGGCCGCCGATGATCGGAATGCCCCATAACAGACGGCGGAATGAGCCGGATTCGAGAAAATGGCACGACGACTTGTCATTGAAGGTGACGGTCGAATGCGCGGCGGTGGCGCGCGCCACCTGCCGCCAGTTTTCGCGATTCATCGTCGGCAGGCCGCAATTCACCACCAGCCGATGCAGTTTCCACGACAATTCGAACGACAGACATCCGGCATGGGCGTCCTGGCTCAACGCCATCGGCGGCGGGAGGCCGGTGTCCATCAGCAGCACGGACTTGGCGGCTTCGAGCCGCTGGTAGCCGGAATGCGGCGCGTTCGAAACCGGCACGCCGCGGGCGTCGTCATAGGCGAGCACAGTGGCGAGCAGATCGACCGGGGTCGGCCCCATTCCATTGAAGTGTGCGAAATTTCCGTCACCGTGACGGAAAAAACGCAGCATCGGCATGATGCGGTCGATCGCATTGTTGAGCGCGGCCGGCGGGGCTACATTGCGATGGGTCAGCACCTGACGCAGCGGCAACAGATCGAGCAGCAATTCGATCAGCACGCCGGGATTGCGGCTCACGTGTCCGCCGTCAGGCAGGATCTGCCGTCCGAGCTCCTCAACCAGACGCCGCGCGGCCGGTCGCAAGTAACGCGACTGGTTCTGCAGGCATAGCGCCGCGAAGCAGAGCGCGATCAGCGCCTGCAGGCGCGGCAGCCCGTCGCGCGACTGGCCGGCGACGCGGCGCAGATAACGCACCTGCCGGGTCAGGCTGCGGATGTAGCGGCGATAAAAGCGAACGTCGGCATCCTGCAGCACGAGCGGGGCTTGCGCGAGCCAGGAAATGATCCGGCGCGAGAGAATATCGACCCGCCAGCCGGTCGGGTGCCAGCGGCCTTGCAGATTGATCCAGTCGTCCACCAGGGCGCGGGCATTGGCGCGGGTGATGGCGGAATCGGCCGCGCGCAGATGGCGCAGCCAACCGAAGCCGAGCAGCGTCGTCGCCCAGTCATCGGACGGTGGCGTCATTTCGAAGGGGGAGCGTCGGTCGCAGATCACCACTTTGCCGGCAAAGGCGAAGCGTCCGGCATAGATCTCGCTGGCGCGGGTGGCGTCGGCGGTGCGCAATTCCTGCGGCGCGATCACCAGCCGGTCGGTCGAAGCCGACGCCAGGCGCCAACGCAGCAGGGGATGCGCCTTGATCCGGCCGGCGAGGCTCTGCAGCGCGCGGCCCCCGATGAATACGGAGAGCCTGGCTCGCTCCGCGACCGAAACTCGCGTCATGAATGCACTGTGTCCCCGCTGGCGCGGCCCACAACATAGCGAAGGCCGATCGGGTGGCCAATACGCTGGGACCGGAACAAAAATAGCATCAAATACGGGTCAACCGGGCGGCGTAGAAGCCGTCGAGCCCGCCCCAGCGCGGTTCCGGATCGGGCAAGTGCAGCGGTAGCGTGCGCAGGTCGCCGGTGGAGTTAAGGAACTCGGCGTGGCCAAATACCTCATCGGCTGCGATCGGCTTGCGCATGACGCGCGGCTCGCGCGCCAGCAGTGCCGCAATTTGCTCCTCGCCTTCCTCCGGCTCGAGCGAGCAGACGCAATAAACGAGAGTACCGCCCGGCTTGGTCAATTCGACCGCGCGATCGAGCAGGCGGCGTTGCAGCGAGGTCAGCGCGGCAAGGTCGGCCTCGTTCTTGAGCCAGGGCACATCGGGATGGCGGCGGATGGTGCCGGTCGAGGAGCAGGGTGCGTCGAGCAGTACGGCGTCGAACGGCCCGGCTTGCCATTCCAGCACGTCGGCGGCGACGGTTTCGGCGGCGAGACCGAGCCGCGCGAGATTTTCGCTCAGGCGCGCCAGGCGTTGCGCCGAGCGATCGACTGCGGTGACGCGCGCTCCGGAAAACGCCAGTTGCGCGGTCTTGCCGCCGGGCGCGGCGCACAAGTCCGCCACTTTAAGATCGCGCACATCGCCGAACAGCCGCGCCGGCAATGCGGCGGCGGCGTCCTGCACCCACCAGGCGCCTTCATGGAAGCCGGGAAGCAGCGTGATGACGCCATGCGCCAGCGTTCGTACCGAGCCGGTCGGCAACACCCGGCCGCGCAGCCGCTCCGCCCAGTTCTGCGCGTCCTGTTTGACGGTGAGATCGAGCCCAGGTTCCTCGCTATTGGCCTTGGCGATGGCGCGCGCGAGCTCCTTGCCATAGGTGCGCGTCCAGCGCTCCATCAGCCATTTGGGCGTGTCACGGATGACATTGTCGGTGGTCGGTACCGTGCGGCTCTGCGCCACGCGCCGCAAGACGGCATTGACCAGGCCGGTGTATCGCGCGGCGTGGCGGTCGGCTTGCGCCAGCCGCACCGAAAGATCGACCGAGGCGTGGTCGGGCACATCGAGCCAAAGAATTTGCGCCGCGCCGAGTAGCAGGATGGTTTCCGCGCGCGGCGCGTCGGAAGGAAATCCGCGTTCGAGAAATTTTCCGAGCAAATAGCGCAGCGTGCCGAGCCGGCGCAGCACCGTTGCCACCAGCCGGCGCATCAGCGCGCGGTCGCGGTCGGCCAGCGTGGCGAGGCCGAGATGGGCGCCCTTGCCGGAGAGTTGCTCGTCGAGCGGGATCTTCCGCCGCAGCACGCCGTCGAGAATATCGGCGGCGATCCGGCGGGCGGCGAGACCGGGGACCTCGGGCTGAGGGGCTGTGCGCGGACGGGGCATGCCAGATCATTGCCACGAATTGTGTCCCGGGTGCGAGCGTTCCGGCGGCTCGGCCGGTTCGCCGGGGGCGCGCGGGGTAAAGTTGCGACAGATGAACGCTCAATCACCGATTGCGCTTGCGCGAATCAGCGTCGCCGGCTTATATTTAGGACCATGTTGGCGTATATATACTTTGCAAACCACGCTGATTTGTAGACCTCAACCCTAAGACGTGTTCCACTGCCTTTCTCCGGCGGGCGTAGGGGGTTGTTATGCGTATCGCGGATTTGGTCGCGGCAGTGTGCGCCATCGCGTTGGGAGCGTGCGCGGGTCGCGACCCGCAGATGATCGCAACCGTTCAGCCTCAAGATCAAACGGCGAATTGCAATCAGCTCACCGCCGAAATCAAAGCGAACGACCTCAAATTTGCAGAACTTGCAAATGAGCAAGGTTTGAAGGTCGGTCAGAATGTCGCTGCTGGCGTTGCCGGTATTGTTATCTGGCCCCTGTGGTTTGCAATGGATTTCAAAGGCTCTGCGAGCAAAGAAGTAGCCGCGCTACAAGCGCGTCAGCAATACCTTACGTCCCTAGCCACCGAGAGGTGTCGCGCGCCTGAACCGCCTCCAGCACCGCCCGGACGGCGCAGGTCATGAGTCGCTAGTTTTTGTCGGTTTAGGTCGCGCGACAACTTTAAGGGCGGTGTCAAAACGCTTTTCGGACTTGTCCGCGCCGAGTTCGCGGGCGGCACGCTTAAAGAGCGTTCGTTGAGTTGGTTTACTCGCCTTCTTTTTTCTCATCCGATTCGCCATCTTTGCTTGTGATCGGTGTGACTAGACCAGGAACGTCGATAAGACGGCCTTGGTCGATTAAACGCTCCAAGCCAGTATTAACAAACTGCCTGACCGTGGCGGCTTGGTCGCCGTAGATATTGCGCGCAAGACATTGGTCGAA
>Ga0315281_10013903_pt1 | contig 10870 bp, 9 predicted proteins | sample YL17G07_0_MG_FD_204540 | JGI IMG/M metagenome (GOLD analysis project Ga0315281, IMG submission 204540) | Sediment microbial communities from Yellowstone Lake, YNP, Wyoming, USA - YL17G07_0 | ecosystem: Environmental > Aquatic > Freshwater > Lake > Sediment | place: USA: Wyoming | collected... | reverse complement strand
TAATAAAATGGAACATCAGGGCAGGTAACATTCCCGAACCGACCAATGAGAGATAAAACCAAAATCGGTTCCCTGAAAAATAGAATATGGCGTCACCAAAGTTCCAAAGCATGTTGGAGAGACAGACAAAGAAAAAAACGAGGTATAATGTATTTCGGGAGGTACGGACCAGAATGAGGATGGCAAAGACTAAGTTGATCAGTACTACGAATAAAGCTAAATAAGCGTCAATGGTAAGGATCGTTTGGTTCATAAGATCCGCAAATATGGTTTAAGCCTATTTGCCTTTGATTGAAGGGATTGAAAAAGACTAACCGATGCCCTCAATTTCAATGTGAGTTTATATAATTTGTCCTAAGAAGTCAACGACATATTGAGGAGGACAGAAATTGGAGGTATGTTGATTTTAAATTCTCTTACTGTTTGGCAACGATATCTAAAATCTTGGCTGGCAAGGCAATCGTCTTCCAGTTATGGTTTATTCCTGCTGGAATGAAGTACGTCTCCATGGGTCTCAGTAATTTCTTCTCCTCACCAACAGACATCTCTATCTCGCCTTCGACCACGATCCCACACTGATCAAAGGGATGGTCATGGGCAGTTCCTTCTTTATTCGGAGCGATTTCCATAAATGCCATTGTTAAGTTTTTCCCCGATTCGAGTTTACTCCGGATGCCAGGCCGAAATTCATCGAGTTTTAAAGTCTTGAGATCCCAGAATCCCATTTTTCGCCTCCTGCATCTATTAATACAAACGCATTAGACAAATTGTCTTTGCGAGGAGTGGAATGACGAAGCAATCTCGTATTTATGGAGCGAGATTGCCACGCTCCCTTTGGTCGCTCGCAATGACGATGTAAAAGCATTTAATGCGTTTGTATTAGTTTGGATATTTTTAAAATCGGGTCTATTTCATGGTAAACGGGTCACATGGCAGACTCCCGCAGGAGTTTTACGGCATAAGGGAAATATTTCTTTTTAAACCCGAGAGCCACGTTCACCAGGATTTTAGTTCGGAGTTCGGAGATTTTTAAATATCATTTTAATTACTCCGAACACTGAACTCATCACTCCGAACTTTTAAGTTCACGTCCCCATTCCAATCTCTTTCAACTTGGCAATGATTTTTTCCTTCTCTAAAGGTCCAACATTTCTGAAGGTCTCTTTTCCCTTTGGATCAAAGAAGACCAGAGTAGGGAGCATGAGAATTTTATACTCCTGAGCAAGCTTTTGATATTTGTAAACATCGATGACAACAATCTTTGCCTTTTCCGAATATTCTGTACCAATCTCCTTAAGGATGGGTCTCATCTGACGGCAGGGTACACAAGAGTTTGCTCCAAAATCTACCAGAACGGGTTTTCCACTTGTGAGGGCTTGCTTCAAATCCTCCTCGGTATCCATTTCAGGTGGTTTGGCTGTAATTTTTTTTAAACGCTTCTGGTTGATGTCCACTTTGGCATTTTTTCGAAGCTCCTCTAAAAACTGCGCCAGTGCTTGTTGTTGCTTTGCTTCCCTAATATACTGTTCAATTCCCGGAGCTACCTCTTTTAGGGGTTTCCCCTGCATTCGATCCTTATACATCTTGTAAAATCCTTCAACCTCCTCGCGTTTTACCTCTGGCGGGGAAGGGAACTTTTTCCCGATAAGATCGACGATGATGGATTCCTCAGGTGGAAGGGGCTTGTTTGTCGGATCCTTATAAGTCTTCACCGGAGCTGAAAGACCTTGCTTCTTTGCTTCTTGTAAAAGGAGTGTCTTTACGACGATTCTCTCGAGAAGATTGTTGGGTTCCTCTCGTAGCATATCCCGTATTAAAGGAGGTTCCGCTTTGACAAGTTCTTTGTTGAATTGTTCTACCGTGATTTTTTCATCATTCACCCGAGCAAGAACTTGGCGGCTTGGATTCTCGAGATAAAAAAAGTAAAAAAGAATAGCCCCTGCTATGATAGCGAGTCCAATGGCTCCAAAAATAATTATTTTTCTTTTCCCCGTTCCTCCCTTAGGTTCGGTAGGTTGTTCTTCTACGATGTTATCCATTTCGGTTAACTCCTTTCGTTATTTTGAGAGGTTTATCTCAAATTTCTTTACGAGTAGCATCTTTATGACTTAAATCAAGCTCAAAATCAATATCCCTGCCAGGGCAAAGAAGAAAAAGGCGGTGAGGAGTTTAATGGTGGAAGCCCTTTTTTGAAGGAAATAGGCCAATTGCTCAGAAGTGACTCCCCAATAGACGATACCAAAGATGACTAATAATGGAAGGATATAAATTAAATTATACAAAATGAGATACAGAACAGCACTTTCCCTCAGAGAAGGGATATTCGTGACAAAAAGGAGCGTGGGGAGATAGACCTGGCTTGTACAAGTAGATTGTAAGAGGGTGACGATGAAACCAATAAAGACAGCAGCCAGCAAGAAACGCCCAGATTGGCCCTCCTTATTCTCCTCCAACCCACCGCCTTTTGCCCGAATGATATGGTGAATTCTCTTTTTTAAAAAATTCGGAACCTGAAGTTTCATCTTAGAAGGTCGCCCTCTCTTCAACTGAATGTAATCGTAAAGACTAAAAACCCCAAGGAAAAAAGAAAATACGAAAGTGATCAAGTAAACAACCCGAGAGAATAAGGGGAAAAATGAGAAATGTTGAAGGAAACTAAGAATCCCAAAGCCAAGCAATAAATGAGTAACAAAACTGCTTCCTGAAAAACCCATCCCTACCATAAAGATCTCTTTTCGTTTTTGGCCAATCATGGTGAGATAGGAGATGAAGAAGATGAGAGTAGCTAAGGCACAGGGATTTAATCCTTCAATCAAACCTGCCAAAAGAATGGCTAAGGCTCCAAAGGATTTAAAGCGTTCTATAATCGACTCCTCAGCTTTTTTGGTTTCTTCTGGTGTGGGTGTCGGTGTTGTTAACGTGGGTTTACTTTCACTGGCACTGACACTCGCACCTTTTTCTCCATATTTTAGAATCAATGCCTCCACTTTGGATTCTGTAATCTCATCTGGAGACAGAGAATGACTTCCGATAAAGAGGCTCGGTGCGATCAAACGTTTCTCCATCGGGAGGTTAAGTCGATTTGAAAAGATCTCATTGAGACGCTTTCCATCAGGGGTATTGAGGTCAATCTCTTTGATGTTCAACTGGGGATACTTCTTCCCCATATATTTGAGAAGAACGTTTGCCCGATCACATTTGGGGCATCCCTTCTGGAAAAAATAGGCGAGATCCACGGTAAAACTTTTTGAGGAAGGTTTGGCCCCGGGTGAAATTTCAATGGGCGGAGGGGAGATGCCCCCTTTGGACTGAACCTCCAGAAGAAGAGGATTTAACCTCTCCATCACCTCCTTCTCTCCAGAGAGCATTTGATCTCCTATGAAAACGATAGGGAGTTCATTTCCTGTGCGACCAAACTTTTTCTCCAGTTTGGTCAGAGCCTCATAATAGGAGGGGTTACTCATATCGAAAGTTTTAACCTCGAGGGTGGGAAACATTGTCTTTAGAGTTGGAAGGTAACTCTGGAGAATCACCTGACAAGGCTGGCAATCCTCAGAAGAAAAGAAATAGATCTGAAGAGAAGAGGAGGATTGGGAGGAAGCTAAATCGCCTCCTGGTAGGGGAAGGCATAAAATCCCCGAGAAGATGAATAGAAAATAAGCCAGCACAAATTTTTTCAGGAATCTTTTCAGCATTTGTTCAGCTTACACGAAGCCCTTCTTCTCCTCATGCCAGTTTGTGGACGAGTTTTCCGGTTTCCACGATTTGTTTTTTCAAAAGGGAACTGACATTGTCGAGGATTTCAAAGATTCTTGGATCCTTTACCTTCACCATAACCCTTACCCCATCCTTCCGAGTGGTGACCAGATGGCTTTTCTGCATCAGAGAGATATGCTTGGAAATGTTGGATTGTTCACCGTTGAGGGCAGGAACAATTTCGCAGATGCACTTTTCCCCCTCTCGAAGCAATTCCAGTATCTTCAACCGGGTGGGCTGGGCAAGAGCCTTTAAGATGTCAGCCTTCAATTCGAGAACCCTTTCCTCCATAAATCCCTCCATGAATACATGATTATCTAATCATATATTCCATAATAAAAAGCTTGTCAAGAGAAGAAGAATGGAATTGACGGCATTTAAATCTAAGCAATCAGGTCAGGCCTTGGGATTTCAAATTCACAGGGGACATCGGTTTGACAGAGGCCACAGGAAGGAGGAGGGTTTTTCAACCCATATTCCGCCCGTTTCGATACCAGAGGCTCGGAACGGAGGTAATCGTAGCACTTATTCTTATCGTGCCCTTTCTCGGTGATCGCGCCGATAGGGCACCTCTTGATGCACTTTCCACATTTTTCATTCCGAAACTGAAGACAGTTTTCTCTGTGATCGCGATACTTTTTCTCACTGGGGGTCAATTTTAGAAGGGTCACGACACTACCCGCTCGCATAGCCATCCCCTTCGGAGTGATGAAACCATCGTTTAGGCTGAAGGTTCCAAGACCGCAGGCATAGGCCACATGTCGCTCAGACCAGGGAGAAGCCCAACCTACCTTCTCATCCTGAATAAACTTAAATGTTGGAAGAATAGCAGGTGCCACGGTCACATGTCCCAAATCCTCTAAAAAGTTTATGACCTGTTTCCTGAGGGCATTATTAAAGACCTCTCCAAAATCCCTGGTGTATGCCCAGAGCTTGGATGGGAACCGATTCTCCAGACGATTACTTTTGCGAGTGTCCTCCGCAGCGGGAAGGATCCATGAGATGACGCTGATCTGTTCGATCTCTGTGAAGAGAAGGCTTCTTCCTCTTTCTTTCAGGGCTGCTGAGATGACTTCCCTTGGAGTTGAATGGAAAGAGCCGATGAGGGTTTTATATTCAAAGAAGAGGGGGTCCATCCCCGAAGCAAATCCTACCAGAGGTTCTTCCCAATAAATCCCGTGGTCCAGCTGGGTTCTGCGATTTGACTCACTCTCATTGATAAAGTTTTTAATGAGCTGCTCCAGAACCTTGTTTGGATTTTTTAGAAACACGATTTTTTCTTCCTTTGTCATAGGATTGTTCCTCCTAATCTTTCTCCATCTTGCTCATATCAAAACCACCCTTCTCGTGGACACCTGACTGTTTACAGCGGTATTCCTCGATGGCCAATTTTAGAGCATCGGTGGCTAGTGTAAAGCAAGGGATCTTTTCCTTAGGCAACTGGGAGAGAACTTCCTTTGAGGTTTCTTCGGATATTTTGAGGGCTTCGTCTAGAGTGGCCCCGATAATCCGCTCTGTGAGAATGGAACAGGTGGCAATGGCAGCGCCACAGCCAAACGTTTTGAATTTTGCCTCCACAATCTTATCACCATTTGTCTTGATGAATAACTGCATGATATCGCCGCAGGAGGCATTTCCAACTGTGCCCACACCATCCGGGTCAGAGATCTCACCCACATTTCTTGGGTTTTGGAAATGTTCCATCAAAAATTTTGGATATTTTGCCATGTTTCAAACCTCAACGGGAAGGATTTTTTTCCTCTTGATTCTCCAATCGTTTAACTCGATCTTCTAACTTATTGTGAAGCTGAAGGAGCATTTTCATGATATCTGACAATGGGTCTGGAAGATTTCCGTGCTCGAAATCGAGTTCTTCCTTTTCTGGAATGAGGGATTCCACAATGCGGCCCGGGACACCCACAACCGTAGCACCCGCGGGAACGGGTTTAACCACCACAGAGCCAGAGCCAATCCTTGCTCCATCACCAATGGTGATAGCTCCTAAAACAGTGGAATTGGAACCAATGATCACACGGTTTCCCAGGGTGGGATGACGTTTCTTTTTTTCAAGCGTTGTACCGCCCAGGACAACCCCTTTATAAATCAAACAATCGTCACCGATTTCAGTAGTTTCTCCGATCACGACACCCATGCCATGGTCAATGAAGAGTCGCCTGCCGATTTTTGCTCCGGGATGGATCTCAATTCCTGTGAACCCCCGGCCAAAATGAGAAACCAGACGGGCAGTTGTAAACCATCCCCTTTGATAGAGGGCATGAGCAATGCGGTGTAGCCAGATCGCATGGAGGCCCGGATAGCAAAGAAAAATCTCCACAGCATTTTTCGCCGCGGGATCTCGGTCTTTGATTGTTCTAATGTCTTCTTTCAAACGCTCCCACATTGAGTATACTCACTCCTATATAAATAGGGACAGATTCTAAAAGTTATTTTAACTCAGAGATTACACGAAATCCAATAGAACTATAAAATATTTCACAAAGTTATAGTGGGTTATTGTCGGAGATCAATCAGGTGAAACCAAAAAGCCGGACCCAAAGGTCCGGCTTTTTAAGTCCTTTCAATCGGCAAACTGCCGAGTCGTTCTATACTCACCTATACCACCACCTGCCGTTAAAATAATAATAGCCACATGTCGGGTTTGTGTGAGTGAAGATCACAGTATCCGGAGGGAGATTATTTAAATCTAAATCGCCTAGGCCTGGTGTCCCCCCTGTTACAACAGGGTCTTTCCCATCCTCCCTTGTAATTTCCATGGCTGCGTTTTCTACTTCAACTCGTATCTTTTTTATCTTACCGGTCTTTTTAACATCTACCCCGCCTTTTGGCATATTGCTCTCCTCCTTTCTCGTGAATTCTGTTCAAAGTCATCACTTGATTTAATCTATAGTATTACGAGTGACCACCTCCCTCCTTCTAATGTCGTTGCCCTATGCATTAAAAACGACTTAGAACGCCAGCGTGAACTTACCAAAAACCAGACGCTTTGGTTGTATCGTGGGACTTAAAGCGGTATTGACCGTACCCATATGAATGTCTGTATCCTGAAACTTGAAAGATTTGTTAAACAGGTTTTTTACCCCAATGGAGATGAGCCCATATCGTTTGGGTAGACGGTAACTGATTGAAGTATCTACAATACAAAATTGATCTTCTCCTGGGATAAAGAAACTAAAGCCTTGTGGCTGAAATTTACCCTCCTGATTGATATAAGTTGCTTTCAACTGAGCACTGAATCCAGAGGGGTGATAAAAATTGATTCCGAGCGGAAAACGATGCGTTTTGACGTTTCGTATTCCAGCAACTCCTACTGCAGAGCCAAACACAAACTCACTTTCCCTGTCAAATCTCTCATACTGATATTCCGCGCTGAGTCCAAACCATGGGTGAGGCGTCCAATAGAGGTAGGCTCGGCCAAGCTGTTCTTTCCAATCTACCTTAAGGACTACAGGTGGGCTAGGGGCCATTTCGAATAAAAAGGGCACATCATCCAATTTTCTTCCAGAATATTCGACTCCGGCGTATATGTTCTTAGAGAATTTCTGGTCAATCGCAGCCCCATAGCGCCATGACTTTGTAGTGTCAGCCTCATCAAAGAACTGGTTAAACCCTGCCACCTGCGTCGGCTCAAGTGTCTGGTTCGTAATTAGTGTCCTCTTGAAAACTCTGAAAACTGCAGCGCGCAATGTAGTCCCAGAAAAAGGGTTCCACATCACCCCAAATTTTGGGTTGAACTGGTTATTGTTAACAATTCCACCATGATAAAAGTCACCACTTCCGCCAATGGTAAAGGTTACATTTTTTGGATAATTGATCTGCGAATAGAGATAAAGGTTGAAATGATGGATGTTACTTTTCATGATATCAGTTGATATGTCAAAGGGAGGAAATAATATTTGGAATAAATCGGTCTCTTTTTGTTTAATGTAAAAGTATCCTCCTCCGGTAATGATGTTGAAACGCTCTGAACGAAATATATGTTGAAGCTCACCACTATAACCATCATCATCCGCTTTGCTTTTCAAGTTAGCCAGACCATTAAGAAATCCATAGATACGCAATCTTGGCTCTGCATCCTGGTACATGAAAGACCCGATGAGATCCGAACGTGGTGAAAAGGCATGATGGAAGCCAACACGTATAGATTCAGTCTCATCTTTCTGACGGAGGAGAGGCAAGAAATCGTACGGAAAGAAATTGAGTGAAAGATCACCCTGCGTTTTCTCTGTGGATCGGAATTCAGCCTGGACGCTTGTCTTGTACCAGAGCATCCCCTGGACAAACACATTGTATATATCTTCTTTCAAGTAATTATTTTTTCTGAATCCGTCCGTCTGATAATGGAATTGGCCAATGCTATAGGATAGTCTATCCCACACACCCGATTGGACGATTTCCTCACCGAACGTGTCCTGTGTCCCAGCAATCCCACTTGTTTGGAGAGCAAGCCGGTTGCGATTGAACAAGGGATTAAATTCATTAAATGAGAGGTCTGAAGGTCCTGCGCCATTCAGAATGAAGAGATTGCTCTCTGCGAGATGGGGCTGAACCGGATTAATATTGATCGGCTGAAGCAGTTGAGATTGAAGCAGTTCGCTGACCCTTGCTATCTCGTGTCGAGGCAAGACGGTATAGGAATCAGCCAAAGCCCTGTGGGCAGAATAGTTACCCGGATCGGTATTGACTGATTTCCAACCCTCTACCAGGGCGAGCTGCTGGAATCCTAAATCGCTGTAAATCCGACCGAGACTTGCACTTCGCGCGGCGAGATCAGAATCAAGCAAGAAACGTGATCGGTAAATGGCTCGATTATCATTTAAAGAGATCGATTCTTGAAGATCCCGTAAAGCCTCACCTGGCTGATTGATGCTCTGCTTTCGGATGGCATCATAAAAGAAGGGCGTTGGATCTGATGGATCAAGCTCCTTGGCTAATGAAAATTGGTTTGACGCGAGCTTATCGCGCTTCTCTTCGTAGTAGGCTTTACCGAGGTAGCTCCGGATGAGGGAATTGTTAGGGTCAAGGCTTGCAGCAATCTCTATTTCCTCCCGGCCTCCGGCCAGATCGCCATCATGTATCTTCGCCAACCCAAGGCCCAGTCGGGGAAGGGGGTCTGCTTGGTCAAGCTCAATCGCCTTTCGAAAGGCCTCTTTAGACATCTTTGTTTTTATCTGTGTCAGGTAAGCGAATCCCAAAACGGTTTGTGTTCTTGAGAGATTGGGATTCAAAGCCACAGCTTTCTTCGCTGCTTTAAGAGCTTTGTTAAGATTGCCAAACGAAAGCCACATCTCAGCCAGTCTTGCCCAGGCCAGTGCATTTTCAGGCTCCAGGTTCACTGCATCCTCAAGGGTACGTAGAGCCCCTTTCAGATCAAAATTGGATTGTTGGGCATAAGAAAGTGCAATTCGGGCTGCACCGGATTTGGGATCTGCCTCAACCGCTCTCTTTGCAAGGTTATGGGCTTTCTCTTTTTCGTTTTGTACCAAAGCGATGATGGATTGGAGGGCCAAGCCCTGACTGTTAAGGGGTGCTAAAACAAGCGCTTTCTCGATATCCAATCTTGCCTCGCCCACCCTGCCTACGGAAAGCAGTAATGAGGCCCGATAAATAAAAAACCGTGGATCGCGGATTTCTTCTGTCACCCCCTCAAGGCTTTCATAAGCTTTTTGAATGTTACCCTCTATATAAAACTCAATCGACTTTAGAACTATTGCCTCCCAGCCTGTTGTGGCCTTAAAGTCGGATGGACGATAATAGAGGATAGGTGGATAATAAAGAGTCCATTGAACTGCATCTCGAGGCCGTACCACGATCTGTAATACAGGCGATCGATTGGCCTCGGCGATTGCCGATTGACCTTTAGCGAGGGTAATGCTCCCAGCTTGATTCTCGGCCAACACTTGGCCTTCAAATATCGATATGAAAGCTTTATCACTCTCAACCCTTGCGTAGAATTCCGTACCCTCAACAATCGCATTGACGAAAGGTGTAAATACTTTTAGGCTGCGGCGGACGCGGCTGAAAAAATAGGCCGCTCCGTTGAGCATGTTTACCAGAAAGGGTTTTTCCTTTTCAGGTTCTGGAAAAGAGATAGCAGTATTCTGATCGAGACGAAGGATGGTGTCGTTGCTCAGGACGATATCTGCACGGCTTAGTTTTAATACACGAATCATGTCACCAGGACAGAATGTATCGCTGAGCCTCACGGGTCGCCACTGTCTTTCCCCTGCCCGGAGAGTTTGAACAGAACCTTGCACTGAAACGGCTTTTGCAATCCACTGCCCGCAAAGCTGTGCATCAGCTACACTGGAGTCCAGCGTGATTGCCAGAAGTATTGTACAGAGCATCAAGATGGTTGGGCTGATTCGAATCCGGTTCATTTCCGACCTCCCTATTTTCCCTCTACGCGAACGACTCCATCCCATGGTTCTCCTGGAGGATTTTTCATATATTTTTGACACAAATCTAAGAAGAAGAGAGAAGGCCCATCCTTCCCATAACTTTTGATCGATTCTTGAAATTTCTCGATGGCTTCTTCTGCTTCTTTCCAGTAACCCTTTCTGAAGGGATCAAGCACCTTAGCGAACGTCATACATTTTATTCTTTGCTGATCGTTGGACTCTTCTTTGCGACATAATAATTCGTAAATCGAAATGGACTCTATTTTCCCCTTCAGGAGGAATCTCCCGAGTTCTCTGGTGAGAAAGCCATCGAGTTGATCGATCCCCTCTTCAGATACCAGTATTCGTGTACGGAGTGGTTTATTCAGACCCTCTATTCTCTGCACTGTATTGACGATATCTCCGAGAGGGCCGTATTCATAGTGGTCAATTGCACCAATCGCACCAAGCAATATGTCCCCGGAGTGCAAGCCAATGCGTGTCGGGAGCTTATCTTCATTGGAAGATTGGGATTCATTGAACTGATCGACAGCTCTGGCAATATCGAGTCCTGCCTGACAGGCCTGATTTCTGAGAGAAGCATCTGGCTTTTCCGTCACCCACCCTGCCAGCATCGAATCGCCTGCGGTAGCGAATATAATTCCGCCGTATTGTTTTACGGGTTTAAAAAGGACTTCCCAATATTTGTTCATGAG
>Ga0315281_10013901_pt1 | contig 10872 bp, 7 predicted proteins | sample YL17G07_0_MG_FD_204540 | JGI IMG/M metagenome (GOLD analysis project Ga0315281, IMG submission 204540) | Sediment microbial communities from Yellowstone Lake, YNP, Wyoming, USA - YL17G07_0 | ecosystem: Environmental > Aquatic > Freshwater > Lake > Sediment | place: USA: Wyoming | collected... | reverse complement strand
AGGATCCTTGGCAATGAATGCGGCAAAAAGATGCCTCCCCTCCACGCGCTCATTGGCCTGCCCTTTTCCCTTGCATGAAATAGAGGGAATCCGGGAAGATGATTCCCGTCCTGACCGGGCATGATCCGGGACGGCAATCCGGCATCCCGCCCAAGGGCGCTCCCATGAAGTCCTGCAACCTCCCCCAAAGCACCCGCGCGACCGGTTCGCGGGCGGAGCGAGCGGTTTGAAACGATCCGAAGCCCCTTGACTACATACCGACGATCTGGGATCATGCCGCTGAAAGCCTGAGGAGACGGGTCATGACGCGCGATATCTTCGACAGAGAACGACTCCCCCCCGAGCTCGACTCAAACCTGCGGGCCATGAACCCCTGGTGGGAAGGAAAACCAGGACCCGTGCTTCCTGGCTACCGGCGGTGGGCGTTTGGCACGACACTGAAGAGAATGAAGTCCGGGCTGGCGCCGGTGACCGTGCTCCGAGGGCCGCGTCAGGTGGGCAAGACCACCCTTCAACTGCAGATCATCGAGCACATCCAGGCCGAACAGGGAATTGCCCCAAATCGGATTCTGCGCATTCAGTTCGACGAGATCCCCTCCTTGAAAGGGATCAAGGAGCCGGTTCTGAGCATCGCAAGGTGGTTCGAGAATCGCATCCTCGGAAGGACTTTCAATGAGTCGGCGCACTCAGGGGAATGCGCCTACCTGTTTCTGGATGAAGTACAGAACATCGTGGACTGGGCGCCGCAGGTCAAGGCGCTTGTGGATCACAACACGCTGAAGATACTGGTGACGGGCAGCTCGGCGTTGCGAATCGAGGCGGGGCGCGACAGTTTGGCGGGCCGGATCGCCCAGATTGATCTGGGGACCCTTCTGCTGCGGGAGACGGCCGGCCTGCGTTTCGGCGAGATGCTCGAACCTTTCCTTCCGGAAAACGGGTTGGAGCCTCTCCTGAGCCAGGAGTTTTGGCGCGAGCTCGGAGAGCAGGGTAGAAAACACGAGGGAACGGTTGCGCGAGCCTTCAAGGCATTCTCCGAACGAGGAGGCTATCCCTTGTCCCAAGCCAGAGCCGAGATCCCTTGGCCGGAAATGGCGGATCAGTTGAATGAAACGGTCATCCAACGCGCCATCCAACACGATCTTAGAATGGGTAAACGCGGTCTCAAGCGGGATTCACAGTTGCTGGAAGAGGTTTTCCGGCTTGCCTGCCGCTACGCCGGTCAGGCGCCGAGGCAGGCTCATTTCGTTCACGAAATCAAACAGGCTCTGCATGCCAACATCGGCTGGCCGCGCATCTTGACTTACCTGAAGTTCCTGGATGGGGCTATGCTGCTGAAGATGATTCCCCCTTTGGAAATACGCCTCAAGAAACGCAAGGGCACTTCCAAACTGTGCATCTGCGACCACGGACTGCGGGCAAGCTGGTTGCAGGAAGTGATTCCGCTTGACCGGGAGAGCCTGGAAAAGGCCCCGCACTTGCACGACCTTGCCGGCCACCTTGTGGAGAGCGTGGCCGGGTATTTTCTGGCCGGGATTCCTCATCTGGACGTGGCGCATTTCCCTGAGCGTGGGGCGGAACCCGAGGTGGATTTCATTCTCACAATCGGGGAGCGGAGGATTCCCTTGGAGGTGAAATACAGGCGAAGGATTGACCCGCTGAGAGACACTCTGGGCCTGCGCGCCTTCTTGGACAAAAGCGTTTACAGCGCGCCTTTCGGCCTGCTTGTTGCGATGGATGACGATGTGACGGTGAACGATCCTCGCATTGTCTGCTTGTCTTTGCCTTCTCTGCTTCTTCTGCGATAACGCCGCAGCCTCGGCATCCCCTTTCGGCATCCCCTTTTCCCTTGCGTGTGGCGGCGGGAATCCGGGAAGATGATTCCCGTCCTGACCGGGCATGATCCGGGACGGCAATCCGGCATCCCGCCCAAGGGCGCTCCCATGAAGTCCTGCAACCTCCCCCAAAGCACCCGCGCGACCGGATGGACCTGCGCCGGCCTCTTCATGGTGACCCTGAGCACCCTGATGTTCGAGATCCTTCTGACGCGTATCTTCAGCGTGACCATGTGGTACCACTTCGCGTTCGTGGCGATCTCGCTGGCGATGTTCGGCATGACGGTCGGGGCGCTCATCGTTTATCTTCTGCCGGCGTTCTTCGCCGCGGAGCGCGTCAAACACCACCTCGCCCTGAGCGCCCTGCTGTTTTCGCTGTGCTCCGTCGTCAGCTTCCTTGCGCACCTGCGCATCCCGTTCATCCTCTATGGCGACAAGCTCGTGGGCCTGCCGTACGTCGTTCTCACCTACTTGGTTATCTCACTTCCCTTCGTATTCAGCGGGATCGCGGTCTGCCTCGCGCTGACCCGGTTTCCGGGGCAGATCGGGCGGCTTTACGGCTTTGACCTGGCGGGAGCGGCGCTCGGATGTATCGTCCTGATCTACACGCTCGAGGTCACCGATGGCCCGACCGCGGTCCTCGTGGTGGCGGCGCTGACGGCCCTGGGATCGCTCCTGTTCGCTGCCGAGGCGGGCTGCGGGCGGCTGAAGTGGGTGGCCGCGGCGGTGGCGGCGCTGTTCCTGACGGGATCGGTGTGGCACACGGTCCTGGTCCATCGGCAGCGGCCGCTGATCCGGCTCTCGCGCATCAAGGGCCGCCGGGACCCGCCGCCTCTGTATGAGAAATGGAATTCCTTCTCGCGCCTGGACGTGACGGGAGACCCTGATGAGCTCCATACACCTTTCGGCTGGGGGCTAAGCGCGGTGTGCCCGCCCGAGCTCAAGGCGCGGGAATTGCAGATGCGGATTGACGGCGAAGCGGGGACCGTCTTGACGGCCTTTGATGGGGACCTGAGGAATGTGGAGCACCTGAAATATGACGTGACCAGTCTGGTCCATTGGGTGCGGCGCGACGGCGACGTGCTGGTTGTGGGATCGGGCGGCGGGCGGGACGTGCTGGCGGCGCTGGCGTTCGGGCAGAAGTCGGTGCGCGCGGTCGAGATGAACGGGGATATCATCCGAGCCGTCACGGGGCGCTTCGGAGACTATACGGGACACCTCGACCGCAATCCGAAGGTCCGGTTTGTGAACGACGAGGCGCGGAGCTATATCGCCCGGCTCAAGGAGAAGTTCGACATTCTCCAGGTTTCCCTGATTGACACGTGGGCCGCCACGGCCGCGGGGGCTTATGTGCTCACCGAGAGCCTGCTTTACACGGTGGAGGCGTGGGACACGTTCCTCGACCGCCTCAAGCCCCAGGGCGTTCTTACGTTCTCGCGGTGGTACTATCGCGACAGACCGGGGGAGATGTACCGGCTGGTATCGCTCGCGAGCGCGTCGCTCGCGCGCCGGGGCGTCGCGAACCCGCGGGACCATATTCTCGTGGCCGGGCGGAGGAACTGGGAGCACTTCGGCAACGTTCAGCCGGGACGCGACGAGGACGCGCCCGAAGGCGTAGGCACCATTCTCGTGAGTCCGGACCGCTTCTCGCCACGGGACGTGGAGCGTTTCGAGGAGGTTTGCATGCGGCTCAAGTTCGACGTGGTCCTGACGCCGCGCGTGGCCGCCGACGACACCTTCGCGAGGCTCGCCTCGGGCAAGGACCTCCAGGCGTTCACGCGGACCTTGCCCATCAACATTACGCCGCCCACCGATGACAGTCCCTTCTTCTTCCACATGCTGTGGCTGCGGGACATTTTCAACAAAGATGCCCGGTACCAGGGGCAAATGACGTTCAACATGAAGGCGGTGGCGGTGCTGGGGTTGCTGCTGGCGGCGGTGGTGATCCTCACGCTGCTGTGCATCGTTTTGCCGCTTCTGCTGACCACCCGCCGCGGCGTTCTGAAGGGCTCGCTGCCCCTCTTTTTCTACTTCTCCGGGATCGGCATGGGTTTCATGCTCATCGAAATCTCGCAGATGCAGCGGCTCAATGTGTTTCTGGGCCACCCGGTCTATGGCCTGTCGGTTGTGCTGTTCGCACTCCTGCTTTCCAGCAGCGCGGGCAGCGCGCTCACCCAGAAGATCCGCAATGGCGGCGGGACCGCGACGGCTTGCCTGCTGCTTCTGCTGGGCGCTCTCGCGCTCTTCGGCTGGCTGACGCCGGGGGCCATCCGCTGGTTCCACGCGAGCGTCACGGGTCTGCGCATTGCCGTGGCGGTGGGGGTTCTTTTTCCGCTGGGGCTGTTCATGGGAATGGCCTTCCCGCTGGGCATGCGGTTCGCATCGGGCCGATCCCCCGCGCTTACGCCCTGGCTGTTTGGGATCAACGGGGCCACTTCGGTGTGCGCGTCGGTGCTGGCGGTGGTGATCGCGCTCACCACGAGCATATCGGCCACGTTTTGGACGGGGCTGGCCTGCTATGGAGCGGCTTTTGCCGCGTACCAGTGGGCGCGGCGGAGAAATGAAGCGCCATGAGGCGGCGCGAAACCACGTTCATGCGTTCAGAAAAGGCGGCGGTCTGAATATGGCGCGTTTTACCGAGACCCTGCTTCATCTCTTCCGGGCGCTGCGCCATCGCAACTACCGGCTGTTCTTCTTCGGCCAGGGTGTTTCGCTTATCGGCAGCTGGATGCAGACCCTCGCGATGGGCTGGCTGGTTTACCGCCTGACCGACTCCAAGATGCTCCTGGGTTTTGTTCCTTTCTGCAGCCAGATTCCAAGTTTCTTCCTCGCTCCCCTTGCGGGCGTGTGGGTGGGCAGGGCGGACCTGCGCAAGTTCCTGGCCGTCACGCAGTCCCTGCTGGTGCTCCCGGCGCTCGTCCTGGCGCTGCTCTTTTTGACAAAGCATATCCAGGTCTGGCACATCATTGCGCTCAGCCTGTGCGTGGGGTTCATAAACGCCTTCGACGTCACCGGGCGGCAGTCCTTTGTCGTGAAGATGGTGGACGACAAGGCGGACCTCGGAAACGCCATCGCCCTCAATTCCATGCTTTTCAACTCAGCCCGGCTGGTGGGGCCGGCCATCGCCGGGTTCGTGGTGGACCTGGTTGGAGAAGGCGTGTGCTTTCTGCTCAACGCAGTCAGCTTCCTGGCGGTGGTCTTCTCCCTCCTGGCCATGCGGATCAAACCGCACGAGAGACTTCCCAAACGCTACGTCCTTCATGAAATGCGCGAGGGCCTCAGTTATGCCTTCCGGTTTGTCCAAATGCGCTGGCTTCTGCTGCAGATAGCCATGATCAGCCTGATGGTGTCTTCCTATGCCATCTTGATGCCCGTGTTCGCCAAAGACATTCTGCATGGAGGCGCCAAGACGCTGGGAATCCTCCAGTCCTCCGTGGGAGTGGGCGCCCTGATGGGCGCCATCTATCTGGCCGCGCGCGGAAACGCGGTTGGGCTGGAGAAGATCATCATGCGGGCGGTTTTTCTGCTCGGCACGGCGCTGGTGGCCTTTTCCCAGTCGCGCGTCATGCCGCTCTCCATGTTTTGTCTGGCGCTGGCCGGTTTCGGCATGATGGTGAACATGGCTTCGTCCAACACGGTCATTCAGACCATCGTGGACGACGACAAACGCGGCCGCGTCATGAGCTTCTATACCATGTCCTTCATGGGAATGGCGCCGTTCGGGAACCTGTTGGCGGGGGCGCTGGCTTCCTGGATCTCCGCGCCCGGAGCGGTGTGTTTCGCCGGCCTGACTTGCATGGCGGCCGTGTTCCTGTTCGCGCCCAAAATCCGCGGGCTGGACAGGGTTATCCGTGCCGCATACGGGAAGAAGAAAGAACTTCCCACGGTCCCGGACGCGCCGGCAATTCCGAAATAGCACGCAGGGCGGGCAATCCTGTCGTTGCGGATGACGGGGCGATCAGGACCCTGTCTTGATCGGGGGAGGCGGGGCTTTTTCCGGAACGTCCTGGAGATCCGATTCCGGAATCGCGAGGGCCAGTTGGGCCACCTGCTTCCGGAACGCCGCCACCAGCGGCGCGTATTGGGGAAGACTAACGATTTTGTCAAAGTACTTCTTGCCATCGGCGGGTTGCTGCTTGTCCACGTAGTAGCGGACCAGGACGGCGTTGGCCATGGCTTGGTTTTCGTTGCGTTTCAGCGCCTCCCGCGCATCCTGGACCGCCTCCTCCTTCTCGCCCCGCTCGAACCGGGTCCAGGCGCGCAGCGCGTGGAGCATGGCCATTTGCCCCGGGTCCTTCTCCAACTCGCCCACCTTCAGGAAGGCCGCGTCCACTTGCTCCCGCGCCTGGTCCACCTTGCCGGATCTCACAAAACAGCGGGCAAGCGTCACGTTGTCGGCGGCCCTCTCGGGAACCTTGCCCAGGCTCTTCTGAAGGAACCTGGCGGCGGCCGCCCAGTCTTCCCGCGCCAGCGCGCGCTCGGCCCGCACGCTCGCGATGTCCTTGCTTCTCACCGCCAGCGCCACGGGCAGGAGAATGAGCGCCAGCGCGAAGGACCCGAGGGCCACGTTTGCCCAGATCTTGTCCCAGGGCACGTCAGCGAAAGCCGGAGTAGCGGCCGGCGCCGGAGAGGGGCTCTGCGGTCTATCGGAACCTCGGAGTTCCTTCTCCGGCCGGGGTGGAGGGACCTGCCGGGTTCGGGAAAATGCCGCGCTTCTCTTGGTCATTCCAGGTCATTCTCCGGCGTGGGCGGCACGCTTGTGCAAGGATACGGCCCCCGGAAGCCTGGCGGGCCGTGCGGTCATTAGTTTGTTTGCGCCGAGGGGGGCCTGTCAATGATTTTCTCTTCGCGTTCACTTCTCATAGGCCTTCCGCAAAGCCAGGAAATCGGTCAGATTCCTTAGAAACCTTATCCAGCTCTCCGGCGACTCCCAGGCCATCGCCAGGTAGCCCAGCAGCACGCGCCAACGCTGGAAGTAGCGCCGGTAGAACTCGTGGAAGCGCTCTTCGAGCCGTTGCTCGGTGAATCCCCTTGGCACGAAGACGAAATTCAGGCAGTTCATGAGTTCCCAACGCTCGTTGAAAGACCCGTGCTCCCGGATGTTGCGGTAGAGCGGGGAACCGGGGAAAGGGGTGAACTTGGCCAGGTTGAACTCGTTGAGCGGCAGGCTGAGAACGTATTCGATGCTCTTGTCAATGCTCTGTTCCGTCTCGCCGGGAAGACCCAGCATGAAAAGTCCCTTGGCGCGGATTCCGGCCCGGCGAATCCAATCCACCCGCTTGCGTATCATGTCGAGATCGGACTGGGAACGGTGCTGCTTGAGGAGTTCGGGGTCTCCGGTTTCGATCCCGAGGCTGATCATCCAGCAGCCCGCTTTTTTCATCAGGGCGAGCAAGTCCGGATCAATATGCTCGGCGCGGGCCGCGCAGTTGAAGGTCATGCCAAGCCGCGCGTCCATCATTTGGCGGCAGAATTCCTCCACCCGCTTGCGGTTGAAAGTGAACAGGTCGTCGTAGTAGTTGATGTGCCGGATGCCGAAGGTTCGGTTGAGATGGCGCGCGAGGTTCACCATGTACTCGGCCGAGTTGAACCGGAAGGAGCGCTGGAAGACGGACCGGTCGCAGTAGGAGCACTGATAGGGGCAGCCGCGGCTGGAGATCGCCGTGGCGCCGGGGCCTTTGGGATAGTTGAAGATGGGGAGTTTGTAGGCTTTGGGATAGCCTTCGAGCTTGCCGTAGTCTGGAAAAGGAAGGGTGTCCAGGTCCAGCGTGGGTTTCCGGAAGCCGGTGAAGATTACTTCGCCGCCCTGCCGCAGCAGGAGGCCGGGCACGTCCGCCAGGTCCCGTCCGTCGCGTTCCAGGATGGCGAGAAAGGCTTCCTCCCCTTCTCCCACGACGCCGTAGTCCATCGCGGGATAGTCGCGGAGCAGCTGCTCACGCAACGCGGAGACGTGCACCCCGCCGAAGATCGTGGGGATGGCGGGATACGCCTCCTTGATCCTCGCGGCGATGCGGACGGCATCCAGAAAGCTCGAGGTGGTGGTGCTGAAGCCCACAAAATCGGGGCGTTCGGAGCGCAGGAAGGCGGCGATCTTCTCGTCGCGGCCCGGAAAGGCGTAGCAGTCGTGGACGTGGGCGCGGTGCCCGTGCTTCTCGGCCCATGCGGCGAGGCTGCACAGCCCGATGGGCGGCATGACGTTGGCGATGCGCGACATGTCCTTCTGGCCCGGGATCCAGTTGACCCCGAGGGGATGGATTAGGAGGACTTTTTTCTTGGACAAGGGCATTAGGAAAAGAGGATACTAAATGGGCCGGTGGGAATCCAGGGTTTTGCGGAGCGCCTTATGACCGGGGTGCGTCTCGGGGATTCCTGGGACATGCACGGCGAGATCTGAAACAGGAAATCTGTCCGGATGGATTCCTTTAATGCGGTATCGCCCGCAATAAGGCGCAAGCATGGCTTGCGCACTCCAGAAAGACCGCAGTGTTTTTGGAGTGCTGGAGCCATGCTCCAGCCTTGGTTTTCACGAAGCCATGCTTCGTCTCTTCTCGGAACACTCTCTCACGAATCACAGTGACGCCTCCGTATGATCGTGGACAAACGAGAGAACTGGAAATCCTATCCTTTCGGGGAAGCGTGGAAAACCGCTTTCGACTTCCTGGGGGCGCTGGCGCCGGACGCCGAAGAGAAGGAGTACCCCTTGCGGGGGAAGGATCTATACGCTTCGGTGGCCTCCTATGAGACGCGCTCTGGGGGCGATCCGGAGGCGCATCGCATCTACGTGGACGTCCAGTGCCTTCTGAGCGGCGCGGAGGCTGTGGGGTGGTTGCCCGCGCACGCCCTGCGGGTGAAGACGCCATACAACCCGTCCAGGGATATCGAGTTCTATGATGTCCGGCGGGAAGAGCAGTCCCGCATATTGCTGAGGCCGGGCTTGTTTGCCGTGTTCTTCCCGTGGGATGCCCACGCGCCGGGGCTCACGCCGGGCGATAGCGCTGGCCGAGTGAGGAAAGTCGTGGTCAAGATCAAGCGCGAGTTGCTGGAGCTGTAGTTGCTCAACCGTATTTCCAGGAGGAGACATGGGGCCATGCAAGGCCAGTTTCCTGAGATGCCGCATCCCCGTAAGCCCCCGAAGTCCTTGAGGTCCTTGGGGTCCTTGAAGTCCTTGAGGTCCCTTGTTCAGACAAGGAGAGGACAAACCCAAAATGCCTGACATTCCCCTCTTCGAAACCCCGGTCGGACCGCGACCCACCATTGCGGGCAAGGTCTATGACTATTTCTGCGGCTGCGGTTATCTCGGGCTCTATGGCCATCCCGCCGTGATCGAGGCGGCCTGCGAGGCCACGCGCCGCTATGGTCTGCGGCTGGCCGGGCCGGGGACCGGCGCCTGCCACCCGCCCCTGATCGAGTTCCAGCGGAACGCCACCCGCTTCTTCGAGACAGAAGAAGCCACTTATTTTTCATCGGGCTACGCGGGCAATGCCATGCTCGCCGCCGCGCTGCGCGACCGCTTCGACGCGGTCTTCGTGGATGCACAGGCCCACCACAGCGTGGTGGAGGGCGCCCTCTTGCAGCAGAAGCCGCTCGCGCGGTTCGCGCACTGCGACGCCGAGGACCTGGGGCGGCAGATCAGGAAGCACCTCGGCGCGGGCCAACGCCCGCTGGTGATGACCGACGGCATGTTTCCCATCACCGGCGCGATTCCGCCTCTGCGCGACTACTGGAAGGCGCTGGAGAACTGGGAAGGCGCGCTTCTTTGCGTGGATGACGCGCACGCCGTGGGCGTCCTGGGTGAAAAGGGGCAGGGTTCTCTCGAATACTTCGGGCTGAAAGGCGAGCGGCGCTACGCATGCGGCACGATGAGCAAGGCGTTCGGATCGTTCGGAGGGATCATTGCAGGCAGCCGTGAGCTGCGCGCGGCGATCCGGGCGCGCTCGGCGGTCTTCCACGGGGCGGGCGATCCGCCTCCGGCCTGCGCGGCGGCGGCGGCCAAGGCGCTCGAGATCGTGATGACCCAGCCGGGAATCCGCCGCGCGCTGGCGGAAAACGTGTCGCGTCTCCGCAAGGGTCTCAGCGCTATCGGCCTGCCCGTGGAGCCCGATCATCCCGCTCCGATCATCGCCATTGACCGGCGAAGCGGATGGGATCTGGAGCGCGTGTGCCGGCGCCTGCGCGACGAAATGGCTATTCACACGCGCTACCTCAAGGATTACACCAGCACACCCGAAGGCGGAGCGATCCGGATCGCCGTGTTCGCCAACCACACGCCGGAGCAGATCGAACGGTTGATTGACGCGCTGGGGCGTTGCTGAGAGACTCGTCCTCTGGAGGGCGCGCCGAACAGGGGTATCCAGGGTCATCCGCAACCTATCCTCTACGATGACTTATACAGACTCTTCAACAGGAATTCTGTTGAAGTAGTAAGTAAACTTATCGCGCAAGTGCTGCCGTGATTCCGCCGTAAGCTGGAGTACCTTCGCACCCAGTGGAACCTTCTTTGGGTTGACGATCTCTTTGCACTCCACCCGGCACGTCTTGCGAAAATCAATCATGTAGTGCCCTGTTTCCACCTTGCCTCGGCTTTCCGCCTTGCCTCGGCGCAATACGTCAAGAGAATACTGAGGCAACAAATCATGCGGAGCATAGACAAAGTAGTCCAACAACGTGTAACTCTCCGGCCGAGTCATGTCGAAGCGGCGCGCTTTTTCCTCGGGAGTCATTTTTTCCCATTCATTTGGGGGAACCGCTTGCTCAGGCCGCATTTTTGAGTTGATTCGCGCCATATCCTCTTCCAGATATGGGTTCGCGAAGAATTTCCGGGAGATACGCACGAGCGGAGTGAGAAGGATAACACCGTCACCGATTGAGCAACACGGAGTCAGAATAACTGAATACCCAGAGAAGTGAACCCCGATTGAGTACTCATGGCCCAACTTACCTAAGGCTGCAATAGGGCTCTTTATGCACGAAGTCGAAAGAACGAAGCCCGTGACAATGTCCCCAAGCCGAAATGCTTCGTCCGGATTATTGGTATAAAACA
>Ga0315281_10013900_pt1 | contig 10872 bp, 15 predicted proteins | sample YL17G07_0_MG_FD_204540 | JGI IMG/M metagenome (GOLD analysis project Ga0315281, IMG submission 204540) | Sediment microbial communities from Yellowstone Lake, YNP, Wyoming, USA - YL17G07_0 | ecosystem: Environmental > Aquatic > Freshwater > Lake > Sediment | place: USA: Wyoming | collected... | reverse complement strand
GAATTGCTCCTACGAGGATGCTGGGAGAAATAGCTTCGCCATTGCCGCCTGCTTGTAGGTAGGAAAAGGGATGAACGGATAGAGAAATTGACAAACATACCTCGTTTTGCTAAAGATAATCCCATATTTAGCTATCTCTTTTGCTTTGAAAAAGAGGAGACGAAAATGAATTTATCCACCGAACAGCTTTTAGAAATCGCACAATATTCTTTTGTCCGTATGGATGGTGCCTGGTTTTTGGCCTTAGCCGGGAAGCTTGGAAAAGAAACTGCATGGGAAATGGATGTTGAAGCGTGGAAACAATTCTCATATGTGTTCGGGAAAAAAATTAGAAAAGAAATTATCCCTCATCCAGTATGGCCAGAAAGTTTTCTGGACGCTTTAGAGATTCTCAGTAAGGTTCTGAAAATTGAAGGTCGTAAAGTGTTTATTGAATCAGATACCATAACGGTTCAGGTTACAGACTGTGAGAACCAAAAAGCCATTGCCAAGGCTGGCATAGCAGATTGCGGAATTGTGACGGTACACACCTATGAGGGATTAATGAGAGGTTTATTTGGAAAAGAGATGGATGTTTTGGTGAAACATACAAAAAAACTGAATCGAGGTGATGATTGTTGTGAAGTGGTCATTTCCAGGCAAACTCATCAACCAAAGTAGAGATGTTTGATCTACGCTATTGACAAAATATAATAGTGAAAAGTGTAGAACATAAAAGTGGAGAGGTGTGATACATGTCTAAAATAGATTTTACAGGTAGAGTGGCCATTGTAACAGGAGCCGGCGGAGGACTGGGTAGAAATCACGCCATTGAGCTTGTGAAGCGAGGGGCTAAGGTAGTGGTCAATGATCTGGGTGGGTCGAAGACCGGGGTTGGCTCGAGTTCATCTGCTGCTGATAATGTTGTTGAAGAGATTAGGGTACTTGGTGGTGAGGCAGTCCCTAATTACGATAATGTCGCAACTCCGGAGGGAGGGGAAAATATCGCCCAGGCTGCTATAGATGCTTTTGGGAAGGTGGACATCCTTATCAATAATGCAGGGATACTTCTGGATAGTACTTTTGCTAAGATGGGCGAAGAAAAGTGGGATGCTGTGGTTGCCGTTCATCTGAAGGGGACCTTCTGCGTTACAAAGCCTGCATTCATCCACATGACGAACCAAGGTTATGGGAGAATTGTAATGACCACCTCAGGGTCCGGCCTCTTCGGCAATTTCGGCCAGACCAATTATGCGAGCGCTAAGATGGGCGTGGTGGGTTTTGCCAATGTGCTAAAGCTCGAAGGGGCTAAGTATAACATCAAGACCAATGTTCTTGCGCCTATTGCAGGGACCAGACTCACCGAGGATGTGGTGCCTCCTGAGATCTTCAGAAAGATGAGGGTTGATTTCGTTACCCCCGCGGTTCTTTACATGTGCTCTGAACAGTGCCAGGACTCCGGAGTTATTATTAATGCAGGGCTCGGCTACTTTAGCAGATCTGCAATCATGACAGGCGAAGGTGTCATTCTTTCAGATGGAAATAAAATACCAACGCCCGAGGAAGTTATGGAAAATTGGAGCAGGATTACAAGCCTGGAAAACCCTAAGTTCTTTAATCAAATGTTGGAGATGAGCGGCGAGTTGAAGAAATAAAAATTGCTAAACCCTGCACTTCAAGGTGTGCAGAGGTAGGCGGCTGCCTGGGGGCATAGGCGACCGTGCCAAGAAAATTGACAAATATTCTCCATTTTGCTATACACCTTTAATATAACAACATAAAAGTAATTTTACACAAAAAATAGAAACCATGAATCCAACTATCTTTCGTGAACGTGGTTTCAGATTTCTATTTTTCTCGAGAGAGGAACCGAAGTTGCATGTCCATGTCCAATCGCCAAAGGGTGAAGGAAAGTATTGGCTTAAGCCAAAATTAACCTTGGCGAAGAATAATGGTTTCTCAGTTAGAGAATTACGGACAATTGAGGCAATTATAAGGGAGCACGAAAATGAAATCCGCGGTGCTTGGGAAAAGCATTTTAAAGGTTGAAGTAACAAATATTATAAAGCACGGCTTTTGGTTGATGGTTGGAGAGGAAGAGCTTTTTTTACCTTTCAAGGATTTCCCGTGGTTTAAGAACGCAGCTTTGCAATCCATTCTCAATGTCCAGTTACATGGTCCCGAACATCTTCATTGGCCCGATCTTGACGTGGACTTAACTCTTGAGTCCATACGACATCCCGAAAAGTATCCTCTTGTTTCGAAAGGGAGGGCCTAACCCGCAGCTCAACGCAGACGCGGCATAGGGTAAAGGCGTGTGATCTACACTATTGATAAAAATAATAGTGAAAAGTTTAAACCTGGCACAATGATCTGTTATGGTTCATAGGGAGGGCTACCTATGCAACTGTCAGAGAAACGATGGGAGGAGATTAATGCAAAACTACCAAACGCTGCTGAGATCCAAAGCCGCCTTTTATTGTCTGTAGATTTGATAGCCATGAAGGTGGGCCCCGAAAAAAAGCTTGATGTTGCAACTGTATGTCTGCGAGACGCCAGCGAAGTTGCATGGGAAGTGGTTTATGCTCTAGGACAAGCTTATGCCAGTTTGGTATGGTTTCGTGAAGAACATCCTGAGGCTCCTCTTGAAACGAAAGCCTGCGTTCTTGGCAAGTTTTATACTGATGATGCTGCGCTGCGTCTTTACGCCGCAGCAGAACACATTGCCAATTTCATCCTAGCATTTTTGGAGATTGAAAAATCCGTCTTGGAACCATACGAGGAGAAAAATGCCTCTCGCGCTCATGTGGTCGGTAAGTACTTGATTGCGGAAATGCCAGTCCATGCGATAACTTTGGCTGTCAAAGATCTTTTAGCCGAGGAGAACTGGAACAGGGTTATGCACTATCGAAATATTTGGGTTCACGAACAGCCTCCCCTAATTGAAGGAGTCGGTATCGTTTACGAAAGAAAAGGGAGATGGACCAAAACAGAACATGGCTACGTAGGCATTGGCAATAGTGATAAACCGCAATATACGGTTGACTATTTGATTGAAATGGTATCTTCAGCATCCCATGCTCTTATGAAAGTATTAGCAACGCTGACAATGATTTTATTTGAATGTTTGCGGGCAATGGGAATAGAGATAGATGAAAGTGGCCAAATCACTATTCGGTTTGGACCTGGAAAAAGCGTTGCAGAATCAAATCCTACAAAAGAAAGTAATGACGGACCATAATTGCATTCTTGGACGCATGAAGGTCTTAATTGAGCAGCTAAGAAAATTGGAACAAGAATTCAAACAAATTAAAAAACCATTAAGAAAAAGGAGTTACCAAGCGGTTTATTAGAAAATTTTCAAACGGTTTAAAATAGAAGAACTTTTATCAATAATTGGTTCTTGTTATTTGGCATAGCTAGCGATTGTGCCAATGGGTGACCCTATGTTACTGATACTGAAGCCACGATGAAACATCAAAAGGAGAAGGGAAAAAATGGTAAAGAAAGAAACCAGAGACGAAACTAAGAATCTACGTTGTGATAAATGCCAGAAAATCCCTACTCATAGAGGAGCCTACGCTCGTATGTTATCTGGAGGCCCCAAAACTTTAGAAAGCAAGCAATAAAAGCAGAATGTCTTGAATGTGGGAATACAAGAAGAGATATGCAAAACTTGATTTGATAAAAAAGGTTTTTGTGTTTTCTATGGTCTGGGAATTTCTTTGTTTTTTCGGGGTCGTCATTATTGGGTGATTATATAATCAGGAATAAATTCGGTTTGACGGAAAAGCGAAAAAAGGATTCGCTAAGAGCAAATACTTTATTACAATTGCCTGACCCTACTTCTACTACTCGAGTGGGAGGTTCCCATGAGAACTCTGAAAATCTATGCCGTAATGGCGCTAAATGCAATCCTACTGGTGTGTGGTAGCGTTGTACTTGCCCAATCTCCAGAAGAGGCGGCGGTCGTTACTACCTTTAGGAATTATATTTCACGGCATCTTTCAAGCTACGAACAAGACAACCGTCTCGCAGTAACTAAGTTGGGTTGCGGCTGGGCTAAAATCTATTATAAAGTTGAGGGTGAATACGGAATTGATGTACAGAGAACATCATCTCTCATTTCACCATATGTGGGGGTATGCGAGTTCAATTTAAGAAGGCATTATACTGCCTGTCATCCAACAAGGGAAGGGGCACAACAAGATAACAGTTTCGTAAAGACTGATGTCTTCCTGCATAAGCATGCGTACGCTTATCAAGATAATAAATGGGGCCCGAAAAAGCGTGAGTATTATGCGGCGTTTATCAAAACATGGTTTTCCTGTGATGACCCAATAGTAGGTGAAGAGGAACAGGGGAAACGAACCACGGGGGGATGCATCGAGAAGTAGGAGAACCGCACCTAAACGATAAGGATTGAGAAGAATTAGAAAGCCATTCAATCCTTTCCTCAAGAAGGTCGGAGCAGCAGTGACTATTGGTGGAAAGAGTAGGGTCAGACATCGCTAATAAGGTACAGGTTCTAAATCTTGGGCTATAGCTTTAGCTACCTACTTTCTCCCACTAATACAAACAGAATGTTAGGCCAAAGATAATGCCAGTCTCAGAACTAAACAAGCTAAGACGATTTGCTCTTGGGGCTGGTTTGGTACTTTTGTCCTATTCGGTTGCTGCTATCCGGTTAGAAGACGGAAAAGCATCACTGTTTGGTGTTCCCTTCCTCATTGGTAGACCGGAGTTCTTGCCGTTTGGTCTTATTCTTGCGTCAGTATACGGCCTCTTAAGGTACTATTACTACGGATTAATGCTTCCACCAGGTAGCCCCTACCGTCATCGAAAGGATTTGTTATCAAAACTGCAGGCGAAATGCCGGACCGGTAAATATAAAGGATCTGTATATTTCGGGCCATCACGGCTTTGTACAACTCCGACTCGTCAACAGGAAGAGATAGAGAAACAAACGAAGGAGATTATCGAAGCTTTTCCAAAGCTTGCTGGCAGACGGGTATCTGCTGACGTGAAACAATATGACCAGAGAGCATATAAATTTGACGAGAGCGGAAAAGAGTGCCTCGCCTACGAGGCAGAAATATCCATACCGATATTGTGTCGCATAGCGGCATTTCTTCAGGACATTGATTACACATTGCCCATTTGGGTGAATATTTTTGCACTGGTGGTCACAATTCCGTCGTTCCTAAAGTCAATATTTAGCATTTTCCACTGAAAGCTGTGGGTTTCAAGCGAAAATTAATAGGATGGTGTATCTGAAGCTGTTCCGATATGAAAATATTTCTTCCAGCGAAAAGGATAAGTAATTGAAAAGAATATACTTTCTATCATCAATTATTTTTTTAAGCTTAATGCTCAGTGGAATCGGATCATTCGCAGAGAGTAATAAACAATTTAAAACTATTCTCTTGGAAAAAATTACTAAGATACATTCAAAATGGCAGTTGGAGAAAGAAAAAGAAATTGAGGCCAATAAACTCTTAATCATGGCCTACAATCCTGTTTATCCCATATTGAGGCCTATATGGTTATTGGAGGCTGGGGAAATATACTCCATTAATGGACCAGCCAAAACGCTGACGCCTGATTTTCAATTTAGTTACGCCATTAATCCCACGGATGCAATCGAAATCCTTGAACGAAATAAACCTTATATGCCTATCGGGTTGATGCACTATAGAGCTATTTCCCATTAATTCACTATCCATTATAATTTCGTTTGCGGTAGAAGATAATATCCCTCAAACGGTTCTTCTCTCCAAACAATACCGTCATAGCTCTCTGTTAAAAATTTCCATACCCCATCCTTGATCTCCATCCTCTCATATTGTAGAAGTCCATCTAATTCAATCCTATATATTTGCAACTGGGTATGTAATCCAATTCTCTTCTTTTCATAATATTTTATCATTTGTGGAATAAACTTCTCTATCTCTTTTTTAACTCTAATTATTTCCTCCCGATCCTTAATCCGATTTTCAGCTTCTTTTACTTTAAGCCGAGACTCTTTTAAGTCTTCCTCAGATTTTTTGAGATTATTTATAGCTTTTCTCACCTTTATCGCCCACATAATAAATCCTCCCAATGCCGTAAAAAATCCAGCCTTTACCAATTCCCATAAAAGTTCCATAGCCTCACCTCCTAATTTAGAGTGAAGCTACCATATCACATACAAACCTACTCTTCAAACGGATTTGGGTGTTCCCATTCACCACTATATAACTCTTCGTAGGTTGGCCAATCCTCAACTTTTGAAGCCAATCCAAGAATAGTCTGAAATGCTGCCATCGGGGTTCTCCTTCGATTAAATCTAAAGGTGAACTCATTAAGATAAGCCTGTAAATGTTTCTCGCTTACACCATGAAAAATTCCCTTAATCCATGTTTTTAGATTAGAAGCAACAAGGTGGGCTAAACGTAAATCTTCTTCTATTTTGTGTTTATAGCCATGTCTGTTGATATTTCTATAACTGGGAAATTCATCTGTAATTATTGTGCCACTCTTCTCTGCACTATCTTTTATAAATCCAATTAGGGAAGATTCGCTAACATCTTTAATATACCTTAGTCTTACCCTTCCCGCATGATCCTTTATCCTTTCAACCGCAATTGCAACAATGGCCTTCTCCGTGCCTCTGCCACGTTTACCTCCAGTGGTATGCCCACCAATATAGGTTTCATCAACCTCCACAACCCCTTTTATTTTAGTCCTTTCCGGATTGAACATCGAAGACCGCAATTTATGGAGGATATTAAATGCCGTTTCGTATGTAATCCCTAATTGTCTCTGTATCTGAACCGCTGAAATACCAGGAGTTACGGTAGTCATAAGATATGCTGTCCAGAACCAGATAGCCAATGGAGTATGGCTACCATGCATAACCGTACCCGCCGTCAAATATGTCTGATGTCCATTTGCTTTGCATTTAAATGCTCGTCTTGTGGTGATGTAATAGGCTTCCCTATCGCCGCAAATGGGACACATGAACCCATCTGGCCAACGGGATTCATAGAGGTACTTTATGCAGGCTTCTTCATCGGGAAACCATCGTTGAAATTCTATAATGGATTTAGGGAAATCAGGTCGTGGCATATTTTTTACCCCTCTCATTTTTTTACTATTTAATCATTAAAACCCTAAATATTGTCTTATTATTCTTATATCCAATAATTTTTATATACCCTTGTTTTTCAAGTTCTGCATAAACTTTATTCCAATCATAAAGGTCAATATTTCCAAGAAACCATTCACCATATTGCCCTTCTACTTCTACAGAACTTATCGTATCTATTTTAAAAAATTTGGTAAGGTACTCAATCCGATTTTTCGCTTCTTTGACTTGTATATCAAAAGGAAGTCGAACTACTCCTTGCTTAGATTCGATTCCCAAATTCTTACGATATTGAATTTGCCATGCTAAAAATATAGCTATGGATAAACATATAATGGCTATTATTTTTAGTATTCTTTCTGATATATATATTTTAAGTTTTGGGAAAAAATAGGTTAGAAGTGTAGGGACTATACCTAATAAAAACAACCACTGTTTCAAGACTGCTCGTATAAATTCATAGATATCTTTAAAAGTATCCATACCCCATCTCCATTTTCTTCTTATTGGAGATAGGTTATTCAATCTATTCATAGCCCACCTCCATTTGACTTAGAGATGGATTCATCATAACCTAAAAGGCATGGTGCATCAACCCGATAGGCATATAAACCTTATAAAGGCATATCGGATAAGAGCGTTTCGTGGACTACGCCACAAGAAGGGCTGGATGTTCTTAAGGTACAAGGATATATTACGGAAGATGAAGCCTTAATTATTAAGAAACTCGATAAGTATATAGATGACCCGAAAAATCCAGATTCAAAGGAAGCTATTGAAAAGTGGGGGAGTCAAAATAATATTTCACCCAGTCGCATCAAAGAAATCGATATTATGAGGTACTACAAGAACATTAATGATCTAAAGAGAGATGGTTATGTCCGGGTTAGAGAAAAAAAGCAAAATAAGGAGATCGGGAAACCAACGGGGGCACTTATTAAGGTGTTTAGAGTAAGTTTTAAAAAAACAAAGACCGATGTCTGCATACAAGTTGAGACTGACCTTCCGGACGGAGCACCTTTGATGTGTAGTATAGGTAAAACTGGGCTTAGAGGCAGCGATAGGTGGATAGGCAAGCAGGCGAAAATTACCGTCAAAAATTGCAAAGCAGAAGCGAAGATACCGTTAAGAAATTATAACGGAGAACCCTTGGAAAAAGGAAGTTATGACTTGGATATATTGTTTAATAGCTTTTGGCCGGCTTTTCAGAAAGATGTCGACCCTAATGTCAAATTAAAGGTAGGCGAATTCGGAGAAAACATACATACACCTTATGATAGCAAATATACAAATAGAGGGAAAATATATAGGACCATTAAGTATAATAAACAAGCAGCTTTTTCTGTACAATGACTGAGAAGAAACTCCAATATTTCATTCGCGAACAGTAAGGGCAGGGTCAGAAATGCCTGTGTTTGGGACGCATATATTTTGCCCTAATCATGCCCTAATTTTGGTCACAAACAAGAGTTTGTAACGGGTTTACAACCAAATGTAAGACCGATTTAAGTTGATTCTAATTTTTAAGCGGACTGTGGTTAAATAATTGATATGTTACAATTCGAGAGTAAGGGTGGAAAGAAAATAAATCTAAGGAGGTTGTGCAATGAAGAGACATTATCATCACTTTCGTCAAGTTGTGTTTGCGTTCTTGTTAATGGCTTGTTGTCTGATTGCATCCTCTATATCCGCAGAAGAGAAATTAACTCGTGGTTTGTCATGCTTTGAAATTGGCTACCGTTTTGATAGATGTGCTACGCAAGCTATGCTCGGACAGAGCTGTGACCCCAGAGATGACGTAGTAGTTCCTGAACGGTGTCGCGATGAACCGGAAACCAAAAGGGGAATAGATGCAGGAGTGAGGTCAGTCCAGAGGCGCTAACTTGCCTGGATATCCATTGTCTGTGCATCATAAGTTGACGCATGCACCAGAATAATAGCAGGTCTAATCTTCCATCGTTCTGGAAAGGATTCATAAAAACAATGATACCCGATGATTTAACAATTTACTGTGACGCAATCGACGAATGGACGGATGGTTACTGTGTTGCAGGAGTTATTCTTAGAGGTGCTGAAAAACCCATTTTAGATGAAAAGGTAAATAGTTTGAAAAGGGAATTTTGGCGTGATAAATGGGAAAAATACGAAATAAAGGCAACTGATATTACCGGTAGAAGGGAAGGGTTTCGGAGCCCTAGGATGAAATCATTTCTTGAGAAGCTGGGGAGCATCATATTTGACGAAATGAGGCTGAGGGTATTATCTTTATATGCCAAGAGAGAGGAATTAGTAAATTACAATAAAATGTTTATACCGACCCAAAAAAGAAACGATAGTAACATGTTAGCATTTTTTATTTTTATAAATCAGTATAATGACTTTTTATTTAAAAAAGAAGTTAAAGGGAAAATTGTTTTTGATGAAGGGAATGACAATTTTAAGAAATTATTAAAGAATATGAAGGAACAGGAACTGGTTAGGGTATTTGACCTTTGTACGTGTATTACCATGACAATCGATGAGATCAAAGCATGTTTGATTGATTCCCGCAAAGAGAACGCTCTGCAAATTGCAGATTTATTTGCATATACAACCTACGTTTCGTATGCAAAGTCTCCAAATGCTCTTTCTGGGAAGATATTTGGTAAAAAGTGGCTTCCACTTCCAATTGAAAGACTTGATGAGTGTTACGTGAAGCCCCCACATAATTTGATTCTTACTGCTCGTATAAGAAATGAGGTTTCAAACGAGGATTAATGTTAAGCTGGTTATTACCAGCGGACAGACCCTTCTTGTACTGTCAAATCTATCATTACTCTATATGCATCATGGATGCTTGAATAGATGTCAGAGTAAACGCTTTCAACCGTAAATCATCAGTTTCGCAATCACCCTGCCTGAGGAGGTGAAAGTAAGAACAGACACGAGAGTTTGGGAGTTTACCTGCCTACTGTGGGCAGGGAGTTCGGAACTTTTGAAAGAAAACCAGGGGGTAAGGGGGAAGGCCTGCCAAAGTTAAAGGGGCGTTAAAATTGGCACCCCTTTAAATGGGATTATAAGTAGCGTCGGGATTTATTGCCGACGAAAAAGTTGATAATTATTTTATAATTCGCCCCCAGTAAATGGGGGCGCTACATTCCTCTTAACCTTAACCTTAACCTATTGTCCCCTTAGTTTTTTCGTTGCCTCCATATCGATCTTAAAGGTCTCGGGATTAATGATGACCCCGTAATCTTCCCTGGCCCTTTCAAGGCTGACATATCCTTCCATCACATCACTCACTACCATTTCAGGTTCACGCTCCAGTGGATTTCCATGGCCCCCTCCGCCGGCTGCATCGATGATGATCACATCACTTGGTTTCAACTGTGTTAACCCAAATGGATTTCCGGGCACTCCATTCACCAGGAACTGGGCCCTGGCTCCAGGTTTCCCGCCAAAAAGTCCTTCCGGGGGATGGATATGTCTTCCAGCCTGTATTCCTAAATTAACGGGTGGAATAGGAGCATACTTATCATCAGGTACTCTAAAAACTTCCCTTTGCCCAAGGCCTCCCTTCATCCTGCCAGGACCGCCTGAATTGGTGAGGAGTTCCCTGTTTTCTATAATGAGAGGTGTATCGCTTTCGAATATCTCAATAGGCGTATTCGCGCCATTCGCAGGGAAAATGTACACATAATTACCATCATTCATGGAACCTGCTCCCATCCCACCCCCCCTGATAATCACGGAATGCCACGGCCTACTATCATTCCTTTTTCCAT
>Ga0315281_10013899_pt1 | contig 10873 bp, 6 predicted proteins | sample YL17G07_0_MG_FD_204540 | JGI IMG/M metagenome (GOLD analysis project Ga0315281, IMG submission 204540) | Sediment microbial communities from Yellowstone Lake, YNP, Wyoming, USA - YL17G07_0 | ecosystem: Environmental > Aquatic > Freshwater > Lake > Sediment | place: USA: Wyoming | collected... | reverse complement strand
TGCCGTCTCTCATGCGGAAGCTCCGAACAAGCGATGTCATCCGCGTGTGCCCTGCCGCATGGAGGTCGAGTGCAAGTGCGGGAGGACTCAATTCGCCGCCGGGACCGTGAATATCAGCGAGGGCGGAGCACTCTTGCGGCCATCGAACGGTTTGTGCCCGGGACGCCGGCTCAAGGCTCGGTTCGAACTGCCACACCGCATGTTGTCCGTCACGCCGGGTTGCAGAGTGGTCCGCACCGAACCCGCTAACCAAACGTCGGTTGAATTCGTGGGCCTGCGGCCTGGCCAGCGGCGGGCGATCAGGGAATTCGTCGCACGCTGCTCTTGAGTTGAGGCTACCTCGTCACTGTAATTCCTGGTCGCGAGGTCGCAGGGCTGCAATTCCTGTTCGGAAGGTGGCGTTCGACACGTCGGGGTTGATCCGCGCCCGAAGCATCACGCCCCCTTGGGCGTGGCGGCCAGTTTCTCCTCGAAGAAGGCAGTGATCCGGTCCAGGTTGTATTCGGAGATTTCCCTGAAGGCGATGCCGGTTCCGCGGTCACGGATGGAGTAAACAATCTCGCCTTTGCAGTTGAGGGAGGGCAGTCCATTGTCCAATTGCAGAGAAAGCTTGACCGCAGGTGAATCCTCCGACGGCAGGGCTGGAGAGAACAGGCATCCACCCCGGCTGATGTTTACGACGCGGCCCTCGACGACTCCCGTGGCGAGATACAGGGTGGCTGGGACGTCAGCCCGATAACGAGGGAAACGCCTTCGCTGCAAGGTCGGGTCCGGCATATTTGCGTATCATACTCATGCTTCTTCTGTTGTCAATCAATCAATATAGCCGGGTAGTCGTGCAGTTTGCTTTAGCGGCGATCTCTGAGCGCCGGAAGGAGCTGAAGAATTAAGACTGGCGGTCGGAGACCGCCGCTACAGAAAGGCGAACTGTCCCACCACTTAAAGCCGTGTTGGCTCGTCTTCTCAGCGCCTGCGGTGGTAAAATGCACCGGCACCCACCGAAAGTCAGGAGGCAAAATGGCGAAGGTATTGCGATGTAAGGACCTCGGCATGAGTTGTACAAAAGAAATGCGGGCCGCAACCGAAGAGGAGTTACTCCAACTGGCGGCCGACCACGCGGAAAAGGACCACGGGATTCATGCCTCCAGTATCCCCCCGGAAATACTGGCCATGGTCAAAGCGGCAATTCACGACGAGTAGCGGCTTCCATGCTCGCCAACGAAAACGAAGATTGCGGTAACTTCACCCGAGGCTAACCTCCTTGACGGCCGCCGGCACATCCCGACTGAAGCAGTGGCTCTCCGGTCTCGCGCCCATTTATCCCGGCGAAGGAACGGTCGTGGGACTCTGCCTGGTCCTCAATTTCCTGGTGGTCACCGGGATCATGTTCGGGCGGAACTCCCGCGACGCGCTCTTCCTCGTTTATTTTGGCGTCCAGTACCTTCCGTACATGTATTTCGCCAACGCCGCGTCGTTGGTTTTATGCTCGCTCGCGTACACGACCCTCGTGGACCGTTTTGAGCGAGGAAAGTTCCTGGGCGGCATATCCCTACTTTTCGTTGCCAGCCTGGTGGCGAGCCGATTAGTCCTGGTCGAGCATCCGCACTGGTTCTACCCCGTCCTCTACGTGCAAGCACAGGTCATCTGGTATTTCACGCTGATGCAATTCTGGACGTTTGTCGGCGACCTTTTCGATACCCGGCAGGCGAAACGAGTCTTTCCCTTCCTCGCGGTCGGAGCGCTGCTCGGGATGGTCAGTGTCGGCCTGTTTAGCAAGCGCTTGGTGAAAGGTTTGGGAACGGAGAATCTTCTGCTGATTTGGGCCGGGCTCATCTTCACTGCGACGGTTCTGGCTGGCTTCGTTTATGTGCGCTTTCGTTCGACCAAAGAGCCGGCGCGCCAGGACGCCGCGTCGCTTCCCAGGAAAATCAAACCCTCCGAATGGCAAAAGATCCGGGATGGCTTCCGCGAGGTCGGCCGCGAGCCGCTCTTGCGCTCGATGGCCGGCTACACCCTGCTGTTGTGGACGGTGTACGCAGTCGTGGACTTCTGTTTCAACAAGACCATGCGCGCGCGTTACCCCAATCCCAACGATCTCGCCACTTTCCTCGGGGTTTTCGTTGGGGTGCAGGGCTTTCTCTGTCTTGCCATCCAGTTGCTTCTGACGCGAGCCGTAATCGGCCGGCTGGGGGTTGGCCGCACGATCAATTTCCACCCGGGCTTTCTGGTCGCGGGCACAGCCTGGATGAGCGTGCAATACGGCTATCCGTCCGTGCTGACCACGAAACTGGGCGACGCCTCGATGCTCTATACCTTCTCGGATTCTTCCTACCAACTCCTCTACAACCCCGTCCCGCAGGACCGGCGCGCCCGGGTTCGGGGATTTATCGAAGGTTACATCCGCCCGCTTTCCCTCGCCGCCGCCGGCGCTCTGATACTGCTGGGGAACCGCTACCTCAAACCGCTCGAGATGGCTCTGGGCAGTGCGGTTCCGAGAGAGATCAGCGTCGGTCAACAGTTGACATGGGGGGCATTGCTTCTGAGCTTGGTGTGGCTCGGCGTGGCCCTGACGGCCCGCAAAGGGTACATCCGCGCCTTGCTGGGGAATTTGCAGGCGGACAGCCCCGCCTTGCGGCAAGCCGCCGCCAATGCCCTGCGCAAGATGAACGACCCTTCCGGCGTCGCCATTCTTGCCGAAACTCTGCGGCACGCGACGCCCGACCGCCTGGTGGTGGCCATGCAATTCCTCGCCAGCATGGAAGCCGGGCAGGCCGATGCGGCGCTGGTGGAGTTGCTCGCCCATCCCGACGCGCGCGTACGCGCTACGGCCGTCAGCACGTTGGGCCGTCGTGCTGCGGCTCAATACTCTGAGCAAATCACCACCTTGCTGAGTGACGCCGACCCGCGCGTCCGTGCCAACGCCATTGAAGCCCTGGCCACCACCCAGGACCCGGCGTTGGCGGAGAAACTGCTCCCCATGCTGCGGGATCCTTCCACGCGTGCCCGAATCAACACCGTGCTCGCGCTCGCCAGTATCCAGGGCGGCTCCGCCTCCGCCGCCGATTCCCTGCCGCTGATCCGCGAACTGGCGAGCGGCGACAAGAACGCTCGCGCCACTGCCACCTACGCGCTGGGCCGTCTGCCTTACGACCAATCCCAGGACATTCTCGTCGAATTGCTCTCCGACGCCGATGTGCACATCTGCTGCCAGGCAGCGCAGGCGCTGGGGCGCGTCGGCACTCCGCGCGTGATTCCGAACCTCATCGAGGCGCTCGCCGGTCCCCCGGAATTGCGTCACGACACGCGCCGCAGTCTGGCCGCGATTATGAGACGTTGCGGAACCGAGTGCATCGAAGGCATGGCCGACACGGCCTTGAACTCTGAGCGCGTGGAAATTCGCAGCGAACTTGCCGACGTTCTGGGCCGCCTGAAAGACGAGCGCGTCATCGACCCGCTGCTGCAGCTTCTGAAAGACCCCGAGTGGCGCGTGCGATGGAAAGTGCTCAAGTCGTTTGAGAAAGTGGCGCGCGACGGCCCGCTGCCCGAGCGCGTCCGCAGGGCCCTCTTCGATTACGCGCGCCGCGAGCTGGCGGCATTTCGCCAGAGCGTGGAGTGCACCCACGTTCTCACGCCCAAGCCCGCGACGGAAGCAGAGCGCTTGCTCGCCCAGGCGCTTGAGGAAGACCGCGTCAACATCGAAGAGCGAGTGTTTCACATGCTGGGGATCCTGTGTGGCCGAGACCGGATGTTGACGATATTCCAGAAACTCCAATCCGCCGAAGCTCGCCAGCGGGCCGACGCGCTCGAAGCCCTCGACACGCTCGCTCCCAAGGAAGTCGGGCGCGAGATTCTGGCGCTGCTCGAACCCGCGCCGGCAATCACGAAAACTGCCTTGCCCTCCGGGCCGTATCTGCACCTTCTGGCCGGCCACTCCAAGCCCTGGATGCGCGCCTGCACGAGTTACTATCTCGGGTACCACGCCGATCAGCACAGCGCCCCGCTGCTCGAGGCTCTGGCCGCCGACCGTAGCCTGCTGGTCCGTGAGGCGGCGCTCGACGCGGGCAGTCGAGCCTTCGGGGAAGCCTGGCAGGCGAGGCTGGATGAGGCCAGCCGTTCTGAGGACTCAAAAATGCGCGAGGCCGCGCGCAAGATCCTGGCGCGCCGGTCAAATGGCGGGGGAAGTGAAGCACCAACAACCCGCAGAGGTGATGCGATGCTTTTATCGATTGAAAAAGCCGTCTTTCTGAAATCTGCGCCGCTGTTTGCGGCGCTGGAAGGCGAAGAACTCGCCGCCCTGGCTGATATCGCCAGCGAATACACCTACCAACCCAGCGAGGTTATTTTCGAGGAAAACCAGGCTCCTCACCATATCTACATGGTTGTCGAGGGAACGGTCGAGGTCTTCCGGCGCGTCAACGACCACGAACACGTGCTCGCCCACCTGGGCGCGAAAGAATGCTTCGGCGAGATGGCCATCCTCGATGATCAACCGCGCTCGGCCTCAGTCCGCGCGTTCGAGCTGACCCAGGTCCTCAAAATCGACCGCGAAAGCTTCCGCGAGCTCATCCTCGAGCGCCCCCAGATCGCGTTTGCAATCTTCAAGATTCTCAGTGGGAGACTCCGACACCAGAACCTGGAGGCGGATCACGCGCCGACTGTCTTGAGCGGCGGGCAGTACGCGTGAAGAAAGCAGAATTCAGAAGTCAGAATTCAGGAGTCAGGAGACTGGAGGCGGATTTCACAAGAGGAGAACAATTCACCTGGGTGGGTTCTTGCAGTCTGAATTCTGACTTCTGTCTTCTGACTCCTTACTACTGTTCTTCCTGGCATTTATCGCAGGAGCCGCCCGCCTCCACGCGCACCACCGAAATGCGAAATCGCCGTTCGCGTTCGATTTGTCCTTTCAGTTTCTCAAAGAGCGAGCTTTCAAACTCCTGGATTCGGCCACACTTGAAGCAGGCCAGATGGATGTGATCGCGCGTGGTGCGCGCCTCGTAATAATGGCGACCACTTTGCAGGTGCATCAGGTCGAGCTCATCAACCAGGCCGTGTTTCTTCAGCAGGGAAAGGGTTCGATAAACCGTCACTTTATTCAGCGTGGAATCGCGCTTGCGCGCCCGCGCCCAGAGATCGAGCGCGTCGAGATGCCCCTCGGCGCTCTGAATGATTTCGACCAGCAGGCGCCGCTGCTGGGTCATCCGCACACCGCGTGAGATCAACTCCTGTTCCAACGGACGCCGCGTGACTCGCGCCTCAAGCTGCATAGAATGACCTGCCCCAGGCGATGAATTTGAATTCCTATGGCTAGTTTGCTGCGCGGCTCTCAGGGTGTCAATCGGTTTCCCGAATCGTCGCAGCCAAAACCCTGCAACAAGCCATTGCTCCACGAACCCATTCCTTATAGAATCCCGTTTCCTTCCGCAATTGGGAAAACTATTCCAAACGGGTCCGCCAAGGAGTTCAAGCCATGAAAGGAAAATGGAGCCGGCGCAAGTTCCTCAAAACGGGTCTGGGCAGCACTCTCGCCCTGGGTTCCGGGACGGTTGCGGGGTTGGCGACCGCAAAGGCGGGAGCACGCGAGAAGTCACGCGATCCTTCGCGCAATCTTTCTTCCGCCCAGCGGGAAACGTTGCGCGCCGCCATCGACGAGATTATCCCCGCCGCCGACGGCATGCCCGCAGCAAGCCAAGTAGGCGCGGTCGAGTATCTCGACCGGCAGGCACAGACGGACCCGAGCGTTCAGAAGGACCTCGCCGCGAGCCTTGCCGCACTTGAAAACCTCGGGCGTGGGAAATCCCGAAAGCGCTTTTCAGCGCTCTCGCGCGCCGAGCGAGTGGCAGCCTTGAAGGTATTCGAGAAACCACCCCACGATTCCCACTTCGCGGCATTGCGCGACTATGTTTATGAGTCCTACTACAATCAGCCGGCTGTCTGGAAACTGATCGGTTACGAATTTCATCCCACGAACGCATCAGGGCCGCTCATGAAACCCTTCGACGAATCGGTCCTGGCCAAAGTGCGCAAAATGCCCAAACGCTACCGGGAAGCGATATAAGGAGAAAATCCATGCCGGAAGATAGAGTGGATGTCCTCGTCGTCGGGTCCGGCCCGGCGGGCGCCGCGGTGACCAAGCGGCTTGCCGACCTCGGCGCGAAGGTCATGTGCCTGGAGCAGGGCGACTGGGTGAAGCCGGAGGAATATCCCTCGACTCGCCCCGAGTGGGAAATCCAGCTCAAGCGCGGCCCCTTTCACTTCAGCCCCAACGTACGGAAACGGCCGGAGGACTATCCCATCGTCTCAGCTGGCACGCATCCGCCGAATATTCTGATGTTCAACGCCGTGGGAGGAAGTTCCCTCCATTGGACGGGCCACTTTCCGCGATTTCACCCCTCTGACTTCCGCGTCAAGACGCTCGACGGCGTCGGCGACGATTGGCCAATCCGCTACGAAGATCTTGAGCCGTACTACGACATGAACGACGGTGAGATGGGCGTCTCCGGATTGGCCGGCGATCCCGCCAATCCGCCGCGCAAGGAGCGGCCCACGCCGCCTCTGCCGCTCGGCGTGCTGGGCGAAACCATCGGGCGAGGGTTCGACAAACTCGGCTGGCACTGGTGGGTTTCCGACAATGCTATCATCTCGCGCATCTACGATGGCCGTCCCGCCTGCGAACTTCACGGCAAGTGCATGTTCGGATGCGCGATTGGCGCGAAGGCCTCGACCGATGTCACCTACTGGCCCAAGGCGCTCAAGAAGGGCGCCGCGCTCAAGACCTGGGCCCGCGTGCGCGAAATCACTGTGGACCCACAGGGCCGGGCGAGCGGAGCGCTCTACTACGACCGGGAGGGCAAAATCCACGAGCAGCCGGCGCGCATCGTTGTGGTGTGCTGCACTGGCGTAGGCACGCCGCGCTTGCTGCTCAATTCCAAGTCAAAGCTGTTTCCTCAGGGTTTGGCGAATACCGCAGGCCAGGTCGGCAAGAATTTCATGATCCACCCCTTCCGATTTGTCGAGGGGCTTTTTGAAGAGCGCACCGACAGCCACATCGGACCCTTCGGCATCGCCGGATTCAGCCAGGAGTTTTATGAGACCGACTTGAGCCGCGGGTTCGTGCGCGGCTATACGACATTCCTCGAGCGTTCTTTCGGGCCGCTGCACCACGCCTGGGGAAGCTTTGTGGGCAAGCCCGTGCCCTGGGGCGACGATCATCACCGCGTGTTTCGCCGGCGCTTTCCCCACGTCATTCGCCTCACACCCATGGGCGAAGATCTGCCGGACGAGCGGAATCGCGTCGAACTCGATCCCGAGGTGAAAGATTCGAACGGCATCCCTGCCGCTCGCGTCGTCTACAGCTACAGCGAGAACAGCATAAAGATGATCGAGCACGGCTACCGGACGTCGAAGGCGGCGCTGGAAGCGGCGGGAGCGATTGAAGTGCTCGATAGCGGAATCATCGCGCCGGCCTTTCATCTGCTCGGAACAGCGAGGATGGGCAACGCCCCCAGGACCTCCGTCGTCAACGCCTGGCATCAAGCGCATGACGTGAAGAATCTTTTTGTGGTCGATGGGAGCTCCTTCACGACCAGCGCGGCGGTGAATCCCACCTCGACCATCGGCGCGCTGGCCCTGCGCTGCGCCCAAGGCATTTGGGAACGGAGAAGAGACTTGTGATTCCCGAACGAAACCGCACAGGGGACCGCCCTCAACAGAGCAGAATGAACAGGAATGCGCGCGCGTCCCCAGAAGTCACGCGCCAGGAGGCTTCACCCCGGGCAGATTAACTGGCCATTGCATGACCCCAGCGTCGAAGCCGACATGCGCGTCGCGCCAGTCCAGCAATTTGACAACATGTTGACCAAGCAATCGGTCATTGGTCATAGCGAATTCCTTTGCAGGAGACCGGCTTATTTCGCCACAGGACTCCCGCCGCCTGAGGCCACGGCAGAGCGAGCGCATCAGTATATAAGCTTGAGAGAAAACTGAATCTGGCGTGAGGTGCCGGCCGTGCGATTGATGATCCCAAATCCCGATCCCCGGACAATGTTGGACGGCAGGCCGAAGCTCACCAGGTTGAAGACGTTGAAGACCTCGGCCCGAAATTGCAGGGTCATGGCCTCAGCACTGCCCCGTCGGCCAAACGGCGTTTCCTTGATCAGCGAGATGTCGAAGTTGTGGAACCCCGGCCCCCGGAATGTGCTTCGACCCAGCGTTCCCAGACGACCCTGGTTCGGCCCCGTGCCGCCCGGAACACCAATTGGGATGCTGAAGAAATCGACATTGGCGGCGCCCCGGCCAAAGTAGTCTTCCCGCACCGTTCTGCTGGTGGAAAGAATCGGCTGCCCGATCTGGTCTGGTCTGTCGGCGCCACCCGAACCAAGACCAGTCTGCTGGATGCCGGAGAACACCGTAAAGGGTGGCCCGCTGGTCAGCGTCGTGATGTTCAGGACTTGCCAGCCGGAGGTCAATTTCTTCCCCATGGGCCGCAGAAAATTCACCCGCTCGAAGGGCAGCGATTGGATCAGACTCAGAGTAAAAACATGCGTGGTGTCAAATGTGGAAGCCCCTTTGTCGCGCCCGGGATGACGAGGGTCTTGCGGGCCGCTCTGGAGCACCGTGCCCGACCCACCCAAAAACCCGCCCTGCGCGGCGCTCGTATCGTCCAGAGATTTGCTGCAAGTGTAGCCCGACTGAAAACCGAGACCCAGGCGTGCAGAGGTCTTTTCGGCGGCGACCTGCAAAGCATGATAAGTGGAATGCGAACGCGTGGCCATCAGCAGAGTCGTCGAATACCCCCCCACTAGTTTGCCGGTCAAATCGGTCTTCAGGAATGGTGCAAACGCCGGGTCGGCGCCACCGTAACCGTTGATATATTGAAGCGCACCCAGCTTTATCCCCGCCGTGGCCACGTAGGTAGCTCCCAACTTGACATCGCCAATCGAACGCTCGATCCCCGCCGTATAGCTCCCCACGTAGCCGTTTCGGAAGTCCGGCGAAATCCCAAACGCAATGAGCGGCTGGACCTGCTGGCCGGGAGTGATGGCCGCGAGATCATTCTGAAATCGTTGAATGTCGAGTTCCGTGTCGAAGGGCACGGCCGTCGTGGGCCCTGTTTCATAAATGGGTAAGCCATCCACCGTGTAAATAGGAGGAAGAGCCATCTGTGCGGGAGAATTCTGAAAAGGAACGGGAGCGCCGGGAAGAGCGGTAACCAGCGGTTGGACCGTGAAGGGAAAAGCGCCCATCATAAAGTTCTCCTGCCAGATATTGGTGAGAATTGTGGTGATGGCGCCACCCACGCGGAAGACGGTTTTGTCCGTCAGGCGAACAGTCAGGGCCGCTCTCGGACCCCATCCTCTCCAATCTTTCCCGTAGGGATCCTTGGGATTGACGAAGTATCTCAGCCCCACTCCGGACGTCCATGGATAAGCCGGCGCACCATCCGCTCCAAAAAGTCGGATGGTTTGCGTGCGCCGCTTGGCCTCGTGGAGCCGCGTGTTGACTTCATAGCGGAGGCCATAGTCCAGGCTCAACCGTGGCGATATCTTCCAGGAATCCTGGAGGTAGAAATTGTAGGCCTCACGGCGCACTCCGCTATCGCCGATGCGGTCACCCTGTGCGAAATAGGGCGGAGCGACGGTGAGGGTGTAGGAAAAAGGTGTTGCCGTCAGCAAAGCGGTCAGTGCATCGGGAAGAGGATCGCCCACATGGATATCGTGCAAGCCGCTCGCGGAGGGAATATTCACCTGCGCGTAAGACGTCCCGCCACCGAAGGTATACTCCCCATTCGGCGAAACGCCGAAGACCACCGTGTCACGGTTATAGCGCACCTCAACGCCCATCTTCATCGAATGCTTGCCGTGCGCGTAGGAGAAATCCTGCTTCGCCTGGAACAGATTTCCGTACGATCCATACAAGGTCCCACCCGGCCCGTTGATGGGCTCGTAGGCTCCATCGCCAAACCTCAGGGCGGGTTGCGTGTGGTTGATGGTCGGGAAAAACGGCGTGCTTCGGATGAACCCAATGGTTGTGACCGAGATAAAGTTAGGCGTGACGGTGCGCGTGTAGCGAAATCCGCCATTCCGCTGGTGATCGAAAAACCTAGTCGCAAAGCTGGGATCGATGGCCGTCTGGCTCGGATTCGTCAGCGGCCCGTCGACCTGATTCAGATTAAAGGGCGCAGAGAGCTGAGCCTTGTCGGAGATGCGATGGTCAATACGCACAGAGAACTGGTCAGTTCTCGTCGAGACTCTCGATGAGGTCGCATAGGTGCGTGCACTGAACGGCCCCTGCGGATCATTGGGCTTCGGATAAATCGCCAGGGCGGGGGCGATCTCGGCATTAACCGGCACGAACAAGGTATCCCCTGGATAAGCCGTGGTGTTGACTCCCTGCCGCTCCTCGAGCGTGGGCACGGAAATCACCTGCGTGGTGCCGAGCACCTGACGAAAGCCCTGATACTGTCCGAAAAAGTAGGTGCGCTTGCTGCCGTTGTATAAGCCCGGGAAGACAACCGGCCCGCCGATCGTGAAGCCAAACTCGTTTCGAAGAAAGGGTGGGATGCGTCCGGGACTCACCGCCGACCGCCGGTCGAAGAAGTTGCGCGCGTCCAGGGCCGCGTTGCGGAAGAACTCAAAAAGCGAGCCGTGAATATTTTCGGTTCCCGCGCGGGTGATTACCTCAGTGTATCCCGCTGCGCCGTGGCCGATTTCTGCCGGCATCACTCCGGAAAGCGATCGGATCTCTTGAATGGCATCGACATTGAAATTGGAGAAGGTTGAACCACCTAGCTCCGGGTCAGCCGTATCGATGCCGTCCATGGCAAAGACCGTTGTCGTGCCCCGTTGCCCGTTCACGGCGAACTGCTGGGTGAAGT
>Ga0315281_10013898_pt1 | contig 10873 bp, 6 predicted proteins | sample YL17G07_0_MG_FD_204540 | JGI IMG/M metagenome (GOLD analysis project Ga0315281, IMG submission 204540) | Sediment microbial communities from Yellowstone Lake, YNP, Wyoming, USA - YL17G07_0 | ecosystem: Environmental > Aquatic > Freshwater > Lake > Sediment | place: USA: Wyoming | collected... | reverse complement strand
AGGATCCTGCTGTAACGGCCGAGATACAGAAGTTCTCGCGCAAGCTCATCGAAAGCGACTCTGATGCGGTCACCATACACGGCCTTCTGTGCAATGTCTGCCGCGTCGTGCGCTCACGGGGCCTCATCTGCGAAGGTCACAGAGAAGTGCTGTCCGGGCTGGATAACTGCAAGTTGTGCGAGAAGTCGCCCTGCTAGACGCCTGGGTAGCTTGTCGTGCTTTTCCTTCTGAAGATGTTCTTGAGCCGTTCAACCAGCCGTCTCATCTTGTCGCCAGCAGAACTGCCGCCGGATGATGTGGCCCTATAGCCAAGCTCGGGATAGTAGCCGGGCTTTCGCAAGCGCAGCATGTAGAACACGGCAACTATGACTACGGCTGCCGCCCCGATACCGCCTACCCATTCCCACGGCACATTTATATTGAAGTTCCATATCGGTCCGGCCTTTGACGCGTCCAGTGCTGTCTGAGCGTCCGTGAGCGCCCCGTCTATCTGACCGAGAAGGGCGTCAACGCCGGCCCAGTCTTCCTCTGCCTTTGCGGCATTTGCCCTGTCGAGCAAATCTTTTGCTTCCGCAAGCTTTGAGGCCGCGATTGTTACGTTAAGGCCCGATGTGTTGCTCTGGTTGATCAGCGCAGAGAGATTGTTGTAGCGCTCGGTATAATTATTAAGCGTTTCGTTGATAGTCGATCGTGATTCGATGCCTGGCTGCATTACGAGTTTTGCAATCCTTGAATCGCTGGCACCCGCAGCCCACGCCGTGTAGCTTATGGTATAATTGCCTATCGTTGCCTCGTCTGGCGCTGTGAACTTGACGGTCCATGTGCCTTCATTGTTCTTGTTCAGAAGCGTGTTGGTGGACGGAGTGATGTTCATCCAACTGCTGTCCACGCCAGTGACGTTCAGCTTCACGTCAGCGAGCGAAACTGCTCCGACGTTCTTTATCTTTATCGTCGCCGTAACCTTTTCGCCCTGGTGCAGCGTCGTTTCGGACGGATAGCTGGTGACCTGAAGCGCCTTTGATGTGTTGGTCGTATTGTATTGCTGGCTGTTCATGCTATTTGCAGTAGTTGTGCTGGCAGCCGTTACATTGAACGAAATGCTGAAGCTCTGCGTGTCCCATTTCGAGGCATTGCCACTCACATTAGACGCGGTTCCGCTCACAGTGATTGCGCAGGTGCCGACAGAGGCATTGAATATCCACATCTTCGTACTGTTGCCGTTGACTGGCGCGAGCGTCCCCAGTTTAATCGTGCTCGTGTTCTCAAAGCCGGTCATGTTGAGTAGGCTCAAGCAGGACGGGCTGGCAGGAGAAAAGCTGACATTGACATTCTCCGCAGGCACCGAGCCATAGTTGATGACGGCAATGGTGCAAATTGGGTTTGCGGGTACGGCCATGATGGTCGGGACGCAACTGACAGCCAGTTTGAGGGCAGTCTGGCTGACATTTAATGTTCGTGTGCCAGTGCCACTGTTCTTGTCCGATGTGGTTTTGTCCTGCACATAGACATTAACGTCGTAGAGACCGCCCAGCAGTGTAGACGGTATCGTAGCATTGACTATATTGTAGGATGATGTCGTATTTGTCAGGTTGAAGTTAGTTATATTGGCGTTTGCGAGGGACGCGCTGAGGTACGATGCGTTCTGATGTGTGATCCAAACAGTGAAATTCGAGACATTAAGACCAGGCACGAAGCTGTCATTTTGATACATAGGCACGACTGTTATGTTTGTCGTGTTTCCTGGCACTGACCATGAAGCACCGGTCGTCTGATCGGTCACGTTCGTCACGTTAATCTTGAGCTGGTTGGTAAGGTTCACGAACAGCGCGAGTTTGAAGGCGCGGTATGGATAGCCGTTGGTAGTGTGAATGAGCGCCCAACCGCTGTAAATGCCCGAAACATTGTTAGTGCTCGTGTTGAGCGTAATTGTGATGTTGGCAGTGTTTTGCGTATTAGTGTTTACTGTAAGGTTTGTCGCATTTATTGTGTAGTTAATCGAGTAACTGCCGTTCATGAGATTCGAAGAATTTGTGACAGGCGCGCCGAAGACGACAGCTGCTGCACCGGGGCTTGTCTGCACGTACGTGACCCAACCTGTATCACCTTCATTGGTCGTGAAACTCGTGCCTTCAGTCACGGTGTATGGTGTAACATTACCTGTTGAATTCGTTATGTTCAGTGTTGCGTTTCGGCTGTTCGCATCAATTCCTACCAACGAAACATTATACCAGCCTGTGCCAGACGAGTTTGTAAGGATTGCCCAGCTGCCGTTCGCTATTATCTTGCTGCGCGGCGACTCGAGCGTGATGTTGGTAACATTCAGATCGTAGCCAGCGCTGTTGTTTATGATAAATGTTGCAGCCGTGCGGCTGTAGTTTAAGCCGATGTTGTCATTGATGGTGACATTCTGCAGGTTGTCCAATATGTTATTATCAAACGTACCATTGAGATAACCTGTTGCATTGACACGCAGGCTTGCCTGAAGCAGTTCGATGCTTGAACTGAAGCTTATCGGTATCGCATCCAACGTATCGTTGGAAATAGCTGTGACATACCAGTAACCTGCCAGTGGAAAGAGCGTCGGCAACTTGAGCTCTGCGCTGTTTGTCGTGTTGTTCAGGACAGCAGACCCGCGGGCCGTGCTGTTGTTGTCATATATATTAAAATTGACAAAATTGGCGGCTGGTGTGCTCGTTGTAAGGTTGAGCCGCAGACCGCTGACATTTCCTATCGATGACGCATTGAAGTACCATATCTCCGTAGCGTTGTTTATCGGGTTTGTGGTATTTATGACGTTGCCTGAGAAGATACCGATTCCTGTCGTCGTATTGATTGCAATCGGCACATCCAGTTTCACAACAACACCAACGTTATCGCTGGAATTCGTCGAGTTGGTGATTGCAACGGTCCCGTTATACCTGCCAGGCGCCAGCCCAGTTGTATCAAATAATAAGGTCGTACCGATAATCTGGCCAGCACTGACATTTGTCTGGTTTGTATTATCATATCCTGTACCATTCCATGCATAGACGAAGAAGTTGGCCGCGCTGCCAGTCGAATTTTTGATATTGCTGGTAGCATTCAAAATATCCAGATATATGTTGCCTGTTAAACTGTTTCCCAATAGTATTGTTCCATTAAACACGTTGCCGACATTCGTAGTCCAGTTAATCGTGATAGGAGATGTCGCATTAAACTGCCCGCTGGGTGCCCAAAGCACCGAAAGGCCTGGCGATACGAGCACCAGACATAGGACAATAAATGTCGTAGCCAGCGGAAAGATATGCCTCAATCTCATGGTATCACTGCTAATTCCTTATAATGCGAATATAAAAGCTTTACGACTTGCGCATTTTCCACATGGCAAAAGCCACTATTCCTGCCGCAAGGATGACGGCCATAATTGTCGTCCATGGCATTTGCTCTGAAGTCGTACCGCATTCCTGGCTTTCCGTATAAGCCTCGCAGGTGTAGTTCGTGGCAACGGAGCAGCGGTAGTTCGTTCTGCTCTGCGTGCTGTTCATGCAGGCAGACCAGTCGGTCGGCAATGCGCATGTCGGGCAAGCGATAGCTGACGGTGCGATCCCTGCGACCTTGCCGGTTATGGCGAAGTAGCTCAGGCCCGGGCTATCGGCGCTGAAGAGCGCCTCGTCGGTTGTTTCCCCTGCCGACGTTGTCGTTAGCTCTGCCCAGCTTCCGTCCCACCTGTACAGCCGGACGCCGGACCTGCTTATGTTGTTCTGGGTCAGCCACGTCTTGTCTATGCCGAACTTTATTACCGTTTTGTTGACGTCTGCATCGGTGATGTTCTCGTGGCTGATGTCAAGATAATGATATACCATTGAACCAGCTATAGTGCCGGTGCCAGTAGGCTGCTGGTCGGCTCTTGTTATAACAACCAGTACGTTATTGACGGCGTTTTTCACATAGATGTTCAGCTCGCGCACGCCAGTTGTCTCGTTTACGGTTTTTGTTATCGTAACGTTTGACATGCGTCCTGCGGCAATCGAAGGTATGCTGATGTTTGCCTTTCCGCGCTCGACCGTGACGCGCGTTGAAGGCGATGAATAGCTTGATGGGGAGCCGCCGCTGGGCCCTGCGGATGGCACCGTGCATGCGCTGGACTGGCACTTGCTCGAGCAGCAGTAGCCGCCGCTGCACTGGCTGGCAGCGCTGCATGTCTGGCCGTTTGCGATTGTGCCGCCTATGCCGAAGTCGCTGAGCAGGCTGGAATTGCCCCAGACGTACCTTGGTTCGGAAACGTTGACGCCACCCGGCAGCTGTTCCCAAGCCGTCCCGTTGTAGCGGTACAGCCTCAGGCTGGATTCGTCAACATCCGAAGGCAAATCTGAACTGTTGTAGAAGAACTTTATAATTACCCAGCTGAGCACCGTCCCGTTCAGCGTGTTGTTCGTGTCTATGGTGACGTAGTGCGGCAGAACGATCGGCGCGCTGATGTTGGTCGATGTCGGGTTGGCCGATAACATGGTCACCGATATCGTTGCGTTCAAGGTCGTGTTGGTCACTATGGTCAGATTGGTAATCAAAGTTGCTGTGCCGTTGATGGTCGTGTTGAACGTGAAATTGGTGACGTTTGAGATATTGATCTGTGTTTGAACGGTGTTGGCTGTCATGAACCAAATTATGTCGGCCACGCGGGCGTTACCTGCCGCATCCGTGCTGTTGGGCTGGAATGCGTATGCGGTCGCTGGCGTGAGGTTGGCCAGGTTGACTGCGTGATAGGTTATATTGGAGCTGTTGAACGTGCTGTTCGTGAAGCTGCTCGCATTGGTGCCGTACACCAGCCCGGTATTCGAATTCTCATCAGTAGACCAAGCAATTATCGCGGTTGAGTTGGTGGTGTTCACTGAAATGTTCGATATGACCGGTATCGTGTTGTCGAATGAAAAGTAAAGAGTGTCGCTCGAATTCATGTTGCCGGCGCTGTCATTTGCGAAAAGCGTGATGTTGTGGCCGCCGTTTGTCACATCGAGTGTCGTGTTTGTGCAGCCAGGAAGCGTCGTGTTGGACGAACGGTCCAGGCTGTAGCCGCACCATGAGATTGATGTGTCATTTGCTACAAAGTTCAGCGGAATGCTGACATTGTATGTCGTGTTGACGGGCGATACGATTAGGACGGACGGAAGCGTGTTATCGAACGTATAGAACATTGGCGCAGAAACGCCCGTGTTGTTGGCCGTGTCATTTGCCGATGCATTTACGACATATGCGCCGTCGGTGTAGTTGGTCGTGTTCACTGGAAACTGGCAGGTAGCGTTTATTGTTCCGACACATGATGGCGCGGCCGACAGCGATGGGTCTGAGCCGTTGATAAAGAGTGTGCTGCTGTTCAGGTTGGCATCACTCACAAAAATGGTTATGTTTTGTGTCCCGTGGACTGCGCTGTTGTTGAGAGGCGATGTAACGTTGACCGATGGTGGTACGGTGTCTACGGTGAAGAAAACGGGCGATGTTACGTTCATGTTGCCTGCCGTATCATTACAGAAGAACTGCACCCAGTTAGCGCCTTCTGCCGGTACTGTCGGGTTGAGATTCCAGTTTCCAGTACTGTTACTAAGGCTCTGGTTGGCCGTGCCGTTCAAGCTCACGCCGCACCAGCTACCTAACGTGTCTAGTGTTACGTTGGCCCAAATCCATTTCGCTCCGTAGGTCTTGTTAATCGGGTGGCTTATGGACAGTGTTGGCAGCAGGGTGTCTCTGGTCCAGTAGACGATCGTCGAGTTGGAGTTTCCTGCCGAATCGTTGGCCCACACTGTGATATTATGCGAACCGTCAGAAAGGCCGGACATGATTTCCCACCATCCTGTGATGTAAGAAGCGTTATCGCTCATCGAGTTGTCAATAATATAATACGTCCAGTCCGTGGGCTCACTGTAACTGAAATTGAACCAATCGCTGTTTGTGGTTGTGTTCTTCGGTTCGATCACATTAATGTTCGGAAGCGTAAAGTCGGCGGCAATTATTCTTATATCTGAAACATTAGGCACGCCCATCTCGTAGCAGTTCACATACAAATGGTTAATTCCTTCAGATAATGTGCCATAAAGAATGGTGGGTGTAGCATTATTTGCTGTAGTTGAATTTAGAATTGTTTTGTTTGAAATCAATTTACATGTAGAGTTGCTAGCATTACTGGTATATACGGTAAAATTCGATTGAATTAATGAGTTGTTTGTTATATAATCTGATGCTGGTGTGTACAGACTAACCTTTGGTTTATAGTTAGGCGGAACTGGGTTGAGTGCAAACGCCACGTCATCGGTGATGTTGCATTCACCGTAGCGGACTTTGAAATATCCGTTGTCTTCATATCCCTCCCCCCAGCTATTTTTTAGAATCCAATAGTTTCCCGTATTATTGTAACCAACAAGAACGATCGCGTGGTCGAGCTGATCGTATCCAGCACAATAGCCGATGCCGTCTGTGGCGTTTATGTTCATGGATGATACGTCCATGCCGACAGCAAGCGGACCATAATCAAGTAGATATTGCTTTACCGTTGATGCAGATATGGAACCGAGATAACCGTATCCGGTAAGTTTCCACAATCTGCTGCTCCAGTCCGAGCATCTGTCGGAACATGTAGTCTTGCTACAGTTGGAACCGGTGCGATACGTGCAACCTGCACTGCAACCGCTGAAACAATTGCAACCGCTTCCGTCTATATAAGGAAAGCAACTTTCATCGCTGATGCCACTATTATTGATGTAGTCGAGCGCGATATCCTGCCAGCCTCCGCAGCATGTCTGATAACCAGATACGCTGTGGCAATCTGAGACCAGATATTCCTCCGCTATATCGGGGTCGAGCCTGGAGTTGTTCTGACCTATGTTGTATTTCGCCTCGACCGTACCGACCGCTGAGAACGCCCAGCAGCTACCGCAGTAGCCCTGATCTTTCACCGGCGTCATCCAGTTCTCGCTACTGTAGTTCCTCCAGTCAAACTCGGCCGGCGCGGCTTTTGCTCCTAACATCGTCGGCATTAAAGTGATGCTCCTTTGCGGCTCGGCTGGTTTAGAGTCGCATGCCATTAATTTTTTTATGTTCATCGCATCTGCCACAGGCACTTCTTTGCCTCCTGGAAGAACACAAACTGCATATTCGGAGGAGAACGGACCGTTGCCTTTAATCGTCTTTATCCCGTAGCCTTGCTGGGCGCACCAGGACTTTTCCTTTCCACATTTTCCCTCAAAGAATTCCCATTCTTCGCAGGTTTCCCCTCCAGGAAGTACGCAGAAGCCTTTCTGGCCGTCGCCAAGCGTTGTTACATCGTATTCATAGCCGAGTGATTTGCAGTATGCGGAAGCTGGATTTCCTAATGCGAAAGCAGAAACAGCAAAGAAAGCTGTAGCTATTATGCATACCAGAACTATCAGTTTCAGACCATTCATCTGGACACCGTTTGGTGCATTCCAGGACTGCATTCTCCCCTGAAGAACTCCCACTCCTCGCATTCCGTGCCGTCAGGGAACATGCAAACACCGTACTGCCCACCGTCCGCCGATGTCCTTATCTCCAGCTGGTAACCGAGGTCGACACAATGAACAGAAGCGGGATTTGCAATGCCAGTTGTTTCTGAATTATTGGTGCCGCTTAGCGTCATTGCATAATTGGAAGCTAGCAGGACCACCATTGCTATGAAAGCCACGGCAACGAGAATCGTCTGGGGTTTCATCATATAAATCAGAATATTCCAGCATAAATATTTGTTCTATTTGCAGATGTCTTCTCCGACCTCTTTCAGCATCGTGGTGTTCACATAGATCGGTGCACCGGAACGCAAGGCTAGCGCTATCGCGTCGCTGGGCCGCATGTCCAGGCGCAGAACCTTCTCCTGGTCGGTCATTCCGCGCAAGAGCACGTCCGCATAATAATACTTGCCGTCGTAGCGCTGCATCTGAACCGCGTCGACGCTTATGTTGAAGCTCTTCAGGCTCGCCTCCCAGCTCGTCCACGTGTCCGGCCTGGGAATTGATACGTTCATGACCGCGTCTGCTATGCCTTGCGCACGCTCTTCCGTCGTGTCGGCAACTATGGCGGTACAGTTGCTGCCAACAATCAGCGTGTTCCCAACGACCTCAACCACGCCGCCGGGCCAGACCTTCGTGTAACCGTCAAGACTGTAGTACTGGTTGACGGCCGTGCCTAGGACCGTCAGTAGGACAATTATGGAAAATACGCCGAAAAGTTTTGGCAACATCTTGTTTTGCTTGCGCATAACAAACAATGCTGCGTGCGCCAATAAAAAGATGACTGGCGCCCCGGAAGGGATTCGAACCCTCGACCCCCTGCTTGCTCCTGACGACCTTCGGTCGTCCATGCCTTAGGAGGCAGGTGCTCTATCCAAACTGAGCTACCGGGGCAGAACAATTTTTGGTCGCGCAGCTTATAAATTCAGGTAAAGACCTTCACGTTCCGCCTGCTCGACACTGCTCGCAGCAGTGCCTTTCCTATGTCGCTGTCCTTGCTGACCTTTATGTCGCCCTTGCGTCCGACCGTAGCAGTGAACAGGTACTCGTCTTCTATGTAAACGTTGGCCGTCTTGCCCGAAAGTTTCTTGTTGAAGTACAGCACCATGTACCCGCCGGTCTCCTTCAGCTCGAACTGGAGCGTCTTGCCCGTTGTCGCCGCGAAAGGCTCGACCTCTATGCCGACGCCCAGCTTCGCTTCGAGCGCCTTTACTGTCTTGCCCTCCCTGCCTATGAGCTTGGGCACGATCTCGTTTTGCACGCGGACGATGACGCGCTCCTCGCTGAGCATCTCCACCTTCGCGTTGGGATCGAACTTCCTTATTTCCTGCAGCACTCGCTCGGCTGCCAGACGTTGCACTGCCGGCTTGCGCTCGGCCTGAACCGGAATGACAACGGTCTGCTCGCCGTACGTGTATATTTCGTATTCCATCTTGCCTGTCTCGAAGTCCCTCACTTCGACCAGAGGTCTTGCCAAATCCGCTTCCGACATGCCCGAAGGCACGCGGACCGTCATCGCAAGGTTCATCACCTTTTCCACCTTGCCGTACTTGATGAAGATAACTGTATCGACAACGTGCGGAATAACGCCGAGATCGACCCTGCCTATGAATCTCTGTATTGCATCAACAGCCGCTGTTGCATGCACGACGCCGACAAGGCCTATGCCCGCCATCCGCATGTCGGCGAACACCTCGAAGTCCTTTGTCTTGCGTATCTCATCGAATATCACGTAGTCCGGTCGAACTAGCAGCAGTATGTCCGCCGTCTTCGCGAACGAGCCGTCCAATGGCGCGTACTGCGTCACTTCGTCCGGCACCTGCAGATCTCGCGGGCATTCCATCGTCTTCACCACGTTGCCTTGCTTGAGGTAGAACTCTGCCATTGACGCGGCGAACGTTGACTTGCCCGAGCCTGGCGGCCCCGCAATCATAATGCCCTCCGCAGTCTTCAGTCGCTCCTTGAGCTTGTCCGACAGCGTGTAATCGTCCATCGTCAGCTTGACTACTGGGTGGACAACCGTTATCTCGACGCCGTCGCTGAACGGCGGCCTCGCAATAGCGATGCGCAGGTTCTTCAGCTGTATTACAGAAGCGCCGTGCTCGCCGTATTCGACGAAAGCGTTATCCTCGTACTTCGCTGCATCGAGTATTTCCTTCGCGATGACGTCCATGTCCTCCGCCTTCAGCTTCTCGTCCGAAAGCTTTACGAACTGGACAGCGCCTGGCTTGCCGCGCTTCGCGTAAGGCACCGTGCCCTCTTTCAGATGCAGTGACATCGTGTCGTGCGTAAGGAAGGCCTCCAGTTTTATCTTTTTAGCCTTCTCCCATGCCTCGTAATACTTGACGGCAATGCCTGCCGCCTCAGCAACGAGCGCCTGAGGAAGGTCCGTTGTCAAGAGCACCGCGTTTTCCTTTCTCGCGATGTCCTGTATGAGCGCATCTATGCGGCCCGATTTGGCCAGCAGTATGTCCTCGTAGGAAGGCCGCTCGCCGACGAACCGCAAGTTTACTTTGTGCGATGCCGAAAGCTCGCGCACCTTCTTTATCTCTTCAAGTCCCGTGAATCCGGTCTCCCTGCCTCTGGCAGCCTGCGCCTGCAGTTCGCCCATGACAACCTCTGGAATTATTACTTCCGAACCGTCGAGCTCGCCGTCTGCGACAAGCTTGCTGACTCGACCGTGAATGATCGCGGACGTATCAGGAACTATTTTTTGTATTTTTCCCGCTATTTCTGCGGGCTTCTTCAAATTTCTTCGCATTTTCTAATCACCTTATGTATTTTAGTTATACTTCCGAACATTTCTCAGAAGGAACTGAACTTATTTGGTCCGCACACTTTAAATAGCTAACGTTTATAAGCGTTCTCGAAAAGTTTTTCACTCGTTCAAACGTGTTCACGCATCTGGAAAGCAGTTTTTGCAGTGCAACAATGCTTAAATATCTCAAGAATCAAGTTTTTTTATGCGAATGAAGTGCCCAGAGTGCGGATCCGGCAAGATTGCGCGCCAGATGCGCGAGGTCTCGTGCGCGGAATGCGGCTTCGTGCTCGACGACAACCTGTTCATGGGCAGCTGAAATTGACGAAAGTCACAGTTGCTGTCTTCTATAGACCATTTTGTATATTGCCTTTGGCAAAAAAGCCCGAAAGCTAACATTTATCTTTTGATTTAACGCACCTTTATCGTGCGAGGAATATCTACCGTAATAGTTGCCGTGTTGATCATGACCATATCTACGACTACGGCCATAGCTGCCTACAGCTGGGCTGCTCCGCGCGTCGCCCTTTCCATGGAACTTTCCGAAGCACAGTCCGTGCAAACAGCGATGGAAAGTTGCGACGACCGCATAGTCGAGACAGCACGCACGGGCAGCGGCAACCGC
>Ga0315281_10013896_pt1 | contig 10874 bp, 14 predicted proteins | sample YL17G07_0_MG_FD_204540 | JGI IMG/M metagenome (GOLD analysis project Ga0315281, IMG submission 204540) | Sediment microbial communities from Yellowstone Lake, YNP, Wyoming, USA - YL17G07_0 | ecosystem: Environmental > Aquatic > Freshwater > Lake > Sediment | place: USA: Wyoming | collected... | reverse complement strand
CCGAAGTTTAATAATACAGATTTATTTGGTTTTACACAATCATTTAAATATACCGAGATGGATGCTCCTTCCAAGCCCTATTATCATTTTCATAATTCTTTAATTTACAATAATTCGATATACTTTGTTGGAACTTCTGGCTCTATTAGTTTTCCAACTGTATACGCTAAATATGGCGCAGTTATTGTTTCTGCTTCGTATCCTTTAATTTCAAGCTCAACGGATCCATTTGGTAATTATAAAGTTCTGGACTTTATAGATAAAGTTGATGATACTTATTATTATGAAATAATTATGGATCGCGCAGGCGCTCTATATGCTGTCGGGTTTTCAGAGTCTATATGCGTAATAAGAAAATCACATGTTTCTGCTAGCGACTCTTGGAGTACGGTGTTTTCGTCTGGCTCTACTCTTGATGGAATTATGTATTCTCTTGTTGCTCGGCGACGACAATACGCTATATGCATTTCAAGAAGCTTTTGGTAGCATAGATGTTGTTTTAGATACTGCTTTACTAACGAGCACTAATAACGGATTAAGTTTTTCTCGTGTTTTAAATAACATCAACGGAGTGACTGCGGCTGTTGGCAACTCTATAATTGTTAGTGGAACCACCCCATTTTACTCTTATAAAAGTAACCTTGTAGACACTTACGTAACTATGGCTATGACAGGTAACTTTAATAATCTTAGTACTTCGATTATGGTGGGCGCAACGATAGCTCCCCTGGGAGACACGAAATTTAATCAGGTAGATACCGCCCGGCGACAAAGTGTCGGGTAGTTTTAAAAAACCTGACTTATGTTACTACGCTGGTAGCGGTAGTGTTTATTTCGCCGGGCGTGATGTGAATGGTACGGCGTATAATAGTGTTATATATAAGAATGATGCTTTAAATGGAAGTCCTGCTTGGAGCCTTATTTATAGCGCATCTTTAGATTTTATTGGAACTGAACTACCTATACCGCAATTTCTTAAAGTTAGCACTAATGGAGATTTATACTTACTTGGTTGTGATGGAAATAAAGAAACTGATGGTGTTACGGTTTTACATTTCAATTTGGCAATTTTCTCAAGAGATGGCGGTAGGACTTTTAGTAAATGCTCTATGTATACTCCGGATTCGGTCACGCCATATGACGGCAATAGAATGTGGTCTGATGTTACGATCACAACATCAGGATCTACGGATAGAGCGTGCTTGATTGGTTCGAGTTTTGATAGCGTTGCAAATGAATATTCTATCGCGACTGTAGAAGATGGCAGGTTTATTACTCGGATCGATTCGTATTTCCTATCCGACAAATAGTTCTATATTACTATGTGCTCAAACACCTAAAGGTGGCGGTAATCAATGGAACGTATATAGTTTCTTATCGTCTTCTACTACCTTTACTCCTGTCGATCTTCCGACGGTCTCGTATAGTTCTAGTATAGAAAATTCAACACCAAGAAGAATAATAAGAGATATTTCTACAAATACAATTTATTGTGTTGGTGGCGTAAATAGCGCACCAGTTTCTTTTATTACTGGTACAAATTGTTGGACAGTCAGAACTTGTAGATTACCAGATAATTCAGGAACATTAATAAGTACAGTTCCTAGTGGTAATTTTTCTTATATGGTTTCTAGACCAGGACATTTTTATGAAAATAGCGATACAACCTTAGCCTATGGTTGTGCCATTAAAAATGGAAAATTATACGTTGCAGGTATTATCTCAGGAAATCTAGCAACAGGAGTTAGCTCTTCATACAATAATAAAGATAGTGCTGTCATTTATAGTTATGAATATGATCCGTTAAATAATACAAAAATACACTTATCATGTTCGCGTGGCATAAGAACTATATATGAACTTTATCCTGCTTTTTTTGATGCAAACAACGTTCCGTTAGAATTTTCTAATTCTTATAGTAATGTTAATGGTATTTGTTCTTTTAAGAATAGTTTATTAACTCGGAATTTTTAATGACACAAAAGAAAAATATAATTTCTTAATGAAAGTTAATTTCTTTAGTTCTAGTTTAATTGGTGCTTCTTTTAATTCTAATTTAGCATTAAATTTTAGAGATAATGTTAATAATAATACAGGTAGTTTTGGATATGTTATAGAAGATACTAAAAAATTAGTAACATCAAGTTTTAATAGCTTTAAAATGATAGGAGATTTTCTTGATTATTCTTTAAATTATATGGATTTTCAATCTCGTTTTATGTGTCGGAAGCGTTATTCGTAATCCATTTTTTAGCATATATAATACAGATATGGCAATGATTCAAATATCTTCATCGCTTACAGGAAATTATATAGTTGATAATTTACAAATTACTTTTGATTTGCCGCTAACTAAAGAAGGTGTTTCTTCTTATGGAAAAATAGAAAATCAATTTAATAGAGATATTTTTAATTACATAAATACATCAGTTACTATGTCTGGAACACTTACAAAAAATATTTCTGAGTTTCCTCATTCTGATGGAATATTTCAAATGAAAAATTTGGTCCTTGGCACAACAAGTCAAGGTAAATCAGGTAAATCTGAAGACAGTATTGTTCAATTTAAGCATATTGGTTCGTTTGTAAGAATATTATGGCCAAAACAAGATTCAGCAAACGATAATTATCGTGGTTACGGAGATGTAAGCGCAGGTCAAAAAATAGGAAAACTTACAACTACAGTCGAATATGGTGATTTTTATGATACTACGGCATTTGATCATTTATCTTTATATTGTTACGTATTAAAGCAAGTATCTGGAACGCTAGATGACATAATGATTACTGTTGAACGTCGTCCTCTCAAGAGCGTTGGGTTTACAGGAGAGCAAACTGTATCTTATTCTACTTCTGGCAGCATAACAGAAGCCAGACTTCGTGATTTAACCTATGTTAAGGAAATTAATTATGGAGATTTAGCAATAAAAGAAATAGGATTTCCGATAGATATTCCTCTTACGAACACAAAAGAAATTAGGGTAACGGCAAGACATAAAAATGGACAAATAGATGATAGCAATAAGAATCTGATAATATGGCGGACGTTTTGTGAAAGCATCAGCAGATCATACAGAGACTTAATTTATGAAAAATATAGATATTACGACAGCCTTACATGATAGAGGCGGACAGATAGTTTATGTTGATACACTTAAACAAAGTTTTTCTGGAACATTTACTGGTAGTTTATATGGATTCGCTAATGGTACTTTTACTGGCACTTTTACTGGCAGTGCAAGTGGCACACTTATTGGAGACGCTCGTTTGAGAGTGTTAAATAGTTCTGGTTCCGCTACTATATCTGGAACTTTTTTTATGTCCCGGAACTACAGTGGTAACTGGAAGTGTAACGATAACCCGGATCTCTTATAGCGTCTGGACCAAATACTATTTTTGGTACGCCTACAAATGACGCTGCAGGTGCTGGCGTTGTAGGCGAATATATTTCAAGTTTCGTAGATAATAATAATGCCGTCGCATTATCAAATGCTACTGCAAAAACAATTACTTCTATAACTTTGACTGCTGGAGATTGGGATATATCTGCTATCATATGTATTGCTGGTACATTGACGGGAACCTCTTTTAACGCGGCAATTAGTATATTAACTAATACTATGCCCACATTAATCGGCGATCTGCGTACTACAACTCCTACGATGCCAACAGTCAACGCACAACTAGGAGTTTCAATTCCAGTATATAGGCAAGCGTTATCAGCTAGTCAAACATTTTATATGATAGCACAGGTAGCCTATACTGTTGGTAGTGCTACTGGGTTTGGGCGAATTTCGGCCAGAAGAGTCCGTTAAAGATAAAAATCTATGGTATATTACAAACATCAGGTATGTATATAAAGAATACAGAGGATAAATAAAATCGCTTTTCTTAATGATAAAGAACAAATTCTAGATATTGTCTTGACGGACAAACGGCAGATCTTTGCTTGCCAAAAACCAGCTTAACTTTGCATATTTTGCTTTTTCTGATGATGGAATAGACTATTCCGGATCTTTAACGGACTCTAATAGTAATTTTTCAGGAAACATAGATAATATAGTTTTTAGGAATCTTAGTTTTGAGGGCGTACAGAAAAAGGATCAAGATTTGTCATCATTTTTGTATACGATCTCGGCGGATTCTAAAAAAGTACCAGAGCTAGTAGTGTCGGTTTCATCGTCCAACAGAATAGATCTTAAGAGAACCTATAAAACTCTCACCGTTAATGAATTGAATAAGCTTACAGTTAGCCCGATTGACGTAGTTCTTAGAGTCACTACAGATCCAGAAGATAGGGTTTCAGATTATGTAATTCAGCAAAATGTTTTGAAATATATAAATAAATCCATTGGTAAAAAGTAATGAAAAGTGTCTTGCCATTAACTAAAAACATAACTCTCATAACCGAAGATAGTGTTTTAGATAAGCGTTCTGGAAAAATTCTAGCACTTTCAGATCCTAAAGTTGAGAGAGAAATTAAAAATTATTATTTTAAAAATTCTATAGTTGCAACAGAAATTTCAGATACCGCAGAGGCTGTTATTTCTCTTGAAAGTAAAGTAATAAATTTTATATTTAAAACATCTGATGGCTTAGTAGATTATAAAAATGGATTCTTAATTGAAGTATATGATAGCGGTAGTGATGGAAAGCTAACTAAGATGTATTTAGAAGATATTCAAGATCCTTTAGATGAAAATAAATTAATTAATGATTCATTTTCAAATTATTTCACTTTAGAGTTAGACGTTACTGGAAGCGTATAGTATGGCAGAGAAATCATATTCGATAGTTTTTGGCGATACAGCAGCAGAAGAGAAAAAAATCTTACATAGATCTGAAACTGCTGATTCTTTGTCTAGATCTACTGTCTTTTCTTTCGGGAAAAGTTCTGCACTTGTAAGAAATCAAGCAATAGCTCCAGAAATTACTTTTTTAGAGATCTTAAAAGATGGATTAAATAACCCCTACGTCCAAATTAACTGGAGAATAAAGAAAAGTGACGTAGATTCTGGAAAAATTCTTGGATTTAATGTTTTTAGAATTAAAATTTCTGGCAAACAAGCTCAGGGTATAAAAGGAGTTTCTGCGTTTGATAGAAATGCATTTGATAGACTATCTATAAAGAATAAAAAAACTGGTAATTTTTCTGAAGAAAAAAAAGCCATCTCTAACGTTAAAACTGGATTGATCGATAAATCTACATTAAACCACAGTTTGTATTTAGAGCAATCAAGAGCAAAAAGTTTAAGTCAAAGAGGAGTTAAATTATTAGTAAATGACTCTTTTGATTCGTCTGATAACACATTCGAGTCATCAGATAATATTTATGAATTTCATAAAATAGGCAGAGTAGACTATTCAAGTTTCTTAGCGCAACAAAAAAATAGAACCGTATTTGTTCAGAATAGAGATTTTTCTGATATTTTTTTTAGAGATAGAAATGTTGGATTTATGGAAACTTTTGGCTATTATGTCGAGACTATAACAAAAGAACTAGAAAAGCCATCTAAATCTGATGTTGTTTATTTGACCATAAACAATAATCGTCATCCCGTTCCTATTAAACAGATAGTCATAAAACAATCTAAGCCAACTCAGATCACTGCAGCGATTACGCTAAGTGATGATCTTTATGCTTCTAAGGTTTTAATTCAAAAAAGATCTGAAAATGATGCAGATTTTGAGTTTCTTCCAGATATTTTTGCAATAACCCAGGCAGTTAAATTTGTTGATGATGACATAATTGCTGGTATTGTATATTTTTATAGATTTTTTGTAGAGGATATATTCGGAAAGATATCTATTCCAATACAAGTAGTGTCTATTGAAAGAGGACAAGAAACAAACGATCAGAAAGTTATAGTTCAAAAAGCAACTACAGAAATAAAATCTAATACTTTTAATACTCCGGCATTTTCTGTACTTCAAGATGACAATTCTGCCTTTATTAAAATAACAATTTCTCCAAACGATTCTCTTATTTCGCACTACGTCTTAGATAGGCAAGATTTAACGATTAAAGAAAAGGCATTTCGTGTACCTTCAAAAGTCTATACTAACTACGGAGGAGATGGATGGGCAACTAATCAATTTTTTGTTGAAAAAAATATTGTAATAGATAGCTCTCTCAAGACAGGGATCTTAGCAAAAGTAACTTTTAAAGAAATTAATTTTATAGATACCACCGTAAACCAAAATCATATATATCGCTATAGAATAAGAGGATATGATGTAGCTGGTAACGGCACAAATTATGCTTTTTCTTACATAGCAACAAAAGGCAAAAAAAATCTAAGATTTCCCATTAACTTTAAAATTGAGACGTTAAGGAAACACCCTCTTAGAGTAAGACTTTCATGGGACGACGATAATAGTTTTTTGAGCAACGAACTTAAAAGTAATATTTCTTTCAAAATAGAAAGGAAATCTGTAAGTGGAAAAGCTTATGAGTCTTTCCCGTTAACTAAAGATAATTTTATTATTGACGAGGTTGCGTCTTTAGATGCAGTAGGATTTGATAATTCTGGACTTTCTAGATTTGGCGATGAAATATCCGGAGAAACTGAATTGCTTGGTGCGTCTGCTATAAGAAGATCATTTGGGTTTCCTGCGTTTTTACAAAATCATGCTAGATATTTATATAAAGTTTCTGCCGTATCGCAAGACGGGCAATCTGATAGTAATCCATCTCCAGAATTTGAATTTTGGGCTCTTGCAGATGTCGCAACGCCAATAGATTTTGTGGCAGAAGTTGTAAATACAAAAGTTAAACCTACAACCGTTCAATTATCGTGGAAAAATGAACCAAATAAGCCAGTTCCAGATAGCTGGCAAATAGAAAGAAAAGTAGATACAACTAATGATTCATTTCAATTAATTGGATCGACCTACTTGGAAAATGAATTTTTAGATTTTAACGTTAGACCTGGGCTGACATATATTTATAGAGTTAAAGGATTTAGCGCATTCAAACATGAATCTGATTTTGCAGAAACTAAAGTAGTCGTATAATATGGCAAATATAACAAATATATCTTTTAGCGGCATAGTAGCGAATCTAGTAGCTGCTGCAGTACAAGCTGAAACTGACGCAGAAACTGCGAAAAATACTGCCATTGCATCGGCAATCAGGAGAGATAAGGCGCTTAGTCTCTACAATTCGATTGTAAGTCAAGAAAATGCAAGATTTGCTATTTATGAATCTTCTATGGCAGGACAACAGCGTGCGATAGACACGCTTACGCTTGAAATGCAGTCACAACCTCGCGGTCTAGACGTACAACTTGCTCGTCTTGCTGTGATCAATAAAAAGAAAGCAGAACTAGCTACCTACAAAGCCGACGTAGAGGGGTTTAGAAATGGGTCCGCTAGAAAGATTCTTGGTTATAGAGATTCTTATAATTCTGTTTCTAGGACGGCGACTGATGATGCACTATTAGCTGAGACTGCTAGACTAGCTGCTATTGCCGCACGCGCAAAAACGTTCAAATCTAATGTTGCTGGCGTGTCTAAGATCACTCATGCGTCTTTTGATGAAATTAACGCTACTTTTGTTGCTAACGAACCTGCTATAGTGTTAGTAGCAGAATATTTTTCAGAAACTCAAAAAAGCTTAGGCGCTCTTTTGGTTTGGAAAAAATATACTAACGCTACGCACTATGAAGTTTTTAAGAAAAACATTATTGTAGAAAATTCTAAATTTGAGAGAGTTTTATTTATAGACTCTATATCGTTAGCGGAAGAAACAAAAAACTATCAAGAATATTTTAAAAATTCTTTAGATTTTACATTCTCGGAAGATCGTTTTTGTATAATTTTTGATCCTTTAGTGAAAGAAGATAGAATATATGAGTATAAAATACAAGCAGCCTTTGTTCCTTCTGTTGTTACTGATGTTGACTTTGATTCTATTGTGAATAGTAAAAAATTAGGATTTACGACTGTAGCTAACGGTAGTAATATTTTTGGTTTAGCTGCCACTACATTTAAAAATCCTGCATTAGCTTGGTCGATAGCTTTATTAAATAATTCCATTAATTTTTTTGGCGATCCTAAGTCTACTATAAGCATTCTTGGCGCTGCTGGGCAGATATTGATCGTTAAAGACCCAGTAACAATATTAAAGATAGTTAAAGATTCTTTCGCGTTATTTGGAGAGAAAGCTACGTTGTCGTATGTTTTAAATTTACTTGGCGGATTGAGTAAAGAGTTTCAAGCGTCCTTTTTGGATTCGATAAATGAAGGATCTGACTCTTTTTCTTACGCTGACTTCGTTAGATCCATAAGAGAAAAAATACCAGCGCTTAGTTTTGTCTTGAATATACTTAATTCTTCTGATCTAGTTTCTAAAAAAGAATTAAAATCTTTAAATATAGATCTTCCTCCGCTACCGTCCAACAGTGCTGAAAGCTATATGTCTGTCGAAGGGTTAACTAATATTTTTAATTTTGTTTATAAAATGCAAGCAACGACTTTAGATACGAAGAGAGAGTCAGTCGGTTTAGCTAAAGTGTTTGAGAGGTTGAAATAATATGTCGAAAACTGAAGGAACCTCCCAAACCTACGGACAGTTAATTTTATTGCCGTCTAAAGAGATCGGCACTTCAGTTATTAAAACTACAGAAAGTGACGCAGTAACAAGTAAAGATATTCTCGTTAAGCTGAATTCTCGGGCGTAATTTAGTTATAAAGGATATAGATTCTGAAGATAGAATGAAGATTATTCTTTCAGCATTTTCAGACGCGAAAGATAAAATAGTAGTTGTGACGCAACCCGCAGTGGGCGACAGCACAAAGCAAACAAAAAATGATATTCAAAATTTTGCTATTGTTGCGGGGAGTACGAAAAGTAAGGATGCCAGAAATAGTGCTATAAAAAGATCTTTACAGGTTGATTCTCTTATAACGTCTAAGTCAAAAGAAAGCGAAGAAATAGAGTTTAATAATTTAAAGCAAATTGGAATTAAGGCAGAGTTTGTGTATAATTTTTTCGTTCCAGAAGAAAAAAATTACGTTACTGAAGAAAATCCGTTACTAGATCCCTTGTTAAAAGATAGTTTATTTGACGTTCCTAGATACGTGAAGTTAACGTGGGAAAGTCAGTCGGTATCTGAAGAGCTGTCTGATGTAGACACAGATTTTCAGTTATTTATGAGACCCACATCAAATCAAGGAAAGATCAAACCTTACGTTAAAGATGGCGAAGAATTCGATCTTGTCGATATACATCGGATTAGATAGCGCATTTGATGCTACCGCTAACGGCACTCACTTCTCCAATACCATATCAACAACTATTGTTCCTAGTGCGACATCGAACTCGACTATTACTGGTGGAAGATCTAACAACGACGCTAATAATAATAGATCTAATAATAATAGATCTAATAATAATAGCGCTAATAGTAATAATCCTAATAATAATAAGCCACAGCTTGAAAGAAAACTTCTGGAACAAAACCTTACAATAAAAAAGGACGCAAAAGTAACTGCAATTAATGTTAATTTTACGACGACTGGGTTTGCTGACGTGTTTTCCAAGGCGATTGCTGAAAATTTAAACGCAGGCGCTGGAAAGGTGATGGCTATTTTAGGCAACGTCTTAGAAGGTGTAAAAGTAGAAAGAACAATTCCTCAAGGATTTTTTAGTGTAAAAGAATTAAGAGGTATAGAATATGTAGGATATATAATTGAAAAAGAAGTATTAATAAGAGGCTTGGGGATTTGGAAGAAAATAGATGAATATAAAATACTAGGAGCAAGCAATCAAACATTTCTAGATAGCAGAGTAGTATATGGAGAAATTTATAGATATAGAATTAAAAGTATCTTTAGGACTACAAAGAAAATAGTTCAAAAAGAAACAATAGCAAGTGACGAGATCTTATCAAATAAAATCTCAGCCGAAGTAGATAAGAACCTAGATAGCTTTCTTAAGTCTAATTTATTGTCGTCATTGAACTCTTTAAAGCCTAATATAGAAGTTTTACTTTTTGATAATTATTTTGCGGCTTATGATGGAAAACAAGTACGAGTATATCAAAAAGTAGCAGGAACGGACAACACAGTTCTGTTTGGACAAGCTTCTGTTTCTAACTCGCAAAACGAGAGAAGGAATCAAGACAGCCACATACAAATTTCTCAAGTCAAAAAAGTAAAAGAAACAATTACTTACAAATCAGTATATTATGAAAGTATCATCAGCAGAGAATGGACTTACGTTGAGACATATGAAAATACACCACCACCAGCACCTGAGTGCCTAAAGATAAATCCAAACACATTGAGCAATCAAATATTTATTTCTTGGCTAAAACCTTCAAATTCACAAAGAGATATTTCAGCTTTTCGAATTTATAGAAGAGAGAATCTTGGAGAGGCGTGGAATTTAATAAAGGAAGTCGGCGAATTAGATATTAATGGAGACGGGATACCAGATCGTACATCCATTATCAATAATTCACCGAATATGTATATCGATAAAGATGTCGTGTTAAACAAAAAATATATATATGCCTTAACTAGCGTTGATATTCATAATATAGAATCGTTTTTATCAGTCCAGATTCAAGCAGGGCTTAATCCAAATTTTGCGGTAGAAAAAGAAGAAATAAACTTAAAGTGGATTAGTGGAGGCGGGGCAAAATTAGATGAAGTAAGTTTTGTATACAAGAAATTTTTAGACAGAGACGAACAGTTAGTGGCAAAAAGTAATATTAAAATAACTCCAAATTCGCACCTTAAGGATGCCGTTAAGAACTTTATTATAAAAGTAAAGTCGCTTGATACTCATGAAGTAAAGGAATACGTACTAAGGCTTATTAATACAAAAATTGGCTAAATAATTTTACAGAGAAGCTAAGGAATGA
>Ga0315281_10013895_pt1 | contig 10874 bp, 7 predicted proteins | sample YL17G07_0_MG_FD_204540 | JGI IMG/M metagenome (GOLD analysis project Ga0315281, IMG submission 204540) | Sediment microbial communities from Yellowstone Lake, YNP, Wyoming, USA - YL17G07_0 | ecosystem: Environmental > Aquatic > Freshwater > Lake > Sediment | place: USA: Wyoming | collected... | reverse complement strand
GCAGAATCTCCTCGTAGTCCATCGACGATATCTGCCCGTTGACCCCGAAGAAGGTCCGCGTCGACGGATCGATGAAGTTCACCCCGACCATCCGGTCACTGTTCGGAAATGAGAATCCGCGCAGCATGACGCCGTTCACAACACTGAACATCGTCGTCACGCCGCAGATGCCGAGGGCCAGCACGATGACGGCGAGCGTGCAGAAGGACCTTTCTTTAATAAGGATGCGCAGACCGACACGAAGATCCTGACGAAACGTCTCGAGCATGTGGTGTTTAGACGCCAGACGGCCGGAGAGCGTTCTGCCGGGTCCGAAAGGACCCGGCCTACGGCTGACGCGGATCCTGCGTGCGCGCGCCGAGGAGAGTGCCGACCATGCTGCGCTCGTTGCCCTCGTGGCACGCGTACTCGAGCATCGTCCCCGCGATCATGGTCATGGGGACCATCGCGGTCCACGGCCGCGTCCACGTGGCGGGATCCTCAGCGGTGAACTCGTAGCGGATCGTGCCGTCGCTCACGCGCGTAAAGCGTTCGATCAGGTGGAGGCCTTCGCCGGATCCCCGGAAGGCGGCTTTCTCGTTGAAGTTGATGGTGTCGACGACGAGCGTCTGGCCGTCCCAGCGGCCGCGCGAGTCGCCCATCCAGGAACGGACCGTGCCGTGCGGTCGCCCGTCCATCGGCACGATACGCGCGTCGTGGATCATTTCGTTGACGATGACGATGTGGTCGCGCGTCTGGATGAACTGGACGTTGTTGTTGTAGACACCGGGCAGCATCGGCGGTCCGGCCGTGGACCAGAGAATGCAGCGCACGTTCAAGCCGAGATCTTCCGGACCGTCGGCGGGACCGCGTGCGCGAGCGGCCGCGGTACGAGCGGCGGCGCGCTTCTGCGCTTCGGCCGTCAGCGGCGGGACCCGTCCGTTCGGTGGATCGACTATTAAAGATGTGCGCCGCCCGGTCAGGTGACGCGTGCCTTCGTCCCACCAGTCGGGGCCCGCCGTGTTGTTGGTCGCCGCCTGCCTCTCATTCGTCTGGCGCTCGTAGTCGGCGGCGTCGGCTTCCGACAGGACGTCTTTGCCCGCCAACGCCTGCGGCCGCTCGATCGGCGTCATCGTCGCGTAGTTCCAGAGGCCGGAGAAGTCGGGATCGCCCCAGGAGGTACGCGGGGCAGTCCAGGGCCGGTCCGCCTGGGCCGGGCGCGGCCGCGACGCGGCAGGAGCCGCGAGCGCGATGGCGAGAACGCCGAGCGACAGGAAGATACGCCCGCCCATGGCAGGCCTAGCGTAACCCGGGACATAATCGGCGCACCAGGAGACCTGACATGAAGACGTGGACCCGGATGCTGATTGCCGCCGCCTTGCTGGGCTGCGCGAGCTACGCGACTCATGCGCCCGCGGTGGCGCAGCAGCGACCATCGGCCGCGCCCGAGAGCGTCGGCATTTCCTCCGAGCGCCTCGGCCGCCTGCATCAGGGCATGCAGGCGTTCGTCGATCGTCACGACGCCGGCGGCATCGTGACGCTCGTCGCGCGCGACGGCAAGGTCGTCGACGTGTACGCGTCCGGCTTCCAGGACGTCGAGAGCAAGACGCCGATGAAGACGGACACGATCTTCCGGATCGCATCGATGAGCAAGCCGATCACGAGCGTCGCCGTGATGATGCTGTATGAGGAAGGAAAGCTGCTGCTCACCGATCAGGTGTCCAAGTACATTCCCGCGTTCAAGTCGTCGGTGGTGATGGCCGCGGACGGCACGACGACGCCGGCGCGGCGCGGGATCACGATTCGCGATCTGCTGTCGCATCGCTCCGGGATTACGTACGGGTTCCTGAACAACGGCCCCGTGGGCACTGCGTACCGCAAGGAGGGGATTGCGGACGGCCTGACAGTGATGCCGGCGAATCTCGCGGAGGCGATCGACAAGCTCGCGGCCGCACCGCTCGTCAGCCAGCCTGGCGCCGCGTGGAATTACAGCCTCTCGACCGACGTGCTCGGACGCGTCGTCGAAGTCGTCTCGGGCAAGACGTTCGATGTGTTCCTCCGCGAGCGCATCTTCACGCCGCTCGGGATGACGGACACGAGCTTCGAGGTGCCGGACGCCAAGGTCGCGCGCTTCGCGACCGCGTACGCGCCCGACGGCGCCGGCGGCCTGCGGCCGATGAAGGATCCCGAGTCGTTCGGCAACGCCGTGTTCTCGCCTGGCGTCTCGTACAAACCCGGCAAGAAGTACTTTTCAGGCGGGGCTGGGCTGACCTCGACCGCGGGCGACTACGCGAAGTTCTGTCAGATGCTGCTCGACGGCGGCGCCGCGGGAAGCACGCGGCTGCTCGGCCCGAAGACGATCGAGCTGATGACCTCGAACCACACGGGCGATCTTCCGCCGGTCGGCGGACTGCTCGGTAACGGGACTGCGTTCGGATTGGGATTTCAGGTCAACACCGATGCGGCGGCGACGCAGACGATGGGATCGAATGGCCTCTACGGCTGGAGCGGGATCTACGGAACGGTGTTCTGGATCGATCCGAAAGAGAAGCTCGTCGCGATCATGATGGTCCAGCGGTATCCGGGCTCGCCAGTGGCGGCGGCGTTCCGTCCGCTGGTGTATCAGGCGCTCGTGAAATGACAGGCAGGTGACGAAAAGGGGACGGGTCTATTTTCGTGATCGTGACCGGAAAATAGACCCGTCCCCTTTTTCGTTATTGTGGAAGCGCGAACGCGAGGTACTCCCCGGTATAGTTGCCGCCGCTCACGGCGACGACGATGTACTGTTTGCCGTCCAACGTGTACGTCATCGGCGATCCGCTCTGCGGCGCCGGCATCCACACCGCGCCGACCTGCGCGCCCGTCGTCTTGTCGTACGCGCGCAACATCGCCCCGCGCGGATGCTCGGACGTCGTCGTCACCTGCGGGTCGCCCATCACGACGACGGTCTTCGTCACCATCAAGCCGACGCTTGACGTGCCCGCCTGACCGGTCTTCGGGATGTTCATGCCTCTCAGCAGCGGATGATTGCGGATGTTGTCCGGCGTGTCGCCGTGCGGCGCCTGCCACATCAGCTGGCCGCGATCCAGACTGATCGCCGCGAGCACGCCGTACGGTGGTTTCGAGATCGGCAGTCCTTGAACGTTCGGGCCGCCGGCTTCGGCCGCGCCGCCAGCGGGTGCCGCCGCCGCCGGTGGCGGCGGCGCGGTGGCCGCGCGCGCCCGCTGCGCGGTCAGCGCCGAATCGGCCGCGCAACAATCGCCTGGTCCCAGGACTTCGCGGAACTGCTGACCCCCGATCCCGGAGACGTACTTGATGTCAGAAAATCCCGGAGGCGGCTCGACGAGCGTGCGTACGGAAACCCCGGTGTTGGCTGCCGGCGCGAACGCGATATGCAGTTCCGGATCGTATCCGCCGCCGGGCCAGTTGGTGGCCGTTGGACCGCCGAGCGCGCCGAGCATCGCGTTGACGTTGCCGAGGATCGGGGGCGTGAACAATGACGGGTCCACTCGATAGCGCTTGAGACGCTCGATCGCCTGCGCGCGTAAGTCTGGCGTGAAGTCGATCAGATCGTCGGGTACCTTGAGGTACTGGCGAGCGTACCGCAGCGAGTCGGGCGGGTGCGGCTGCGTCGGCGATGTCTTCTCGCCGGGCACGTCGGATTGCGGCACCGGCCGCTCCTCGATCGGCCAGATCGGCTTCCCCGTCACGCGATCGAAGACGTACAGCCAGCCTTGCTTGCTTGGCACCGCGACCGCCTTGACCGGCTGGCCGTTGACGTTGATATCCGCGATGAGCGGCGCGGAGGACATGTCGAAATTCCAGATCGGATGGTGCACGAACTGGAAATACCATTTGCGCTGGCCCGTCTTCAGATCGACGCACACGAGGGTTTCGGCGAAGAGGTTGTTGCCCGGCCGATGCCCGCCGTAATAATCGGACGACGGTGTTTCAATGGGCAGATAGACGAGACCCAACTCTTCGTCGACGGTGATCTGCGTCCAGACACCGGCATTGCCGTTGGTGGCCCACGACTCGTTCTCCCACGTGTCGTTGCCGAACTCACCCGGGCCCGGAATCGTGCGGAACGTCCAGAGCAGCTTGCCCGTGCGCGCGTCGAATGCCCGCACGAGGCCCTTGGTGTTGTTGTGCGTCGGGACGGTCGCGCCTTCCCGCATCGACGAACCGACGATGATGGTGTCTTTGGCCACGGCCGACGTCGAGTGGATGCCGATCTCTCCGGTCTCGAGATCGATCTGCTCGCCCTTGCCTTTGACGGCGCCGGCCTTCAGGTCGACCATGCCGTCCTTGCCGAAGGACGGAATCACCGCGCCGGTCTTCGCATTCAGCTCGACGAGCCGATAGCCGGTCGTCACGTAGATGATGCGCTCGTCGCCTTTGCCGTCGGTCCAGTACGACACGCCGCGGCCCGAGAGCTGACGCGGCGACACCGCGGCACGTTTCCCTTCGCGAAGGCTGTGCACCCAGATCAGCTCACCGGTTTTCCCGTCGAGCGCGATGACCGATCGTCGCGTGCCGGCCGTCGTGTAGAGCACGCCCTTGACCATGAGCGGTGTGCCCTCGAGCTTGAATTCGGGAAATGTGCCCAGGTTGTCGGTCTTGTAGCGCCAGGCGACTTCCAGCTTGTTGAAGTTGGAGCCGTTGATTTGATCGGCGGGCGAGTACCTGCTGCCCCGCATGTCCGCCGTGTAGTGCGGCCATTCGCCGTTCTTCGTCGACGGCTGCGCCGCGAACTGGCGCCCGGATTGGGGCGCCGTTCCCACCGACAGCTGACCGGAGACGTTGACCGTCACCACAAGGATTCCAACGACGAGCGAGAGACACGCCGGTACGAACCGAGACGTCGTTCGTGACATTCGCTTCCTCCCTTAATCTAGAAGCCGATCCTGAAGCCGACCTGGGCCTGCCGGGTCCAAAAGGACCCGCCCTCCGAGATTTCACCAGCCGAAGACGTAGCGTTCGCGTCGCGGATCCGCGCCGCCCCGCAGCGTCCCGGTGTTCGGGTTGACGCCGACGGCGACGACGCCGGTGCTCATCCCGAACGGGCCGACGACGCGCAGGACATGTCCCTTCGCGCGGAGATCGTCCATCACTTTCGCGGCCACGCGGTTCTCGATCTCCAGCTGCCCCGGCACGCTCTCGTGGCTGTCGAAAGAACTGTGCGGGTGATCGGAGTTGATGCGCGGCGCCTCGATGGCCGCCTGGAGGTCCATGTCGAAGTCCATCAGGTTGAGCAGGACGTTCAGGATCTGCTGATCCTGGCTGTCGCCGCCCGGCGTGCTGATCGCGAGGAACGGCTTGCCGTCCTTCAGGATGATCGTCGGCGTCAGCGTCGTCCGCGGGCGCTTGCCGCCGGCCAGCACGTTAGGGCTCAGCGGATCGAGATCGAAGACCTGCATGCGGTTCGAGAGCGGCACGCCCGTTTCGCCCGCGATGAACGCGCCGCCGAGCAGCCAGCCCGAGCTGGGTGTGGCGCTGAACAGATTGCCGTCCTTGTCGACGACGTCCACGCACGTCGTGTCGCCGGACGTGTTCGATCCCTTCTGGCCCTGCGCGTGCGGCACGTAGCGCTGCGCCGGCGGCTTCACGCTCGAGTCGAACGCGTACGGGTCGCCGGGGCGATGTTCGAGGAACGCCTTCGGTCCGATCAACGCGCGCCGCGCCGCTGCGTACGGCTTCGAGAGCAGGCCGGCGATCGGCACCGGCGCGAACGCCGGATCGCCGAGGTACGCATTGCGGTCGTCGTACGCGAGCTTGATCGCTTCGTGCACCGTGTGGAGGACATCGGCCGAGCCGCGGCCCATCTTCTTCAGATCGAAGCCCTCGAGGATATTGAGCGTCTCGAGCAGCACCGGACCTTGATTCCACGTGCCGGCCTTGTAGACGTCGTACCCGCGGTAGTTGGTCGTTGTCGGCTTCTCGATCGACCCATGAAAATTCGCGAGATCCTCGTACGTGAAAAGGCCGCCCTCGGCGCGATCGGCGTCCGCGATCCGGCGCGCGATGTCGCCTTTGTAGAACGCGTCGCGCCCGGCGCGTATCGCGGCCTTGCGGTCGCTCGTCTTCGCGAACGCGTCGTGCTCGGCGGCGACGATCGTCCGGAACGTCTTCGCGAGATTCGGCGAGCGGAAGATCTCGCCGACGTCCGGCACGCGATCGTTCGGGTAGTACAGATGACCCCACTTGTAGGCCATCGTCGTCGCTTTGTTGCTGACGAGGAAATCCCGCAGGAACGCGTACATGGGGAAGCCGTCGGCCAGTTCGATCGCCGGCGCCATCACCTGCTCGAGCCGCATCGTCCCGTAGTTCTCGAGCGCGATGGCCATGGCGTCCATCACGGCCGGGAGCGTCGCGCCGAGCGGGCCGTTCGAGTCGACCTTGCCCTTGTCCTTGAACGTCCCCGGTTTGGCCAGTCCTGGCGCCGTGCCCTGGCCGTTGATGACGACGACCTGCTTCGTCTTCGCGTCGTAGATCATCGTCGGGACTTCGCCGCCGAAGCCGAAGTGCGAGATCTCGACCACCGACGCGGCGAGCACGGTGGCGACGCCGGCGTCGATTGCGTTGCCGCCCTGTTCGAGGATCCGCGTCCCGGCGTGGACCGAGTAGTGGCGCCCGCCCGCGACGATGCCGTGCTGCCCGACGATTTCCGGCCGCATCGTGGCTTCACGCCGCGGCGCCACGCGCGTCGGTTCGACTTGCGGGGAGACCGTGACGGGCACGACGAGGAGGGCGGCGAGCGCGATCGCGGTCTTCATCGCGCGATTGTCAGTGGGGGCTCCCGGCGTGTCAAGGATGAAACCCGCGCCACGTGCACGGCGGCTGAGGATTATTGAGGGAATCTCAAAGAAGAATTGAGAACGCCCCAGGCGCGTCCCTCTCTATGATTCGGTATGCCGTTCACTTGGACCGCCGAGACGTCCACGCCGCGCAAGGATCACGGTCGTGCGGCGTGGTCCCGGGACGACGCGCGGAGCTATCTCATCGCGATCGGCGCGGTCGTCGCGGCGCTGATCATCACGCGGACGACCTGGCCGTTCTTTTCGCAGACGCCGTTCCTTCTGCTGTTCGGCGCGACGTTCGCCGCGGCGCGCTGGAGCGGTGAGACGGCGTCGGTGCTGTCGATCGTCCTCGGCGCGATCGGCGCCGGGTCGATATCGCCGCCCGGGGCGCCCCCGCCGTTCGAAACGCAGGCGCTGGTGATGTTCGTCAGCGCGTCGCTCATGGTGAATCGCATCATCGTGGGCCGCAACCGCGCCGAGGTGGCGTTGCGTGAGAGCGAAGCGCAGTTTCGCGCCGCCTGGGACAACGCGGCGTTCGGCGCGGCGCTGCTCACGCCGACCGGGCTGATCGCGCGCATCAATCCGGCGATGGAGCGGACGCTCGGCTATCCGGGCGCGGCGTGGGTCGGCGTGCCGTTCTCATATTTCTGCCCGGCCGCGGACACGGCCGACGAGCGCGCGCGCTTCACCGCCCTGATGACCGGGACCGGGGAGTGGTCGCAGCGCGAGCAGCTGTTCCGGCGCGCCGACGGCGCGGCGATCTGGTGCCGCATGACGATCTCGGCCGTGCACGCGGGGGCGTCCGGCGGCGGCACGACCGGCGCGCTGATGGTGCTCGAGGACGTCACCGAGCGGCGGCAGGCGGAAGAGGCCCTCCGCGCGTCCGAGGATCACTACCGGCGCATCTTCCACGCGAGCCCCGAAGCGATGTGGGTGCACGAGCCGGACACCGGCCGTTTCCTGGCCGTGAATCGCACGGCGGTCGCGCGCTACGGCTACACGGAGACCGAATTCCTCGCGCTCTCGCTCCACGACATCTTCCTGCAGGACGACTGGGCCGATGTCGACAAGCACGCGGCCTACGGCGCGGGCGGCCGCACGGCCTGGCGGCATCGCGCGAAGGACGGCACGCTGCTCGACGTCGAGGTCGAATCGAACGCCGTCCCGTGGGGTGGACGCACGGCGCGCCTGACGCTCATCACCGACGTCACCGAACGGCGCGCGCTCGACGAGCGCGTGCGCCAGTCGCAGAAGATGGACGCGGTCGCGCAGCTGGCGGGCGGCATCGCCCACGACTTCAACAATCTCCTGACGACGATTCAGGGCTACAGCGAGCTGCTCCTGGCGCAGATGGGGCCCGACAAGCCGATGACCGCGGATCTCCACGAGATTCACACCGCGGCCGTCCGTGCAGCGGCGCTGACGCAGCAACTGCTCGCGTTCGGCCGGCGCCAGCACCTGGACGTGACCGTCATCGACGTGAACGCCATCGTCACGCGACTCGGCCAGGTGCTGCGGCGCATCATCGCCGAAGACATCGAGGTCCGGCTCGCGCCGGGTGTCGGCCACCTGCACGTCAAGGCGGACGCGTCGCAGTTCGAGCAGATGCTGATGAACCTCGCCGTCAACGCCCGCGATGCCGTGCGGACGCCGGGCGGGCGGATCAGCATCAGCACGCGCCGCGAGGAATTCCTCGGCGGCACGACGACACGGCTCTCGTTCATCAGGCCCGGGTCCTACGTGGTCATCGAAGTGGAGGACAACGGCTGCGGCATTGACACGGCGACGCGGGCGCGCGCGTTCGAGCCGTTCTTCACGACGAAGGAGTCCGAGAAGGGCACGGGCCTCGGACTCGCGCTCGTCTACGGCATCGTGCAGCAGTGCGGCGGACAGATCGACGTGGACAGCGAGCCTGAGCGCGGATCGATCTTCCGCGTGTACCTGCCGTGGACCAACGAGCCGTCGCGGACCGACGCGACCCCGTTCGCCTCCGTCGCGCTCGTCGGGATCGAAACCGTGCTCGTCGTGGAAGACGACGCGCTCGCGCGCGCGTTCGTGGCGCAGGTGCTCAGGCGGTACGGCTATCAGGTGCGCGAGGCCGCCGGAGCCGAGGAGGCGCTCGGGATTGCCGGCCAGCCGGACGCCCCGATCGATCTGGTCCTGACCGATGTCGTGATGCCGCGCATGAACGGCCCCGAACTCGGCGTCCATCTCCAGTCGAGACGGACGGATCGGCTGCCGATCCTCTATATGTCCGGTTATTCCACCGAAGCGCTCCTGCAGCGCGGTATGCGCACGGACGCGGCGATGCTGCTGCACAAGCCGTTCTCGCCGACGGAACTGCTCGCCCGCGTCCGCCGCGCGCTGGACACGTGATCTGTCCGGGTCCTTTCGGACCCGGCTGACCTGGCGGGTCCAGAAGGACCCGCCCCGCCTATGTATAAGGTGTGGGCTACCGCTGACGGATGGTCACGCCGCCGTTGGTCGTGATCGCGCGGATCTTCGGGCCGCCCGCGCCGAGCGTCGTCGTGATGTGGCCGCCGCGCCGGTAGTTGCCCTGCACGGTGATCGGGAAGTCGATGTTGAGACCGCCGTTCGTCGTCCCGGTCTCGAGCTGCGCCGAATAGCCCTGCGGCATGTTGAGCCGCAGGCCGCCGTTCTTCGTCTCGATGTCGAGGCCCTGGCCGTCCCAGTGATCGCCCGAGAGATCGACGGTGACGCCGCCGTTGGTCGTGTCACCGCGCAGGTCGCCGCCGACGTTGGTCAGCGAGAGCCCGCCGTTGCGCGCGTGGAACTGCGCCGAGCCGCGGAAGTCGTCGATCGAGATGCCGCCGTTCTGCGTGTTGAGCGTGAGCATCGCGTTGCGCGGCACGTTCAGTTCGAAGTTGACGCTCCAGTTCTCGTCGCCATTGGCGCTCGGACCGGTCGCCTTGATGTTCCCGCCCGTGACCTCGACCCGCACGCCGTTGACGATGGCGCGTGCCTGGGCGTCGGTGTCGGCCTGGGCCCGGATGACCGCGTGGACGAGCGCCTCGGCGCGATCCCACCCGCGGATGCGGATGCCGCCGTTGCGGCCCGCGTCGACGTCCATCGGGTTGACGCCGGGAATCGTGGCGTCGCGCGTTTCACAGAATGACGCGCGGCGAGAACCCCGATCGCCGTCGCACCCAGAGAATCCGGTGCGCGACGTGCGGGATTGCGCGCTCCCAGCCACGACGAGGCCGGTCGCAAGCGTAGCGGTGATAAAAACTGTCCGGAGCATTAGCGTTCCTCCGGACAGTTAGACGAGAGCCGCGCGGCTGGCGTTGGCTGGTGGTGACGAGTAGGCCGGGTCCTTTGTGGACGCGGCTGGTCTCGCGGGTCCGAAAGGACCCGCCCTACTTGATGATCTTGGGTGCCGTGGTCGGAGCGGCCCTCGGCCCGCCGCGCGGGTCGGGCACGAAGCGATCGCGCGACGGCATCTTGATCTTCGGCAGCGACGTCGCGTCGAGCACGGCGTCAGCGGGAACGAGATCGTTGAGGAAGAGCAGGTACGCGGTGAGCGCGTAGACCTCCGTGTCCTTCAACGATCCGGGTTCGAGCGGCGGCATCGCGCGGCGGATGTAGTCGAACACCGTCGTCGCGTACGGCCAGTAGTTGCCGATCGTGTGCGGAATCCGGGGATCGCGCGCGAACGGAAATGCGTCGCCAGGCAGGCGGCCGGCGAGGCGGTCGTTCGGGCCCTCTCGACCCGTCTGCCCGTGGCACGCCGAGCATTTCGCCGCGTAGATCGGCGCGCCGTCGGCCGGCGTCGCGCGGCCCGCTGGAAGCCCTGTGCCGTCCGGGTGCACGTCGATGTCCACCTTCGCGATGTCTTCCGCCGTCGCAAGCCGTCCGATGCCGAATGTTGTTGGTGGCTGGGCCGGCGCTTTCGCGGGCGGCTTGGCGGGCGCCGTCGCTTTCGGCGCCGGTGTCTGTGCCATCGCGACGCCGCCGATCGCGCACACCGCAAGCATGAAGAAGGTAATGGTCGCCCGGCGCGTGGACGTCATCCCCACGCCTCCTGCTTGTTGAAGACCGATCCATCGGCCTTCACGACCCAACCCGTGATGGGGT
>Ga0315281_10013894_pt1 | contig 10875 bp, 6 predicted proteins | sample YL17G07_0_MG_FD_204540 | JGI IMG/M metagenome (GOLD analysis project Ga0315281, IMG submission 204540) | Sediment microbial communities from Yellowstone Lake, YNP, Wyoming, USA - YL17G07_0 | ecosystem: Environmental > Aquatic > Freshwater > Lake > Sediment | place: USA: Wyoming | collected... | reverse complement strand
GGGGCCTGGGGTCTGGGGTCTGGGTCTGCTTCGGCGACGCCGCGGGCGGTCCGGCGCGAAACGCCTCAGGCGCCGTGCTCTCCACCCGGACCCCGGACCCCTGACCCCTGACCCCTGCCTCTTCCAACTCCCGCTTCAGGTCCGCCAGCGGCACGATGCGTGAGGAGCCGTCCTCCGCGCGCAGCGTCACCCGGTCGCGGAAGATGTCCACGCTGTGGACCTTCTCGAAGCCCTTCGAGGTCTCGAGGACCTTCCCCTCCTTGGGGAAGCGCTTGCGGCTCTGCACGTAGAACTCATGCTCGTAGCGCAGGCAGCACAGCAGCCGGCCGCACGGGCCCGAAATCTGCGACGGGTTGAGGGACAGCCGCTGGTCCTTGGCGATGTGCAGGCCGATGGGCCGGAGCTCCGGGAGCCAGGTCGCGGAGCACAGCTCGCGCCCACAGCGCCCGATGCCGCCGAGCCGCGCGGCCTCGTCGCGCACGCCGATCTGCCGCAGCTCGATGCGGGTGCGGAACTGCGAGGCGAGCTCGCGCACGAGCGCGCGGAAGTCGACGCGCTTCTCCGCGGTGAAGTAGACGGTGAGCTTGTTGCGGTCCCACTGCCACTCGGCGTCGGAGACCTTCATGGGCAGGCCGTGGGCGATCACCTTCTCGCGCGCCTTGAGGCGCACGTCGTCCTCGGTGCGGCGCAGCTCGGCGGCGGTGCGGCTGTCGCCCGACGAGGCCCGCCGGATCACCTGACGCGTCGGCTCGGGGGCCCGAGCGGTGCTCTCGCCGCCGTGCCCACGCTCGCCGCCCACCGCGCAGCTCTGGCAGCGCTCGCACTTGAGCTCCGCGACCCGGCCGATGGCGGACACGAGGCCGTAGTCGAGTCCCCGCTCGGACTCGACCACGACGGGCTCCTGCAGGCGCAGGGGCTCGCTCTCGTGCCATTCGAAGTACGCCTTGCGGTTGCCCTTGAAGCGCACCTCGACCGTCTGGGGCACGCTCAGGTCTCCTCGAACTTCCCCATGCGGAGGAACTTCTCCGCCCGGCGCTCGATCAGCTGCTCGGCGGGGAGCTTCTCGAGCTCGGTGAGGTGGCGGCGCAGGGCCTCGGTGAGGTTGGCGGCGGCGGCGTCGGGATCGGCGTGGTTCCCGCCGACCGGTTCGGGGATGATCTCGTCCACCAGCTCGAGGGCGAGCAGGTCGGGGGCGGTGAGCTTCAGGGCCTCGGCTGCGCGCTCCCGCTGCGACGCGTCGTTCCACAGGATGGCGGCGCACCCCTCGGGGGAGATGACCGAGTACACCGAGTTCTCGAACATCAGCACGCGGTCCGCGACGCCCAGGGCCAGCGCGCCGCCGGAGCCGCCTTCGCCGATGACCACGGCGACGATCGGCGTGCGCAGGGTCGCCATCTCCGCGAGGTTGCGCGCGATCGCCTCGGCCTGGCCGCGCTCCTCGGCGCCGATGCCCGGGTAGGCGCCCGGCGTGTCGATCAGCGTGAGCACCGGGAGCCGGAACCGCTCGGCGAGCTTCATGAGCCGCAGCGCCTTGCGGTAGCCCTCGGGGTACGCCATGCCGCCGTTGCGCCGCAGGTTCTCCTTGGTGTCGCGCCCCTTCTGCTGGCCGATGACGACGAGGCTCCTGCCCTCGAACCGCGCGGTGCCGGCCACGATCGCGGGGTCGTCCCGGTACAGCCGGTCGCCGTGCAGCTCGATGAAATCGGTGAGGACGGTGTTGATGTAGTCGAGGGCGTAGGGGCGGCGCCGGTGGCGCGCGACCTGCACCCGCTGGTAGGGCGTCAGAGTGCGGTAGATCTCCAGGCGCAGCTCGACGAGCTTCTCCTCGAGCGGCGCCAGCTCGCGGCGCACGTCGAGCGAGCGCTGCGTGGCCAGCCGCCGGAGCTCCTCGATCTGGCGCTCCAGCTCGGCGATCGGCTTCTCGAAGTCCAGCGCAAACGCGGAAGCCATCCCCTCACCCCGCCTTCACGAGTTCCACGCGTCCCGCGCCCACCACGTCCCGCAGCGCGGCAATGAGATCGTCGTCGAGCGACACCTGCAGCAGCCGCGAACGGAACCGCGCCATCCCGCCGCCGTTGTCGTCGGTCCACTCCACCAGGACCGGCGCGGGGCCGGGGTGCGCCCGGCACACCGCCGCGGCGGCCTTCACCGCGTCGGGGGGTACCGCATCGCGGCGGGCCCAGCGCAACGCGAGACCCACCCGGCCGTTCAGCCGGAAGTCGGCGAGCGGCTGGGCGTCCTCGACGATGAACGGCGCATCGTCCTCTCCCCGGTCGCGGGCCGAGTAGCCGCCCAGGACCAGATACGCGCCGTCGGGCTGGATGACCCGCGAGAGCTTCTTCCACGCCTCCGGGAAGACCAGCGCCTCAGCCGAGCCGTGGAAGTCCTCGAGCGTGATCTTGGCCCACTCCGCCCCGGTCCGGCGCGCCGTCTGGCGCTTGATCCCCGTCACGACCGCCGCGACCTGCGCCGGGCCCTCGACCCACTGGCCCAGATCTGCCGTCGTCCGGGTACCGAACAGCGCCACCTCCGCCGCGAACCGCCCCAGCGGATGGCCGGACACAAAGAATCCCACCAACTCCTTCTCGCGCGCAAGCCGCTCGGCCTCGGACCACTCTGGGACGTCCGGGTAGGTGGTGCGTGGTGCGTGGTGCGTGGTACCCGCGTCAGCGAAGAGGGTCGACTGGCCGGCGGCGGCCTCGGCCTGCTTCAAGCCGGCTTCCGCCGTGACCCGGTCGAGGGCGGCGAACAGCTGGGCCCGGTGGCCGCCGAGCCCGTCGCAGGCGCCCGAGGCGACCAGGGCCTCGAGGACGCGCTTGTTGCAGACCCGCAGGTCGATGCTCTGGGCGAGGTCGTGCAGCGCGGCGAACGGCGCCTGCGCGCGTGCGGCGAGCACGGAATCCACCGCCCCGCGGCCCACGTTGCGGATCGCCCCGAGCCCGAAGCGGACGCGCCGCTCGCCGACCACCGTGAAATGCCAGCCCGACTCGTTCACGTCCGGCGCGAGCACTTCGATCCCCATGTCGCGGCACGCGCCGATGTACTTCACGACCGTCTTCGTGTCGCCGATCGCGCACGAGAGCAGGGCGGCCATGAACTCGGCCGGGTAGTGCGTCTTGAGCCACGCCGTCTGGTAGGACAGGATCGAGTACGCGACCGAGTGCGACTTGTTGAAGCCGTAGCGGCCGAACGTCTCGATCTGGCCCGCGATGTCCTCGATGACCTTCCGCGGGTGACCCCGCTCGACCGCCCGGGCGACGAACTTGCCCAGCTCCTCGCGGATCAGCTCCGCCTTCTTCTTGCCCACCGCCTTGCGGAGCACGTCGGCCTCGGCGAGCGAATAGCCCGCCAGGACGTTCGCGATCCGCATCAGCTGCTCCTGGTACACGATCACGCCGTAGGTCGGCTCCAGCACCTCACGCAGGGCCGGCAGGGCATACCGCACCGGCTCCTCGCCGCGCTTGCGGCGGATGTAGACCAGGTGCATCCCGCTGTCGAGCGGGCCCGGGCGGACCAGCGCGTTCGTGGCGACGAGGTCGTCGAACCGGTCGCAGCGCATCCGCACCAGGGCGTCGGTGGCGAGCGACGACTCGAACTGGAAGACCCCCGCCGTATGGCCCTCGCGCAGCAGCTGGTAGGTGGCGGCATCGTCCAGGGGCAGGCCGTCGAGGTCGACGGTGATGCCGTGGCGCTCCCGGATGGTGTCCACCGCGCGCCGCAGGACGGTGAGGGTCGTGAGGCCGAGGAAGTCCATCTTGAGCATCCCGACCTTCTCGAGCCCCACCATGTCGTACTGGGTGATGATGGCGTCGTCCGCGGCGCCCGCTCCGGTCCCGCGGCCCGGCATCGTGCAGACCGGCACGTAGTCGGTCAGCGGGCCCGGCGCGATGACGATGCCGGCCGCGTGGACCGAGATGTGCCGGGCCATCCGCTCGATGCGTTGCGCGTAGTCCACCGTCCGCTGGTAGGCCGGGTTGCTGGCCACCAGCTCCCGCAGCTCGCCGACCTGCTGGATCGCCTCGGGGAGCGAGACGTACGCCTGTCCGGGGTTGTTGGGGATGAGCTTGGTGATGCGGTCGGCCTCGCCGGGCGGCACGCCGAGGACGCGCGCGACGTCCTTCACCGCGGCGCGCGCCTTCAGCGTCCCGAAGGTGACGATCTGTCCGACCGATTCGCGGCCGTAGCGCTGGCGCACGTACTCGATCACCTCGCCCCGCCGCTCCTCGCAGAAGTCCACGTCGATGTCGGGGGGCGAGATCCGCTCGGGGTTGAGGAACCGCTCGAACAGCAGGTCGAAGGCGAGCGGGTCCACGTTCGTGATGCCGGTCGCGTACGCGACGATCGAGCCGGCGGCGGAGCCGCGGCCGGGGCCGACCGGGATGTCGTGTTCGCGCGCCCACCGGATGAAGTCGGCGACGATCAGGAAGTAGCCCGCGTAGCCGACCTTCACGATGACGCCGAGCTCGTAGTCGAGCCGCTCCTGCACCGCCGGCGGGAGCGTTTCGCCGTAGCGCCGCTTCGCCCCCTCGGCCGCGAGCGCGATCAGGAGGTCGCCGTCGCTCGCGAACTCGGCCGGCCGGGGGAACTCGGGGATGAAGAACCGTTTCTCGAAGCTGAATTCGCAGGTGTCCGCGATCGCCTGGGTGTTCGCGAGCAGGTCGTCCCGGCCGGGGAAGAGGCGCCGCATCTCCTCCTCCGACTTCACGTAGCTCTCCGTGCCCTCGAACCGGAACCGCTTGGGATCGCTCAGGTCCTTGCCGGTGCCGATCGCGAGGAGGACGTCGTGCGCGGCGGCATCCTCGCGTTTCAGGTAGTGCGCGTCGTTGGTGGCGACCACGCCGAGGCCGAGCTCGCCGGCCAGCTGGAAGACGCCGTTCTGGACCACCTTCTCCTCGGCGATGCCGTGGTCCTGCACTTCGAGCCAGTAGTTGCCCTCGCCGAAGAGCTGCGCGTGCCAGCGCGCCGTCTCTTTCGCCCGGTCGTAGTGTCCCTGCCGCAGCCACAGCGCGACCTCGCCCGTGAGGCAGGCCGAGAGGCAGACGATCCCCTCGCGGTGCCGCTCCAGCATCTCGCGGTCCACGCGGGGCCGGCGGTAGTAGCCCTCGACGTACCCGATCGAGGTGAGCTTGACGAGGTTCTTGTAGCCCTGGCGGTTCCGGGCGAGCAGGACGAGATGGCTGTAGTTGGCGGGCGCGTCCTGGGGCTTCTCCCGCGCCCGCCGGTCTCCGAAGGCGACGTAGGCCTCGAAGCCGAGGATGGGCCGGATCCCGGCGGCCTTCGCCTGCTCGTAGAAGGTCCAGGCGCCGAAGATGTTGCCGTGGTCGGTGAGGGCGAGGGAATCCATCCCCAGCTCCTTCATCCGCGCGACCAGGTCGGGGATCCGGTTGGCGCCGTCGAGGAGCGAGTATTCGGAATGGGTGTGGAGGTGTACGAAGGACATCGTGCGGGAAGTTACCGTGTGACGCTCGTCCTTGACAACGCCGAGTCGCTCCCACGACCCTTCGGCATCGCGCAGGGGAGGGGTCGTGCCGGAAGTTGTTGGCGGACGAAGACTTAGAGGATCGGTGCTCGCGGCGGCGGCGGCCCTGTCGGTCGCGTGCGGCTCCGACGCGACCGCCCCGGCCGCCCCGCTTCCGGTGACGGCCACGGTGTCGCTCGCGCCCGGGCAGAGCGCGATCCTCGGCGACACCCTGGTGGCGGGCGCGGTGCGCTTCCCGGCGGCCCCCGTCGCGGGAGCCACCTACCTGGTGGTCGGTCAGTTCGCCAGCGGCGTGGCGGACGTCACGAGCGGCTTCGCGCTGGCCGGCCAGGCGTCCGTGACCGGCACTCCGGCGCTCCCTGCCCCGGCCGCCCACCAAGGCCCGGCCGAGGCGTTCCATGCCATGCTGCGCCAGCGCGAGGCGGCCTTCGCACGCGAGGCGTGGCGGTTCGCGCCGTTGCTGACCGCGCCGTCCCGCGCCACGGCGCCCCCGTCGGTCGGCACGAAGCGCTCGTTCCGGGTCTGCGCGAACCTCGATTGCAGCACGCTGAACAACATCGCCTCCACGGCGCAGTTCGTCGGGACCCACCTGGCGGTGTTCGTGGACGACAGCGCCCCCGCCGGCGGGTTCAACAGCGCCGACCTCACCCAGCTCGGCCAGATGTTCGACGGCGTGCTGTACCCGATCGACACCGACCGCTTCGGCGCGGAGTCGGACATCGACGGCAACGGCGTCGTGATCGTGCTGCTCACCCCGCAGATCAACGCCCTGGTCGGGAAGCCGGCCTGCAATACGTCGTTCATCACCGGGTTCTTCTTCGGCGCGGACATCGCCCCCGGCTTCGCGGCCCAGTACAACAACGGCGAGGTCTTCTACGGGATGGTGCCGGACCCGAACGGCAAGGTGTCATGCGTCTACACGAAGAGCTACGTGCAGGCGCTGATCCCGGTGACGTTCATCCACGAGTTCCAGCACATGATCTCCTACAATCAGCACGCCCTGCTGCGCGGCGGGATCTCCGAGGCGCTGTGGTTGAACGAGGGCTTGAGCCATTTGGCCGAGGAGCTCGGGGGGCTGCACTACGACAGTCTCCACACGAGCGCCGCGGACACGACGGCCGCGTGGTTCCTTCTCGGCGATCTTGGCAACGCCTACGACTACCTCCGGAACCCGTCGCTCGCGCCGCTCGTGACGGAGCAGCCGCCGGGCTCGCTCGAGTCGCGCGGAGCCGCGTGGCTGTTCCTGCGCTACGTCGTGGACCAGGCCGGTCCCGCGATTACGCGCGCGCTCGTGCAGACGTCGGTGATCGGGGCGGCCAACATCGAGCAGGCGGCCGGCGCACCCTTCGCCACGCTGCTCGCTCGCGCCGCGCTGGCCGTGTACCTGACCGACGTGCCCGGGTTCACGGCCCCGCCGGAGCTGGCCTTCGCCTCCTGGCGCTTCCGTTTCACGTTCGCGTCGATGCACCAGCAGGATCCGGGCGACTTCCCGCTCGCTTTCCCGCTCCAGCCGGCGACCGGAGCGGGGGGCGCGGCGTCCGTGAGCGGCACGATGGCATCCGGCGCCAGCACCTACCTCCTGGTTGGGCAGGTCTCGAACGGGCCGGCCTTCGACCTCACGTTCCGGGGCGCGAACGCCGCCGCGCTGCCGGCCGCCGGCGGCGCGCAGCTGGCGATCGTGCGGCTCCGCTGACGGCCCGCCCCGCGCTGCTGGCCGCGGCGTTGGCCGCGCTGCTCGCCGCGCCGCTCGCGGCGCAAGGCAGTGGCACCACCGCGGGTGCGCTCCTCGAGCTGCCGGCCACGCCGCGCGCGCTCGCGTTCCAGGGCGCCTACGCGTCGGTGGTCGGCGACGAGGGGAGCGTCTTCGTCAACCCCGCCGGGATGGCTCCGATCCGTCACATCGCGCTGGGGATGAGCTACGAGCAGGGGCTCCTCGGTACGCGCCTCTCCACGGTCGCGCTCGCCGCGCGCGCGGGACGCCGCCTCAGCGTCGGCTTCGGCCTCATGTACCTCGACCTCGGCGGCGACAGCGTGATCGTCCCGGATCCTGCGTTCGGCGGCGACCGGGGGCAGGCGACCGGCGCGCTGATCACCGCTTGGAACGCGCTCGCGGTCGGCGCGGTGGCATACCGGAGCGGGATGCTCTCGTTCGGCGCCAGCGTGAAGGCGCTGCACGAGCAGATCGGCAGCGGCCCCGGCAGCTACGCCACCACCGCGGTCGCGGGCGACCTCGGCTTCGCGGTCGCGGTGTTCGACCTGATGAGCTTCGGTGCGGTGCTCCAGAACCTGGGCGGGGACGTGCGACCGGGCGTCGGTTCGCCGGCGCCGCTCCCGCGCACCGGCCGCATCGGCTTCACGCTCAATTTCATCGATCCGCAGGGAACCGCGCGGCTCACGGCGACCACCGACTGGGTGAAGCCGCCGGGCGACGACTCCTACTGGGCGTTCGGCTTCGAGGGCGGGGTGGTCGCGGACGGGTTCGGGATCCTCGGCCGTCTGGGCGTCTCGGCCGGACGCGCCGATTCGGACCGGAAAGGCTACAGTCTCGGGGCGGGGCTCGTGGTGAAGGCGCTGCGCGTGGACTACGCCTGGCAGCCGTTCGGAGCGCTCCGGGCATCGGTCCAGCGCATCGGCGTGCGCTGGCTCCCGTGAGCGACGCGCGGCGCGCGTGAACCGCGCCACGTTCCGCCGTCTCGGCCGGGTCGCGGCCATCCTGCTGGCGGTCCTCCTGGTGCTGTACGGCATCGCCTGGCTCGGCTTCCCCGACGTGCGCTACGTCACGCGCGCGGCCGTTGCCGAGGCCGGCATCCTGCGCCGCCGCCGTTCCATCGCCGTCGTGGTCTCCGACACCACGACCGACGCGCGCGTGCGAGGCAAGCTCCTGCTGGTGTTGGCGGCGCGCGGGTTCGCGAAGGACTCGCTGGGTCTCGCGGCCGGCGAGACCTTCACCACCTACAGCCCGCTCGATCGCGACACGCTGGTCCTCGTGCTCTCGGCGGCGCGCCGCGATCGGCTCGAGGCCTGGACGTGGACCTACCCGATCGTGGGGCGCGTGCCGTACAAGGGCTTCTTCGCCCCGGCCCTTGCCCGGCTCGAGCAGCAGAAACTCGAGCGCGCCGGGCTCGATACGTATCTGCGGCCGGCGAGCGCCTTCTCGACCCTGGGCTGGTTCAACGACCCGCTGCTCTCGACCACGCTCCGCTCCGACTCGGTGGATCTCACCGCGACCGTGATCCACGAGATCCTGCACAACACGATCTTCGTCCGGGGTCACGTGGACTTCAACGAATCGCTGGCCGAGTTCGTCGGATACCGCGGCGCCGAGGCGTTCTTCCGCATGCGGGGCGACACGGTGCACGCGCGCCGCGCCGCCGCGCGGTGGCGCGACGAGCTGCGGCTCGAGCGGTTCTACGAGGCGCTGGCGCAGCGGCTCGAGAAGCTGTTCGCGGGCGGCGCGGAGCCGCGGGCGATCCTCGAGACGAAGGCGGCGATCTTCCGCGACGCGCAGAACCAGATGGCGGGCATCCTCGCGGCGGAGCTGGAGACGATCGACGGTCGCCGGCTCGCCGAGCGGCCGCTCAACAACGCGGTCCTGCTGGCGCAGCGCGTCTACGGCACGGGGCTCGCGCGGTTCGACGGTCTGCTGGCCGCGCAGGGTGGCGATCTTCGGAAGACGGTCGAGTCGATCCGCGCCCGGGCGGCGGGGGCCGGGGACCCGTGGGAGGGGATAGCGCGCTAAGGGCTGAGGGCTAAGGGCTCAGAGCCCACAGCCCACAGCCGATAGCCCTCAGCCCTCAGCTCTCAGCTCGCTCGTCTACTCCTGTCTGCCCCCTTCTGCTTTCGTCTGCGCCCGTCTCTGCCACGGCGCCATCGGGTTGCTCATCAGCTGCGCCGTTTCCGCCGTGTCCTCGCTCCCCGCGTCGGCGTGGCCGAGGGCGCCGGCCGCGGCCCCCACGACGTCCGCCTGCGGTGCGGCGTTGATGATCCCGACGATGTCGGCCGGGGAGGGAATGTCGGGGTGCTGGACCAGCGCGAACGTGAGCCCCTCGCCCCAGCGCTCGAGTCGTTCCATGTGCCGCGCCCACGCGCTGCCGCCGTCATTGCACACCGTCACCAGCAGCGGTCGGTCCGGCGGGTGGATGGCGCCGGCCGATGCGGCGCTCACACCCAGGGCGTCCGCGACCGCGCGGGCGAGCGGCGCGTCCGAGTCGGTGGCGCCCGCCACGAGGTCCGGATGCCACGCGAGCTGCTCCAGGAGCCGGGGCAGGGCGGCGAGGCAGCGCGCAAGCAGGGCCGCCGTCGGCGCGCCGGCCTGTGGACCGGCGATCACCGCGGAGCCGGTCTCGACGAAGCTGCGTTCGCGCGGGGTGAACCGCGCTGGCCGCCTGCCGCCCAGGGTCGCGGCGCGGCGGGTCGCCGCCACCTCGCGCGCCGCCTCGCGCTGCGGGATGTCGTGGTCGGTGGCTTGGTGCGCCCCCTCGAACGCGACCTCGGCCGCCTCGTACTGCCCGGCGTCGCGGAGGATCCGTCCGCGCAGCATCAGCGTATCGGTGTGCGGCTCGAGGGCGAACGCGCGGTCGAGGGCGAGCAGGGCGCGGGAGAATTCGCCGACGCGGTACGCGGCATACCCCAGCTCGTGCCAGGCCAGGGCCAGGTTGCCATCGCGCTCCAGCGCAGCTTCGAGCGCGCGCACCGCGTCGCGGGTGCGGCCCAGCTCGCTGAGCGCCGCGCCCTTCAGCACCAGCGGCATGGCCGCGTCGGGGCCGAAATGCTCCTCGGCCTGCAGCGCGGTGGCGAGGGCGTCCTCGAGGCGGCCGCTGCGCCGGAGCAGCTCCACCAGCTCGATCCAGCCGGCCGCGATGTCGGGGTGCACGCGCAGCGCCGTGCGGTACTCCTGCTCGGCGGCGGACGTGCGGCCCTCGCGCGCGAGCCAGCGCGCCTTGGCGAAGTCCTGCTCCGCCGGTTCGGCGCGGAACACCGCGAAGGAAGACGTGAGCCGCATGGGCGAGAAGATACCCCCCGTGGGGGCTTCGGCTAGGGCCTGAGCCGGCCGCCGCCGCGCGGCCCGAGGCTAGCGGGATGCGCCGTCGCGGCGCTAGTTTCTCGGACTATGATCACACTCCATCAATGGGTCGAGCGCGAGCGGTTCCGGCTCCTCGACGACCTCAAGGCGTGGCTGCGCATTCCCAGCATCAGCACCCTTCCCGACCACGCCGGTGACTGCCGCAAGGCCGCCGGGTGGCTCGCCTCACGGTTGCAGGGACTCGGGTTCCGGGTGGACACCATCGAGACGCAGAACCACCCGATCCTCTGGGCGGTCGGTCCCGAGGTGCCCGGTGCGCCGACGATCCTCTGCTACGGCCACTACGACGTGCAGCCTCCCGACCCGCTCGGCG
>Ga0315281_10013893_pt1 | contig 10875 bp, 13 predicted proteins | sample YL17G07_0_MG_FD_204540 | JGI IMG/M metagenome (GOLD analysis project Ga0315281, IMG submission 204540) | Sediment microbial communities from Yellowstone Lake, YNP, Wyoming, USA - YL17G07_0 | ecosystem: Environmental > Aquatic > Freshwater > Lake > Sediment | place: USA: Wyoming | collected... | reverse complement strand
CATCTAGAGCTCGTTAATGTGCTTCGCTGTCCACCAGCGCCTGGTAAGCCGCCGCGTCGAGCAGGCCATCCAGGTCGGCGGGGTTGTCGGGCTTGAGCTTGAACATCCAGGCGCTGTAGGCATCCTTGTTGATCTTCTCCGGCGATCCTTCGACCTCGGCGTTGGCGGCGACGACTACGCCCGCAAGCGGCGCGTACACGTCGGAGGCGGCCTTGACCGACTCGACCACGGCGCACTCTTCGCCCGCGGCGAGCTTGCGCCCCGTGGCCGGGTTCTCCACGAACACCATGTCGCCCAGCAGGTCCTGGGCATGGTGGGTGATGCCGACGGTCACCGTGCCGTCGGCTTCCTGCCGCACCCATTCGTGGGACTTGGCGTATTTCAGGTTGGTCGGAATAGTCATTGTTGAGCTCCCTTCAGATTAGACTTTTGCCGCTTCTTACAAACGGATATTTGACGACCTTGGCGGAGAGTAGCTTGTCGCGTATCTCCACCTGCACCACGTCGCCGGGCTCGACGCCGACCGGCACGCGGGCGATGGCGATGGACTGGCCCAGCGTGGGCGAGAAGCTGCCGCTGGTGATTTCGCCGTTGCCGTGCGCCGTGATCACCTTCTGGTGGGCGCGCAGCACGCCCTTGTCCAGCAGCAGCAGGCCCAGCATCTGGCGCGCGATTGGGTTGGTCTGCAGCGCCGCCTTGCCGACGAAGTCGCGCGGGCTTTGCAGGTCCACCGTCCACGCCAGGCCGGATTCGAGCGGGCTGACGCTCTCGTCCATGTCCTGGCCGTACAGATTCATGCCGGCTTCCAGGCGCAGCGTGTCGCGCGCGCCCAGGCCGATCGGCGCCACGCCTTGTGCCGCCAGCGCAGCCCAAGTGGGAGCCGCTTTTTCGGCCGGCAGGATGATCTCGAAACCGTCCTCGCCGGTGTAGCCGGTGCGGGCGATAAAATAGCGCTGCCATTCCGCCGCCTGGAACGGCTTGAGCGTTTCGGTCGCCTGTTGCGACCCCGGAATCGCAGCCCAAGCCCTGGCGCGGGCATTGGGGCCCTGTACCGCGATCATGGCCAGATCGCGCCGCGGCTGGATGACGATGTCCGCGCCCAGCTTGCCGCACACGGCTTCCAGCCAGGCCAGGTCCTTGTCCGCCGTGCCGGCGTTGACCACCAGGCGGAACCAGTCTTCGCGCATGAAGTAGATGATGAGGTCGTCGATCACCCCGCCCGCCTCGTTCAGCATGCACGAGTACAGGGCCTTGCCCGGATCGCGCAGTTTGTCCACGTTGTTGGCCACGAGGGAGCGCAGGAAATCGCGTACCGCCGTGCCGGCGAGGTCCACCACCAGCATGTGCGACACGTCGAACATGCCCGCGTCGTTGCGCACCTTGTGGTGTTCCCCGATCTGCGAACCGTAGGAAACCGGCATGTCCCAGCCGCCAAAATCGACCATTTTGGCGCCCATGTCGCGGTGGGCCTGATTCAGGGGTGTCTGCTTCAGCATGTCGGTTTCCCTGGCGATTGTTGTTCTTCGGCGAACCAGGAACTGCGCACCAGCGGGCCTGCCTTGACCCATTCGAAGCCGATTGCGCGCGCCGCCTGCCCGTACTCGGCGAACACCTCCGGATGGACATATTCCAATACCGGCAGATTTTGCAGCGAAGGCCGCAGGTATTGTCCGAGCGATACGCGCACAACGCCGCAGGCGTAAAGATCGCGCAGCACTTCCAGCACTTCCTCGCGGGTTTCGCCCAGGCCCAGCATCAGTGCCGATTTCGTTTGCACGCCGGGCAGTTGCGCCGCGGCATGCAGCAGGTCCAGCGAGCGCTCGTATTTCGAGCCCTTGCGTGCGGCCTGGTACAGGCGCGGCACCGTCTCCACGTTGTGCCCCCACACCAGGTCGCGCCGTGTGCTGTCGGGCAGCGCCGCGAGCATGCCTTGTACCATCGCCGCCGCATTCTCCCGGCAGTTGCGGAAATCCGGCGTAAGGAACTCCACGCCGATTTCCCGGTCCTGCCGGCGCAGCAGCCGCAGTGCGTCGGCGAACACGGAAGCGCCGCCGTCGACAAGGTCGTCGCGATTGACCGAGGTGAGCACCACGTATTTCAACTGCATGGCAGCCACCGCCGCGGCCACGCGCCGCGGCTCGTCTTCGTCGAACCAGGCCGGCTTGCCGGTCTTCACAGAGCAGAAACCGCAGGCGCGCGTGCAGGTGTCGCCCAGCAGCATGAAGGTCGCCGTGCCGCGGCTCCAGCACTCGCCGCGATTCGGGCAGCGCGCCTCCTCGCACACCGTATGCAAACGATTGTCGCGCACCGCCATGCTGGTCTCGCCGTAGCGCGCGTCGGAGCCCAGGTTCTGGCGTATCCAGACCGGCATGCGCGCGGCGTTGGGTGGGAGTGTGTTGTTGGATAAGGGCATGCTGAACCGGGTTTGAATCGTTTGTTTTATGCCAAACGGAAAGGAGTGAGGCCCGGCGGATCGATCAGCGGCTGCGGGCCTCACCCCCCTTGCGAAATTGCGGGCCGGCTGCCAACCGCGTGCCCCGTGGTGAACGGAATCATCGCTGTTTCGCCGGGATTTTCGGGCAGCGCCAACTATACCGTAGCGCTTACAGCGAGGCAACCGGCTACGGGTAGAAGACGTACAGGCGATAGCCTGCGGCGCTGAGGTCGCCGACGTCCAGGTCGAGCTTGACCGGGACCTCGGATAGCGGCGCCATGCCGGCCTGGATGCTGGTGCCGGGCCTGAGGTACTCGGCCGGCTGGAAGATGCGCCGCGCCACCGTTTCGTCGGCGGCGTTGGTCAGGGTCAGTTCGAGCGCGGGCCAGGCTAGCCGGAACTTGGCGTGGTTGCTGAGGAGGGTGCTCAGGGTGACGCGTTTCGGCTGGGCCGGGTCCGACACCAGGTCGGAAGCCTCTATTTTCAGCAGTTCGGCGTCCCTGGGCAGCGGGACGGTGCACTGCAGGATGCCGCAGGCCTGCCGCAAATACGGGCCGGCATCGGGGTAGTTCGCGGCGATTTCGGTGCGGTAGAGGAACACCGACTGCGCGGCCAGCAGCAGCGCAAGCACGGCGGTGCCGGAAATCCAGCCCCACATGGCCGGCTTGCGCGCGGCGGGCTGCGCGGCCGGCGCTTCGGGTTCGGGCAGGTATTCCCTGGCGGGCGCGGCTGTGGTGGTAGCGGTTTCTTCCGCCAGGCCAGCGGGCATGCTTGCGGGCTCGGGGCCGCGCGCTTCTTCGTGGACTTCTGTCGCCGCGAACGGCACAGGGGCCGCGTCCCATTCCTCGGCGAACGCAGCAACCGGCTCCGGCTCTGGCGCGGGCTTCTGCGCCGGCGCCGCTTCGGGAGCTTCTGCGGCAGGCTGCAAGTCCGCAGGTGCCGCCGCCCGGTGTGGCGCGAGGCTGTCGAATGCGTTGAACACTTTCCCGCAGTTTCCGCAGCGCACGTCGCCCTGATGCGCGTTGAGCTGCCCCGTGGTCACGCTGAACGTGGTGTGGCAACCGGGGCAGGTGGTCACCATGCTCATGACGCTGCTGCCCTCTTCGCGCCGGTGAGGCAAACCCAGCCGTCTTCGTGGCCGAATTCCTCCAGGTCGAACCAGGGCTGGTAGGCCTCTACTATCGCTGCGCTCTGCTCAACCAGTATGCCGGAGAGAACGAGGCGGCCGCCTGCGCGGGTGGCTGCGGCGAGCAGGGGGGCGAGCACGCGCAGGGGGTTGGTGAGGATGTTGGCCACCACGATGTCGGCCTTGACTGCGGGGGCCGCGTCCGGCAGGTAGAACTCGGCGGCCACGTCGTTCTGGCGTGCGTTGGCAACGCTGGCGGGAATCGCCTGGGGGTCGATGTCGACGCCGATGACGCGGCCGGCGCCGAGCTTTGAGGCAGCAACGGCGAGTATGCCGGAGCCGCAGCCGTAGTCCAGAACCTGTTCGCCGCCCTTGATGTTGCGGTCCAGCCATTGCAGGCACAGCCGTGTGGTGGGATGGCTGCCGGTGCCGAATGCCAGGCCGGGGTCGAGCACGAGATTGATGGCCGCAGGATCGGGCGCGCTGTGCCAGGTGGGCACCACCCACAGGCGCGGGGATATCCGGATCGGATCGAACTGCGACTGGGTGAGGCGCACCCAGTCCTGTTCGGCCAGCGCTTCCACATGATAGCTTGGGGTTTGCTGGAGTTGCGCGGCGCGCGCGGCTTCTTCGACTATCGCCGCGATGTCCGCGTCAGGCGCGAACAGCGCGCTTACGACGCTGTTTTCCCAGACCCCTGCGGGCGGTTCGCCCGGCTCGCCGAAGATCGCCTGTTCGTCGTCCGTGCCGGCATGGGCGTCTTCCAGGCTGACGGAGAGAGCGCCCAGATCGAGTAGCGCGTCGCTCAATGCCTCGGCGCCATCCTGCGGCGCCTCCATCTTCAGCGACTGCCACGCCATGATGCGATCAGCCGGCCTTTTTGATGTCGGCAAGCCTCTGCTCCAGGTAGTGGATGCTGGTGCCGCCTTGCAGGAAGGAGGCGTCCAGCAGCAGGTCGTGGTGCAGCGGAATGTTGGTTTGTATGCCTTCCACCACCATTTCCGAGAGGGCGATCCTCATGCGCGCGATGGCCTGATCGCGCGTGTCGCCGTGGGCGATGACCTTGCCTATCATGGAGTCGTAGTGGGGCGGCACGAAATAGTTCTGGTATACGTGCGAATCCACCCGTATGCCCGGGCCGCCCGGCGTGTGGTAGAGCGTGATGCGGCCGGGCGAGGGCACGAAGGTGTATGGGCTTTCCGCGTTGATGCGGCATTCCACCGCGTGGCCCTTGAACTGGATGTCCTTCTGCTTGAAGCTCAGCTTTTCGCCGGCGGCGATGCGGATCTGCTGCTGCACGATGTCGATGCCGGTGATGAGTTCGGTGACCGGGTGCTCGACCTGCACGCGGGTGTTCATTTCGATGAAGTAAAACTCGCCGTTTTCGAACAGGAATTCGAAGGTGCCGGCGCCGCGATAGCCGATCTTGCGGCAGGCTTCGGCACAGCGTTCGCCGATCTTGTCGCGCAGCTTGGTGGGCAGCCCAGGTGCCGGCGCTTCTTCGAGGATTTTCTGATGGCGGCGCTGCATGGAGCAGTCGCGCTCGCCCAGGTGCACCGCGTTGCCGTGCTCGTCCGCCAGCACCTGGATCTCGATGTGGCGCGGGTTCTCCAAGTATTTTTCGATGTACACCATGGGGTTGCCGAAAGCGCTTTGCGCCTCGGTCTGGGTCATGCTCACGGCGTTGAGCAGCGCCGCTTCGGTGTGCACCACGCGCATGCCGCGCCCGCCGCCGCCGCCGGAGGCCTTGATGATGACCGGGTAGCCGACATCGGCTGCGGCCCTGATGATTTCGTCGGGATGATCCGGTACCGCGCCGGGGGAGCCCGGCACGCAGGGAACACCGGATTTTTTCATGGCGTCCTTGGCGCTGACCTTGTCGCCCATCAGGCGTATGGTGTCCGGCCGCGGGCCGATGAAGACGAAGCCGCTGTTCTCCACGCGCTCGGCGAAGTCGGCGTTCTCCGACAGGAAGCCGTAACCCGGATGAATCGCCTCCGCGTCCGTCACCTCAGCCGCACTGATGATAGCCGGGACGTGCAGGTAGCTGAGGTTGGACTGCGCCGGGCCTATGCACACCGATTCGTCCGCCAGTTTGACGTATTTGGCGTCGGCGTCGGCCTCGGAATGCACCGCGACGGTCTTGATGCCCATTTCACGGCAGGCGCGCTGGATGCGCAGCGCGATTTCGCCGCGGTTGGCGATAAGGATTTTTTCAAACATGTGTATGCCTTGCTGTATGAAGCGCAGGGGGGTGCGCGACGCTGCCCCGAGGCGAGGGATATACTCCGCGCGCCTTACGGTGAAGCTTCACTAGCCGATGATGAACAGCGGCTCGCCGTATTCCACCGGCTGGCCGTTTTCGACCAGGATCGCCTTGATTACGCCGCCCTGGTCCGCTTCGATTTCGTTGAGCAGTTTCATCGCCTCGATGATGCACAGGGTGGCGCCCGACTCCACGTTGTGCCCGACTTCCACGAAGGATTTCGCGCCGGGCGACGGGGCGCGGTAGAACGTGCCCACCATCGGCGAGCGCACCACATGCCCTTCGGGGATGGCGGCCTCCTCCGCTACGGCGGGTGCCGCCGGCGCAACAAGGGCGGGCGGCGGGGCATAGTGCGCGGGCATCATGTAGTGAGACTGCATGGGTTGGGTGGCGCGGCTGATGCGCACCTTTTCCTCGCCTTCCGTGATCTCCAGTTCGGAGATGCCGGATTCCTCGACCAGGTCGATGAGTTTCTTGAGTTTTCTGAGATCCATGGTTAGCCTTTTCTTGAGTGGTGCAGCGCGAATTCCAGCGCCAGTTCATAACCCTTGGCGCCGAGGCCGCTGATGACCCCGATGGCGAGGTCGGAAAAGTGGGAGTGCTGCCGGAAAGGCTCCCGGGCGTGAATGTTCGACAGATGCACTTCGACGAATGGAATCTTTACCGCGGCCAGCGCGTCGCGCATGGCGATGCTGGTGTGGGTGTAGGCCGCCGGATTGATGATGATGAACGACACCTGCGCGGCGCCAGCGCGGTGGATGAGGTCGATCAACTCGGCCTCTGAATTGCTTTGGTGGCACTCCAGCGCGACGCCGGCCTGCTCCGCCTGGCGTTGCAGCGCGCTGTCGATGTCGGCGAGCGTCTGGCTGCCGTAGTGCGTCGGCTCGCGCGTGCCAAGCAGGTTCAGGTTGGGGCCGTGCAGCACCAGAATCGCCGCGCCGCGTGCTTTGGGCGCGGGTTTGTCCTTGCCGCTGCGGGAAGGCTTCGTTTTCATAGGCGGCAGTTTGCCGCACATTGGTTGAATTTGTCCAGCTTTTTGCTGATTTTAGCGTCAACATCTGGCGCAAATGCGCGCCGGGCGGGCTCCTACAGCAGCGGCCTGACGATGGGTTCCAGCTCCGCCAGAGTCGCCCCGCCCACCTTCCCGGCGACGACGCGGCCCTGGCGGTCGATGACTACGGTATAGGGCAGGCCGGACAGGCGGTTGCCCGCCAGCCGCGCCACCTCGGCCGCGCTTTCCTCGCCCAGCAGCACCGGGTAGTTGATGCCGATTTCGTCGGCGAACGCCTGCACCGGGTCCTTCCGGTCCAGCGCGATGCCGACGAACTGCAGGCCATCCTTGCCGTACTTGTCCTGCATCCGGATGAAATCGGGAATCTCGGTGCGGCAGGGAGGGCACCAGGCAGCCCAGAAATTCACCACCAGCACCTTGCCGCGCCACTGCGCGATAGGCTGCTCGCGGCCACTGAGGTCGGGATAGTGCGCGGCGAACAGGGCATCGACCGATGGGCCTGCGCTTTCCGCAACGCTCTCCGGCGCGCCCTGTTGCGGCGCGTAGGCGAAATATCCGGCGGCCAGGATCGTGGCCGCAACCGCGCCGGCCAGCAGCGTCTTGTGGGCTGTTTTCATGGGGCGGCGGCCGCCAGGCTTTGCAGGAAACGCTCCGGGGCCTGATAGCCGATCACGCGTGCCGCCTTGTTCTCGTTGCCGTCCTTGTCGAAGAAGATGATGCCGGGTGGCCCGAACAGGCCGAATTTCTTCAGCAGCGCCTTGTCGTCGGCGTTGTTTTCGACGACGTTGACCTGCAACAGGACCATTTCGCCGAGCTTGGCCGCGACCCTGGGATCCTGGAAGGTGAAGCGTTCCATTTCCTTGCACGAGACGCACCAGTCGGCGAAGAAATCGAGCATGACGGTCCTGCCGCCGGCCTGTTTGATGCGCGCTTCCAGTTCCGCCACGCTCTTCACCCGCTCGAACCTGGTATGGCCCGCGTCCGCCGCCAACTCGCCGGCCACGGCGCTGCCACCGCGCAGCCCGGACAGGGGCTGCAGGATGTCGCGTCCGCCGGAAAGCGCGCCGACCAGCAGGGCGACGCCGAACAGCAGCGTGATCACGCCGACGCCCTTCCAGAAGCGTGCGAAGCCGCTGGCGGTGTGCGGCAACGGGTCGATGGCGTGCAGGTAGATGGCCGACACGATGAGCAGCGCGGACCACAGCAGCATGTGCACCAGCGGCGAGATCACCGGCGAGATCAGCCAGATCGCCACCGCCAGCAGCAGCACGCCGAAAAAGCTCTTCACCGCACTCATCCAGCCGCCGGCCCTGGGCAGCAGTGCCCCCGCCGACAGCCCGACCAGCAGGAGCGGCACGCCCATCCCCAGCGCCATCGCGAACAGGGCGGAGCCGCCCAGCCAGACGTCGTGGGTCTGGCCGATGTAGAGCAGCGCTCCCGCCAGCGGCGCCGCCACGCACGGCCCTATGATCACCGCAGAAAATACGCCCATGACGAACACGCCGGTCAGCTTGCCGCCCTTCATCCTGTTGCTGGCGTCGGAGAATTTGCTTTGCAGGAAGGAGGGCAGCTGCAACTCATAGAAACCGAACATGGAGAACGACAGGGCGACGAACACCATGGCGAACCCGCTCAGCACCCAGGGATTTTGCAGGGCCGCCGAGAGCATGCTGCCGGACAGCCCGGCGGCCACCCCGGCCGCGGCATAGGTCACCGCCATGCCGAGAACGTAAGCCGCGGAGAGGGCGAGGCCGCGCATCTTGGTGAGCTCCCTGCCCTGGCCGACGATGATGCCGGACAGGATGGGGATCATGGGGAACACGCAGGGCGTGAGGGCGAGCAGCAGGCCGAAGCCGAAAAAGCTCGCCACCACCAGCCAGAAGCTGCCGCCCTTGAACAGGTTCTCGATCTGGAACGATTCCGGCTCGGGTGCTGGCGCAGTAGCCGCTGATGTGGGCGGCGCGGCTTGCGCGGCCCCCGCCAGGGAGAGGTTGAAGGTCTTGGTGATAGGCGCGTAGCAAATGCCCTTGGAGCTGCATCCCTGATAGGTGGCCGCCAGCACCAGCTTGTCGGCGGGCGCTCCGGCGAGCCGGATGGCTGCCTGGAAGCCTTCGTGGTAAATCGACATCTCGCCGAAATTGGGGTCGGTCTTGATTTCGGGCTTGGGGAAATCGACCTTGGCGATGGTGGTTCCGCCTGCGTCCTGCAACGTGAATATGGTCTTGTCGCGATACAGGTAGTAGTCCCTGGCTATGGTGAAATCCGCCAGCAGCGTGCCCTTGTCGCGGACGTTCACAGCCAGCTTGAACGCCTGGTCCGGTGGCAGGAAGTCATTGCCGGAGCCGCCCCCCAGGTCGGTGACGAGGCGCTTCAGCGCGGAAAGCGCGCCTTCGCTGGACGCGCCGCCGGATGCCGCCGCCAGGGCCGGCAGCTTGAGTTCCGCAATCTGCTCGATGGGGTTGTAGCACAGCCCGGCATCGGCGCAGCCCTGCGAGGTGGCTTTCAGGGTGATGCGCTGCGCGCCGTCGCCGGAACGGGTCAAGGGGAGTTTGATCCTGACCTCATTGCGGTAGGTCTCCATCTCGCCGAAGTTGTCGTCGTGTTTCATCTTGCCGGGCGGGAACAGGGCTGTACCCAGGACAACCCCCTTGCCCTCCACGTCGAACCTGAATTTCTTGCGGTACATGTAGTAGCCGTCGGCGATGCGGTAGCGCACCTCGATGCTGTTCGCATCGATCGCATGCGCGGAAAACCTGTACGCCTCTTCGGGGTCTAAAAATTCGCCGTCCTGGGCTTGGGCAAGGCAGGAAAAAAACAGCAGCAAAGCGGCGAAAAAACGCATGGTGACCTACCTTCGGTTAATTATTGGTGGTGGTTTCGGCGGCGACCCATGCCAGATAGGCGGGCAGGCCGTCTGTGACTGCGACAGCGATGATCTCGGGGAGTTCATAAGGGTGGTGCTGAAGGATGGATTGTTCCAGCTTGTCGTAGTTGCTGCGCAATGTTTTAATCCAGACCGGCACTTCCTGCGCGGTTTCGATTTTTCCGTCCCAGTGGTAAATTGAGGAGCACGGCGCCAGCACGTTGACGCAGGCGGCCAAACGCGCCTCTATCAATGTCCGGGCAAGGCGCTGCGCGCTTTCCTGGTCCGGCAGGTTGGTCATCACCAGTATTGTTTCCATGAGGCTGAATGCATGCGGTTTCTTGTCGTGCTGACCATTTTACTCTGTTTTCCGGCGTTGGAGATTTACGCGATGTTCCGCGTCGCGGACCAGATCGGCTGGTGGCTGTTGGCGTGGCTGGTCGCCGCTGCGGGTGGCGGATGGCTGCTCATCCAGGAAGAAAAACTGGCCTTCTTCGGCCGCCTGGTGCAGGCGGTGCAAACCGGCCAATCCCCGCTCGGTGCGCTGTTCGATAGCGGGCGCACCCTTGCCGCCGGCTGGCTGCTGATTTTCCCCGGCGTCATCAGCGACGGCCTTGCCCTGATCCTGCTGCTGATACCGCGCCGCCATCGGCCCGCTGCAGACGATGGCGTTATCGAGGGTGAATACCGGAGAGAGGATCGGCAAGACCGCGACAGGTTGCCCTGACGCGGGGCAAGTCTAGTCGCCTTGTTTGGGCTTCCTGGTCAAGCCGTGCAACGGAATCACCTTGGTCTTCGGCGGCTCGTCGACGTAGAAAGGCTTTTCGTTGGCGGTCATGCCGCTTTCCGCAGCCAGTTCGGCCTCGCGCGCCGAAATCAGGGAAAAACACTCGCGGATATCCTGTATGGTCGCGTCGGACAGCGGGTGCAGCATGCCCGGCTGCGGCGTCGCATCCTTCACGATGTTGGCCAGCACCTTGCGCATGACGCGCAGGATGCGCTGTTCCTTGGATGGCGTGTGGTCGGTCATGATTCGATTCCTGTGATGGTCAAATGATCTGGCGCCAGGTGCTGCTCGCGTCGGGCAATGGAAGACTGGGGGTAGGGTGCTGGAAATATGGTGGGCCAACGGCCCTGCGGTGTCAACCGGGGCAGCGGCAGCATCGCCCGCGTG
>Ga0315281_10013890_pt1 | contig 10878 bp, 9 predicted proteins | sample YL17G07_0_MG_FD_204540 | JGI IMG/M metagenome (GOLD analysis project Ga0315281, IMG submission 204540) | Sediment microbial communities from Yellowstone Lake, YNP, Wyoming, USA - YL17G07_0 | ecosystem: Environmental > Aquatic > Freshwater > Lake > Sediment | place: USA: Wyoming | collected... | reverse complement strand
GATCACGTCGATCGAGGGCTCGAATGCGACGATGGCGCCCGGCCCTTGGCGCCGGGCCGCGCGCAGCGCGCGCTCAGTGCGGCGGGCGAGTTCGTCGCGGCTGGTCGCGTCGTGCGGGGCTTGGGCGTAGCCGGCATGGACGCCGATCCGCACCACGGTATCGAGCCAGTACGGCCGCGCCGCCGCCTCGATCGCACCGCGCAACAGCGCATGGGCGTCGCCGTCGCCGACGACGATCACGGCGAATTCGTCGCCGTCGATCCGGCCGCAAATCGCGCCGGCCGGCAGCGCATCCTTGAGACGCTCGGCAATCGTGACGATGAGTTCGTCGCCGCCATGGCTGCCGAATTGCTCGTTGACGTCGTCCATGCCGTCGAGTTCGAGCAAAGCAAAAGTGACGATCTCCCGGCCGGTGCGCGCGGCCATCGCGGCATCGAGCAAGGCCAGCACCGAGTCACGATTGGGCAGACCGGTGAGCGCATCCTGCGCGGCCGCGCGCAGCGCCCGTTGCTCGCTCACCGCCAACTCGGCGCGCGCGCGGTGCAATTGCCGCAGTGAAAATCCGGCGAAACCCAGCAACCCGAGCGCGGCGCCGGCGATCAGCGGCAGCAACCGGTCCATGACTGCGGTCATCGGCCGATCCGGTTCCCAACTGAAAAAGCCGACGATGCGGCCCTCGGCGTTGAGCACCGGCTGCAGCTCGCGCGCATCCACTTCCGGTTCGGCCGTGAACTTGAGCGCTTTAACACCGGCGTTCTGCTCGATCATGCGAATAAAGCGCGGATCGATCTCGCCGCTGTCGCCGAACAGCGCGCGGAATTCGCTAATGGCGCCGCGCAGGGCGGCGCGGTGTTCAATGGCTTGGTTTTCGTCGCTCTTGCGCGCCAGGCCGTAGCCGATACCGGCGCAGATCAAAGTGGCGCCTACGCCAAGCACGGCGAGAATGACGATCAAGCGCGCGGCCGACAGCTGCCATTGCGCGCGCGCCCGCGGCTGGCCGGCCGGATCCGCCGCGGCCGTTTGGCCGGCGCGACCCCGCCATGCATCCGCCGAGCGTTCGAGCAATTTGCCCGCCGCTGCCGTACTCACTGCACCGTCCACGACAATCCCCCCGCGTTCGCTGCGGTTATGCCCTTGACGCTACGGAGTCACGGTTAATGCGGGGTCAGGAAACAAAGTGAACGAATTATGACCGGCGCCTCAGCGCAGCCCGAACCACAGCGTGGCAATGCCGAGGAACGAGAAGAAGCCGACGACGTCGGTCACCGTGGTCACAAACGGGCTCGACGCTACCGCCGGATCGATCCGCAGCCGATGCAGCGCGAGCGGAATAAGAATGCCGCCGAGCCCGGCGGCGGCAAGATTGCAGATCATCGCCAGCCCGATCACGAAACCGAGACCCGGCACCCGGAACCAGACATAAGCGGCGACGCCGGTGATGACCGCGAAGGCGATGCCGTTGAGCAATCCGACCATAATCTCGCGCGAGATCACCCGCCAGGCATTGCTGTCATTGAGATCGCGGGTCGCCAGCGCGCGCACCGCCACCGTCATGGTCTGGGTGGTGGCATTGCCGCCCTGACTCGCCACGATCGGCGCCAGCACCGCGAGCGCGACCATCTGTTGCAATTGTCCCTCGAACAGCCCGAGCACCGAGGAGGCGAGAAACGCGGTGGCGAGATTGACCAGCAGCCAGTTGAAGCGGCCCTTGGCGATCTTCCACACCGTGTCGGAAAGCTCTTCGTCGCGGGTAACGCCGCCGAGCGCCTTGATGTCCTCTTCGGCTTCTTCCTCAATCACGTCGACGACGTCGTCGAAGGTGATGACGCCGACCAGCCGATCCGCCGTGTCGACCACCGGCATGGATACCAGATTGTAGCGCTCGAACTGCCGGGCGACTTCCTCCTGGTCGTCGGTGGCGCGCACCCGGCGGCGCTCCGGGTCCATCAATTCGGCAACCGGCAGCGGGCGCGGACTGCGCAGCAGGCGGTCGAGCGCCAGCGCGCCCTGAAAGCGCTGGGCGGCATCGACCACATAGAGTTCGTAAAAACGGTCCGGCAATTCCGCCGTCTCGCGCATGTAGTCGATCGCCTGCCCGACGTTCCAGCCCGGCGGCACCGCGATGAAATCGGTCTGCATCCGCCGGCCGGCGGATTCTTCCGGATAATCGAGGCTGCGGGCGAGCGAAACGCGATCGAGTGCCGGCAGCTGTTCGAGGATTTCGCTCTGCTCGGATTTCGGCAGATCCTCGAGAATGGCGACGGCATCGTCGGAATCGAGATCGCGCACGCCTTCGGCGACGGTTTGCGACGGCAGTTCCTCGAGAATTTCCTCGCGCACCGAGTCATCGACTTCGGTCAGCGCGGCGAAGTCGAAATGGATGCCGAGCAGCTCGACCAGGCGCGGGCGCAACTCGGGATCGAGCGCCTGGATCAGATCGCCGAGATCGGATTCGTGCAGATCGCCGACCAGCGCGCGCAACGCCGGCCCATTCGCCGCCGCGATCCGTTTGGCAACGGTTGCGACAAATTCGGGACGAATCGCGCCGTCCTCATCGCGCAGGCTTGGCGCGGAGACCAGCATGGCCGTTTTGTTGTCGTTATCGGGCATGCCGCAGTTCGTTCAGGATGGTTAAACCGGCGCTGGGCTTGTACGCCCGGCCTCCGGGGCGGGCAAATGATTAACGCGTAAACCGAAACCGTAAGGCGAGCTTGCCGCTTAGCCCCGCTTGCGGTCAATTGCCCGGACACTGGACCAGTCATGATTCGCGCTCTCGCCATTCTCTCCGCCGTGGTCTTGCTGCCATTGGCCGCCGCGGCGGAGCCCTGCCCCGGCAATCCCAACGCGCTCGGTACCGAACGCGTGCTGGAGGTCGATGCCCGGACCACCCCGCGCGTCGGCCGCAAGCATTTTCCCGCCGGCTTGCCGCTGAATCGCAAGGAACTGGTGCTCACCTTCGACGACGGACCGTGGCCGGACACCACGCCGAAGGTGCTGGAAGCCCTCAAGCAGGAATGCGTGCGGGCGACTTTTTTCATGCTCGGCCGGCACGCCGAGATGTTTCCCGCGCTCGCCCGCCGGGTGCTGGCGGACGGCCACACCGTCGGCCATCACACCTACTCGCATGCCATCCTCAGCCGCGTACCGGTCGCGGTCGCCGAGGCCGAAATCAATCGCGGCATTGAAGAGGACGATTACGCGGTCTACGGCCAGCGGCGGGTCGAGCCGGTCACGCCGTTCTTCCGCTTCCCCGGCTTCGCATCGACATCGACCCTGCTCGACCGGCTGGAGCGGCGGCGCATTGTGGTTTTCGGCGCCGATGTGTGGGCCAGCGACTGGAACGAGATGAGCCCGCCGACCGAGCTCAATCTGATCATCAACCGGATCGAGGCGACCGGCCGCGGCATCGTGCTGTTCCACGACACCAAGGCGCAGACCGCCGCCATGCTGCCGGGCTTTCTGCGCGAGCTCAAACGGCGCGGCTATCGGATCGTCCACGTCGTTCCCGCCGGCAGCCGCGGAATCCTGCGCTAAAATTCCGCCCCAGCGGCCGTTTGGCGCCGGTCAGGCGTTAATCTTGTTGCAAAATCCGCACAAAAATCAGCTGTTTCGGCGGTTTCTTGTGGTAAACAAGTCGTTAAGATTGTGCTTTCTAATTCCGAAATGCCCGGCTCATTGGGGGTAGTCTCCCCGGCCGGGGGTGGAGTGCGTGATGCGTGGCGTGGCGTTGGCGTGCTGCTTGGCGTTGTTCGGCGGGACCGTTCCCGCCCTGGCGGCGTCGTGTCCGGGCAATCCGCATGCGCTCGGCACCAGCCGCGTTCTCAGCATCAGCCCGACCGAATTCGCGCGCATCGGCAGCATGCAGTATTCGCAAGTCCCGCAGATCCCACTCAACGACCATGAAGTCGTGCTTACTTTCGACGACGGGCCGCTGCCGCCCTATACCGCCACCATTCTCAACGCGCTGGCGGCGGAATGCGTGAAAGCCACCTATTTCCTGGTCGGCCGGCAAGCCAACGCGTTTCCCGATCTGGTCCGCCGCATCTACAACGCCGGCCACGTCATCGGCACCCACAGCCAAAACCATCCGCTCACTTTCGACCAGATGCCATTGGAGCGGGCGGAACGCGAGATCAATGACGGCATCGCCTCGGTCGGCGCCGCGCTCGGCGATCCACGGGCGGTGGCACCGTTTTTCCGCATTCCCGGCCTGCTGCGGGTCGACCAGGTGGAAAATTATCTTGGCTCGCGCGCGATCGCGACCTGGAGCACGGATTTCGTCGCCGACGATTGGTACCGGAGCGTTTCCGCCCGCGATATCGTTCGCAAGGCGATGACCCGGCTGGACAGCAAAGGCCGCGGCATCCTGCTGTTGCACGACATTCACCCGGCGACCGCGATGGCGATTCCAATGCTGCTGCGCGAACTCAAGGCGCGCGGTTATCGCGTGGTGCAGGTGGTGCCGAATGCCGAGCGGCCGCGCGCGGTCGCCGACCGCGGCGCCGCATCCAAGCCGGATGCCCAGGCCTGGCCGCGAATCGTCCAGAACGAGGCTTCGCCGCTGGGGACGCAAGTGCGGGCAAAACCCCAGCGCCACCGGCGCAAGATTACCCGCATTGATCGCGAGCCGAGCACAACCGCCAGCATTCGGCGCAAGAAAGCGCAAACCGCCAACCGCGGCTGGTAGAATTTCCAGCGCTGACACGCGTTAGCGCCGCCAGTTCTCAGTTTGGTGCGGCCAAGAGGACTCGAACCTCCACGGGTTGCCCCGCTAGCACCTCAAGCTAGTGCGTCTACCAATTCCGCCATGGCCGCATTGGGGAAGGACGAAAGGCCTTGCCAAGCCAAGCTTTGTAAGCGCCCTACGTCCCAACAATGGCGGACGATGTAACAAATAGCCTTGCAAGCGACAAGGGCTGGCCGCAACCACCGCCGATTAGCGCATATCCGGCCCGCGCGGCAAAATCTCGCTGACCTCGACCGCGATGCGGTTGCCATTGACCACCACCGTACCCTTGGCGACCGGCATGTCGTTGGCGAGGATACTGACCGGGTCGTCTTCCGAGGCGTCGAGTTCGATAATGGCGCCGCGGCCGAGCCGCAGCACCTGATGGACCGGCATAAAGGTGGTGCCGAGCACCACGGTGATATCCAGCGAAACTTTGTCGAGTGTGGCCACGGTGTCTCCCTTGCCCGCTTGAGGCGCGGGCGGCATCCGGCAGGTCACCATGCTATGGTTAGCGAATGATTAACGCGCGCAATGAGCTGGTTTTAGCGCCTCCCGCCGCCGGTCTGGCCCCGGTCGAGTGGCGGATCAGCGACGGTCCGCAGCCCTACGATTCCGCGGTCGCCGTCATGGAGGCCCGCGCGGGAGCCATTGCGGCCGGCCGCGCGGCCGAGCTGGTCTGGCTGTTGGAGCACCCGCCGCTTTACACCGCCGGCACCAGCGCCCGCCGGGAAGACCTGATCGAGCCGCGCTTTCCGGTCCACGTCACCGGCCGCGGCGGGCAGCTGACCTATCACGGCCCCGGCCAGCGGGTGGCCTATGTCATGCTCGACCTCAAGCGGCGCGGCCCGGATCTGCGCCGCTATGTGGCCACCCTGGAGGAATGGATCATCCGGACCCTGGCCGCTTTCACGGTACGCGGCGAGCGGCGCGAGGACCGCATCGGCGTCTGGGTGCGCCGGCCGGACAAAGGCGAGGCTTGCGAGGACAAGATCGCCGCCCTCGGAATCCGGGTGAAGCAATGGGTGACGCTGCACGGCATCGCCATCAATGTCGAGCCGGAGCTGGCGCATTTCGATGGCATCGTGCCGTGCGGGGTGTCGGATCGGCGCTACGGCGTCACCAGTCTGGCCGATCTGGGGCTGACCGCGACCATGGCCGAGGTCGATTCAGTGCTGCGGCGGGAATTCGAGGGTCTGTTTGGGGCGACCGCCGACTATGCCGTCGGCAGCGCCGAAAACAACTCGCCCGGCCGGCAGAGCGCAAGTTCCGCCGCGCTGCCCTCGCGCTGATCGAGCCCATCGACCCGCGAAGCGGGCGGCCCAACCCGACACGCCGCGATCATGCCGTCCACCGACTGGCGCGGGCCGGCAAACACCGCCTCGACCGACCCGTCGCGGCGGTTGCGCACCCAGCCTGCAATGCCGTGCCTGAGCGCCTCGTACTCCACGAAAGCGCGGAAGCCGACGCCTTGCACCCGGCCGCGCACGCTCACCTGACAGACGATGCGCTCATCGTTCATGCCGCGGCCCTCCGATTTCTGCCGCCGGCGCGACGCGCTGACCGGCCGGGATCCAGCGTCGCAGCGCGCCAATATAGTCCGCCGGCAAATTCCATTCCCGCGCGGCTTCCACCACCCGCTCCATGTAACCGGGCCGCGGCCGGCTCGCGCCACGCCCGCGCGCGACATACACCAGCGCCGACACCGCCCTCCGGTTATGCCGCACCATCAGCCGCCGCCGGGTGTAAAGACCGCTGGCGAGGCTCTCATAGACATTGAGCGCGGCGAGGTCGCGCGCACTGAGCCGCCACAGCACCCCGACCACGGCCGCGCCGCCGGCCGGCATAACCGACGCGTAACCGTCGACGCCGATCACAAACCGCCGGTCGGCCAGCGTGGCGACGCCGAGCGCCGCAGCATAAGGGCAGCGTCCGGCCATGCCCGACCGGCTCATATTCGATCCATAGGCGAAATAAAGCGTCATAACGCGAGTGTGTGTTGGCGCAGCGCCCGTCCTATGATGAGTTGATTGAACTTGCCAATGCCGCGAGTGGCAACGGTCATTTTATGGAGTACCCGCATGAGCGAACATGAAAAACGGGGTGTTCCGCGCCGCGCATTTCTAGGGCTAGCCGCCGGCGCGGCAGCGCTTTCCCTATCCGCGACGCTGGAGCGCGTCCTGGCGCAACCGGCGGCGGGCGGCAGCATGAAAATCGGCGTGATCGGCTCCGGCCGGCTGGGCGGCGCCGTCGGCGGACTGCTGGCGAAAGCCGGTCATCAGGTGATGTTCTCCTCGCGCCATCCCGATGAACTCAAGGGATTGGTGGACGGTCTCGCTCCCAATGCCCGCGCCGGCACGGTCGAGCAGGCGGTCGCCTTCGGCGCGGTGATCCTGGTGGCGGTGCCCTATGCCGCCCTGCCGCAACTCGGCAAGGACAACGCCAAGGGACTGGCCGGCAAGATCGTGCTCGATGCCAGCAACCCGGTGATCGGGCGCGACGGCGACATAGCGAAAGCGGCGCAAGAAAAAGGCGTCGGCGAAGCGTCCAGGGACCATCTGCCCGGCACCCGGCTGGTGCGCGCCTTCAACTCGTTCGGTGCCGGCAAATTTGCCCAGGAAGCCCACCGGGCGGGCGAGAAACTGGGCGTACCGCTGGCCAGCGACGATGCGGAAGCTCTCAAAGTCGCGGCCAGGCTGGTGCGCGACGCCGGCTTCGAGCCGGTGGCGGTGCCGCTGGCGCGCGCGCGGGAATTCGCGCCGCCCGGACCGTTGTTCACCAAAGCGCTGCCGGTCTCCTAATTGCGCCAAGCGCTCGGGGTCGCGCAATGACCGAACCGACTGCGGCCGCCGGCGCCGATAAAAGCGCCGGCGACTTGCTGACTGCGCTGCTGCGCCGCGCGATCGCGGTCGAGCCGGCGGAGGTGCCGGCGCTGGCCTGGGCCTGGCTTTATATTTTTTCCGTGCTGTCCTCCTATTACATCATGCGTCCGATCCGCGACCAGATGGGAGTCGCCGGCGGCGTCAGCAATCTGCAATGGCTGTTCACCGGCACGCTGATCGGCATGCTGCTGCTCAACCTGCCGTTCGCCTATCTGGTCAAGACGCTGCCGCGCACCCGCTTTATTCCGATCGCCTACCGGTTCTTCTCCGGCAATATTCTGCTGTTCGCTCTGATTCTGCATTTCGCCGATGCCGCCCAGACTGTTTGGGTGGGACGCGCGTTTTTCATCTGGATTTCGGTGTTCAATCTTTTTGTGGTGTCGGTGTTCTGGTCGCTGATTGTCGACGTGTTCAATTCCGAGCAGGGCAAGCGGCTGTTCGGCTTCATCGCCGCCGGCGCCACCATCGGCGCGATCTGCGGCTCCAGCGTCACCGCCGTGCTGGCGCGCCATGTGCCGACGCCGGTGTTGCTGATCGGCGCCACCGGCCTGCTCGAACTCGCCGTGTTCAGCGTGCGCGGCCTGTCGCGCCAGTCGCAGGCTTTGCACGCGCGGCCGCACGAAGCCGCCAATCGCCCGGTCGGCGGCAACGTGCTGGCCGGCATCACGCATCCGTTCAAATCGGCTTATCTCGGCAATGTCAGCCTGTTCATGCTGCTGTTTGCGATCACCTCGACATTTCTGTATTTCCAGCAGGCCAGCCTGGTGCGCGACAATTTTGCCGACCGCGGCGCGCAAACGGCGTTCTTCGCCAGCATCGATCTGGCGGTGAACGTCATCACGCTGGTGGTACAGCTGTTCTTCACCGGACGCCTGCTCCGTCTGCTCGGCGTCGGAGCCATGCTGGCATTCCTGCCGGCGCTCACCGTGATCGGCTTTGGCGCGCTGACGCTGCTGCCGGCGGTCTCGACCCTGGTGGTGTTCCAGGTGCTGCGGCGCTCCAGCGACTACGCCATCGCCCGCCCCACCCGCGAGTTGCTATATACCGTGGTGGCGCGCGAGGATCGCTACAAGGCCAAGAACTTCATCGACACCGTGGTTTATCGCGCCGGCGACCAGGTCGGCGCATGGTGCTATGCGCTGATCGCGATGCTGGGTTTCGGCACCCCGGCGATCGCGGCGACCGCGGTCGCGCTGGCGATCCTGTGGCTGTTCAACGGCTGGTGGCTCGGCCGCCGCCAGGACGCGATGGCGGCAAAAATGCCGGGGTAGTTATCAGGCGAACTCGACGATCACCGCGTCGACCGCCAGGCTGTCGCCGGGCTTGGCGAGAATTTTCTTCACCGTGCCGTCGATCTCGGCCCGCAGCACGTTTTCCATCTTCATCGCTTCCACCACCGCCACCGTCTCACCGGCCTTGACCTCCTGGCCTTCTTTAACGGCGATCGAAATCACCAGGCCCGGCATCGGACAGCGGATCTGCTTGCCGGTATCGGCGGCTTTTTTCTCCGGCATCAGCCGGGCATAGCCGGCCTCGCGCTCGGTATAGACATAGGCGCGGGTTTCGACGCCGCCGAACGCCAACGCAAATCCATTCGGGATGGTCCGCACCTGGACGGCGACGGCGGCGCCGTCGATGGCGCCGGACCAAATCACATCGCCCGGCTTCCAGTCCGAGCGCAGGCGGCGGACGGTTTTCGGCTTGCCAGTAAACCGCACTTCGATGGCGTCGCCGGCGCGCGTCACCTCGAGCCGATGTTCGATGGCGCCGAGCCGCACCGCGCGCTGGCTTTCGCGGGTGACCGGGCGGCCGCTCATCTGGCCGGAGATGCGTCGCTTGCGCTCGCCCAGCACGTGGTCGATGGCCGCGGCGACGGCGGCCAATACTTGCGCGCGCTCGCCCTCGGGCGCAATCGGATGAAAGCCGCTGGGGAACTCCTCGGCGATGAAGCCGGTGGACAAGCGGCCCTCGCGCCAGCGCGGATGCGCCATCAGCGCGGCCAGAAACGGAATATTGTGGCGAATGCCGTCGATGGCGAAGGCATCGAGCGCGGCGGCCTGGGCGGTAATCGCCTGCTCGCGGCTCGGCGCATGGGTGACCAGTTTGGCGATCATCGGATCGTAATAAAGCGAAATCTCGCCGCCTTCGTAGACGCCGGTGTCGTTGCGCACGGTAATGCCCGACGCGCTGCGCTCGGCCGGCGGACGATAGGTGGTCAGCCGCCCGGTCGATGGCAGGAAATTGCGGTAGGGGTCCTCGGCATAGACGCGGGTCTCGACCGCCCAGCCGTTGAACTTCACGTCGCTTTGCTTGAGCGCGAGTTTTTCGCCGGCCGCGCTGCGGATCATCTGCTCGACCAGGTCGATGCCGGTGACCAGTTCGGTGACCGGATGCTCGACCTGCAAACGCGTATTCATCTCCAGGAAAAAGAAACTCTTGTCCTGGCCGGCGACGAATTCCACCGTGCCGGCGCTGTCGTAGCCGACCGCCTTGGCCAGCGCCACCGCCTGCTCGCCCATCTTTTTGCGCGTCGCGGCATCGAGCAGCGGGCTCGGCGCCTCCTCGATCACTTTCTGGTTGCGGCGCTGGATCGAACATTCGCGCTCGCCGAGATGGATGACATTGCCGTGCTTGTCGCCCAGCACCTGGATTTCGACGTGGCGCGGATCGGTGATGAACTTCTCGATAAACATGCGGTCGTCGCCGAACGACGACTTCGCTTCGGAGCGCGAGCGAGCGAAGCCTTCCGCCACCTCGGCCTTGCTGAAGGCGATGCGCATGCCCTTGCCGCCGCCGCCGGCCGAGGCCTTGATCATCACCGGGTAGCCAATCTCATCCGCGATCCGGATCGCTTCGACTTCGTTGTCGATCACGCCGAGATGGCCGGGCACGGTGGAAACCCCGGCCTTGGCCGCCGCCTTTTTCGACTCGATCTTGTCGCCCATGGCGGCGATCGCCGCCGGGTTCGGCCCGATGAAGACGATGCCGGCAGCCTGCAGCGCCTTGGCAAAGGCCGCGCGCTCGGACAGAAAGCCGTAGCCCGGGTGTACCGCCTGCGCGCCAGATGCCTTGCAGGCGGCCAAGATCTTGTCGCTGACCAGGTAGCTCTCGGCCGCCGGCGGCGGCCCAATGGCAATGGCGCTATCGGCCATCTCCACGTGCAGCGCGTCCTTGTCGGCCTCGGAATAAACCGCGACCGTTTCGATCCCCATCCGGCGCGCGGTCTTGACGATCCGGCAGGCGATCTCGCCGCGATTGGCAATCAGGATA
>Ga0315281_10013889_pt1 | contig 10878 bp, 5 predicted proteins | sample YL17G07_0_MG_FD_204540 | JGI IMG/M metagenome (GOLD analysis project Ga0315281, IMG submission 204540) | Sediment microbial communities from Yellowstone Lake, YNP, Wyoming, USA - YL17G07_0 | ecosystem: Environmental > Aquatic > Freshwater > Lake > Sediment | place: USA: Wyoming | collected... | reverse complement strand
ATGCGCCCTAGTTGAACATGGAGGCGGCATGCGACGACGGGAAGAAAGGATGATGGATTCCACGGGGATGACGGTGGGGCTTGATATCTCGGACACCTACAGCAGCCTGTGCTTCATCGATGGCGACGGACGGGTCCTGGAGGAGGCGAGGGTCCGGACGACCAAGGCGGGCCTGACAAGACGGTTCAGCACAGCCCGATGCCGCGTCGTCCTTGAGGTCGGTACCCATTCACCGTGGGTGAGCCGCCTACTCGCGGAGTTGGGGCACGAAGTGATCGTGGCGAACCCGCGGAAGGTACGGTTGATCGCGGAGAGTGACCGCAAGCACGACCGGGCGGATGCAGAGCAGCTGGCGCGCCTGGGTCGATTGGACCCGCAGCTCCTCTCCCCGATCCAGCACCGCGGTATTGGCGCGCAGGAAGACCTCGCCATCATTCGCAGTCGCGATAGCCTCGTCGCCACTCGCACGACGCTGATCAATCACGCACGTGGTGTCGTCAAGGCGCACGGTGATCGGCTTCCTGCCTGTTCCACCAAGGCGTTTCATCGTAGGGTCGGCACAGCGATCCCAGACGGGCTCAAGCTCTCGCTGTTGCCGCACATCGACGTGATCGCCCACGTTACCGCGGAGATCGAAAAGGCAGACGCCGTGATTGAAACACGCATCACGGAGCGGTATCACGAAGCACGAGCGCTGCAGCAGGTCTGTGGCGTCGGACCGATCACTGCCCTGACGTTTGTCCTGACCCTCGAGGACCCGGCACGCTTTCCACAGAGCCGCCAGGTCGGTGCGTACCTCGGTCTCACGCCGCGTCAGCGAGACTCCGGCGCGAGCTCTCCGCAGTTGCGGATCTCCAAGGCAGGCGACGCGCATGTCCGCCGGCTTTTGATCGCCTGCGCGCACTACATCCTCGGCCCGTTTGGCCCGGACACGGACTTACGCCGCTGGGGCATGCGACATGGTGCCGGCACCAAGGGCAACCCGAGGAAGCGTGCCGTCGTCGGCGTCGCACGGAAGTTGGCTGTCCTCCTTCATCGATTGTGGTCGACGGGTGAGGTCTACGAGCCCCTCCGAGGGGCCCCACAAGGAGCGCCTGTGTGATCACAGGGATGCGTTGAACTAGTCGGTTACTCCCCGATGCCGCGTCGGGGCGACTGCGATTATGACTTGGGCCGTGCGACGAGCCCGCCATGAAGAATGCAGCGCCCCAGCCATGAAGGATCTCAGCGTGCACCGGACCAATAAGGTCCATGAAGAGTGCGGATGGAAGTCAGGCACAGCCTGCGGCAGGGGGACGACGGGCCACCACGTTGGCCTTGACAGGGGACGGCCTTCTCATGGAAGTCATCGTGTCGCCGAGGTAGGCGGCAATTCGGTGGCGACTCGATCTCTCCCGCTACCCGAAGGCCTGCATCTCCAAACCGCGAGTGTTCCAGCGCTCAGGAACCCAGCGGCAGCCAGGATCACAAGGACTGACCACTGCGCCCGCCTTGAGTGCCCGCTAGGCGAAAGAGGCCGGACAGCCGCCGATGATCCGCCGCGCGGGTGCACGCGCAGGATGCCCCACAACCCGGCCTCGCGGTACGGCTCGCGATGGTCGCCGTAGAGGTAGTCGCCGGGGAGTTGTTCATCGCCGCCAGCGACGAATGTCATCGTCAGCGACTCGAGCCCGCCGATCTGCTGCGAGCTGACGACGTTCGTTCCGGGAAGCAGCGGCTGGATTGCCCATTCGTGGTTCTCGACGCTGAAGACCTGCGACTGCTCGCTCCACGGGGACAGGACGTGCAGCCTGATCGTATCTCCGGCGTATGCCTCCAGCAGTGGCGTTGCCGGCATACCTCCGCTGGTGGGTGCATACACGGTGGTGCCGGGTGCGGCGGCGCGGTCCGCGAGCGGGGCGCTCTGGTAGTTGATCCCGGTCGTGCCGCCGACGTGGATCGTATATGGCATGCGGTGATTGCCGATGGCCTCGTCTTCGTCTTGCATGAAGAGCGTGAAGTCGCGATACGGCGCGCGGCCCGGCGCGGTGACGATGGTTTGCCACGATGGTTCGCGCGCGCCGTCTCCGCCTGTCGTGGGATCGCGATACGTGGCTCCGCCAGGCCCGACGACGATCGCGCCGTAGAGGCCCATGCCGGGATGCTGCGTGACGTCGCCCCAATCGCGGACGAGCGCCGTGGTCTCGCCCGCCTCGGGGCTGGCATAGAACTCGTACGTGCGGGTCGCGCTCGGTTCGACGGCTTGGGGGCCATTGCGCCCGGCTTCGACGCCTCCAGATTGCGCGGGATCGGCCGCGAGCAGGTCCGTGTGAAACGTCACGGCCGACGCGGTCGTCTCGTTGGTGAGCGACACGCGTATGCAGTCTCCGACGTTCGCTCGAAGCACAAGCGGCTGCGGCGCCGCTGAACCGGAAAGCACGCCGCGTTTCTGAGACTTCAGCACGTAGATAAGGCCGTTTGCCTGATCGAGCACCGGGAGCGGCACGGCGACCGCCGCGACGTCATACTTGCGTTCCGGCGCGGATGAAGGACAGACATGTTCGGCCGACTGCCGCGGCTCGACGCCCGGTAGCACACGTGGCCCGGCGGGCGTATCCGGGGGCAGCACGCGCAGTAGTCCCCAACTGCCCTCTCGCAATTTGAACGAGCGGCCGTTGTAGTAGAGGTAGTCGCCCGCCATCTGCTGTGGCCCGCCTGCGCGCGGTATGACGAGGTCCTTCCGTTCCGAGATGCCTACGTTGATCGTGTCGATCGGTGGCGACGTGCCGCTGTAGGGTTCCGATCGGAACCAGTGCCCGTCGATGTGGACGGTGTGGACGTCGTTCGTGCCGCCGGTGAGTGTGCGGAATACGACAGGATCGCCGAGATATGCGCGCACAATCGGCGTTTCAGGGTCGCCGGTAGTTGCGCTGCTGAAGACGCGCGCGGGATCGTCGCCGCGGGTGGCCAGCGGTTCCGCACGAAGATTGAATGTACTGCCGGTCGACCGTCCAAGGTGGGTCAGCGGATTGTCGTCTTGCACGAAGAGGACCAGCTCGCGGAACGGACCGTGTACATCGACAGAGACGGGCTTGCTCGTGTGCACATCCGCGATCGGGCCGCTGCGCAGCTCCGCGCCGGTGTCCGGATCGTGATACGACGACCCGGGCGGCTCCGTCACAAGCGCGCCGAAGAGTCCGTGTTTCCACGAAGACAGCGCGTTCACGTGGTCGTGGAAATATGCCGTGCCGAACTGCACATCCGGGTACCAGCGGTAGCGAACGAACTCGGTGCTCACGATCTCCCCGGCGTCGTGGGCGAAGCGCAGCGGCGCCGCGAACTCCAGCTTGTCGCCTTCGACTGCGATTACGCGTTGTGACTCGAACGTGGCATCGCGATCCATTCCGACGCCCACGATCACACCGGTCTGAAACCGTTGCGTGCTCCCCGTCCGCAGATTCGACGCGCCTGCCGCGACAGCATTGACGACACGCTCGCCCTCGATCTCGTATGGCCGTACCGACTGCTCGAAGTTGAATCCTGCTACAACGCCGTCGCTGGCCTGCACATCGAATTGGGCGAAATGGATGTGGAGGTTCACTTTCGCGAAGTTGTGATTCTCGGGCGTGTCTTTCAGTTCACTCCGCAGCAGCACATCGATGCAGTCTTCGCCCGCGTTCGCGCGAATAGCCAGCGGCACGCGCAGCTTGTTGTCCGCACGCACGGCGTCCTCCTGCTCGCGCAGCACGAACAACTCGCCCGCGGGGTCCAGGATGTTCGCGCGCTCGTTGATGGCGATTGGAAGGGTGATCGCGTTGATCGCGTACGTCGCCGGCCGTGTGCCTTCCGGGCAAAGGCTCGCCGGGCCGTTCGCGCCAGGCGCCGGTGGATCGACTCCACTGTCGCTCGCCGGATCGAGGTACGGTGCCGGGCCGTGATTCGGTGCGAACGGCGGTCGCTTTCCCAGATGGGGCTGCAGAAACGGATACGCGAGCTTCCCGGTAGTCGGATCGAAGAGCAGCGGCGGCCGCGCGTCCGGAGCCGATGATGCGTATCCCGGCCAGCGTCGTGTGTCGGAGGGTTCGTTCAAATACAGATCACCCCGTCGCTCCCAATCCATGACCGAGGCGTCGTAGCCGCGCGGCAATCCCCGCGGCGGCAGTTCGCGTTCGACCCAGCTTGCCACGCCGTCCGACGGGATGTCGAATCGCTTCCCGCTCCAGTCCACCGTCGTGTCGGCGAGCTTGTCCGATGTGACGGCGAGCAACGTCTTGCCGATGCGGTCCGGCAGTTCCCGGAGTGCCGGCAACGCGTCGGTCGACGCCGCGCCGGCCTGGCGGGTGTTGTAGACGCGCCATATCGTCCACATGCCCGCGAAGTAGTGGTGCGCGACGTGGCAATGCACGAGAAAGTCACCAACGCTTTGCTGACAGCCGCCAGCGCCGCATTCGTCTTCGATGTCGAACGTTTCGGACGGGCCGATGCTCTGAGAGTCGGTGCGCTCCGTCGCCGACGGGATCAGTGGCGGGTGTTTCTCCAGGCCGCTCGCGATACGTCCATCTTCGGCACCGGGTTGGCGCCGCCAGCGGATGGCGCCGCCGTGTACGTGGTGCACGTGGAAGACTTCCGAGCCGCCGTGGATGATGCGCTGCTTCACGGGATCGCCGATGTATGCACGCATCATCGGCGTCGCGGGATCGCCGAACTCGTACGAGCTGTACGCCGCGGACTCGTCCCACGTTCCCGTTGTCGCCTGCTGCAGCGTCAGCCGATTCATGAACGGTTCGCTGCGATAGTTGAGCGCGCGTCCATCGGGGCGATACGCGGTCGTCAGCGGATCTACCTGCGGCACCAGGCCATCCTTGCCGTCGCGCGGTTGGTAGTTCTCGTCTCCGATCTCGTGATAGTAGAGCGCGAATTCGCGGAACGCCGGCCCGCTCGGCGGTTCGACGATCGCAGACCAACCAGAGCGCAGTTCCTCACCAGATGATGGATCGCGGTAGTGGGAACCCGCCCGCTCGACGATCACGGCGCCGAACAGTCCGTGACTCGTCTGCGCTCGCGTGTCGCCGTGGCTGTGGAAGTAGTGCGTGCCCTCAGGCTCGGCTGCTGGTATCGCCCATTCGTACTGAACCGTCGCGCCAGGTGCGGCGAGCGCGTGCGGGTTCGTCGCGATCGCCGGCTCGGACGTGCCCGCGACCCGCAAGCTCGAGCCGTGAATATGCAGGCTCGCCGGTTCGCCGTCGAGCACGTTGCGCAGCGTGATGCGCAGGCAGTCGCCCTGGTTCACGCGGAGCGTCAGCGGCTGGATGGCATCGCCCTGGAGCCCAATCGACACGCCCGGCTCGCTGCCGAAGGCACGCGCTGCGTTGTTGCGTGCTTCCTCATCACGGACGCGCGGCAGTTCGGACTCGAGCACGTACATCCGGCCCTGCGGATCGTGATCGAGATAGCGATTGAGCGTGATGTCGACGTTGATCGCGACGACGTCGAACGCGCGCACCGGTGCCGAGCCGGCGCAGGCGCTGCCGGGCGTGACGGATTCATCCGTGCTCGCGGCGAGCGGCAGGCCGTCGTTCGTCTCGTGCCCGGCGCCGAAGTGGTCGTGCGCCGTGGCTTCTACCGACGCTGCCTCGATGCTCTGTGCAACACGTCGCGCCCCGCCCTGCCACGCCGCGACGGTCATGGCGGCCGCCGCGAGCAGGACGACGGCGAAACTGGCCGCGATGCGCGAGGCAGCGTGGTCGCGATGCGCCGAGCCCCCCGCGCGCAGGTGGCGGCGGAGGGCTCGGCGATCGCTGTTCGGTTGCACCGGATCGGTCGGGATCACGAACCTACCTTGACCGTGCCTTCCATGCCGTCGTGAACCAGGCACTTGTACGTGTACGTTCCGGCCTTCGCGAACGTGAGCTTGAAGAACCCACCATTGCCGTTGCCCACAATTCCCGTGCTCAGAAACGAGGCGCCATCCCAGGTCCCGCCGTCAAACAGCACCGGCGGCGCGTTCGGGTCGTCGCTGGGCGCGGGCGGTTCCGGCACAGCTGCCGGTGAGGCACCCTTTTCGTTGATGTGTACCGTCCCGTCCGCAGCGACCTTCCGTAGGCTCTTCGCGTCTTCAGGGGCGTTGAAGCTCACGGTGTGGGCGCCCTGGAGATTCCAGGTTACAGATCCGCCGGTGGGGATGGAAATTTCGGGTGGGCCGAACTCTGCGACGCCGCCGTCCACCCCGTCCACATGCGTGTCACCTTGCACGTCCCACTTGATGTCGCCCTCGGTGCCGCCCTTCGAGACTTTCAGGTCGGCGGCGGGCTTCGTCAGCTTGCCGCGGAACGTTGCAAGCTCCGTGTCCAGCCGCGCCTTCACTTCGTCCGCGGTATCAGAATCTGCCGCTTTGTCCACGACCGTGATCGTCTCCGTCATCCCCGCCCCGTGCAGCAGGCAGAGGAACGTGTACGTTCCCGGCTTGATGTCCGCCGCGAGCTTGACCGTGAAATCCTGCGCCTCGCTCAGCCAACCGCTGTTATAGAGCGCTTCGTCCCCCTTGAAGTCTGGCTGAGGAACGTTCGTACAGCGCTTATCGGTCGGGATGGTGCCGCCCGCAGCGACGAAGCACGGGTTGGCCGCGGCCTGGTTGGCGTCGCCCGGGCCGTCCGGCAGGAGTTGCGGCAACTTGCCGGACAGCTCGTTGAACTTTGCTTCCACGTCCGGCGGTGGCTGTACGTCCTGTCCGCACTTCGGTGCTGCGAAGCGCTCGGGTCCGCAGTAGCCTTCGACAAAGTCGAGCAGATCTTTCACCGGGGCGCCGCTCGCAACCGTGTGCGGCTCACCGGAGTCCTTCAGCTTAAACTTCACGCTATCGCCGGCGTGCAGTGTGATCTTCTCCGGGAAGTAGTGAATCATGTAGGCGTCGAACCCGTCGCCGTCTCCGTCCACCTGCACCTGCACGATCTTTGGCGCCGCGGCGGCAGCGGCGGCTGCGGCTACCGAGGTCGCAGTCTTGTCTTTCGAGCTGGTGCCGCTGCTGCACGCGACCCCTGCAGATGCGATCACTCCGGTAAGTACTAAGAGACCGACCCAGACTTTCATATTGCTCCTCCTGCTTCTTCGATGCTTCTTCGCGCCCGGTCCTACCGGTCAAAGACGGGGGCCGCCAGGCGCAGCGAAGGTCGCCGACGTCCGGCAACTCCCCGTCCCGACGAGTTTGGGCCTCGCGGCCGATGCGCGCATCGCGCGGACTATGCATTTCGGTTGGCGATTCTTGGCACGGACTATGCAGGGTGAATCAGACGAGGCCGTTTCGGACGGCGTACGTCGTCGCATCGACGCGGCCGTGCGCGCCGATCTTGCTGTAGATGTTCGCGATGTGGCGCGCTACCGTCCGCTCGCTCAGCACGAGCGACTCCGCAATCTCGCGGTTGCTCCGCCCGCCGGCGAGCAGCGCGAGCACCTCGAGTTCCCGCGGCGTGAGCGGGACAACACCGTTCGTGGCCGCAATCGATGGCATGGGTGCGTTGCCGGGCAAGGCGCTCAGGAATCGCCCGGTTTCGATGGTGAGTTGTTCGCGCGTCTCCGCGACGATGAATTGGGCGGAAGGAATCGCCGCCGCCACCGCGCGGCTGTAGCGTTCAGCGATAAACATGTCGGGTTCAGTGATGACGAGCGTGGGTACTTCCACGCGGGGCGCCTGGTGCGTCATATCGAACTGGTCCACCACCTGAAAGACCTTGCGCCCCCGCTCGGGTGTGATCGCCGCTCCCAGAACCTGCGCGAAAATACGCGCCATCTCAGAGCCTGATTGGTTCCCGAACAGGATATGCATCACGGCGCCGGTGTATACGGTCCAATCCTGTTCACGCAGAGCCCTCGCGGCGGACATCGCGGGCGTGTCGAGCGCCTCAGCGCTGCGCAGGAAAGGGTACTGCAGGACGAGGTGGGAGACGCGGTCCGGGTGCCTCACGGCATACTCGACGGCGATCGGGTTCGAGTAGGTTTGGCCTATGAGATCGAATTGTGAGAGGCCCAGCTGGTCAGCCACCGCCTCCAGATCAGCGACGAAACTGTCGAGCGAGAACGAATCGACTGGCGCCGACGATCCCATGCCGCGCGGGTCGAACATGACCCAACGCCGCCCAAGCGCGGCGACCTGCTGTGCCAGTTGGCGATCCTCGGCCGAAAGCTTCCAAAGCAAGCTGAAGTGACGCGTGGGGACGCCCTGCATGTAGACGACGCCCTTGCCTTCCCCCACGGTGGAGTACGCGATGCTAACGCCATCCGTCGTGCGCGTGTACTGGATAGGAGGGGCATTCATCCCCGAAGTATGCGCCGCGGCGCTACGGGACACTAGCGCGCGCCCGATTCGGGCTCCGAAGCATCGACGCGTCGGCCTTATCATCTCTCCCTGAACGATCCGGGTTGAATCAACGCTCGGGCTCCCGCTTGCCGGATGATCGCCCTACCGGAAACGGCTCCGGCGGCTCCTCAGGGAGCGCGCCGCAGGAACTCCTCCACAATAGGCGCTACCTTCGTCATCGAAGCGAAGGCGGACAGATGGTTTGCGTCCGGAATCACGTGAAACTCGGCGCCGGCCTGCGTCGCCGTGTGCTGGAATAAACCTAGGAACATCTCGCTGTCTCCGGCGTACGCCAGCGGGGCGCGCCGCAGACCGCTGAAATCGAGATCTGGCTTGCTTCCCAGGTCGGCCTCGATCGCGGCCGCTAAAGCGGTCATGTCGTTGTCTGAACGGAGCACGTTCTGCGATGCAGGGTCGGTCGCTCCCCACATCATCAGCGCCTTGTCGATATCTCCGATCCGTAGCGCTTCGCTCAGCTTGCTATCCCGCTCGTCGGAGATGGCCTGGATGCGCGGGTCGACGGATGCCGCCAGCTGCCCGCCGATGATCAGCGACGTAACGCGCTCAGGATGAAGGGTCGCGAGCGTGTTCCCGATCCGGGCCCCGCGTGAGTATCCCCAGACGTGCGCCTCACTCACGCCCTCCGCATCGAGCACGGCCAGCACGTCGAGGGTGCAGTCGGGCATCTGGTACGCGTCGGCCGTGTGCGGCTTGTCGCTCAGTCCGTGACCAAGCGGGTCCAGCGCGATCACATGGAACGACTGCGAGAAGCGCTCGACGTAGCCCCTGTCCACCCAGCGTTGGAGCGATTGCGTGAGCCCCGGGATCAGCACGAGGGCCGGTCCGTCGCCTTTCGTGATGTAGTTCAGGTTGTAGCCGCGAGATACCGTGTTCACGATGCTGTCCTCCACATACGTCGATTATGCGCTGCCACAGTATCGAAAACTAGAGGACCTCGGCGTCCGGCTTCCTCCGCGGGGATCAAAGGCGTGCTGCGTAGACACAGACCCAGCGCCCCTGCTTCATCACGCACGATGACCAAATCGTGCCGCCTAACGCAGCGGACTCCCGATGGGATGGCTCAAGCTCAAACCTAGCCACGGTGCCAGCTACTCCCGCCAGCGCACTTCGTAGAGGCGCATGGCATCGGCGAAGCCCTTCATCGCGAACTCGCCGCGGTCGGCGAAGACGAAGTTCTTGCCGGAGAGCATGTGCCGCACGGCTTCCGGCACGAGGATCTCGCCGCCGCCGGCCAGGTCTCTGATGCGGGAGGCGAGGATGACCGCTGATCCGAAGAAGTCGCCCTCTTCCTCGATCGGCTCACCGACGTTGAGCCCCATCCGCACCACGATCGGCTCGCCGCCGGCTTCGGCATGCTGGGCGAAGGCCCGTTGCAAGGCGATGGCGCACTCGACCGCGGGCGAGGGCGAACTGAACGTTGCCATGAAGCTGTCGCCATCCGTCTTTACTTCGTCGCCGCCGTGCTGCTGCAGCGCTTCGCGCGTGATGCGCTCGTGGTCCCGCAGCACGTCGCGGCCCTTCGCATCGCCGAGGCGCTGCATCATCTCCGTGTGGCCGACGATGTCGGTGAAGAGGATCACGCGGAGGGCGCTCGCGGTACGACTGCTCGGCGTCGCCGCGTCCGGTGTCGGAGGAGCCGGAGCCTGCTGGCGCACACCGAGGAATTCGTCGATGGCGCGGTCGCGGGCCGACGCCTCATCGACAACCACCAGGCGCGCGCCCTCGATCCCGGCCGCGAGCTCTTGTGAGAGCCCAACGGTTCCCTGTGAAGACGCTGTCTGGTGGACGACGAGTGCCGGCACGCGGACCTTCGACAGCAGGACGCTCACATCGATGTCACGGGAGGCGTTGCGAAACGCAACCGCGGAGGGCGGTGTCATCGACTCGCGGATGACAGTGGCCACGTCACCTTCGTCGTTGTCCGGCGCGATGCCCCGAGCGAGCATCCGGTAGAAGAACTCCAACCGTGCTTGCGGCACGTCATCGCCTTCCGGCAGCCCCTGTACCGAAGGGGAGAGGTGATAGTAGTCGATCCCTCTCCCGTATGAATTCGACAGCACGAGGTGGCCAACACGCTCTGGATAACGTGCAGCGTAAGCAACGCACGTCGGACCGGCGTGCGTGCTCCCGACCAGAGTCACATCGTCCAGGCGCAGGTGATCCATGATCGCCTGGAGATCCCGTACACGCGCATCCAGATCGAACTCCTGCCGCCCTCGCTCCGATGAACCCATACCACGACCGTCAAACCAGACAACCATCCGTCCAGCGGCTGCAAGGTGCTCGGTTCTATCTCGTGTTGGCTTGAATTTCGCGACTAGTCGAACGTGACTCCATATGCCCGGCACAACAACATAGGGAGTGCCCTCGCCCATCGTGTAGTAGGCGATGCTGACACCGTCGGCAGTGGTCGTGTAGCGGATCTCCGGTTCCATGCGGAGATTATCCGCGATCAGTCGGAGCGAGGCCACGGGCGACGGATCTAGAGTCGGATTAGCTCTGGCGCCCCGGGAACACGATGGCGGAAT
>Ga0315281_10013888_pt1 | contig 10879 bp, 8 predicted proteins | sample YL17G07_0_MG_FD_204540 | JGI IMG/M metagenome (GOLD analysis project Ga0315281, IMG submission 204540) | Sediment microbial communities from Yellowstone Lake, YNP, Wyoming, USA - YL17G07_0 | ecosystem: Environmental > Aquatic > Freshwater > Lake > Sediment | place: USA: Wyoming | collected... | reverse complement strand
AGCCGGTATTAAACGTAAGTGCGGGAGTCGTCGCCTATTGGGGTGTCGGCAATATCGCGGCGAAGTTTGCGCGTCTGCTGGCGCTGGGCGCGCAGGAACACATGGCAGTGCGCGAAGTCGGTGGCGGTATCTACGTCGCGACGGTGCTTGACCCATTTGGAAACATCATTGGGTTAATTCACAACCCGCATTTTCAAAGTTAGCTCGATGTAGGGTGGGTTAGGCACGCAGTTTGTGCCTTAACCCGCCAGGTGTGCCGTCAGGCACTCATTAAAAAACGCGTTGTATTGCTACGCAACGCTTGGTGGGTTACGCAAAAAATGCTAACCCACCCTACATTTCGGCTATAAGTAAGAGCATTCGTCTCTAACATAAACTTGCAACGCCTATGACCAACCCTCAAGAAACCATCCGGTCAATTTTGCGCGGGCCGCTGCCGGACGAGTTGCAAGGTGCCGTAGCTCGGCTTAAAGCGCTGACGGCGCCGCAGCCGTTGCGGGCGAGCCGTTGGTTCTGGTTGCTGGTTGGGTTGACGAGTAGCGGGCTCGCGTTGGGCGGGCTGGCGTTGTACTACGCACTGGCAGCGGGAGCAGGTGTTGGCTTCATCGCCGCGGCGTCGATTTCGTTACTACTGTTGTTGTTCGCCGCGTTGCTGGTGTCGCGCTTCCGTGCGCGCGTGCTGAACGCGGAATTTCAGGTGCGCAAGTGGATCGTGCGCATGCTGGACGGCGATCTGGCGGCGCGGGTGTCGTCAACCGGGCAGGGTGGCGAAGGCGCGTTGTTGGACGACATCAACGTGCTGGGCGACATGATCAGCCGCATGTGCAACAACGTCGATCAGCAAACCCGCCAGCAAATGGAACTGCTGGCGCAGAAAACGCGCTCGCTGGAAATTCTGTACGACGCCGCCGCCGGCGTGGACGTGTTGCACGACCTCAATGAATTGCTGACGCGCTTTTTGCACACCTTGTGTGACATGGTGCAGGCGCGCGCGGGCGTGGTGCGGTTGCGGACCGAAGACGGGCAGATGCGGTTGATCGCCACCGTCGGCTGCGACGAAAATTTGCTGGCCCGTACCGTGTCGGTGGAGCAGTGCTTGAGCGGTGCGCACGCCGCCGATGAATTGCTGATCCAGACCGATGTGCAACAGTGCGAGCCTGGCTTGCATATCTCAACCGACGCCGGTTGCGCCGCGCTCGTGACCATTCCGATCCGTTACAGCGACCGCACGCTCGGCGTGTATCACCTGGTGCTCAACAGCGCCGCATTGATCGAGCGCGAGGACATCAGTTACCTGTTCAGCAGCATCGGCCGGCATCTTGGTATCGCGATCGAAAAGGCGCGTCTGGAACGGCACGCGCGCCGCTTGTCCATCATGGAAGAGCGCACCTTGCTCGCCAACGAATTGCACGACTCGCTGGCGCAGACGTTGGCCAGTTTGCGGTTTCAGGTCACGCTGGTGGAAGAAACCGTAGCGCAAAGTAAAGACCGTACCGGGATTCGACAAATTCGTACCATCAAAGACGGGCTCGACCAAGCCAACAGCCAGTTGCGCGAGTTGCTGGCGCATTTCCGCACGCGCATGGATGAGCGTGGTTTGATTCCGGCGATTGAGAGTGTCGTGGAGCGCTTCCGCAAGGAAACCGGCATCGCGGCATTTTTCCAAAATGAAATCGGCGAATCGCATCTGCCGCCGTCGCTGGAAGTGCAAGTGTTGCACATCGTGCAAGAAGCCTTGACCAACGTACGCAAACACAGCGACGCGCAGAACGTGCGTGTCTTGTTGCGCGCCGACGACACCGGGGAGCATCACGTGCTGGTCGAGGACGACGGCCAGGGCATTGAGGAGAAAGTCGTCAGTGGCCCGCCCGGTGAGCACATTGGCTTGTCGATCATGCGCGAGCGCGCGGCGCGGCTCGGTGGTACGCTCAACATCGAAAGCGAGCCCGGCGAAGGTACGCGGGTGGAGCTGCAATTTACTGTTCCGCCGCAGCGACGCGGCCATGAACGGAATGAGGGGCCGACAGCGCATGAGTGAATACCACGACCTGATTGCCGCGGAACGGCCGCTGCGCGTGATCCTCATCGACGATCACGCGCTGTTTCGCATGGGCTTGTACGAATTGATGGAGCGGCGCGGCATCAAGGTAGTGGCCGCCGTCGGCGACGGCCAGGAAGGGCTTAAAAAAGCCAAGGAGCTGGAGCATGACTTAATCTTGCTCGACGTGCGCATGCCCAACATGGATGGACTGGAAACACTGCGGCGCCTGCGCGCCACCGGTGTCACTTCGCCGGTGATTATTCTCAGCACCAGCAACGACGACCGCGACGTGGTCGAAGCGCTGCGCCACGGTGCGCAAGGCTACTTGCTCAAAGACATGGACCCGGACGCGCTGGTCGCCGCGCTGCACAGCATATTAAGCGGCAAAACCGTGGTCGCGCCGGAGCTGGCGGCGGTGCTTGCGCGCTACGTGCAAGGCAGCGGTAGCGACCGGTCACATCAGGAAGCCTCGCCGTTCGCCGATCTCACCCCGCGCGAGCGCGAAATCCTCAAACACGTCGCCGAAGGCCAAAGCAATAAAGTCATCGGCCGCGCCCTCGGTATCGTCGACGGTACTGTCAAGCTGCACGTCAAATCCATCATGCGCAAACTCGGCGTGCACTCGCGCGTCGAAGCAGCGGTAATCGCGGTGGCCAAGGGACTCAACAAGTAAGCGCGTGTTGGCGGTTACGCGCGTTGCGCGTGCGCTGTTTTCCCCGGTTCAAGAAGCCGCGTTGTTGTCCCGATATCAAGTCAGTTGTCAGCCCTTCAGGCTGATGCGCCCACGCCCACTTTGTGCCGGTACCGCGCGCGATGCTTTCAACCTCCGACGCTGTTGTTGCGCAATCGCGCGGTACGCGGCGTTTAACCTCCGACGTATTTTCTTACCTCGGCATCATCATCATGGCGCTGCTGATCGCCGTGATCGTGGTGGCCGGCGCAGCGGGCATGCGCCAGATCAAAAACACCGGCGACGGCGTCGTCCGGGATCGCATCGAAAAAATTATTCTTGTGCAAAACATGCACCGCGCCTCGCGCGAGCGCACGGTGCTGTTGCAGCGCATCGTGCTGGTGGATGATCCGTTCGAACGCGACGCGTTGATGCTGGAGTTCAACAATCGGGCCAATCAATTCTCGGTCACGCGTGCCGAATTCATCGCCAAAGGAATCTCCGCCGAGGAACAACGCATTCTTGAGGCGCAGGGGGCGTCGCACAAAGATGCCGCACCGCTGCAAAACAAGATTCTCGATCTGGTCGGGCATGAACATCTGGAAGAAGCGCGCCAGGTCTTGAATGAAAAAGAGCGCAGCCTGCAAGACAACACACAAAATCTGATGTCCGAGCTGTTGAAATATCAGACCGACGCCGCGCAGCACGCGGTCGATGATACCCGAGATGACTACGAGACCGGCATCGCGATCATCTTTACCGTGGCGGTGATCGCCGGACTGGTTGCCGTGGTGCTCATCTGGCTGGTGCACAAGTCGGCGCGCATACGCGCGGATTATCTGGCGCAGGTCGAAACCGCCAATCGGGCGAAGTCGGCTTTTCTGGCCAAAATGAGCCACGAAATGCGCACGCCGCTGACGGCGATCATCGGCTTTGCCGAAGCGTCGCTCGACAGTGGACAAACCATGGACGAACGCATCACCGCGCTGCGGATCATCCAGCAAAGCGGCAGCCACTTGCTGCATATCATCAACGACATTCTCGACCTGTCAAAAATCGAGGCGGAAAAACTCGAAGTTGATCCATGCGAGTGTTCGTTGTTTTCCATTCTCAACGACGTGCATGCCTTGGTGCAGATGCAAGCGCAAAGCAAGCATATCGTGTTCGGCATCAACTACGCCTTTCCTTTGCCCGCGCACATTTACACCGATCCGCTGCGCTTAAAACAGATCGTGATCAACTTGTGCGGCAACGCGCTCAAGTTCACCGAGCAGGGATTCGTCTACATCAATGTCGGCTTCGATCGCGCCAATGGACTGCTGACGATTGCCGTGCAGGACAGCGGCATCGGGCTGACGACGCAGGAGCAGAGCCGGTTGTTTCAGGACTTCCATCAAGCCGATGCGGGCGTGCAGCGCAAGTATGGCGGCACCGGTTTGGGCTTGGCGCTGTCGCAGAAACTGGCCGCCATGCTGGGCGGAAAAATCAGCCTGACCAGTGAAACAGGCGTCGGCAGCACCTTCACGCTTGAGCTTGCCCAGCCGGCGGCGGTGCGCGAACTGGTATTCGTCGACAGTGCCGCGCTGGTACCGGTCGGCGCACCGCAAACAAGCGCGGTGCTCGAAGCTCGACATTTATCAGGGCGCGTGTTGTGCGCCGAAGACACCCCGGAACTTGCTGAATTGATCGGCTTGCTGCTGCGCCGCATCGGCCTGACCACGGTCATGGTCGAAAACGGCGCGCAGGCGGTCGAACGCGCGGCGCGCGAACGCTTCGATTTGATCTTCATGGATATCCAGATGCCGGTGCTCGACGGTGTGGCGGCGATGATCAAGCTGAAGGAGTCGGGGTGTGACATTCCGGTGGTCGCGGTGACGGCGAACGCGATGAAAGAAGATCAGGAGCATTACCGTGCCGCCGGGTTCGCGGACTTTCTTGCCAAACCGATTGACCGGTCGCAACTACAACGGCTGCTGGAAACGTATTTGCCAGCGGCAGAACCAACTGATCCGCCGGACAGCGGGCCGATCCACGCCGAATTTTCCGACGCGGCGGACGCTGCAGACCAGTATCTGCGCCGCATAGTGGAGTCATTTGTCGACAGATTGCCGGGCTATTGTGAACAACTCACGCAGGCCATCGCGTCACGCCAATGGACGCAGGCGCGTGAAGTCGCGCATCAACTGCGCGGCCTGGGCGGCGGCATGGGCTACCCCATCGTTACCGAGCTTGCATCGACGCTGCTGTTTCAACTGAAAACCGAAAATTACGCCGAGGTCGAGCACATCAACGCGCGCTTGGGGGACGTCGCGGAACGAATTCAGTTGGGCAAGTCGAGGTAACCTGTCGTTGTGGCTCGCTTGATGTGACTGTATCCGCCCGCGCTCATTTCTTCTCCAACGTCAACGCCGCCGAGTTAATGCAGTAACGCTGTCCGGTCGGTTCTGGACCATCGGGGAACACGTGCCCGAGGTGCGCGTCGCAACGGCTGCACAGCACTTCGGTGCGACGCATGAACAGACCGCGGTCTTCTGCGGTGCTGACGGCGTCGGGGTGAATCGGTTGGAAGTAACTTGGCCAGCCGGTGCCGGAGTCGAACTTCGACGTTGCGTCGAACAGTTCATTGCCGCAGCAGGCGCAGCGATACACGCCGGCGTCGTGGCAGTCGTGGTAGGCGCCGGTGAATGCGCGCTCGGTGCCTTTTTTGCGGCACACGTGGTACTGCTCCGGGGTCAGTTGTTGTTTCCAGTCGGCGTCGGGTTTGCTGATTTTTTCGGTCATGGGATGAATCTCCATTTTTAATTCAGTGCAGTGTTTGGTCGTAATTTTTCCGCTTTGCTTACTTCATTATCATCAGCACGCCGCCCAGTAAAATCGCCCACGACACCACGCGACGAAACCACAAGTTGTTTACTTTGGCGTGCCAGTGACTGGTGGTCCACAACGCCACGATCAGGAAGGGCGCGGAGATTGCCATCATTTCCAGAATATCCGGTGTGAAGGTGCCGTTGACGATGTAGCTACCGGTGCGCAACACGTTGGTCGCCAGAAAAAATGCCAGCGCGTAATTGCGAATCAGCAGTTTGTCGTCGTAGGTGGACAGCAGGCGTGTCATCGCGATCGGCCCGCTGATGCCGAACAAGGCTTGCGACGTACCGGCCGCGACATCGAGCGCGCGCTGCACCGGCGCGGGCATGCGAATACGATGCGGTGTGATAACGAGAAACACGCCGAATCCCAGAATGGCGAACGCGAGTAGCGTGCGAAACAACTCCAGCGAAAAGCGACTGAATAAGTAGAGACCGAGCACCGCGCCGACGCTGGCGAACGCCACCATCTTGCCGAACTCGGCCGGCACGATGTTTTTCGGCGCGCGCCACAGGCCGATCACCGCGACCAGAATCTGCGGCAGCACCGAATAAATCACCAACGTTTTGGCGTCCATGAAATAGTTCATGATCACCAGCATCAGAATCGTGCCGGCGAGTCCGAACACGATCTCGAAAATATAGGTGATGACGCAGACGACGGTGAGCAGGGCAATCAGCGACATGGTGCGGTCGGTAATTTCAACGTAAAGGTTCAGGGAAACAGTTGCGAACTGGACGCGCTACAATCAGATCGAAGAATACACTAAACATCGGCCAGGATCGGCCGAAGTTAGTGGATGGCGGATGCCTTGAATCAGGACACAACAATGCGTAAGCGTGAACAACAAATTGGGAGCATGGTGCTGGGCGGGTTGCTTGCGGTGCTGTTGGCGGGCTGTGCGGCCAACGTCGGAAAAACCGTCAAGGTATCCGAAGAACAGCGGGCCAAATACGACGTCCTGTCGGTAACCGACGCGATCACCGCGCTTGAGAAGCGCGTGGCGGCGGCGAAGAAGGCCAACATGCCGCTCTTCGCGCCCAACTATTTTCTGGAGGCTTCCGATGTTTTGAGCGAGGCGCAGAAATCGGCGGCAAAAAAACCCAAGAACGAATTGATCGGCGACGTCGCCAAGGGCGACGCGATTCTCGACAAGGGCGAGGCGATGATGGCGATTGTGCAAAATCGCTTTGCCAGGGAAATCGAATTGAAGGGCCTGTTGGATAAATTTAACGCGGCGGGAATTTACCCGAAGGAATATGAAAAAATCACCAGCGAATTGTCGAGCCTGATCGAGAAAGTGGAGCTGGAGAAGGCGGACAAGATCGACAAGGACAAGGACGATTTGATCAAGGCGATGCAAGAGCTTGACATCAAAACCGTGCAATACACCGCGTTGCATGCCAGCGAGTTGATCAATCTGGAGACCAAGAGCAAGAGCGGCGAAAAGCAGGCGCCGGCCACGCTGGCGGTTGCGCTCGAAGCCTATAAATATGCCGAGAATCGCATCGCGCAAGTGCCGCACGATGAAGAGTCGGTGCAGCGCGCCGGTGAGGAAGCGTTGTTCGCGGCCCGCCATGCGCGTTATGTCAGCGAGCAGGTGGTGAGTCTGCAAAATCAATTCAAGGTGTCGGTCGAAGCGATCGTGTTGCAACAAGAAAAACAGTTGCTGGATATCGCCAACGCGTTGGGCCAAAAAGATCTGCGCGATCAACCGATCGACAAACAAGCGGCGGCGCTCGCAATGGCAGCCAGTCAGCTCGTGCAAGCCAAAGAGGTGCAGGCGCAGCCAAAGGTAGAAGCCAAGCCGGTGGCGGCGAATATTCAGATTCAAGAGCTGGAGAACAAACTCAAAGACGCGGGCGACGCGCTGGCGCAGGCCAACGGCCTCATCGCGGCGCGAGATGCGCAGATCAAAATGCTGAACATCACGATCGACAGCATGGATGGTCAAACCAAGGCGCCGGTTGAATCCAAACCCGCCGAGGTCGAAACGCCGAAGGCGGCTGAAGAAAAAGCGCCGGACGCGCCGCGCTAGCGGCTAGCGGGCTGCGTCGTAACCGATGGAATAAACAATTGTAAAGAACTGCGCGCTGCGACATAGGTAACCCCTTCCACCTGCAAGGGGGAAGGCTGGGATGGGGTGTTCAAAATATTCACCCCCACCCTAACCCTCCACCTTGCAGGGGGAGGAGATAACGATCACCGTTCGAGTCCAAATCCTCCGGCCTGTAGTATTCACACGCATTATTCGTTGGCCGGTTCTATGGCAAGCTACGCTTTTAGCGTTTTGATGAGACCAGCAGCATGACTGTCCCAAGCAATACCACCCGTCTGTCCATCTCCGGCATGAGTTGCGCCGGGTGTGTGTCGCGCGTGGAAACCGCATTGAAGAACGTGCCGGGGGTTGACGAGGCGCTGGTCAATCTGGTCGAGCGCACCGCGCAAGTGCGCGGCGCGGTGGCGGCGGGTGTCTTGATTGCTGCCGTGAAGGGCGCGGGTTATGACGCAGCCGAGATGATCGGCGCACAGGCCGAGCAAGACAAAGAGGCGGCCGAAGCCGCGCACTATCGCGCGTTGTTGCGCCAGTCGGCGGTCGCCGCGCTGGTGGGTTTTCCGCTGATGTTCATGGACTGGTTCGGCGTGATGCCGCACCTGCATGGCGGCGGGCAAATCTTCTGGATGGTGGTGGCGGTGGTCACGCTGGGCGTGATGGTGTATTCCGGCGCGCGTTTTTACACCGGCGCGTGGAAGTCGTTCAAGGTGCACAACGCCAGCATGGACACGCTGATCGGCTTGGGTACCGGCGCGGCGTGGGTGTACTCCACGCTCATCACGTTCTTCCCGGAAGTTGTTCCCGAAGCGGCGCGGCATGTGTATTTCGAAGCCGCCGCGATCATCATCGCGTTGATCAATTTTGGCTCGGCGCTGGAAACGCGCGCGCGCGGCAAGACCTCGCAGGCCATCAAGCGGCTGATCGGTTTGCAGCCCAAAACCGCGCGCGTGATTCGCGACGGCAAGGAGCTTGACATCGACATCGCGCAGGTCGGATTGGATGACACCGTGCGCGTGCGGCCCGGCGAAAAAATTCCGGTCGATGGCGTCGTCATCGACGGCCATTCGAGCGTGGACGAAGCCATGCTCACCGGCGAACCCATGCCGGTGGAAAAACAGCCCGGCGACAAAGTCACCGGCGGCACGCTCAATAAAACCGGCGCGTTTTTATTTCAGGCTAAACGAATTGGTAAAGACACGGCACTGGCGCGCATTGTCGAGCTGGTGCGCCAGGCGCAAAATTCCAAACCCGCCATCGGGCGCCTCGCCGATAAAATTTCCGCGCTGTTCGTACCCAGCGTGCTGATCGTCGCCGTGCTCACGTTTCTGGTGTGGTTCAACTTCGGTCCGGAGCCCGTCGCGAGTTACACGCTGGTGGCGACCATGACCGTGCTGATCATCGCCTGCCCGTGCGCGCTGGGATTGGCGACGCCGATCTCGATCATGGTCGGCGTCGGCAAGGCAGCGGAGTACGGCGTGCTGATCCGCAACGGCGAAGCGTTGCAGCAGGCGGGCAAGCTCACCACCGTGGTGCTCGACAAAACCGGAACAGTCACGCTCGGGCGCCCAGTGGTCACCGCGCTGTTGCCGATGCCGGAGTGGAATGAAAATAGTTTGCTGCAAATTGCCGCGAGCGTGGAAGCGGCGTCGGAACATCCGCTGGCGCAGGCAATGCTCGACGCGGCGAACACGCGCGGATTGGAATTGTTGCGCACCGAAGGGTTTGCTGCGGTGGCGGGTCATGGCATCAGCGCGCGCGTGATTGATTTGAGAAAATCTGTCGTTGCGATAGTCGACAACAACAGCGTCCCTTCCCCCTCTCAGGGGGAAGGTCAGGATGGGGGTAGTCGTACTCGGCCGCCTCCGATTGATCACCCCCACCCTAACCCTCCCCCTGAAAGGGGGAGGGGACAGAGTGTTTCAGCGCACGGTGATGATGACGCCGTCGCCGTGTTATTCGGCAACCGCAAACTCATGGACCAACACCGCATTGATGTCACGGCACTTGCGCCGCGCGTCGCGCAGTTGGCGGCGCAAGCGCAGACCGCAATGTACTTGGCGGTGGATGGCATGCTGGCGGGCGTGGTCGCCGTGGCCGATCCAGTGAAGGAAGATTCCAAAGCGGCCATCGCGCGCCTGCACGCGATCGGCCTGAAAGTCGTGATGCTCACCGGCGACCAACTTGCCACCGCGCGCGCGGTCGCCGATCAAGTGGGTGTCGATGAAGTCATCGCTGAGGTGTTGCCGCAAGACAAAGCCGCCAAGGTGGTGGCGTTGCAGCAACGCGGCGAAATCGTCGGCATGGTTGGCGACGGCATCAACGACGCACCGGCGCTGGCGCAGGCCGACGTCGGCTTCGCGATCGGCACCGGCACCGACGTGGCGATGGAGAGCGCGGACGTGACATTAATGCGTGGCTCGCTGCACGGCGTGGCCGATGCAATCGCCGTGTCGCGCGCCACGGTGCGCAACATCAAGCAAAATCTGTTCGGCGCGTTCGTCTACAACCTGCTGGGCATTCCGGTGGCGGCGGGCATTTTGTATCCGATGTTCGGCGTGCTGCTCAATCCGATGATCGCCGGCGCGGCGATGGCGATGTCGTCGGTCACGGTGGTGAGTAATGCCAACCGCTTGCGCGGATTTCGCACGCCGCGCGCTGAGGTCGTGACGTGAGTATGCTGCTGATCAATGCGTTGGGCGCCGCACTCATCTGCTTCATCGTGTGGTGGTTCTGGCTGGCGACGCCCAAAGCGCAGCGCGCGCTGGCGAGCGGCGTGATCGACGTGCTGGTGGACGGCGGCGTGTACACCCCGGCGCGCATTGAGGTGGCAGCGGGTCAGCCCGTGACATTAAGGTTTTTACGCAAAGACCCCAGCCCATGCGCCGAGCAGGTGGTGTTCGCGGACTTGGGGATTTCGCAGGAACTGGTGTTGAATACGCCGCACGACCTCACCCTCACGCCACCCCCGGGCAGCCACGAATTTACCTGCCAAATGGCCATGTATCGTGGCACGCTGATCGCGCGCTGATGTTGTGCCGTCCACATCGTCACGCGATGTTCCGCGCGAGATGGGCTAAATAACGCTTGTGCATGTGCTCATTCAAAGTTTTGACCCAGCACGCAATTTCATCCCGTCCGATTCGCTAACATATCTTTGAACTATGCCGATGTCATTCGAAGTGACGTCCATTCTTTTTCGTATCGACTGGCCACGAAATGCTTTGACGGTATTCGGCCTAACCCG
>Ga0315281_10013886_pt1 | contig 10880 bp, 9 predicted proteins | sample YL17G07_0_MG_FD_204540 | JGI IMG/M metagenome (GOLD analysis project Ga0315281, IMG submission 204540) | Sediment microbial communities from Yellowstone Lake, YNP, Wyoming, USA - YL17G07_0 | ecosystem: Environmental > Aquatic > Freshwater > Lake > Sediment | place: USA: Wyoming | collected... | reverse complement strand
TGACTTACTTGTACCTGTTTCCATTTGTTCTTTTATATTTTGCGTCAGGGATAAAGATTGCGGGATGAGCCTATCATTGATCCAGAATACAAACAAACTCACCATCAGCCCGAATATAATTACCGTTTTGGTTATCTGAAATATGCTTAAGCCGGATGAACGCATGGCGATAATCTCGTTACTGTGGTTTAGTTTGCCAAATGTATATAACGTGCTCAGGAGGCAGGCAAAAGGCGCTACCTGGACGAACATTATGGGTAAGTATGAGAGGTAGTACTGTATTAAAAGCGATAAGCTAACCTGTTGTTTTAATATATCTTCCAGGTGCGAGAGTACATCGATAATAACATACAGAAAGAGGAAGATGAAAATGCAGGAAATAAAAATTGCTAATACAGATTTTAATATATAGCGGTCTAAGATACGCATAATCTAAAGGTAAGAATCGCTCCAATTATTCCGAAGATAGTATTCGGGATCCACATAGCAACCCCCGGATTTAGGTAACCCTCTATCGCTAATGCCTCACAGCCGATAAATAGAGGATAATATACAACTATAATTAACATAGCTAAGCCAAGATTAATTGATTTCTCCCGACGGCGAGTGATTATCCCCAAAGACGAGCCCAGGAGTATAAATACAAAACAGGAGAAGGCCAGGGTTATTTTTTCGTTTATTTCCGTAATCAATGGAGTGGGGTCAACGCCTTCCTTTTTTAGTTTAGCGATTTCAATTTTTAATTCCTGTATGGTCATATCTTTGGGTTTTTTTCCAATTCTACCCTTACCTTGCGCATCAGCTGAGTTTAAATTCATAAAATAACTTTTAAAATTCAATTTATAGAAATTAGTGGGATTTTCCGGGTCAGGCTCATCGGATGTCCCATCCATAAGCTTCAGTTTGACGATATTCTTTTCAGGTACGGTGATAAACTCTCCACTTTTGGCAACGATGGTGCGGGTAGGTTTGTTATCGCCTTGAGGTTCATATATACGTACATTACTGAGTTTATTTTTCTTCTGGTCGACATGGTAGATAAATAGTATGTATTTCTGGAATGAGTTAATGAATACCCCCTCTTCAAACGCAGCGGTAGGGTTTTTTATTCCTACTTCAACCAGCGTTTTTCTATAGGCGTAATGCGCATATGAGGCAGCACGGTCATTGAAGATAACCAAGGCAAGACTTAAGATCATCCCTATAATAAGCAACGGCAGGATCAGGCTAAATAAATTTATTCCGCTTGCCCTGACTGCCACAATTTCATTATCGCTAGATAGCCTCCCCAGGGATATAAGCACTGCAAGTAATACAGAGATAGGCAGGGCATAGGTAACAATGTAGGGCGTCATAAGCAGGAAGAGTTTTGTGACGCTATATATATCCACGCCCTTATTGATTACAAGATCCGCTATCTTCCTTAGGTTACCTACCAGGACCATCACAAAACTAAGTACCCCTAAGGATAAAAAGAGCGGACCGGTGAATTCTTTCAAAAAATAATTACGTAGAATTTTCATGGTTTTAGTTAGCCAGGGTAAGGACGAATACGATATTTGCCCCTGCCTCTTTTAGCGTAGAAGCCGCTTCGGAAGAAGTTGCCCCTGTTGTCAAAACATCGTCAACTAAGAGTATGTTTTTGCCTTTTACGCCCTTGTTCTTATCTACTGAAAAACTGCGTTTAACATTCAAGAGGCGCTCATTTATCGCTAAATCCGTCTGTGTCTTTGTGTGGCGATGGCGTAGAAGGATGCCGCTCGCCATTTCCTTTTTAAACTCCTCAGCAATATATTTACTTAAGATCTCTGCCTGGTTAAATTCTCTTTCGCGTAATCTTGTTTTATGCAGTGGTACAGGAACTATAAAGTCGAGGTAATCCACAGGTATATTATACTCTCTGATAAAATCAACCATCAGTCTGCTTAAAGGTAAACCCAGATAATCTCTGTTGTTATATTTAAACTCACGAATTAATTCCTTAATCACGCCTGTGTAGACACAGGGACTGAAGGCACGGTCAAAATGAAATTTAGTCTTCAGGCAGCTCGGGCAGATATTTTTTGTAAAGTTCAACCTCTCCAGATGCCTGCCGCAAGAGTAGCAGAAAGGGGGTGTGTTTCTTTCAATTTTACCCCAGCATTGCCCACAGATAAGATTATCAATGGATGAGGCCCTAAGTTTATTTTTGCAAGCAAGGCAGGTCTTCGGATATACGATATCTACTAAGCCAGTGATAAGCCGGCGCAGCATATCCATATGATAACAACTAAATTAAGTTTTGTCAAAATTTATTAGGCATAATTTATTCTGTGCTGGATGCATTTGTGATGGTATAATATTATAAGATGAAAAAAATATTTCAGAGAGAATTATTATGAAGAAAACTCAGAGAGCAATAATAATTTTAATAATCTTTGCTTTATTATTAGTTTTAGGTATAGCAGTCTTTACGATATTCTTTGACGAGGTAGTCATAGTCAGGAAAGGAACAATTTATCATATTAATGCGATAAATAAACTTGTGGCATTGACATTCGATGATGGGCCATCACCCGTATGGACCACAAAAATATTAGATGAACTTAAAAAGGCGCATATTAAAGCCACCTTTTTCATGCTCGGTGAACATGTAGCGAAATATCCTGATATTGCAAGGCGTGTTGTAGCAGAGGGGCATGAGGTCGGTAATCATACCTATGACCACCATATCCTTCTTTATCATACTCTGGATAACCTGCTTAAAGAAATAAATGAGACCCAGAAAGTCATTAAAGACAAAACTGGGGTAAAGACTAAATATTTCAGGCCGCCGAAGGCCTGGCTTACTGCGGAAGAAAAGAAGGAAATAGAAGGAATGGGTTATAAAATTATTCTTTGGTCGTTAAATTCAAAAGATTGGGTGACCTTTGATGATAAATATATTGTAAAATATATACTTAAGAATGTGAGGCCGGGAGATATTATCCTTTTTCACGACAGCGGAGGAGTTTTTACGGCAGAGGGCGGAAACCGGGAGGAAACAGTAAAGACCATCCCAAGTCTGGTAGAAAAATTAAGAGAGAAGGGTTTTAAATTTGTAACAATAACCGAACTATTAAATAAGCAGAGGCGATGATTAAGAGAAACTTTAGAAGAATACTGCTATTATTGCTTATGTCTTATGTTTTTTTCGTGTTAGGAAATGGTATTGTGAGCCTTACTAGTCCGGATGAAGTTTTTTATGTCCAGACAGCCAAAGAGATGGTTCAGCATAATACCTGGCTGACTCCTTATTTATTTGGTGCGCCTCAGTTTGAAAAGCCGGTGTTTTTATATTGGCTTTTACGCACGGCGTTCGTTATCTTCGGTATCTCTGGTTTTAGTGCACGGTTTTTCCCTGCTTTATTTGCAACGATAGGCGTGATAGCAGTCTATTTTTTAAGCCTGCTGGGATTCAAAAACGAGAAAAAAGCGTTCATCGTAAGTCTGGTATTGATGTCCAACGGCCTTTATGTAGGGTTAGCCAGAACAGTATTTACTGATATGGTGTTTTCTGTATTTATTTCGCTATCGCTATTATCATTTTTTTGGGGTTATTCCGCAGAGAAAAATAAAGGCTTAGGCATTTCGCTATTTTTTGTTTTTTCAGGCATGGCCACTCTTACTAAGGGCCCCTTAGGAATTTTACTGCCTTTTTTGACTGTAGTTTCATTTTTATCTATAAGAAAGGAGTTAAAATATTTGTTCTCTAAACATTCATTATGGGGCATTTTTATATTTGTTGTGGTAGCCGTACCCTGGTATGTCTTTATGATTAATAAATACGGTTCAGCTTTTATTGGCGAGTTTTTTTATAATGACCATTTAAGACGTTTTATTGAAGCAGAACACGCTGCTAATGACAAGTGGTATTTTTATCCCTTTGCAACGATTGGCTGCATGTTCCCCTGGAGTCTGTATGCGGTCGTTTCTTTAATTTATCTGTTCATGAATTTGAAAAAAGACACATTGCCTATTTACGTTTTTTTAGCGTGCTGGGTAGCAGTTGTTTTTATAATTTTTCAATCTGCGCATTCGAAACTGATTAGTTATATTTTTCCTATCTTTCCCGCCTTGGCCGTCATTACCGGAGACTTTATTTATGAAAAAATAGCACTTAAAAGTTATAGGCGTATTTTTTATAGTGTTTCTCTTGCTACGGTATTTATACTTATGTTATTACCGCTAGTTTTATTTGTCTTTTTATTAAAATATCAATCCTATCTATCAAGCAGGATGCCGGTTTATGCGTTTTGTTTATTATTCTCGATTTTTATTTTTACGATTTTATTTTTTATTCTCAGGAAAAACTTGCTAAAAGCGATATATTCATTTGCCTTTTTAATCCCCATACTATTACTACTGGTGCCTTTTATACACAAAGAAATAGAGCCGTATCTATCTTCAAAAGACGCCTGTGAGTATCTTTTAAGGAATTATAAGGTTGAAAATTCAATACTCTGCTCAAAATCCTTTGCCAGGGGTGTGAGATATTATACGGATAAAGAAGTCGCCATAGCGAACCCATACGGAAAAAATTTCTTTAGTCCTCATCCCATTCCTTTTCTTAATGATGATATAAAGGTGCGGGATTTTCTTAAAAAACAATCTGTTACATATTGCATACTAAAAAAGTCTTCTATAGAGGATGTCAAGCGCGCAGTATTTAACCACGGGGACTTTACTTTATTGAATATAATAGGAAATGAGTATATCGTAAAAATAGAATACAGGTCGTGAGTCATAACTTCCTATTATGTTGACAGTGCCTATTTAAAATAGTAAAATAAACTTACTATGCCAAAGGAAGAACTAAAAGTTCTAAAGACAAAATTATTGACTCTCCTGAAGAGAGAGGCCTTAAAGACGGGTAAGTTTATCTTATCTTCAGGCCAGACAAGCAATTATTATCTTGACGGCCGTATAATTACGCTAACACCGGAAGGCGCTTATTTAGTGGCAAGTATTATTTTAGAGCTTATAAAGGATCAAGATATCGATGCGATTGGGGGGCCTACTTTAGGCGCAGACCCCGTTGTAGGAGCGATTGCCTGTTTGAGTTATATAAACAATATCCCTATAAAGACATTTATTGTCCGTAAGGGCAGCAAAGAACACGGAACCCAGCGTCAGATTGAAGGTCCGGCATTAAAAGAAGGAAGCAGGGTAATTTTGATTGATGACGTAGCTACGACCGGTAAAGCGCTAACTGAAGCAAAAGAGGCATTGGACAAAATAGGGGTAAGCGCTGTCAAGGCGCTAGTTATTGTGGATAGAGAAGAGGGGGCAGAAGAGAATCTGGCAAAAGTAGGCTGTAAGTTAGAGTCGATCTTCAAGATAGGAGAACTGGGCATTTGATAAATTTTGAAAGGGCGTATTATCTTGGAAATTACCCTAATCTTTAGTCCATTTGTGGTTCCCTCTTATGTCCCCCTGGGAATTGCCCAACTCAAGAGTTACATTCAATCAGAGTCGCCCTCTATTAAGGTACACAATTTAGATTTAAATAATCGATTCTTCAGGGATTTAAAGAACAGTGAATTTGTGAGCCTTTGTAGAGACCTCTGTCGTATCTGCCCTCAGAAGAATAAACATCCTAAAGTAAGGAAGTCGATTCGTAAAGGCAGTATATTATACAGAATCGGCGTGGATTGTCTTACAGATAAAGAGAGTAATGAATTTTACAATATCCATAAATATAATTACTTTATAGAAAAGGTGGATTCATTTTTTAGTCTTTGGGAAAATTGCATCTCTATCATCGCCAAAGATATTATTCAAAACGAAAAACGCATTCCCCGTCCTTTAGAACTTATTTTTCGGAATGATATAAACAGGATACGCCCCGAGGAGACTGACCTCATCGGATTTTCTGTTTTTGCTCATACGCAATTGGCTTATTCTTTGCTTTTAGCAAAAATGCTCAAACAAAAAATAAAAAGGCCGATTGTTTTTGGCGGGGCTTTCATGAACTATATTGATGCGAAGGCATTCCTTAAGATGTTTGATTTTATAGATTTTATTATTAATAAGGAGGGAGAGACCGGCTTGACCGAGCTCGCCAAGAATTTAAAAAATAAAGATTTTGAAAAAGTACCCGGACTTTTTTATCGCAGGGATAGCGAGGTAATTAAAAATAATGATAAATTTATTGAAAATCTTGATTGTCTACCAGCGCCTGAATTTAATGATTTTGATTTGAATAGGTATCTATTACCCGTACCTGTTATCCCCGTTATATTTTCACGGGGATGTTTTTGGAAAAGATGCACCTTTTGCGTTTATTATAAAACTTACCCCCAAGCCTATAAAACTAAATCCATAAGGAAATTTATAGAAGAAATTAAATATTATATATCTTTAGGGTGCAAGCACTTTTTTATTGATGACGATGCTATTTCTGCAGTAAGCTTAGAAGAGATAAGTGTCGCGCTCATTAAAAACAAAATTAAGATATGTTTCGGGGTCATCGTTAGGCCAGAAAGATTTTTCTCTTATAAAGTGCTGAAAAGTATTTACGACGCAGGAGGGAGAGTCTTATACTGGGGCGTTGAATCCAGTTGTCAAAATATACTCGACTTAATGAATAAAGGAACCAGGATTAAAGATATCAAAGCCATCTTAGAGAATTCTCATAAAATAGGTTTTCATAATCATGTTTTTATGATTAGGGGTTTTCCGGGGCAGACCGAAAATGATATAAAAAAAGATATTAAATTTTTATTTGATAATCGCGAAGTTATAGACAGTTACTTTATACATATTTTTGGGTTAGAAAAAGGTTCCTACATTCATAATAATCCAGAGAAATTTAAAATTAATAATTTTAAAGATTCGGTTATTTATAAACTTAAAAAGAAGAAAACTGCTATTTGCTATAATACTCTCTATTTTCGATCCAATACAGAATTAAATTGGGATAGCATTAACCAGATGGAGAATAAAACGTTCGGACCCAGAAAAAGGATCTTTCCTGATAAATTTACATCTTTTGAGCATGGGCATACGCTGTTACATACTAGCCTGAAACGGAATTTAAGAGCAGGCCAGTGATTATTAAGTAAAAATTTGATAGAATTTTAACTAATTATTCAGAGATTTTGGACGAAAGAAAAAAAATAATTGTAGTCGGTGGCGGACCTTCCGGGATGATGGCAGCGATTAGGGCTGGCCAGCTTCAACAAGATGTAACCCTCATAGAAAAAAATTCGATACTTGGGAGAAAGCTTCTTTTAAGCGGTAAAGGACGCTGTAATATTACAAATGCCTGCGATTTAGAGTCTTTTCTTGAAAGATTCTCCGGGAATAGTCAATTCTTAAGGGATGCCTTTAAGAGATTTTTTAATCAAGATTTAATAGATTTTTTTGAAAAAAGAGGCTTGAGACTTAAGACAGAGAGACAGTTACGCGTATTCCCTATAACCGATAGATCAGACAGTGCCGTCGAGGTTTTAAGACGGGAACTGCTCAAGAATAAAGTAAAGATTGTTTATAAATCCCGTTTGAAAGATATATTTATACAGGACAATAAAATAAAAGGATTGTTGTTTACCGATGGTAAAGTTATTCCTGCCGATAGGGTTATTTTAGCTACCGGAGGCCTCTCCTATGGTTTTACCGGCTCAACCGGAGAAGGGCTGGAGATAGCCAGAAAATTAGGTCACACTATCAACCCCTTAAAGCCGGGGCTCGTCCCTTTGGAAATAAGACAAAGATGCCTTAAGATTTTAGAAGGCCTGACCTTAAAGAATATCCGCCTTAAATTCAGCGACGGACAAAGGCAGATAAATTCTGACATCGGGGAATTATTATTTACTGATTTCGGTATCTCAGGGCCCTTGGTTTTAACCTTAAGCGGACATATCGTAGATTGGCTAAACCAGAATAAGCGGGTCTTTGTGGATATAGATTTAAAACCCGGGCTATCCAGAGAACAGTTAAATGCTAGGCTTTTAAGAGAATTTAAATTGAGTTCAAAAAAAAGTCTCAAGAATACGCTTAAAAGTTTATTACCACAAAGACTGGTCAATGTTTTTATGGATATCGCTAAGATTAACCCTGATAAAAAAGTAAGCCAGATTACTCACCTAGAGCGGGAAAATTTAATTTCGTTGTTTAAGGGTTTGCACCTCGATATTATAAAACCAAGGCCCATAGAGGAGGCTATGGTGACGCGTGGCGGTATTTCTTTAAAAGAGATAAACCCGCGCACCATGGAATCGCGTCGTATAAAAGGACTCTATTTTGCCGGTGAGATGATAGATATAGACGCGGATACGGGAGGGTTTAACCTGCAGGCAGCATTTTCTACAGGTTATCTTGCCGGTGAAAGCGTTGCCTTAAATTAAAATGAGAAATATATATTTGGCTTCTGATTCCCGGGCACGTAAAAGACTCTTTACCCTCTTTGGGGTAAAATTTAAAGTTTTACCCAGCAAAATTAAAGAAAAAAGAATTAAGGGTAATTTAACTTATGTAGCGCTGGTTAAAATAAATGCCTTGGAAAAGGCAAAAGAAGCGGCAAGAAAAATCAGAAACGGTATTATTATTGCTGCGGATACTATTGTGGTGCAGGATAAAAAAATATTCGGTAAACCAAAAGATCTAAAAGATGCCAAGGCGATGCTAAAGAGGATATCCAGAAAGCCGCAGTGGCTTTATACGGGAATCGCCATAATAGATAAGGATAAACAAAAGAGTTTAGTTGGTTATGAAAAGACTAAGGTCTATATGGATAGATTAAGTGAGAGAGAAATAAATAATTATTTCAGGCAGGTTTCTCCACTGGATAAGGCAGGCGGTTTTGATATACAGGGAAGGGGCGCATTTTTTATCCGGCGCATTGAGGGTTGTTTCTATAATGTGGTGGGCCTGCCTTTGAGGAAATTATACCGGATGCTTCAAGAATTAGGGGTGAAGGTATTTATGTTTGCGTTTTGCATTTTGCCCCTCTCGGTATCTTGCCTTTTCTTATCAGGTTGTTCAACGGAGTATAATATAGTCACTGGTAAAGAAGAAATCTTTTATTATAGTACGGACAGAGAAGTACAGATGGGCGAGGCTATTTCGAAGCAGGTAGAAAAAGAATATAAACTCCTGGACGACCCTTTAATACAGAAACGCGTAGAAGATATAGGTAAAAAAATAGCCGGCGTCTCCGATAGAAAAGAGATAGACTATCATTTTAAGGTGCTGGATGATGAAGAAGTGAATGCCGTATCTTTGCCTGGCGGATTTGTATATGTTAATAAAGGATTAATTGATAAAATTGACAATGATGATGAGCTGGCAGGTGTTTTAGCCCATGAGGTTGGTCATATTGTTGCCCGGCATAGTATTAAGAAACTCCAGGCGCTTCAGGGTTATTCTATATTAAGAATATTGGTTGCCCAGGCCCCCGCCGCGGGAGCGGTAGGTAATGCTGCCGATGCTGCTTTTCTTGAGTTATTATTAGGTTATGCCAGAGAGGATGAATTGCTTGCCGACCAGTTAGGCACGCGTTACGCCAAATTGGCTGGCTACGACCCCCATGGTATGATTAAGTTTCTGGAGAAATTGCAGGAAATAAACAGAAGAAAGCCTCTTATGCCAAGGTCTTATTTTAAAACCCATCCGTATGTGCCGGACAGGATTCGGGTGGTAAAACAAGAATTAGGCGAAAGCATCGGTTTTACCGATTATATAAATACTGAGCAAAAAGGGCATGAATAAGAGGCTATTCTTTTTTATCGTGCTATTTTTATCTAGTATCTTTTGCCTAATAGCGAGCGCACAAGATTTAAACTGGGAGAAGAAACCGGAATAGAGAGCGGTTAAATTGAATGATAAAAAGAATAATAATCCCTTTGGCGTATTAGAGTTTCTGCATTGGAGCCATCCCTGGAATAATAATAAATATTCCCGCAGAGAAGATTTAGATAGAGTGGTAGCACTGATGAAAGAGGCGGGCGTAGGATTTGTGAGGATGGACTTTTTATGGCAGGATATTGAACCGGAGAAGGGTAAATTTGAATTCGAAAAATACGATTATATCGTAGAACTACTGAGCAAAAATAGCATAGGGATTCTGGGTGTCCTTCACTATAGCACAGATTGGATTTCCTCATGCGGAAAGTGGAACTGTCCTCCCGGAGATAACAGTTTGTTTATTAGCTATGCGCTTCGAGTGATAGGGCGTTATAAAGATAAAATAAAATACTGGGAGGTCTGGAATGAGCCCGACTCTTCTACCTATTGGACTCCCCAGGATGGGCTTAAAAGTTACTGCACTCTTTTAAAAGAGGTGTATCTTGCGGCGAAAAAGACTGACCCCGATTGTAAAATCCTTAACGGAGGATTAGCCGGCGGGACAGGCAGCATAAATCATCTTTACGATAACGGCTCGAAGGATTACTTTGATATTCTTAATATACATATTTTTGAAAATCCGCTAAATCCCAATGCAATTAAAACAGTAACTGCCTATCTAAAATTGGCTTATAAGATAATGTCGAAGAACGGCGACGCCCAGAAAAAGATTTGGGTTACTGAAATAGGCTCTCCCGGTGTAAAAAGGGGGCAGAAGGTTAAAAACTGGTGGCTAGGTGAAAATCCCAGTGAACGCCGGCAGGCGGAATGGCTGAAATTAGTATATACGGAATTAACCAAAAACAAATTTGTTGAGAAAGTATTCTGGGCATTCTTTAGGGATTGTAAGGGCCACTGGGATAATGGGGTGGATTATTTTGGTCTGGTCCGCTGGGATTTCTCTAAGAAGCCAGCATTCCTTTCTTATAAAAGGTGCTTTAGCAACTGGAAAAACAGCAGATAACCGCATATTGAGATGAATATATTATTTACTAATTTCTGTAATAAAAATT
>Ga0315281_10013885_pt1 | contig 10880 bp, 8 predicted proteins | sample YL17G07_0_MG_FD_204540 | JGI IMG/M metagenome (GOLD analysis project Ga0315281, IMG submission 204540) | Sediment microbial communities from Yellowstone Lake, YNP, Wyoming, USA - YL17G07_0 | ecosystem: Environmental > Aquatic > Freshwater > Lake > Sediment | place: USA: Wyoming | collected... | reverse complement strand
CCAGGCATCGGGCGAGAGTCCGGTGGCCCGAGCGGGGTGTCGCAAGCCTCTACGGAGGAAGCCAGCACGCGGGCCGCAACATCACGTGAAGCCTGCAGCCTCGACAGATTTACAACCCGAGAGCCGAGCCGGTCATGTCGCGGCGAAGGCCATGTCTCGCGCGCCCCAGTCCGGGGACGTACGCGCGCGAGGTCTCGGCGGGGTAGGGGGCGCAGCACGCGTGCAGGGAGACGAACGGAACACGAGAGGCCCGTCTGCGCAGCCCAAGTCGGGGCAACGCGGCGCGTATAAGCCGATGGCGAAAGCGAGCCGTGCGCAGCGGGTGTCCGAGGGGACCGTAGTAGTGACGAGCCTCGCGACGAAGAACGCGAGGGGAGCAAAGGGTCCCTGCGGTGGTCACGTCGGCAACGTAAGGACGCACGAGGGCATGACCGGCTCGCCCGGTTCCAATCACCCCGGTGGACGCGAGTCCATCGACAAAGTGCGCCAATTACAACGCCGACTCTGGGTCGCGGCCAAGCGATCCCCGGAGCGACGCTTCCATGCCCTGATGGACCGGATCTGGAGGGATGACGTCCTCCAGGAGGCATGGCGGCGTGTGAAACGGAACCGCGGCGCGGCGGGGGTCGATGGTGCGACCCTCGACGCGGTCGAGCAGTACGGCGTCGAGCGCCTCCTGGAGGAGCTGGCCGCCGTCCTGCGCGCAGGCACGTATCGGCCGCAGCCGGTCTTGCGTCGATACATTCCGAAGGCTGATGGCCGACAACGGCCGCTCGGCATTCCAACGGTCAGAGACCGAGTGGCACAAATGGCCGCCACGCTGGTGTTGGAGCCAATCTTCGAGGCGGATTTCCGCCCCTCGTCGTACGGCTTTCGGCCGAAGCGGAGCGCGACACAGGCGCTGGAAACGCTTCGCGTGCATGGCGCGCGAGGCGGCACCCACGTGCTGGATGCCGACATTCGTGACTACTTCGGCAGCATCGACCATCAGCGGCTTCTCACACTGGTGGGGCGACGCGTCTCGGACCGGCGGGTACTGAAGCTGCTGCGGCAGTGGCTCGCGGCAGGCGTGATGGAGGAGGGCCAGTGGACGGCGACGAGGACGGGTACGCCGCAAGGCGGCGTCATCTCGCCGCTGCTCTCCAACATATACCTGCATGTCCTCGACCGGGTGTGGGAAGACCGGTGTGCGCATCTCGGCACGCTGGTCCGCTACGCCGACGACTTCGTGGTGATGTGTGACACGAAGCCGCAGGCCGAGGAAGCGCGACGACGGGTGGGCGTGGTACTCACGCGTCTTGGGCTCGAGCTGCATCCGGAGAAGACGAGGCTGGTCGACCTCTCGCGCGGACGCGAGGGTTTCGACTTCCTCGGGTGTCACCTGCGCAAGCGCATGAGCGGTCCGGTGTGGGCACGGGCGCGGCAACGCGTCTACTACCTGCAGCGGTGGCCGTCACAACGCGCGATGACGCGGGTGCGCTCCCGTGTGCGGGGACTGACCGCTCGGTCGCGGTGTCACGAGGATATCCGCAGGGTCATCGCGGACGTGAATCGTGTGGTCCGGGGTTGGGGGCAGTACTTTCGCACGGGTAACGCGGCGACCCAATTCATTCACATCGACCGCTACGTCGAAGACCGGCTGCACGCCTTGCTCGTCCAGCGAGCCGGGAGTCGTCTTCGCGCCGGTCGCACGGATGTCTGGCGCCGACCCTTCTTCGAAACCTTGGGACTCTGCCGCCTGCGCGGGACGATTCAGTATCCGGGGGCTGCCTAATGCGGCGACCTGAACGACCACCTGGTAAGCCGTGTGCGGGAAATCCGCACGCACGGTTTGAACGGGGGTCTTACCCACAACCGGATGGGCGCTGCCCATCCGCCAACAAGTAGGATCTACCAATGCGAACAATCGCGCTTCTCATCGTCGCCGTTTCGGCGCTGGCTGCCGCTCCGTCAGGCCCGCAGAAGATCGTGTTCGCGCGGGTGTTCCCCAACGCCGGCCAGATCGGGTTGTTCATTGCCGCCGCCGACGGCAGCGACGAGCGTCCGCTGCTCGGCGTGTCCGAGATCGACTACGACCCGGCATGGTCGCCCGATGGCGCGTCGATCGTCTTCACCTCCGATCGCGAAGGCTCCGCCGACCTCTTCCGCGTGAAGCCCGACGGCACGGGCCTCGAACGGCTCACCGACGACCCCGCGTACGACGATCAAGCCGCGTTTTCCCCAGACGGCACGCAGCTCGTCTTCGTCTCGACGCGCAACGGCGGCAGGGCAAATCTGTGGACGATGGATCTGCAGACGCGACGCGCGAAGGCACTGACCTCGGGCCCCGGCGGCGATTTCCGGCCCTCATGGTCACCGGACGGCCGGTGGATCGCGTTCTCGTCCGACCGCGGCAGCACGCTCCCGTTCGGCAAGGGACGCTGGGAGCACCTGCAGATCGAAGACATCTACGTCACGCATCCCGACGGCACGGGGCTCAAACGGATCACCGAGCACGGCGAATTCTGCGGCAGCCCGAAATTCGCGGCCGACAGCCGCCGCGTGACGGCGTACTGCATGCCGGCCGAGCTGACACTCGAGACCCGGCGCTTCAGCCCGCAGGCCACAAACGCGACGGGGCCCAGCCTCGACACACGTCTCGTCTCGATCGACATCGCGACAGGCGCGATGGCCGACGTGGCCGCGGGACCTGGCGTGAAGTTCAACCCGTCGTTTCTGCCGGCGAACGATGTCGGCTACATCCGCAAGGACGGCGCCGACGCGGGCATCTATTACACGAGCGGCAAGCGGGGACCGAAAGGCGACGTCCGCGCGGCCGCGTGGTCGCCGGATGGCCGACGCGTCGCGTTCCACAAACGATTGACGGCGCCGCCGACGACGTGGCTGAAAACGTTCAGCCGGAATCCGCAGTACGAGCTCACGCTCACCGGGATTCTGCCGTCGTTCAACACGACAGGCGATCGGTTCGTGATGACGGGCCGGCCGACCAACACGCTCGGCGCGAGCCTGCAGATCGCGACCACCGGCACAAACTCGGCGACCGTGCTCTATCAGGACAAGAGCCGCAACGTCATGGCGCCGAGCTGGTCGCCGGGTGGCGACACGATCATGTTCGGCATCGGCGTCTACAACCTGTTCTTCAACGGCTTCAACGGTCAGGTCTTCACACCCGAGGATCGCACGGAGGGCGGCGCGCAGATCGCGATCATCAACCCGGACGGCAGCGGGTTTCGCGAGGTGACGAGCGGTGCGAACAACAACGGGTTCCCGTCGATGGCGCCCGACGGCAAGCGGTTCGTCTACCGTTCGTTCGGGCCCGACGGCGAAGGCCTGCGCATCATGAACCTCGAGACCAAGGCGGTCACGACGCTGACGAAAGGCTACGACAACTTTCCGTTGTGGTCACCTCGCGGCGATCTGATCATGTTCTCGCGCGCGGCGCAGGGCGACTACGAGATCTACACGATCAAACCGGACGGCACCGGCGTCAAGCGCCTGACTTTCTCGAAAGGCAACGACGCGCACATGGCCTGGTCGCCCGACGGTGAGCACATCGTGTTCGCCAGCACCCGCATGGGCTTCAAGGACGAAGGTACCTACACGGACGCGCCGCAGCCGTACGGGGAGTTGTTCGTCATGCGTTATGACGGATCGAACGTGGAGCAGCTCACCGACAATCAATGGGAAGACGGCACGCCGGCCTGGCAGCCGGCGGGTCGCGCGTTGCCATCGCGCTAGCGCCGTTTTCGCAAGCCTGTGTGGCGCAGGCCTTCAGGCCCGCGAACGCGCGGTTCCGGCAGCTCGTTCAGGAGCGTGGACAATGAAGCAACTCTTACTGTTGGCGGCGTTGGTGACATTGGTCGCGGTGCCGATCGCGGGTCAGGGCGGCCGCGGCGGCCGGGGCGCCTCGATGGCCGCGTCCGAGGCGCCTCAGCTCAAGTTTCACGTCGACGAAGACTTCTTCAAGCTGCCCGACAACATCTGGCCGTCGGAAGCCGTCGGCGTGGCGCTCAACGCCAAGGCTCACATCTTCCTGTTGAATCGCGGGAATCACCCGCTTCTGGAGTTCGCACCGGACGGATCGTTTATCCGATCGATCGGCGACGGCTCGACGATTGTCCACGCCGCGCACAGCGTCCGCTTCGACGCGGACGACAACATGTGGCTGGTCGACTCCGGGAACAACGTCGTCGTGAAGTTCAACCCGAAGGGGCGCATCGTGCAGGCGCTCGGCCGCCGGCTCGAGCCCTGGGTGTACCTCACGCACGGGATCGAGCGCGCGATTCCCGGGCCCGCCGCCTTCTACCAGCCGACCGACACCGTCGTCGGCCCGGACGGGAGCACGTACGTCACGGACGGCTACGGGAATTCCCGCGTGGCCAAGTTCACGAGAGAAGGGAACCTCGTGAAGTACTGGGGCGATCGGGGCACGCGTCCGGGGCAGTTCAACACGCCGCACAGCATCGTGATGGATCGCAACCAGAATCTTTACGTGGCCGACCGCCAGAACAGCCGCGTGCAGGTGTTCGACACGGACGGCAAGTTCAAACAGGAATGGGATCTGGACGGCCTGACCTGGTCGATGTGCATCACGCCGGGGCCCACGCAGGTGATCTTCATCGGCAGCGTGGGCAAGGTGTACAAGATGGGGCTGGACGGCAAGGTGCTCGGAACGTTCGGCAAGCTCGGACGCCTGCCGGGCTGGTTCGACTCGATTCACGCGATCGCCTGTCCCGACGAGAAGACGGTCTACCTCGCGAACGAATTCAGTTATCGCTTCGACAAGATCATCCTCGAGTAATAGCGTGAGGCGCTACACAGGTCTACGTCGAGGCGACATCGTCGTCCGGATCGAACAGGCACTTCGAGAATGCGGTGCCGAGATTCTCGCTTCCGCGAATCCCACGACTGCGCCATTCGAGCTCACGATCAGGACGCCGAGCGGTGAGCAACTCGAATTGGTGTGCTACGCCTTTACCGCCAACAAATACGGGCAAGCTGGAAGGCCGGCCGACGAGCACCGATTTCAGATCAAGTACGGAAATGACTTCACTCACTATCATCCGCTGTACTTCGATCCCTCCGGCAAGAAGATCACGTTGATGTTTGGTGTGCACCTGGAGATGGGGCTGTTCGTCACAGTGGATCCCAGGATGCACAATCCGACCTGGTTTTCGAGTTCGATTGAATTCAAGACAGCCGATCTTGAGATAGCGAAAACCGGCCACTGGCACGGGTGGGAGCGTGAACGCTCCGACGCGAGGCGCAAGCAGAAGCGCCCTGAAGAGAGTCTGCTGACGGAGACCGTCATTGGATTCCGCTCGGACCAGTTTCTCCGTTATGTCGAGTTCGAGCGTTTGGCGAGCGGCCTCGACTGCGGCGAGAGACTGCTTCTATCCGATCGAATCGAGAGAAACCTCTCCCAAGGCAAAGTTCTGGTGCCGGCTCCAGCGCGGCATCCGCTTGAACTGCAGCTCGGGCTTCCGGCGAGCGACATCCTCGACATCATTTCTGGAGCGTTTCGGCTTGCAGCCGCGGTCCGCGGCGGTGTCGCCGAGCACCATTTAGAGCGGCATCTGCGCCGCGTGCCAGGAGTGCGTAATATTCGGCACATCATCGAGGACGGCAAGCCAGATTTCGAAGTCGAGTATCGGCGGAGACCATTCCTCATTGAGTGCAAGAACGTTCTGGCCCGCACGCAGCAGGGACTGCCGAAGGTCGACTTTCAGAAAACACGAGCGTCCAAGGCGGATCCTTGCAGCCGGTACTACAAGCCAACCCAGTTCCAGGTGCTGGCTGCATGCCTCCATCCGATCACGAGGCAGTGGGAGTTCCGATTCGCGCCGACAGGAACGCTGGCTCCGCATCCCAAGTGCGCCGGCCGGCTTGCGTCGAATGTTCTGGTAAAGGACGCGTGGCCGGACGATCTACGCGTTGTGCTGGACCAACTCTACGCGTCGTGAAGCGCGGTTGAAAAAATCAGGCGAACTGGGCTCGGCGCGAGGCGCTATGCCCGAGTCCGGTTCCCGGATGTGGAGAGTGGTCCCCAACGAGGTCACCGTACCGCTCTGGTACGGGTGTCACAGGTTCGGGCGGCGGGACGGGAGTCCGTCGACGAGGCAGAAGCTTGAGCGCCGAGTCGCCCGCGGGCAGATCCAGCAATTGCTCCCTGATCGCTCGGCCCATCACCTCAGCAAGCAGAGAAGGCACTGCGTTCCCGAGTTGCTTCTGAGCCGATCCTCGTCCTCCCACGATGCAGACGTCGTCGGGAAAGGTCTGCAGACGGGAGAGTTCCCGAACGCTGAGCCGTCGATTCGACCAGTGAAATGGCCCAACCGCTGGACCGGGCTGCGCCTGGATTGTCCACGACGGGCGGTTCTTCGCCAGCTTCAGCAGGAACGTCCAGTAGCGGCGCCTCCATCCGAACAAGGGCACGCCGTCGCCGCGATCTGTGTGATGGAGGTAGTTCGAGCCTTCGGGGATCGACGGCAGTAGGTCGGCCCACTTGCCGCGGACGGCGAGATCTTCATCCTCAGATACCGCGACGTCGCCCAGAGCATCCCATGCCGTTCGGTGAGCCTCAGCATCGCCGTCGAGCAGGCTCCTCTCTGCATCGACTGGAGCGTGCGTTGGCTTTGGGAACTTGAAGGCTCGTCCGTCTCGTTGAGCAACGATGAACACACGCTCGCGCAATTGTGGGACACCAAAGTTTGCAGCATTGAGGACGTCGACGTGAGGCAAGTACGAAGTGCCCTCAATTTTATTGATCGCCTCTAGCTCACGGAGGAGGAGCTGCAGCCCTTCGTCCTTGCCCGCGTACTTCAGACCCTCGACGTTCTCCAGCAATAGCACTTTGGGAAGCGTCTCGCGGACAACGCGAAGGTAGGCGCCGAGCGTGTGCGACCGAGGGTCGCTGAGCCGCAACGCGTCGCCGCGCGCCCAGTAGCCTGCTTTCGAAAACGGCTGGCAGGGAGGGCCACCAACGACAAGATCCATGTCGCCTTTTCTTGAGACCGAGAGATCGAGAAGCTCCTGCGTGGGAACTTCGAAAATGCTTCGGCCAAGAACCCGCCAATCCGGACGGCTTTCGAGCAACGTCGCGACGCAATCGGAATCCATCTCGACGCCCGCACCAAATGCGAAGCCGGCCGCCTCGAGACCGTAATCCAAGCCGCCCGCGCCGGAGAACAAACTGATGACTTTGGGGCTGGGCATGTGTAAACCGATCGCAGAGAATTGTACCGTAGCGATCGACCCGGCAACAGCCAGAGTTTTATTCTCGAGGTCACCTGAGACCCATCGATGCCAGCTCGCAAGAAGTCGGCTTCAATGCCGAGATTCAAAGGCCTGAATCCGCGCAGTGCCGCTACCAGCCGGGTCGGTGCGGCGAATCGGAAGAAGAACACGGCACCGGAAACCTTGCTCCGCAAAGCATTGGCCGCCAGCGGGCTGCGCTTCCGTTTGCACGCAAAGGGTCTCCCCGGCTGTCCCGACCTCGTGTTTCGGCGTCGTAAGATCGCGGTGTTCTGCGATGGCGACTTCTGGCACGGTCGGAACTGGGCCAAGCGCAAACGCAAACTCTCGGCCGGTTGGAACGCAGAGTACTGGGTTTCGAAAATCCAACGGAACCGCGAACGCGACAGGGCTGTGGGGAGGGAACTGAAACGATCCGGATGGAGAGTGATCAGGCTCTGGGAGAGTCAAGTGCGGCGCGACGCAGCCAGCGCAGCCGCGAAGGTCTTGGCCATTGTCGCGGACGGCAACGACGCGAATGCCGTTGCGAGGCTCTGACGGCGCGGCTGCTGCGGGCTCCAGACGAGTGTTCAAGTAGGGCAGGTGGGCCTGGTGGGGAAACGCTCTTCCCTACCCGCCCTACCTGCCCTATCTGACCTACCTGACCTATCGCAGCGTCACTTTCTGCGCGCGCCAGTTCCAGATCTCGCCGACCCAGAGGTTGTTTTCCGTCCGGCAATCGATGGCGTTGACCATGCCGAAGTCCTTCGGCATCTTGCCGGCTTTGCCGAACTTGCCCACAACCTGTCCGGTCAGTCGGACCTTGTAGATCTCGCCGTGATCCATGCTTTCCGGATCGTTCGAGTTGGAGCTGTACAGATACTGCGTGGCACCGCCCGAGATGCAGATCGCCTGCGGCGTGCCGACGTTGGCGATCTGCGACTTGAACGTGCCGTCGCCGTCGAAGACCTGAATGCGATTGTTGCCGGCGTCGGCCACGTAGAGGTTGCCGGCGGCGTCGGCGGCAATCCCGCGGATCTTGTTGAACTGGCCCTGCCCCGATCCGGTCTGACCCCACGTCTTCACGAAGTCGCCGTCCTTGGTGAACTTCGCGATGCGGTTGTTGGTCCCGAATCCGTCGGCCACGTAGATGTTGCCGGCGCGATCCCACGTCACGTCCGCCGGGTAGCTGAAGCCGTCGCCGTTGATCCCGGCGCCCGGCACCCCGCCGCGTCCGCGCCCGCCGCCCTCGCCGCCGCGCCCGCCAGCGGCCGCGCCCTCAGGAATCACGCCGCCGCGCGCCGGCACGCCCGGCCCCGGGCGCACGTTGATATTCTCCGGCTTTCTGCCGAGCACGAGCTGGTATCGCCCGTCGGCGTCGAACTTCACGACCTGATTCGATCCGGCGTCGACGATCCAGATGTTGTCCTGCGGATCGACGCGCACCTGCTGCGCGAAGTTGACGGCGTAGACGCCCTGTCCGATCTCACCCACGAACTTCCCGGTCTGATCGAACCGAAAGAGGCGCGATCCGCCGTGATAGAACGTCCGCTCGTCGCCGAGCGTCGCGACGGCGTGTCCGGTGCGCGTGTACACGAACACGTGGCCCTTCGAGTTCGTCGCCACACCCGCGACTTCACCGAGGTACGTGCTCGCGGGCAGCTGCAGGACGTCGGCGTTTGCGTCGTAATTGATATCGGGCGTCGTCTGCGCGAACAGCGAGGCGCCGGCGGCCAGTGCCGCCACGGCGGCGAGCACGTGAATGCGACGTGTGATGTTCTTCATGTGCGCCTCCTATTGCCCAGCCGAGGTTTTGGTGGCACCCGGATGCAGAAGGATCTTCTGCACGCGCCACTGCGTGATTTCGGCCACGTACACTTCGTCCGGGTTGCGGCAATCCATCATGTGGATGCTGCTGAACTCCTTGAACGCGTGTCCGGCCTTGCCGAATCGGCCGAGGACCGTCCCGTCCAGTTCCATCTTGTAGACCTCGCCGGTCATCGACGCCTGGTCGAAGTTGTTCCCGGTCGGGAACGAATTGGAGCTGTAGAGGTACTGGTGCGGCCCCTGCGAAATGCAGACCGCCCACGGCGCGCCGACGTTGTCGAACATGGCCTTCGCGTTCAGGTCGTTGTCGAGCACGTGGATGCGCGAGTTGCCGCGATCGGCCACATAGACCAGACCCTTGGCGTCGACCGCGATGGAGTGCGGCGTGCTGAACTGCATCGGACCATCGCCGCGCGTGCCGACGGACTTGATGAACCGTCCGGTCTTGTCGTACTTCACGACGCGCGAATCACCGTAGCCGTCGGACACGAAGATGTTGCCCTGCGGATCCCACCCGATGTCGGTCTCGCGGTGAAACGAATACGGCTTGTTCGCGCCCGAGTACTGCCCTCCGCCGGGGATCAGCGACAACTGCTCGAGCGGATCGGGCCGCTTGCCGAGCACCATCAGGAGCTTCGCGTCGGGGCTGAACTTCATGATCACGTTCGAGCCCTCGTCGACGGCCCACACGTTGTCGTCCTTGTCGACGCGCACGGAGTGGGCGAAGGACATGCCGTAGCTGCCGGCACCGAACTCCTTCACGAACGCACCGGTCTGATCGAATTCGAACAGACGCGTCTCGCCGCTGCGCGTGTACACGAACACGTGCCCCTTCGAATTGGTGGCGACACCGACGCCTTCGCCCATGTACAGACCGGGCGGCAATTTGAAAAAGTTCGGCACGGAATCGAACGGGATCTCCGGGGTGGTGGCCCTCGCCTTCGCCGGCCCCGAGACATTCTGTGTGAACGCCCGCCCGCCAAGAAGCAGCAGGGCCACGATCACGGTGCCGCTGAAGCGTTTCATCATACTTCCCTCCTCCGGTCCAGACACGATAGGCAGGCGAAGCGTAGCGACTCGCCGAATCAAAGTAAAGGCGATTAACGGAGTCCGGTTTTGAGCCGAACCGGCGATATTGACGCGCGCGATCTGCGTGTAAGATCTCCCGTCATGACCATGACCCGTCTTGTCCGTCTGGCCCTTCCGCTCGGGTTGCTCGCGTTGCCGCTGTTCGTGATCGCGCCGCACGGACAGGGCGGTGGGGCCGCGCCGCCGCAGACGATCAACCAATCCACTGATCCCCTGCTCGGCGCCTTCCGGTTCCGATCGATCGGACCGGCAAGCATGGGCGGCCGCATCGACGACATCGCGGTGTCGGAGAGCGATCCGAACATCATCTACCTCGGGTACGCCGTCGGCGGTGTATTCAAGTCCGAGAACCACGGGACCACGTTCGCGCCGGTGTTCGACACATATAGCACCGCATCGATCGGCGACATCGCCATCCATCCGACGAACCCGAACATCGTGTACGTGGGCACCGGCGAGGCGAACAATCGCCAGACCTCGTCGTTCGGCGACGGCATCTACAAGACCACCGACGGCGGCAAGACGTTCACGAACATCGGCCTCAAGGACACGCAGACGATCGCGCGCATCGTGATCGATCCGAAGAACCCGGAGACGGTGTACGTCGCGTCGCCGGGCCATCTGTTCGGGCCGGGCCCCGATCGCGGCGTCTACAAGACAGCCGACGGCGGAAAAACCTGGAACCGGATCAAGTTCATCGATGACGACACCGGGTTCAGCGACATCGTGCT
>Ga0315281_10013883_pt1 | contig 10882 bp, 17 predicted proteins | sample YL17G07_0_MG_FD_204540 | JGI IMG/M metagenome (GOLD analysis project Ga0315281, IMG submission 204540) | Sediment microbial communities from Yellowstone Lake, YNP, Wyoming, USA - YL17G07_0 | ecosystem: Environmental > Aquatic > Freshwater > Lake > Sediment | place: USA: Wyoming | collected... | reverse complement strand
GATGTTCGTCTGGACGTTGGCGATGGAATCGGCGTAGTAGTCCGTGACAGAGTAATTCGGGCTGCCCTTGGCGATGTCCACGTAAAGGTGGTTCATGTTTTGCGCGAGGTAGCTGCCGCCCGCGCCGGTTCCAACCATGTAGCTGGTGACGCTTGTAACCGATCCGTAGGTGATGCTGACGCCAGTTTTCCAGAGCGCGCTGACTTGGTTGCTTCCAGCGAAGTAGTTCGGAGTTCCAGCGGTGAAAGGTGAAGTTGCGCCGCCGGTCGTGCCCGAAGGAAGCAATGATCCAAACAAACCGCCGCCGATCCAGTCAGTAGTGGACGTAGCGAGGATGCCGCTGTTGCCCTGACAGACGCCAAGGAGAAGCGCAAACTGGTTGATCTGGACACGGGCCGCATCATTGACGGCAAAACGAATGCCGATGCGAAGCGACTGCCAGTTGGTGCCCATCGAGAGCGGGCGCACGATTTCTTCGTATCCCAACTGGATGCGCTTGTCGTAAGTGTACCTGTCGTGAATCCAAGCCATATCAGTAAATAAAGCCGTTGCTGGCCCAGCCGGTGCCTGCGTTGATGGTCACGTTGCTTGTCACGCTGCCGGTCGTGTACTGCTGGAAGGTGTCGGTCGGACTGCCCCCGGATGTGCCGGGGATGCCGATGAACACCGTGCCTGCGCTGTAGCCGTACGGAAAAATCGTGCCCGCCTCTGCAAATCCGGTGCCGTAAACAGAGCTAATCGTGGTGATCTGTGTGGCAGGCATGTACTGAGTCAGGTCGTCCGCGCCCCCGCCGATGTCTGTGTACACCGTCATGGCCGGGATGTTCTGGGTCGGGTTTATCACCACGGCACCCACGGCGTAAATCTCCAGCGGGAATGTACTGTTCGACCAAAAAAGCTCGAAGGTGTCGAGCGGCCCGGTTTCATCGCCGATGGGCACGGTGCTGATGGTGGTGCTGGCGGTAAGGGCGGTGTTGCGCATGGTGGGCGTGCCCACTTGATCCAGTGCGCTCTGGAGATCGTCAGGCCGGAAGTCAAGCTGGGCGATGGCGGTGGTGGCTACGCCGTAGACGATGACGGTGGCCAGCCCTGAGCCACCGAGGGAACGGGTGATGTCGACAATGATCGGAAAGCGCCGCTTTTGGGTGCCGGTGTACGCCAATGGAAGAAAGAACGCGCCGAAGGCGGCACTGTTTACAGTCAACGTGCCTTGGCGGCGGTAGACCGTGCCCGTGGTGGCGGAGTAGTATGGAAATCCGCTGTTGGCTGTGTACGCCAGTGTCCGCGCTGCTCCGACTGAGTAGCTGCCGTTGATGGATGCGCCGAAGGCGTTGGCGGGAAGATTGGCACTGCCGGGATACTGGGTGCTGGAACAGAGGCCGAGGGTGAAGGCCACGTCATTGATATGGATGGTGCTGTTGGCCGTGACGGCGACCAGAGCGCCGAGACGAATACGTGACCAGCCGTTTCCGTACGCCAGCGTGCGCAGGTAAGAGGCACCGCCCAGCACGAGGGCGGTATCGTATACACTGGTGAAGTCACGTTTGATGATGGCGGCGTCAAATGGCATATCAGTAAAAGCGCAGAACGCAAATGTCGCTGATCTCAATGGTCGGAGTCAGCCGGTTCCAGTAAATGCTCACGGTATATACGCGGAACCGGGATTGGTCTGGCCCACGCACAGACCTAACAGGAAAAAATACGTCGTTGATGTTGGCGGTGCCGTTTGGGGTGACGGCGCACAGCACGCCGATCCGAATGCGTTCCCACGGAGCCGTCAGAGCCGGGCCGCCCAGTGGGCGCAGCCATGTCGCGCCGCCCAACTTGAGAATTTTGTCAGGGACGTAAGCAAAACTCCGTTCGATAATTGAGGCTGTAAACGGCATGTCATCCTACTCTGAAAATTCCGATTTCGTAGAGTTGAAACGGCACCGTTGCGTGGCTCCAGTAGACAAAGACTGTATCCAGAATGCCGTTGGTCACTTCGTTAAAGGCAAGACTGTTTCCTAGCGCCAGCATCAGCATGGCGGTGCCTTGAATGGTCGCTCCTGTGGGAGATTCCAGCGCGGCGTAGAGATCGTTGGTGGTCAGGTCGAGCGACATGTGCCCCACGGCACCGCACATGATTCCCTGCGTGATGTTGCCGGAGATCATTGCGGATTTGTTGATGTCGAGAATGAGGATGCCCCGCCGGGCGATGGCCCCACCGAGCGTGGTGTTACTGGGCAGCGTGGGGGTGATGGAGCCAGTGGCTGCCGTGGTCGCCGTGCCTGCGGCGTAGCGGTAAAAGTTCCACCCGCCGCTGAAGTAGCTGTTACCTGCTGTGCCTGCGTTGTACGTCCAGTTGCCGGGAGAGACACTGCTGGGCAGCGAGCTGGCCCAGCCGAAGGCATGAGTGGGAGCTTGGACGCTGCCGGTACTGCTGGCTCCATTGCATACGCCAAGGGCCCATGAGCATTGCCGGATCGACCACGCGTTTTCACTGACTGTGCTCATGGCAGCCAAGATGCCGATGCGGATGCGTGACCAGTTGGTGCCAATGCTCAAGGTGCGTGTGTAATCACTGGGGCCGAGCGCGAGGTACTGCTGCGTTCCCGTGGCAAAATTTCTGGAGTAAATGACAGGCATAAATTACGGGGTGAAGCAGACCGTTAGGGCGTAGATGCGCAGGTCGTAGTTCGGGCAGCCCCAGAAAATGTTTACAGTGTCCAGTGGGTTGGTGTTCCAGCCCCCGCCGAATGTCTGTGTCTGGGTGTTGTTGGGAGCCAGACTTTCCAAGATCATGGGCACGCCGCCTTGATTGGCGGCGTAGACGGAGTGCTCGTACCAAACATCTGAACTAGCGACGGCGCTGTTGAAGGTGTTTCCTCTCTGGGTGCCTGTGGTAGATGTCTGGCCGATGTCGGCACAGAGCCAGCCACGCCGTTCGAGCGTGCCGCCGGTAGCCATGAATGCCCACGTAGCGCTGCCGATGGTTGCGGTCTGGGTGCCTTGGCCGACTTTGCGGATGCCGTAGTAGCCGAGGCCCGCCGACGTGTAATAGGGATTACCGGCGTTGGCTGTCCAGCCGGTGCCTGACTGTGCTCCACTGGGATCGCCCCAGACGTAGCCGACGGCGTTGACGCATTGTTGTGACTGGAAGGGAAAGGCAGTCCCGCTGCAAAGTCCAACGAACAGCACAAACCGTGGCCCAATGGAACCGCCGCCTGTGTTGGCGAGCGAGCAGTTCATGGCGATGCGAATGCGCGACCAGTTGTTGCCGAAGCCAGTCAGGTCGAGCTTACGAACGAATTCCTCGTTCGTCAGTGACAGGTACTTGTCGCTGGTCGGTGCCAGAACGAATGTTTGTTGTCCAATGACAGGCATAATTATGGTCGGTTTGATCCACTGTAAACAACAGCCCCACCAACCCACCCGCCGCCTCCCGTCAGTTCGGTGCCGCTGCTGCTCAAGGTTCCCACAGAGTATGATTGAAAATCATCAGTGCCTAAAAACCGATACCAGTAGGCGTCACCCCATGACGTTCCGCTGCTGGCCCAACCCGTGCCGTTGTTCAACGTGCTGCTGTTGATTGTGCCCGTCGAATACAGATTCATCCAGTCGGTGCCGTTGAAGCCGACCCAAAGGTTGTTCGTGTAAATGCTGCCGTTGCCGTTCCATGAACTTCCTTCGTCCATGACGCCAACCGGTGTGGTTCCGGTGGTCGTGCCGTAGGTGTCAAAGTCATCCCAAACGAATTTGCTTTCTTGGCGACTGGCCAGCACGCCGTCGACGATGACGAAGGCTGTGTCCGGCTTGCCGTAGCGCACTTGCGCTGTAAACAGGCTGATTGTGCCTTCAAAGCCTACGCCGAGGATTGATTGAAGCACGCCGATTTGATTCTGGAGGTACTGATCCTCCTGCGAGCGGGTACCTTGCTCTGTGATAATCTGGTTCTGGAGGAACTGGTCTGCTTGCGAGCGCGTGCCCTGCTCTGTGGCGAGATTGGCGGTCAGCGTGCCGATTTGATAACTGAAATCTGCGACCAGCGTTCCTGTTTGGGAGCCAAAGGTGATCGACAGGGCTGTGATCTGGTTCTGGAGAAACTGGTCTTCCTGCGACCGGGTACCTTGCTCTGTGATGACCGCGTTGGTGCCGTCTACCGCAATCGCGTAAGCGTCGTAGGCGATGTTGCTGCCGGTTTGCGCCAGTTGATACGCCGCCGTGCCGGTATTCGTGCCGATAACAGCAATGCTGAAGGCCGAGTTCGCGGTGGACTGCGCGGTCGCGGCGGCATTCAGTGCCGCCGTTCCCGTGTTTGTCCCCATCTGTGCCAGCGCCCACGCGATGGAGGCGTAAGCGTTGGCATTGGCGGCAGCGTTGGTGCCAATCACCGCGATGCTGAAGGCACTGGAGGCCGTGCTCTGCGCAGCGGCAGCCGCATTGAGCGCGGCAGTCCCAGTATTGGTACCGATCTGCGCGAGCAGGTAGGCCGCCCAGCCGATGTTTGTTCCACTTTCGGCCAGATGGTAGGCATCGGTGCCGACGGCGAAGCCGCCGACATTGTTGGTGCCGATGATGGCGAGATTGTAAGCCGCTTCCGCGTAGTTGTACGCCGACGATCCGATCTGCGTGCCGACCCAAGCGGTCGTCAACGCCAGTTCGGCCAGTGTCCGGGCGTAGTAGTCGCTGCCTGCGTTGACGACGGTGCTCCCGGCTTCCTCAACCACGACCAACGTTGACCAGTTGTCGTCTACAATTCCAGTGGGCGGCGTGTTGCTGTTGGCCGCGAGGGTGATGTACTGGTCAACGCCAATTTGAACCACGTCCGGCGGATTGTAAAAATCCGACGATGACCAAGGCCCGCGATCTGTAAGCTGACTTCCCTGAACGTAGTACGGGTTCAGGGCGGTGTCGACATACAGGTAAGTGGTTGTTGAAACAACTGCCATGATTTAACTACGCCGGGGCGTATGTGTTTAGGATTCCGTTGATGAAGATGAGTTCGATGTTTGCGGTGCCCCCTTCGGTGCCCGCTGCCCAGACCGAAACTGTTCCGCTCCACCGGGTGCTGAGCACGCCCAACGCGTCATTGGCCAGTCCAATGGCATACGTGCCCGTGTTCGTTCCCATTTGCGCCAGTGCCCACGCCGCATCAGCGGTTGATTGAGCCGTCGCGGCGGCGTTAGTCCCAGCGACCGCTACCGCGAAAGCACCGTTGGCCGTGCTTTGTGCCGCAGCAGCGGCGCTGAGAGCGGCAGTTCCAGTATTCGTGCCGATCTGCGCGAGGGCGTAGGCAGCGTCAGCCCGTGATTGGGCTACGGCGGCTGCATTCGTTCCGGCCACGGCGATGGTAAACGCGCTGCTGGCCACACCCATTGCTTCAGCGACATCAACGGAAGCACTCCCGGCGAGGGCAAAGGCGCTTCCGGCCAGATCGTACGCGGCTGAGCCGGTGTTGGTGCCGATCTGCGCGAGGTTGTAAGCGGCCCACGCGATGTTGGTGCCGCTCTCCGCGAGACGGTAAGCGTCCGCCGCCACGCCATCGAGGGTACCGGTACACTGATACTCATAGAGCAGCGACATGATCGACCAGCTTGTGGGCCGCGTGCGGGTGGGCACACGCTGCGGGTTGTCGCCGATGTTGTCGCGGATGCACATGTACATCGCCGCTCCGTAGCTGACGGCGTTCAGCGGCGTGGCGAGGTACGTGCCGCTGCTCGACCACGTGCCGTTGTAATAGTAATCGCCAACGTCATCCACGTAGCTGGTGACGCCGCTCGCATCCGCGAAGCTGTATACACAAACGTTGCTGCTCACAGTTTTTGGTAAATCAGGATCAAGTCAGTGCCCCAGACGAAGGTGCTCACGAGCTTGTATCCTTCGGTTAGCTGTTTGTCGCACGCGGCCTTGATGGCAACGTCGATGGCCGGTTCGGTGGCAAGGTCGAGACGAAAAACGCGGGTGTTCATTTGGGTGCAATGGGGATGTTTTGGATTTTGGCGGAGATGGCTTGGACAACGTTGCTCGACAGGTTGCCGTCGGCATCCTTGGCGAACATGAACGCGGCTCCGGGCTGTTTCACGGCATCCGCGCCCACGGCGAGCCGCTGGTAGATGCCACCTGATCGGCTGAAGATGCCGCTGTAGCGCAACTCCATGATGACTGCCGGGCCGTTGGTGGGCACGAGCGCCATCTCAGCGCGGGCGTAGCCAAACTTTGCCTCATACAGTTGCGTGGCCGGGTTCTCGGCGATCTGAAGGCCGAGGATCGTGCCGGTGCCGCTCACGACGTAATTGTGGTTGATGGCATTGCATCCTGTCAGGAGCAGGGCGGCTAATAGAGCGCACGTTTTCATTGTTTTAGGTCGATTATGACGTTGGCGTTCGTGGGCACCATGACCACTGTTAGGCTGGACAGTCCGATGCTCATTTGGCCGCTGCCGGTATTCAAACCGAGTACCTTGGACGCGGTGATCGTCGGCTGGTTGGTGTTTACATTCACCCACCCAAACCCGATGACCGGATACCAACGCCCCGTCTTGGTCGCGCAGCCACACAGCAGCGCCACCAGTGCGATTAAAGCACTCAGTTTCACACACTAACTACCTCATCGGCGTGTAAAAGTTTTTGAGATGAGTGTAGTTACTAAAAACATGAAATCGAAAGAGTGCCGTAAATGCCACGACGAAAAACCACTGACGGAGTTCGCTGTAAACGCCAATGGTCTTGGTGGGCGTGTTTCGTGGTGTAAACCCTGTATGGCGGATAACATTCGCTGTCTGAGGATTACTCGGCGGGAAGCTGACGCCTATCCGTTGAACGCGGTGTGCGCGATTTGTGGCGGTGTAAACAAAAACGGAAAGCATCTTAGTCTTGACCACGACCACGCGACGGGAAAGTTCAGAGGATGGCTCTGTTCTCACTGCAATAGCGGACTTGGCTGGTTCAAGGACAATGCTTCGATCATGGCCAAAGCGATTGAGTATTTGAATCGTAACTAGAGAGATGAGACGCGTGTACACCGACGAACGGTTTCCCGGCTACGAGATCGTGAACAATGGATCGGGAACTTTTGAGGTCTACGAACGGGGCCAGCCGATCACCACCTTCGAGTCGTGGGAGAATCAGGACGGCACCGTCAGTGAGCCGTTTGCAGCCCGCCGGGCGCGGGACTACTTCGACCGATGGGCAAGGATGGATTTGTCCGGGGAGATCGCGGCGCAGGCGGAAGAACCAGCAGAAGAAGTCCCGGCCCCGCAGGCGGAGCCGGGAGAGTTGACCCGGACGATTGATGACCTGATGGCGCAGCAGCGCCTCGAACAAGACCCCCAGCGCAAAGCCGCCATTCAGCAGCAGATCATGCAACTGATGCGGCGGGAGGAATCGGTGGCTGCCGCTGTCGTCAACCACCTGATCGCAAATTAGCGCGGCGGGCGTGGCTTGTTCAAACTGACCACCGTCCACGCTTCCGGCACTCCGAACTCATACTTCCACGAGTCCGAACCGACGAAGGTGTTGTCCGCGTTTACAGCGGTCACGGTGACGATTGTGCTGCGCCAGAGCAGCGTGCCCTTGACGGGCATCACTTGGCCGATGGCGAGATCACCGATGTATTTGCCGTCTTGATAGACCGTCAACCGGTAGCCGCTGTTGTTGACAACGGTGTACTGGCTGGTGGGCATCTCTGGCGGCATGGCCCCTGCGCCAATGCTGCTGTGGCTGTAGGGGTAGTTGTAGGCGCAGCCGCTCGCGAGCGCGAGCAGCAGGATGGAGGTAGCGATGTTTTTCATACGAGTACTGGTTCTGGTTCGGTTTTGTTTACGGTTTCGATTGGTTCGGGTTCAGCAGGCGGTGTGAACGTGTAGCCCTGCTCTTCGGTAGGTGTCAATGGCGTCGGACTCGACAAGCTCGCACATGATCTCGGCCTTCTTGCCGTGACCGGGCTGCCAGCGGTGCCAGAGTTCGTGGGCGACGAGGCCCACCAGATGTTCCTGCCAGTCGCGATGGCGCGTGCCCATGAACACGCGGGCGGTCTGGCCCACGGCCCGGCCCCACCAGTAACCATGCGCACCGTGGGCGAGGTAGAGTTCGGGCTGCCACATGCGCGAGCGCCGCAGAAAGTTTTCACCGTGGGTCAGGAGCGCTTCGCGTTGAACATGGCGGAAAGCGCACGCGATCAGCGGACGGATTTCCTTCCACGGCAGACCGACGGTGTGCTCGTAGTAGCAAACCTTCAGCGTCGTCTTGGGCGACTTGATCTTGCGCACCGTCATCGCGGGGCAGTGGACTTTGAGCTTCTTGGCTTTCACTTGGTTTCCCGTTCTTTGCGTGCGGCCAGCCGGATGCGGCGGTCAGCAGCGGCAATGTTGCGCCGCTCGCGAGCGGCCTTGAGCTTGTCCTTGCGTTCGCGGGCGCGTTCAAGCTGGGAGCGCAGGGCGCGGTTGCGGAGTGCCCACGTGAAGATGTCCTTGAGGTTGACCCGGACTTCCTGCCGGGTGCCCTGCGGGTAGAGCACAAGCTGGTCAACGCCGACGAGGCCCACGACGAGCTTGCGGTGCTTGTCGCGACCGAACTGGCCACCGAGAGTGTCACGGCAGACGCGCCAGACATCGGCGTTGATGACTTTGGTTTCGGGCTGACCATCCGCGCCGATGACCTTGTAGAATGTGACCTTGCCGTCCTTGCTCTTGACGCGGGTGCGGACGGGAACGATTTTTGTTTTCCCAATCTCTAGCATACAGGTAGTGTAAACGATTATCGACTTGCTGTCAACATTATATTTTAGTAGTAGCCGATGCGTTTGCCGTATTTCTCCATCAGCTTCATCACAATCTCGCGCTGCTTGAGGCTGAAGTGATCGCGGGTGAGATTTGAGCCGATGAACTGGGTCTCCCAGTCGGAGACGTTTACATCGGCCCCATCGAGTAGTTTGAGGAACTTGCGCAGTTCCTCGCTGTCGTCAGGTGCGCTCATGTTTTTGAACAGGTTTGCCGTGAGATGGGCACGCTGGATCGGTTGACCTGCCCGGTTCGTAGCAGGTGCAAACTGGCTCAGGGTGAACGTCACAGGCTTGCCCGCAGCGGCGACACACGTAGTAGTGCGTCGTGCGCCCTTCGACGATCACACTGGCGTCGCAGCAATTAGACAAATCACTCATGACCAGTCGATGACGCAGGGGCCGATGGCGTAGATGGCAACCTTGGCTTTGCGCTCCGAAGCATCGGCGATGAACTCGAAGATGTCGGTGGCTTTGAGCACCATGCAGACCGGCTCGCCGCCCTTCTCGACCCCTGACCAGTCTTTGACGACGAAGCCGTTGGTTTCACCGAAGCGCCACCGGTTGAGTTCAACCCGGTCGACGCTGGTCTGCGCTGGTGCTGGCTGCTGTGGTGTTGCCATAGTTCATAGAACAGAATTTAGCAGAGCAAATTTTCCAAATTTTTGTTTGGCGGCGAGATCATACGCGGCTGCCGCTGCTATTTCTGTCGTATGATAGCCTAAGTGCTGCACGCCTTTGAATGTGCTTGAGCAACCGGTTGTCTTTACTTTGTTTTGGCAGTTTTGACTGTGCGTTGCTAGGCGTATATTTGGTCTTTGGTTATCGAGTCCGTTGCCGTTTTCGTGATCGACTTTAATTCTGGGATCGGTCAGCTTCAGAATTTCTCGGTGCATGTAAACAGTTTCCTGCGTGCCGTCATTTCCACGCCTTCGCCTCGCGGCGTACCAAGTCACTTTACTCTTTGTGACCTGCTTTTTAGCGTGCCATTTGTATACGGCCAACTGCCGATAGTCAGCGTCGTCAACAAGTGCTGATTTGTTCTGCGTTAACGGTATGACTTTCATAAAAGCAAAAAGACTGCGGTGGGCTTCTTTTATGGCGGACACGTAGCCCTAGCAATGAATAGCGGTCAAAAACCGGAGACGAGCAGCGCTCCAGAAAAACCGCTTTCCGCTCTGCATTTTACCGCAGTCTTAAATTATGGTGTTTTCCTGTAAACAATAAGCGGCTTGTGCCATGTCGTTCTGGCGAACAGGCGCGTTATCGTGCTGGTTACGACGTTCAATGTTGATGCGATTGCCTTGGTGCTTAGCCTGTGCTTTTGGCTTATTGCCCATTGGCGCTGGTCGGACGTTAATTTGGCTCCGGGCAGTTTAATTCTGCCTTTCTGCACTGCGTCGTCAGCATTGAGCTTGACGGTGCCGAGGAACAGATGGTCTGGGCGTGTGCAAGGTGGGTTATCGCACTTGTGCAGAACCTTCATGCCATGAGGTATCGGCCCGCAGTGTAATTCCCAGCTAACGCGATGGGCTTTGATCCACTTTCTCTTGCCCGCTACTTGTTCTCTTATCTGGCCATAGCCCTTCCTGTCTGTATCGCCTGTCCACAGCCAGCAGTCTGATGCGCGGGTCACGCAACGCCAGTATTTTTCAGACCTTGGTTTTGGGCAGTTCATTCGGGAGCGTTAATCAAGACGGGTTCGAGCCAAGTCAGGCGTCTTAGTGTATTTTTTGGGCCGTAGGGCTGATTCCTCATAAATCCTCTACGCCAGTGCATCCGGGGTGAGGCGTGACTGTGCGGCTGGCAGCCCATGATCGCTTCCTTGCCGGTTTCATCGGTCGGAACTTCAGGCACGGGGCGCTGGGCGCGGTAGTCCCAGCCGATCAAATTCGGATTCCAGATCGCATCCCGCTCGCGCCCGTGCTTGATCTTTGCGGGGCGCGACTGTGAGCCGTGGACGATGAAATTGGGACGCGCCGTCAGGAGCAGCATCAGCTTCACGGCGAATGACTGCACCCGGCTGTTGAATAATTTCTCCAGATCGCCCGCTGGCAGATCAGGGGTGTTAAGCAACCGGGCCGCGCCGCCATTGAAGAAGCCGAACTGCTCGGTGAGCTTCTTT
>Ga0315281_10013881_pt1 | contig 10882 bp, 7 predicted proteins | sample YL17G07_0_MG_FD_204540 | JGI IMG/M metagenome (GOLD analysis project Ga0315281, IMG submission 204540) | Sediment microbial communities from Yellowstone Lake, YNP, Wyoming, USA - YL17G07_0 | ecosystem: Environmental > Aquatic > Freshwater > Lake > Sediment | place: USA: Wyoming | collected... | reverse complement strand
GACCGTGTCGACGATGGGCGACTCCGCCTGGACGGTGATCGACTCTTCGAGCCGCCCGACTTCGAGCTGACCGTTGATCTGCGCCGTGAAAGTCCCTTCCAGCACCACGCCCTCGCGCCGGACGGTTTTGAAGCCCGTCAACGTGATGGCGACCTGATACGTGCCGGGCGGCAGGTCGACAATCTTGTATTGGCCGGCGCCATCGGTGACCGCCGAGCGGGTTTTTTCGATGAGCACGGGGCTCGAGACTTCGACCGTGACGCCGGGCATGATGGCGCCGCTGGTGTCCTTGACGACCCCGGCGATGCCGGCTTGCGCCAGTGCGGTGACCGGGATCAGCACGACGAACACCGCGAACAGTGCCTTAACAAGAGCGTTCCGCATCAATCCTCCTCCGAATCGGACTATTACAATCCGTTACGTTACAGAGGCGAAACGTTAGCACCCCGGCGGCCGACGGTCAATGAACTTGTCATGCCTTGTCCGCGCCGGACCGCCCAGGAATGGCGTCGGCGGACAAGTATTTGGATCCAGGCGGGCCTAGCGTTTCTTGTCGGGCGTGCCGTCGGAGAGTTCCGGCAGGGCCGCGCCGACGTTGGGCGCGAGGAGGCCGGTCTTGACGTACGTCAGCAGCTTGTCGCGCGTGTCCGCGATGTCCAGGTTCCGCATCGTCAGCTGACCGATGCGGTCCTGCGGCGTAAAGAACGCTTCGCCTCGCTCCATCGTCAGGCGCTCGGGCTTGTACGTGAGGTTCGGGCTCGTCGTGTCGAGGATGGAGTAGTCGTTGCCGCGCCGCAGTTCGACCGTCACCTCGCCCGTGATCGCCCGCGCGACCCAGCGCTGCGCGGTCTCCCGCAGCATCAACGCCTGCGAATCGAACCAGCGTCCCTGATAGAGCAGCCGGCCGAGGCGCCTGCCGCTCTCGCGGTACTGCTCGATCGTGTCTTCGTTGTGGATGCCGGTCACGAGGCGCTCGTAGGCGATGAAGAGCAGCGCCATGCCAGGCGCTTCGTAGATGCCGCGACTCTTGGCTTCAATAATCCGGTTCTCGATCTGATCCGACATGCCGAGGCCGTGGCGGCCGCCGATGGCGTTCGCCTCGAGCATCAGCGCCACGAGATCGCTGAACGATTTGCCGTTGAGCGCGACGGGCTGGCCTTCTTCGTACGTGATGACGACGGTCTCCGGTTTCACGGCGGCGCCGTCCTTCCAGAACGCGACGCCCATGATCGGGTCGACGATCTTCATCCCCTTGTTGAGAAACTCGAGATCCTTGGCTTCGTGCGTCGCGCCGAGGATGTTCGAGTCGGTCGAATACGCCTTCTCGACGCTCATCTTGTAGCCGAACCCGGCGCGGTTCAGGTACTCGGACATTTCCTTGCGGCCGCCGAGCTCGTCGATGAACTGCTGGTCGAGCCACGGCTTGTAGATCTTCAGATTCGGGTTCGCGAGCAGGCCGTAGCGATAGAACCGCTCGATGTCGTTGCCCTTGAACGTGCTCCCGTCGCCCCAGATGTGGACGTCGTCTTCCTTCATCGAGACGACGAGCATCGTGCCGGTGACGGCGCGGCCGAGCGGCGTCGTGTTGAAGTAGGGCACGCCGGCGGTCGAGATGTGGAAGGCGCCGCACTGCAGCGCCGCGATCCCCTCGGAGACCAACTGCTGGCGGCAGTCGATCAGCCGCGCCTTCTCGGCGCCGTACTGCAGGGCGCGGCGGGGAATGTCGTCGTAGTCGGTTTCGTCGGGCTGGCCGAGGTTCGCCGTATAGGCGTACGGGATCGCGCCCTTGGCGCGCATCCAGTGCAGCGCCGCGCTCGTGTCGAGACCGCCGGAAAATGCGATGCCGACGCGCTGGCCGGTGGGAAGAGACTGCAGAATGGTCGACATGACGTTTATTGTAGACGTTAAGACTCGGAGCGCGACCCTTTCAGGGTCGCGACTGGAACGCACGTCCCGCGCTCATCGTGACAGGCCGATGACCTGAATGCGCCCGTACTGCCGGAAATGGTGATCGAAGGTGAACGCCCTCGCGACGTGACGACCGTCGAGGACGGCGAACGAGATCGCATCGCACATGGTCCAGTCCTTGTCCGTGTGGCGCGCCAGAATATCCCTGGCGTGCTGCTCTTCAGACGGGAGCGCGCGCACGACCGGTAGTCCGCCCGACTGCAGCCACTGGCGCGCGATCGATCGGCCGAGCTTGCGCAGGAGAAGCGCGTGCGCCTCCGCTTCGACGTAGTTGGTGACGAAGCTCGGCCGCGCCTCGGAAGCGATCTGGCGCGCCGCCGCGACCGCCCGCGCATGATCCGCGTCGTCCGCGTCGAGCAGCGCGAGGATGGCGCTGGAATCCCAGAGAACGCTGTTCGTCACCGGTCCAGAATGGCGTGCTTGTCGCGGGCGCCGGGCGTCGTACCGCCGCCGCGGCCCGCGCCGACGAGCCGGAACATCGGGTGATCGTGCGAAAACGGTGGCAGTCGCGCCGTGGGGCGGCGGCGCGCCCGAGCCTGAATCGCAGTGGCCGGGACGAGACGGCGTCCACCGCGGCGGACGCTCGGCAGATCGCCGCGCTGAATCAGACGCCAGACCGTCGAGCGTGACACGCCAAGCGCCCGGACGGCCTCGTCGACACTGACCATTGCTGCTGCCATAGGTCCAATCGTATCACAGCCGTCTCACCGTCTCAGTCGTCTCAGAATCTGAACAACGGCCTGCCGCCCGCGAGACCTGGCCACGGAATTCCTGCCAGCATCACCAGCACGGCGAACGCGAACCAGATGCACCGGCCGTGGCGTCGCATGGCGGTCGTCTTGACGCCCATCGCGTAGACGCGCCCGACGCGCACGGCCGCGGCCGCGCCGAACATCATCAGTGCGTGCTCGAAGCCCCAGAACCGCAACGCGGGATCGCGGAGCGCCATGCCCGCGTTGTTCCACACTTCCCGTGAGAACGGACTCAGGCCGAGATAGAGCAGCAGGCCGAACAGGATCTGCAGGTCCAGGGCGAGCATGAAGAACGTGTCCCACCACCGGCCGCGCGGGTGCTCGGACGTGTCGTCGCGATGGCGGTACGCGTTGATGGTCGCGGCCACGCCCAGCAGCAGCGCCGCCCACCGCAGCCAGGAGTGAATTGTCAGCACCGCCGGATACACAGCGGAGTATTGTAGTGCGCGAGCGGGCGGTGAGTCGGTAGTCGTGAGTCGGTAGTCGTGAGTCGGTAGTCGTGAGTCGGTGGTCATGAGTCGTGGAGGCAGTCTGATGGCGACAATCAATCGGCGGACATTCGGGCGGACAGGCATCGCGGGGCTGGCGGGACTCGCGATCGCAAGACGCGCGCCACTGCAGGCGCAATCGGCCGGCCGCTCCTATAAGTACGTCCACCTCGACGTCTTCACCGACAAGCGGTATCAGGGCAATCAACTCCTCGTCTTCACCGAGCCCGCAGGGCTCGACACCGAGACGATGCAGACGATGACGAAGGAATCAAACTATTCGGAGTGCACCTTCGTCCTGCCGCCCGAGCAGGCGGGGACGGATTATCGCGTGCGCATCTTCACGCGGACGGCGGAAACGCCGTTCGCCGGTCATCCGACGATCGGCACCGCGTTCGCGCTCGCGCACACGGGCGCGCTGAAGCCGAGCATGGCGAAGACGGTGTTCGGTCTCGGCGTCGGGCCGACGAACATCGATCTCGAGTGGAAGGACGGGAAGCTCGCGTTCGCGTGGATGACGCAGCTGAAGCCGACGTTCGGCAAGTCGATCACGGATGCGCCGGCGCTGGCCGCGGCGCTTGGTCTCGACGCGAGTGCGGTCCGGCTAAAGCCGGACACCACGACCGCGACGACCAGCGGCGTCCGGCTTCAGCCGGACCAGATCCCGGCGGGGCAAGAAGTCAACTGCGGATCGAACTTCTTCATCATCCCGCTGGCCACTCGCCAGGCCGTCGATGCGGCTGTCATCGACCGCGCGAAGCTCGACGCCGTCTTCTCCGCCGCCGGCATCCAGCGCCGCGGCCTCTACGTGTTCTCGACCGAGCGCGGACCAGAAAGCGATGTCACCGCGTACACGCGCCTCGTCGGAACCGGCGGCACCGAGGATCCGGCGACCGGATCGGCAGCGGGCCCCGCCGCCGCGTTCGCCGCGCAGTACAAGTTCGTCCCGCCGGACCGCGTCGGGTCGATCGTCTTTCTCCAGGGCGTGAAAGTCGGCCGTCCGAGCCGGCTGTACATCCGCATCGGCATGACAGGCGCGGACGCGACGAGTGTCAAAGTCGGCGGGCCGGCGGTGGTGGTGGGAGAAGGGGCGATGACGGTGTAGAAAGTTGAAAGTGAAAAGAGAAAAGTGGAAAGTGGAGAGTCGCTGATGAAGACCTCTCGCGTAACGCTCACGCGCGGCTGCGTCGCCGCCGCGATCGTTGCTCTCACGCTCACCGCGCTGCAGGCGCAGAAGCCGGCGCGACGCATTGCCGTGTTCGGATCGTCAGTGGCGTTCGGCACGGGCGACGATCTCGGCAAGGAAGGCTACACGGGCCGCCTGCGGGAACTGCTCGCGCCGCGCGGGTGGGAAGTGTTGAATCAGTCTCGAGGCGGCGACAACACGAGGACGATGGCGCCGCGCTTCGCGCCCGTCGGCGAACCGGATCCGAGAGTCCGCTATCTGCTGCCCGTCCATCCGGCCTACGCGCTGCTGGGGCTCTCGCTCGGCAACGAGGGGATTCAGAACGGGACGACGAAGGCCGAGAAGGACGCGATCTTCGCGCAGTTCGAGAGCGGCATGCGCGGCTTCGTTGCGCGCAGCCGCGAGAACCACATCGTGCCGGTCATCACCCTCTGCTACACGCGCAACGATTTCACGGCGGTCGAGTACGAGTACACGCGCCGCATGAACCTGGCGATCAACGCCTGGGACGTGCCCAGCGTGAATTTCCTCGGCGCCGTCGACAACGGGTCGGGGAACTGGGCGAAGGGCTTCTGGCACGACTCGCTGCACCCGAACGCCGCCGGGCATTTTGAGATGACCACGACGTTCGTGCCGACGTTGTTCGACGCGATCGACCAGGGGAAGCCGCTGCCGAAGACATCCACGGCGACCGGCTTCGCGCACGCGAGCGCGCCGGCGGCGATCACGTTCACGCCGGACTCCACGATGCATCCGTTCGCGCTGACGTTCTCGGTCCGCGCGCAGACGGACGGGACGGTCGCGACGATCGACGGATCGACGCTGGCGGCGACGTCAGGCACGAAACGCGAAGAGCGCGCCCGCGGCGGAGCGATTGAATTCGAGACGACGACGCTCACTGCGGCTGGGCCGTTCACGGCGTCGATCGGCGTGCGGTCCGGCACGTGGACGTACACCTCGGCCGGCGGCCAGACGATCGCGTCGCCCGTCAAGATCGTCAAGGCGGACGCGCAGTGGCATCAGGTCACGCTCAGCCACTACACGGCTCGCGGCGAAACGCTGTTCTATGTGGACGGCGTGCTCGCCGGCAAGACGAGCGAGCGGCTCGAGCCGAATCGCTTCGTGCTCGGCGGGTCGGCTGACCTCAAGGATTTACTGATCTACCGCTCGGCGCTGAACGCGGACGAAGTTGCGGCGCTGCAGAAGGGGACGCTCGTGCAGGCGAGTCTGGAAGTCTACGCGCCGCTCGCCGACGCGACGCTGAAGCCCGGCACGCCGCTCGAGAATCTCGCGCAGAGTCTCAGCGCCGCAAAAGCCGGCACGGGGCTCGTGCACGTGAACCAGTAGAAAGCCTGAGACTTCACACTTCACGAACAGTGATGTCGTATCTGAAGCCGGCAGGGTCCAGGCTATCCAGTCTTCCGTTCGCGGTCTCGCCCTGCGGGTACATGAAGTAGCCGATCGGCCGGCCTTTCGATCCGGGCAGCGTCACGTCGTTCGCGTAGTTGTACGCGATCCAGTTCATCTCCCACGAACCGAACAGCCGCGTCCGCGCCTCGCGGACTTTCTCGTGATCGAGGGGCAGATTGCCGGGCTGTTCTTCGAGCGCGACCTTCCGCACGTCTGCCGGATCGACCGGCACCCAGCCGTACCCGACGAGGTACACCTCGGCGCGGCAATGCTGCGCTGTGCTCGCGTTCTCCGACGAGAGGCCGAGGCTGGGGAAGCCGCGCTTGGATGCGGCGACGCGCAGGCCGTACACGTCGCGGGCGGGAAGGCCCGCCGCGCGTGCGAGGCCCACGAACAATCCGTTGATGTCCGCGCACTTGCCGCTCAGGTTCTTCGTCTCGAGCATGAAGCGGATGTCGCCGAGGCCGCAGCCCGGCGTCTTCGGATCCCGGAACGTGTTCTCGACGATCCACTCGTAAATCGCGCGGGCCCTGTCGAAGTCCGTTCCCTTGCCGCGCGTGATCTCGCTGGCGGTGGATTTGACGATGCCGTCGATCGGCCGCAGGCGCGTCGGCCGCAGAAAAGGTGCGAGCGTCGCCATGTCGGCGGGCGGCGGCACTGTAGGCTTCGTGAGATCGGCCGCGTGATGCGTCGTCGCGACGCGGCTGACGATCTTCAGAATCGGCGTGACGCCTTCCGGCCATTCGGCGACGAGCATGTCCAGGTCGTCTTTCTCGACCATCGTCATGCTGCCGGCGTCCGCGCTGTAGTTGTCGCCGAACGTGTTCTGGTAGAGCGTGGAGGCGAGGGGCGTGGGCAGCCAGACGCGCGTCACGCCGGCCGCCTGCAGGACTTCGACGCGCGTAGTGATCTCGAACGTCCGCCAGCGCGCGGGAAGCACGTGGGGTCCGCCTTCAGGCGGACTTGTGGCGGGCGACTGCGCGAACAGCGCCGACGGACCGGTGAGCGCGAGTCCGGTGGACGCGACGCCGCTCCGGCGCAGGAACTCGCGACGGTTCATCGCGCTAATTGTCCCCCCGCGGGCCGCGGGTCCGCAATGCCTTTACCTCGCTGCGCATCTTCTTCGAGCCGCCGACCTCGAAAGCTGCCTCGCCTGCGAGGTGCGGGCTTCGCAGGAAACGGCAACTGGACGCCCGCCATCTGCGGATTCATTCCGAGTTCGCCGCGTGTGTCGTTGGCACGCGGCCTGCCTTTCGACACCGGGTGGCCCGGCGCTCCATCAGCGACAAATCGCGGGATCCTGCCGGAAGTACGCTCTAAGATCGTGCGCGATCACGTCGAGACGTTTCGCGCGCGGGCGGCGAGTCTGCACGACGGCGAAGGCCTGCCGCGCTTCGTCGAGCAGGAGTTCCGGAATCTTCTGCGGTGTGGCTCGCTCGCCGGCGGGTTCGCGCGATTTCGCCGCGATGATTGCGGCCTCCAGCCCTGGACGTGGCGGAGGTGCTCGCCACCGTGGAGCCCCGCATCACGCGCCTGCTCGCTCGGCGGGGCTTCGGAGAGGGCGACGACGAGGGCGGCGCGCCCGACGCGTGGGCGGACGAAGCGCCGGTGCTGGCGGGCCTGGCCGCGGCGTCCGTGCAGGGGACCGTGGCGCTCGGATCGCATCGAGGCGCGCGCCTTCGTCGCCTGGGGGACGCGTCCGAGTACCACCGGCAAGCAGGAGCCGCTGCGGGCTACACCGGCGCCTCTCAGCATGAGCTGGCTGCTCGTAGAGCGCCAATGGGTCTCCAGGCGCACTTGCTCGCACCACTGCGCGGGCGTCTGGCGGCAGGCGTCTCAGGGCAATTCGAACGGCGTCGCTCCCGGCGACGTCGTCGGCCGCCGGTCCAGCGCGTCGGCGGGGAGGAGGGCGTCGATGGCCTCAGGGGGCAGCAACAGCCACGACGGTGTCTCCCGTCGGAGACGACGGAGCGCCTCGACATCCTCTCTCGTCGTCGGCACATCACGTTCCAGGTTGAGGGAAGTCGAGTTAGAGGGAATGTTCGATCTCACGCCATTTCCCTCCAAGGCCCGCGCGTTCGAAGTATCCCCGGACTTCGTGACGGTCCACGCCGTCGAGGCGGACAAGGAAGACAACGTCCGCCAGGTCCTGCCAGATCCGCTCGGGCGCCTCGGCCATGGCTCGGACCTTCATGGCGATCAGATGCTCGGGTCTGGGAACGGCGATCTCGACGCCTTCGGGCCCCGGCAACTGGCGGACCCCTGCGAACACGCGCTCGGCAGTCTCGCCACGCACGTACATGAAGTCCACGCGGCCATGGCCAGGCTCCGGATGACGATGATTCGAATAGCCCGCGGATCGATGCAGCGTCTCGAATCCCTTCGACTCCATCTGCGCGACAAGGCTGTCCTGTGCCGCAGCCTCCGTGACGATGTCCAGGTCGAGCGTCAGGCGCGGATGGCCGTAGGCGGCCAGCGCGACGCCGCCGATCACGGCCGAGCGGTAGCCCTGGCGCGTGAGGAACGATCGCGCCGCGTCCCATTCCCGAGCGAAGTCCACGCGTCATTCTGACATGAGCCTGCGGATCTCGTCCGCTCTGCGCTCCCGCGCGTATACTCACGTCACCGTGGCACTTACCCCGGGCACCCGCCTCGGCGTCTACGACATCACCGCGCAGATCGGCGTCGGCGGCATGGGCGAGGTGTACCAAGCCACCGACACGAACCTGAAACGCCAGGTGGCGATCAAGGTACTGCCCGCTTCCGTCGCTGGCGATGCGGATCGCCTGGCGCGTTTTCAACGCGAAGCCGAAGTGCTCGCCGCGCTCAATCACCCGAACATCGCGCAGATCTTCGGGCTGGAGAAGACGCCAGACTTCACCGCCCTCGTGATGGAACTGGTCGAAGGTGACGATCTCTCACAGCGCATCGCGCGCGGTGCGATTCCGATAGACGAGGCGCTGCCGATAGCGAAGCAAATCGCGGACGCGCTCGATGCCGCGCACGAGCAAGGCATCATCCATCGCGATCTGAAGCCCGCCAACATCAAAGTCCGGCCGGACGGCACCGTGAAGGTGCTCGACTTCGGTCTCGCGAAGGCGATGGAACCCGCCTCGGCGATGCGGGCGAACGCGATGAACTCGCCGACGCTCTCCATTCATGGGACACAGGCGGGGATCATCCTCGGCACCGCCGCGTACATGAGTCCCGAACAGGCCGTCGGCAAGCCTGTCGACAAGCGCAGCGACCTCTGGTCCTTTGGGGTCGTGGTCCTGGAAATGCTGACCGGCCGGCCGGTGTTCCCGGGCGAGACGGTGTCGCACGTGCTCGCGTCGGTGCTGAAGAGCGAGCCCGACTGGACCGCGTTGCCCGCCAGCACGCCCGCGCCGATCCGGCGATTGTTGCGGCGCTGTCTCGACAAGGATCGCAAGCGACGCCTCGATTCAGCCGCCGCGGCGCGACTGGAGATAGACGAAGCGCTCGCACCGATCGGTGAGGCAGGCACGGTGAAGGTGACGACTCCAGGTGCGGCATGGTCACGCGCCTTACCGTGGGCGTTCACCGGCGCGCTCGCCGCGGGACTCGCCGTGGTGCTCGTGCTCTGGGTGCCGCCGTGGCGAAAAGCGGCGCCGCCGCCGACGCCGCTGCGTGTGAGCGCCCAACTGGGCGCGGACGCCTCGCTCGCGACCTCCGGTCTAGGAGAGGCCGCCGTCCTCTCGCCCGACGGCGCCGTCATCGCGTTCGTCGCGCAGAAAAGCACGGGAGGAAGCGCGCAGGTCTACGTGCGGCGACTGACCCAGCTGCAGGCCACGGCGCTGTCGGGGACAGACGAAGCCGATAGTCCGTTCTTTTCGCCGGACGGCCAGTGGATCGCCTTCTTCGCCGGCGGCAAGCTGAAGAAGATTTCCGTCACGGGCGGCGCGGCCGTGACGCTGTGCGACGCGCCGGCCGGTCGCGGCGGCGCGTGGGGCGAGGACGGCGCGATCATTTTCGCGCCCGACTCCATCGGGGGAGTGCGATTGCTCCGCGTGTCGTCGGCCGGAGGGACGCCGGCACCGCTGACGTCGCTCGCCGAGGGGGAGGTCAGTCAGCGGTGGCCACAACTACTGCCGGGTGGTAAGGCCGTGCTCTATACGAGCAGCAATATCAACGGGGCCTACGAGGACGCCAACATCGTGGTGCAGCCGCTGCCGACGGGCGCGCGCACGATCGTCCAACGCGGGGGCTATCACGGCCGGTATCTGCCGAGCGGCCATCTGGTGTACGTCCACGACGGGACGATGTTTGCCGCGCCCTTCGATCTCGACCGGTTGGAGGTGACGGGTCAGCCGGTCCCGGCGCTCGAAGGCGTGACGTCGAATTCGGCCTCGGGAAGCGCGCACTTTGCCGTGTCGGCCACGGGCACGCTCATCTATCTGCCGGGGCAGAGCGCCAGCAATGAAGTACCGATCCACTGGATGACTCACGAGGGGAAGACGACGCCGCTGAGGGCTACGCCCGCGGTCTGGAACAATCCCCAATTTGCGCCCGATGGCCGGCGGCTCGCCCTGGAGATCAATGAAGGATCACGCGACATCTGGGTCTACGAGTGGGCGCGCGACACACTCACCCATCTGACGTTCGATCCCGCCGACGAGAGGAAGCCGGTCTGGACGCCGGATGGCCGGCGCATCGCGTTCGCCTCGGCGCGCGCGGACAGATCCACGTTCAATCTCTATTGGCAGCGCGCCGACGGGACGGGCGATGCGCAGCGCCTCACGGAGAGCACGAACCAACAGTTTCCGGCTTCGTGGCATCCGAGCGGCAAGTTCCTGGCATTCGAGGAGAACAACCCGCAAACGAGCTACGACCTGATGATCCTGCGGATGGAGGGTGACGAGGCGTCGGGCTGGAAGCCCGGCAAGCCCGCCGTGTTCTTGAAGAGTCCGTTCTCGGAGCGCGAGCCGATGTTCTCGCCGGACGGGAGATGGCTGGCGTATGCCTCCAACGAAGCCGGACGCCAGGAAGTGTACGTGCGGCCATTCCCGGGCCCCGGCGGCAAATGGCAGATCTCGACCGGAGGCGGCGGCTATCCGACC
>Ga0315281_10013879_pt1 | contig 10883 bp, 13 predicted proteins | sample YL17G07_0_MG_FD_204540 | JGI IMG/M metagenome (GOLD analysis project Ga0315281, IMG submission 204540) | Sediment microbial communities from Yellowstone Lake, YNP, Wyoming, USA - YL17G07_0 | ecosystem: Environmental > Aquatic > Freshwater > Lake > Sediment | place: USA: Wyoming | collected... | reverse complement strand
TTCGTTGAAGGAGCTGGCTAGAGATTCGACAGCCACGTCTAGTCGCGTCGCTGCCTGCTGAACAGTATCGGACTGGCTCATACCTCACCTCACTCACGCAAGACGCCAAACCGCCCCGGCAAATCCCGCCACCCACGACTCGGCCATCCATGACAGTGTGGTGACAAATCGCGCGATGTTCAACAACTCTCTTCTTATCTTTCGCGTTCCCGCTTTCGTTGACATGAGGCACGCCTGCTGATTTGAGACAGGCTCGAATTAACGCCGCCTCAGCTAACTATGGTTCAGAACGGAGCCAGAATGATGGCCACCCCCGATCCAAAGTGCCGACTCTACCTCAAGCTTCCGCCAATTTTGTCGCGCGAAGTCATGGCGGCGTTCGAGCAAACGATCGCGAGTGCTGATGTTGCATGCGTTTTGCTTGCGCAAAGCGATACGCCGCCCAATTTCGTACAAGCGTCCGAAATGTTGCGGCGCACGCAAGACCGCGGCATCGCATTCCTCGTGGAAAACGATTCAGAGCTTGCGCTTATCCTCGGCGCCGACGGACTCCACCTCGCGGACGCCGAAGAGAACAGCTACGCCCAAGCCCGCGCCCGCCTCGGTAATGCCGCGATCGTGGGCGTAAGCTGCGGCGAAAACCGCCACACCGCTATGACTTTTGCCGAAATGGGTGCCGATTATATCGCCTTTGGAGCGCCGCTCGCGGGCGAGCGCCACGCCGAGCTCATTGCTTGGTGGAGCGAGATCTTCCAGGTGCCTTGTGTGGTCCTCGATGTCGAAGATGCAGAAGCGGCGGCGCAGCTGGCAAAATTGGGCGCGGATTTCGTCGTCCCTTCCGCAAGCCTCTGGCTCGCCGATAACGCCGTCCAGAAATTCACGGAGATCGCCGCTTCCATCACCCATGCCAGGAGCGCGGCGTGAAGAGTTGGAATGCGCAACGCGCCATCTTTGGATTAGCGTTCGCGCTGGCTTTCGCTTCGTCGTCGGCCTGGCCCGAGGAGAGCGCGTCCTACAACGCCTATTTCCAGGGAAAGTACATCACCGCGCTGAAGCTTGCGGAACAGGAAGCGCAAGCCGGCTCTAAGGAAGCCTACACGTTGATGGGTGAGATCTATGCCGAAGGTCTCGGCGTCGCGCAGGATTTCAGCAAGGCCGCCGAGGCCTATAACAAGGCCGCCGAGCTTGGCGATGCCAACGCCCAATTTTCGCTTGGCACGTTCGCTGCCGAAGGGCGCGGCGTCCCGAAGGATTTGAGCAAGGCAGCCGATCTGTTCGAGCAAGCCGCCAAGAACGGCAACCCGGCAGCGCAATATAATCTCGCTCTCGTCTATCTCCACGGCAAAGGGCGCGCACCCGACGAGGCCAAGGCCGTCGAATGGATGCAGAAGGCGGCCGCGCAGGACAACCCCGCGGCGGAGTACGACCTTGGCGCCTTCTATCAATTCGGCCGGGGCGTCACGGTGGACAAGGCCAAGGCCGCGGAATGGACGGCGAAGGCCGCCGAGGCTGGCCTGCCCGAGGCGGAAGTCGAATATGGGGTCATGCTCTTCAAGGGCGAAGGCACCGCCGTCGACGAACAGCGTGCGGCGAAATTCTTCCGGCTCGCGGCGGAAGCCGGCAATCCTGTCGCGCAGAACCGGCTCGCGCGCCTTTATGCCAACGGCGTCGTCGTCACGACCGACCCCGTCCAAGCCGCCAAATGGCATCTCCTGGCGCGGCAGGCTGGCGTCAGCGACTTCAACCTCGATCTCTTGCTGGCCAAGCTCTCCAAGCAAGAGCGCGCGGCCGCGGAAAAAGCCGCCGAGGAATGGCGCGACGAGATCAGAAATCAGTAGCTAAAAATCAGCAGCGGAACAGGTTCGAGGTCCTGATCTCTGCTCCTCGCACCTTGACAGTCATGGGCGCCCACGTCCAAAACTCGCCCACGCCAAATTCCTCGAAAATCAAGGCATTCCATGAAAATCAACGGCAACGAGATCAGGCCCGGCAACGTCATCGAGCATAAGGGCTCCCTGTGGGTCGCCGTGAAGACGCAAGCTGTCAAGCCGGGCAAGGGTCCGGCTTACGCCCAAGTCGAGCTCAAGAACGCCATCGACGGCACCAAGCTCAACGAACGCTTCCGCTCCTCCGAGACGGTAGAGCGCGTCAGGCTCGAACAGAAGGACTACCAGTTCCTGTTTGCCGAGGGCGACATGCTCACCTTCATGGACGTGAAGAGCTACGAGCAGATTCAGATCCCGCGGGACTTCCTCGAGGAGCGCGCGGCCTTCCTGCAAGACGGCATGATGGTGACGGTGGAGAGCCACGAGGAACGTCCAATCAATGTGTCGCTTCCCGACCAAGTCACGCTCCAAGTGGTCGAGGCCGACCCCGTTGTGAAGGGCCAGACCGCTGCGTCGTCGTATAAGCCCGCCAAGCTGGATAACGGTGTCCGCATTCTCGTGCCGCCCTTTATCGAGGCCGGCACCCGTGTCGTCGTCGACACAAACGAACTTACTTACGTGCGCCGCGCCGATTAGGGTGACTGTCATTCCCGCGGAAGCGGGAATCCAGTAAACGACGCGCTAGTGATCGCGTAACGAACTTCGCCGAGTACTAAAAGTCCGCCTTTGCGGGCAGACAAGAAAGCCCAGACCGAATGCCCGCTTCAGCACTGATGAATGTGATGCTCGGCGCCGCGCGGAAAGCGGGCCGCAGCCTTGCACGCGACTTTGGCGAGGTCGCACAGCTGCAAGTCTCGATCAAAGGTCCCGCCAATTTCGTCACCGCCGCCGACCATCGTGCCGAGGAAATTATTTTCAACGAACTCTCCCGTGCCCGCCCCGGCTACGGCTTCCTCATGGAAGAACGTGGCGCGGTCGCAGGCGCCGACGCTACCCACCGCTTCATCGTCGACCCGCTGGACGGCACCACCAATTTCCTGCACGGCATTCCGCTCTTTGCTATTTCGATCGCGCTCGAGCGCGAGGGCGAGCTGGTCGCCGGCCTCATCTACTGCCCCGCCAGCAACGAGACCTTCACCGCCGAGAAGGGTAAGGGCGCGCATCTCAACGACCGCCGCATCAGAGTGGCGGCACGGACCGACCTCTCCGATTGTGTCATCGTCACCGGCGCGCCGCATCGCGGCAAGCCGGATCATGACGGCTTTCTCGAAGAAGCCCGCGCGGTCATGGCCGTAAGCTCGGGCCTGAGGCGCACCGGCGCCGCAGCACTCGATCTCGCCTGGATCGCGGCGGGGCGCTTCGACGGCTATTGGGAGCGCAATCTAAAGCCCTGGGATCTTGCCGCCGGCATCGTCATAGTGAGAGAGGCGGGTGGCTACGTCACCGACGCGAATGGCGGCGAGCGCGTCTTGCAGGATGGCAGCGTCATTGCCGGCAACGAGGCCATCCACCGCCAGCTCCTGAAGTTGATCAAGTCGGCCACAAAGTCACCCTGACATTGCCAGCAAGAGTTCCCGTAGCCACGGCAGCGCTGGCTCTATATCGTCCCCACGCGCTGCAACCTAAGTGTGCACTGCCCTGAGGTTGCCGTTTTGCATGTCATAGTATTCAGCTAATCTCTGGCCGACTCTTTTGCCTCGCAACGAGACGCTAGGACTTCGCTCATGGCAGCAACGGCAGCGACCCCGTCCGACTACAAGGCCAAGCTCACCAAGCCGCAAGTCTTCCTCTGGCGCATGACGCTGTTCCTAATTCTCGCGGGCCTCCTTGCCGTCGTCGTCGATGGTCAAACCCAGCAATTGCGCAACAGCTTCCTCGCCAATCCTGGGCTCAACGCGCTCATCATCGGCGTGCTTCTTGTCGGTATCGTCTATTCCTTCCGGCAGGTCTTACGCCTCTATCCTGAGATCCGCTGGGTCAATAATTTCCGCATCTCCGATCCCGGCATCACCGTCGACAAGCCGCCGGTGTTGCTGGCGCCCATGGCCACCATGCTGCGCGACCGAACCGGCCATCTGGCGCTGCATACCGGCGCCATGCGCTCGCTGCTCGATTCGGTGGCCTCACGACTCGACGAGCAGCGCGAAACGACACGCTACCTTGTCGGCCTCCTGGTCTTTCTGGGCCTGCTCGGCACTTTTTGGGGCTTGCTGCAGACGGTGAGTTCGGTGGGCGCCGCCATCGGCGCGCTCGACACCAATGGCGGCGAGAGCACCATGCTGTTCGACCAATTGAAGGAAGGCCTCGCCGCTCCGCTTCGCGGCATGGGCACCGCGTTTTCCTGCTCGATGTTCGGTCTCGCCGGCTCGCTGATCCTTGGTTTTCTCGATCTGCAAGCCGGCCACGCCCAAAGCCGCTTCTACAATGAGCTTGAAGATTGGCTGTCGAGCATCACCGAATTGCAATCCGCCGAAGGCACGTCCGCGACCGGCATGCCGCCGCAGCTCCGCTTCGCCCTTCTCGACATGCAGCGCTCGCTCGCGGATTTGAGCGAGAAGGTCGACACCCGCGTGCTCAACGACAATACCGGCACCGCGGTGAAAGACTTGGCGCAAGGCGTGGACAAACTGATCCGGCAGATGCGCGCCGAGCAGAAAGTCGTGCGCGAATGGGCCGACGAGCAAGCGCAGCAGCAGCATGAGCTGGCGAGCGTGCTCCGGCAAATCACCGACAAGGCGAAATTGCCCGCGCGCGAGGAGCGTAAGTAGCAATGGCTCTCGGTCGCGCCCGCCGCCGGCCCCAGGCCGCGAATTATTGGCCGGGCTTCGTCGACATGCTGTCCACCCTGCTCCTGGTGGTGACCTTCCTCATGTCGCTCTTCATGCTCTCAAGCTATTTCATCACCCAGCAGACGAGCGGCAAGGACACCATGCTGTCGCGGCTGAACCGCCAACTGTCGCAGCTGACCGAGCTGCTGGCGCTGGAGCGCTCCAAAAAGGAATCCGTCGAGGACAATCTCGCGGCCTTGCAGGCGACGCTTGCCGACAAAGAGAAGGAGAATACGCGCCTCTCCGGCCTGATGGGCGATCAAGGCGGCAAGACCGAGAATGCCGAAGCCAAGGCGACCCAGCTTAGCGGCGAGCTCGATCAGCAGAAACAGATCACCAACGATGCGCTGGCCAAGGTCGAGATTCTGAACCAGCAGCTTTCAGCCTTGCGGTTGCAACTTACCTCCTTGCAAGAGACGCTCGATGCCTCCGAGGCCAAGGACAAGGACAGCCAGGTCAAGATCGCCGATCTCGGCCAGCGGCTGAACGTGGCGCTTGCCAAGAAGGTGCAGGAGCTCGCCCGCTATCGCTCCGATTTCTTCGGCAAGCTGAAAGAGGCCCTCGGCAATCGCGCCGACTTCCAGGTCGCCGGCGATCGCTTCGTCTTTCCCTCCGACGTCCTCTTCGACTCCGGCTCGGCCGAATTGAAGTCCGGCGCCACCTCGCAACTCGACAAGCTCGCCGATGCGCTGAAGGCGCTCGAAACCAAGATCCCGCCAGATATTGGCTGGGTGATGCGCATCGACGGCCATACCGACATACACCCGATCGCCACCCCTGAATTTCCCTCCAACTGGGAACTCTCCTCGGCGCGCGCCATCTCGGTGGTGCGCTATCTGATGGGACAGGGTATTCCGGCCAACCGGCTGGTCGCGGCAGGCTTCGGCGAGTTTCAGCCGATCGACTCCGGCGCTTCCGACGATGCTCTCGCCAAGAACCGCCGCATCGAGCTGAAACTCACCGAGCGGTAGTAACACCATCCACCTATCCACGCCGTCATGCCCGGGCGAAGTCCCGGGCATCCACGAATTTCGAAAAGAAGAAGAAGACGTGGATGGTCGGGACGAGCCCGGCCATGACGAGATGACAGCTGAGAGGGATGCCTACCTTTGCGCCACCGGCGCCGCGACATTGACGATCTGCACGCGGCGGTTTTCGCCGGAGAACGGGCTATAGGGGTTCTTCAACTGCTCCTCGCCGAAGCCGAGCGTGATCAGGCTCTCCGGATCGATGTGGAAATTCGAGACCAGGAACCGCTTCACAGCGTCCGCGTGCGCATTCGACAGCTCGAGATTATAAACGTCCGAGCCGCGTGCATCGGTGTGGCCCGCGATCAAGAACGAATTCCCTCTAAGCTCAGGATCGGACAGCGCCTGGCCGAGTGTGACCAACTTCGGCAGTGCCGGTGGCAGAAGGGCGGCCGAATCGTAAGCGAAGAACACTTCGACATCGATCGAGGGAAGATCGTCGTGCCGCACCACCTCGATCACCTTCTTGCGCTCCTCCACCGTGATCCGCCGTGAATCGCGGCTCATATGGCGAAGCTCATGCGCAAATTCATGACGCGACGGCGAGGACGCCGATGGCGCGGCACCAATAGCCGGCGCCGACTGCATGCTGCTCGACGGAGCGCTCCCGATCGAAGGGGCGGCCTTCTCGGCGCCAGAGGTCCGCGCCTAAAGCTTAAAGCTCGGTTTGGCTTTGAGCGATTTTACCATTTGGTCTTTGCACATCTCCCCGGCGAGGGCGGCTTGCGCGCCTAAGCCAGCGAATAAGCAGAGCACGATGCCGAAAAAAATCTTACGGAAAGCTGTCATGGGGGTTTCCTCTATATCGGCCTTTCATCTCTTTGCTCTTGGCGCCTCGCCCTGCCCCCAGTCAGGGAACGCCGCGCCACATAAATCTCTATTGTTCCGACGGCGCATCCTCGCCTTCGCCGTCTTTCGGCGGCGCCTCTTCCGCGCCCGCGCCATCCTCTTCAGGCTCGTCTTTGGCCTTGGGCTCCGCGTCTGGCGCTGGCGCTTTCGCGGCAACGTCCTTGCTCGCCATGTTGACGACCTGCACGCGGCGATTCTCGCCAGCCTCCGGGTCTTCCGCATTCTTGAGCTGCTCTTCGCCAAATCCGACCGCCACCAGCTGATCTGGCGCGATGTCAAACTTCTTGATCAGGAATTCGCGCACCGATCGCGCGCGCGCAATGGACAGGCCGAGATTATAGGCGGCACTGCCATGCGCATCGGTGTGGCCGGCAACCATGAAGACCGAGCCTTTGAGTTTGTCGCTGCCTAAGGCCTCGCCGAGCTTCTCCAGGATCGGCAAAGCCTCGTCGGTGATGGCGGCGGAGTCGTAGTCGAAGAAGACTTCGAGATCGATGGCCGGAAGATCGTTCTCCTTGACGGCGTCGACGATCTCTTTCCGCTCCTCGACGGTAATCTGCCGCGTCTTGACGTGTTGCAGGCGCTCGACGAGGTCACGCTGCTTCGCTTCGCGCTGCGCCTGGCCCGGATCGAAAGACCGGAACCTCGTCTTCCCCTGTAGGGAATTGATGATTTGCGAGGCTGACGGGTCCTCGGCGTTGGCCGGAACGCTCGCCAGCATCAGGAGCGACGACATCAGCGTCGCGCTAAGCGTAAGAACTGTAACTCTCATGGCCCCACTCCTCGGCTTTGAATTCGGCTAGCTCGCAAGAAAGCAAAGTCTAGCTGAACCGAAGCTGAATGGGAGAGGCCGCTGCGTCCGACCCAAAATAGTCCAGTGTCATTCCTGCGAAGGCTGGAATTAAGTAGTGATTACAATAGGTTATTAGAGACGACCGGTCGCCTACTGGATGCTCGCCTTCGCGGGCATGTCAATTTGTGGGTCTGGGGCGAACTGCAGATCGGCAAGCCGCGCATAAAGGCCAGCATGAGCGATCAGGCTCCGATGCGTGCCTTGTTCGATCAATCGCCCCTGATCGAACACCAGAATGCGATCGGCCTCCGTCACCGTGGAGAGCCGATGCGCGATGACGAGCGTGGTGCGGCCTTGCATGATGCCGTCGAGCGCGCGCTGCACCAGCGTCTCGCTTTCCGCATCGAGGGCGCTTGTGGCCTCATCCAGCAAGAGGATTGGAGCATTTCGTAATACGGCCCGCGCAATCGCAACCCGCTGCCGCTGACCTGCTGACAAAGTCACACCGCGCTCGCCGAGCATGGTGGCGTAGCCTCGAGGCAAGGCGGCAATGAAATCGTGCGCGAACGCGGCCCGAGCCGCCGCCTCGATCTCGTCCTTGGTCGCAGCTGCCGCGCCATAGGCGATATTGGCGGCGACGGTGTCGGCAAAGAGTTCGGTCTCTTGCGGCACGATGGCGAAGCGCGAGCGAAGCTCGGTGAGATCAGCGTCACTGACCTTCACGCCATCGATTTCAACGTCACCGGAATCCGGATCGTAGAAGCGGAGCAGCAGCGCAAAAATGGTCGTCTTGCCCGCGGCCGAAGGCCCAACGATTGCGACCCGCTCGCCCGGCGCAACTTGGAAGCTCACGCCTTTCAGCGCGCTCGTCTCGGGGCGAAGCGGATAAGAGAACACCACATCTCTGAACGCGATCTCGCCGCGCGGCGGAATCGGGAGCGGCTTGGGATGGGGCGGCGATTTGATCTTCGTCTCGATGGAAAGCAATTCAGCCAGGCGTTCAGCGGCGCCGGCAGCTTGGCTGACCTCGCCCCAAACCTCGCTGAGTTCGCCGACAGCAGCGGCCGCCAGCAGCGCATAGAGCACGAATTGGCCGAGCCGCCCTCCGGTCATGGTTCCGGACAGAACGTCTTGAGCGCCATACCAGAGCACGCCGACCACGCTCGCCACGACGAGAAAAATAGCGATGCCGGTCAATCCGGCGCGCGCTTTGGCGCGTGCGTCGGCCGCGGCGAAGGACCTCTCCACCGCGTCACCGAAACGTTTAGTCACGGCCCCTTCTTGCGTGAAGGCTTGCAAGACGCGGAGCTGGCCGAGGCTCTCGGATGCAAAGGCCGATGCATGTGCCAACGTGTCTTGCGCCTCGCGCGACAAAGCGCGCACCGCCCGTCCATAAGCCACGAGCGGGAGCACGATGACCGGGATGGCGGCCAGAACCGCGAGCGACAATTTCGGGCTCGTCACCACCATCATGCTGCAAGCGCCGATCAGAATGAGAAAATTGCGTAAGGCTTGCGAGATGACGGTGCCGGCCGCGGCCTTGACTTGCGTCGTGTCGGCGGTGAGCCGCGACATCACCTCGCCGGAATGCGTGGTCTCGTAGAAAGCCGGGCTCAATCCCGTGAGATGCCTGAACACATCGCGGCGCATATCGGCGACGACGCGCTCGCCCAGCCAATTGACGCAATAGAAGCGCGCCGCGCTGGCCAGCGCCAAAATGAGACCCACGCCCACCAGCGTGGCGAAATATTTGTCGACGAGATCGGGCTCGATGCCGGAGAAGCCGAGATCGATCATGCGGCGGACGGCGAGCGGGATGGCGAGTGTAGCCGCGGCGGAGACCAGAAGCGCAAGCAGCGCCGCAGCCAACATGCCCTTGTGACGCGCAAGATAAGGCTTCAGCGCGAACAGGGGCCTCAGCGAAGGGCGCGGCGCCCTTCCATTGGCGCGCGACCCCTCCTCGGCATCTAGGCCATTTGGCTTTGAACTCTGAAGCTGCACTTTATCTTGGCCCAGCGTAAGAAAGGGGCGGACTTTACGGGGATGCGGCGCCCACGGGAAGGCCTAGCCCTTGCGCCTTTCCGGCGCAGCCTTGTGCCCTGGCCGAACTTCCGTTATAGGCTGGCGCAAAGCAATCCTCCCCACTTCGAAGCGAGCTTTTGCCATGAAAAAGGACATTCATCCCAAGTATCACCAGATCAAAGTGGTGATGACCGACGGCACCGAGTTTACCACCTTCTCGACCTACGGTTCCGAGGGCGACACGCTCAAACTCGATATCGACCCGAAAACGCACCCGGCCTGGACCGGCGGCGGCCAGCATTTGACCGACCGTGGCGGCCGCCTGAGCCGCTTCAAGCGGAAATATGAAGGCTTTTTGAAATAGGCCCTTGACCTATTCGGGCTTCACGCCGAAAGCCGCCTCTAGCCGCGACATCTGGTTTTGCAATGGATTGCCCGCAGCCGCGCGCAACGGGATGCGGCTGAGGCCGAGCATCTCATCGAGCCTCACCACGCGATCCTGCAATTTCAGGCTTTGCTCGATCAGATCCCGCAATTTCGGCGGTAACGCCGACAAATCCCGGCTGGGCTTTTCGCTCCCCGGGCTAGGCAATTTGATCTTCCGCTGCTCTTCGAGCGCCTGTTCCGGGGTGAGTTCGCCCTCGCTGACGGCGCGGCGGATGAGTAGCCAGGACGCGAGCTGCATCAGCCGCGTCGTGAGCCGCATGCTCTCCGTGGCGTAGGCAAGCGAATGCGGCGGCTTCAATTTCCGCGCTTCCTTGCGGCCATCCCCATCGAGATAGGTCGCGGCCGCCTCGACCAGCGCCATGCCTTCCCGAAAAACGAGTCTGAATTGATCCGAGCGCGCGAATTTCGCGCCGAAGGAAATCGTGACCGCTTCACGGCTCCCGCTTCTTGATCTGCCGACCATGACCACCGCCCCCTCTACGCCGTACCCCGAAAGGCATATTACGACAATTAGAGAAAAGGTCAGCGGGTTCCGCGCCTGAATGGTTAACGGCGGCGCGTTCAGCCAAAAAAGAGCCGCCTTAAAGGCGGCTCAGGAAAGTTAACAGGGAGGCGTCAAAACCAAGTGGATGTGGCCACTCGATCCAGAGGACTGGATGACTGTGAGCGTAGGGGCAAACCCCTAACAACCGATTAATGCTAAGCCTCAATTTACCAATAGGATCCCGTTAACGATGGGCGACGGCGCTAGCGCTTGAAGATCGACTCCGCGGCGCTCTTCACGGATTGCTTCGAAGACAACGCATCCTCGACCCGCGCGGTCTCCGCAGTGAGAGTCTCGATCAACGCCTTCAGCTCCCCGACCGAGAGCTTGGTGAGATCCTGGCCAAGCTCATAGGCCTTCGCCTTCTTCTTCGGCTCGAGATCGTCGATGTCCAACTCTTTACCCTCTCAGGTCTCTTCCCTTTGCCGGCGAAGCATCCTAGCACCTTGACCGAACCGAACCCAACGTCACCTGAAGGACGAATTC
>Ga0315281_10013877_pt1 | contig 10884 bp, 9 predicted proteins | sample YL17G07_0_MG_FD_204540 | JGI IMG/M metagenome (GOLD analysis project Ga0315281, IMG submission 204540) | Sediment microbial communities from Yellowstone Lake, YNP, Wyoming, USA - YL17G07_0 | ecosystem: Environmental > Aquatic > Freshwater > Lake > Sediment | place: USA: Wyoming | collected... | reverse complement strand
TCGTCAGCAAGCCGCCGCTGGTGTTGATTGCGCCGAGGGACATGGTTGCCGCATTGAGCGTCAATGCCCCGCCACTGGTTGCAACGTTGAACCCGATTGATGCGATATTATTTGTTGCGGTAACGGACACTGCATTTGCTCCTGCCGTGCCAAACGTCATGTTCGAATTGAAGATCACGTCATGATTGGCAATCAGTGTGTAGTTGGTATCTGCGGCAAGACTGGCGGCCAAGACAAAGAAGTCGGTAGGGTTGGTCTGTGCGAAAAAGGTAGTTGGATCTGCGTCGGCGTTAGGTTCTACCAATGCGCCATTGACTGGATCGACGCCGACATACAAATCATCCGGATCCAGCAGCAAGGAGCCCGTCTTCCCGTGGGCCGCGCTGGTAACGACCTCCCCGCTAAAGCCAAGGTTTTTCTTTCCCGACACTTCAACGAAACCGCCATCACCAGATTGACTCCCCCCCTTTGCGGAAATGGAACCGGAAAACCGGGTCGAGTCATCCGCCCAGACAATCACCTTTCCGCCGTCGCCGTTTGTGAGGCCGTCAGCATTGATCTGCACGCCCTGCGCGACGAAGGTGGCCGAAGCATTCTGCTCCGGCCCCTTGCCCTGATAATTCCCCCCGACTAGCACGGTGCCGCCGCCAGCATCGCCAGAAGCATCGATCTTCGCCCCGGCGAACAGCCCCACCTTGTCGCCCAGCACCTTGACCGTGCCGCCGGTCTCGCCGGCGTTGCGCCCCGAAGCATCGAGCGTCCCGGACACGGCGACCACGCCGCGCTCGCCGCCTTCGAGGCGGATGACGCCGCTATGCTCGGAAACAGTGGCGGCGCGGATCAGGCCTTCGTTGTTCACCACGGTCGAGGCGAGGTCGCTGGCCGAGCGCGCGGCCAGGATCACAGTGCCGCCGTCGGCCTGGATGAGGTGCTTGTTCTCAGCCAGCGCGTTCAGCGCAGGCTGATTCACTGCCAGGCTGACCAGACGGTCGCCAGAGAAGTCGAGCGTGACCTGGTCGCCGGCGGCGAGCGCCGCGGTGCCCAGGCGAGCGGCGATGACGCCGTCGTTGCGCACTTCCGGGGCGAGCAGCGCAATATAGCCGCCCTCCGCGGCCCTGAGCGCGCCCTGATTGACGATCGAACCCGCCGCGCCGATGTTGGTGAACGTGTAATGGGCGGCGAGGAAGTTGGCATCCGACAGGTAGAGGGTGGAAGCGACCAGGCCTCCGACGTCCACCCGCGCCGTCTTTCCAAACAGCACGCCGTTCGCGTTGAGAAGGAATACCTGCCCGTTGGCAGTCAGCCAGCCCTGGATTTCCGAGGCGCCGGCCGAGGCGGCGACACGATTGAGCACGACTGAAGAAGCGCCGGGCTGCGCGAAGTTCACCAGCGCGTTGGCGCCGACGTTGAAGCTGGACCAGTTGAGGATCGCGCGGTCGCTCGCCTGCTTCACTTCCATGCGGCTGCCCGACTGGGAAATGGCAGCGGAACCCGCGGCGACCTGCCCGCCGACGGGCAGGGCATTCGGATCGAGCGCATGCGCCGGCAGCGCGCCGGCGGTGACCAGCAAGACCGCCATGAGCCGGCTCAGCGGGCGCCACGGGCGCAGGACGTGACGCAGCGTCCGGCCCCCGGATACGCGGATGATGAACTCAGGTGCGCAGGATTGCTTTGACACGTCTAGCATGGATTGAGCGGCTTATCTGCTTTAAATCAACCGACAAATTGTTCCATTGGAAAGGTCACACTGATCAGACAATTGACGAAAGACAAGCATGATGTATGCCAATATCAATACATCATCCCGAATTTGGACAACCGAAGGGCAGGATAAATCCTGGAAACCCACAGCTGGCGCGGTATTCTGAGCTTTTGCACACGCTGCGCTGCAGGTATTCTCGAATGGCGCGCCCGGCATGGCGGCCTTTTTACGCCATTGGCTTGTTGAATTTTCATCGGTTCGACTGCCGATTCCAAGCCTGGGCGTTGTTAAGAGCCGGCGTTCACAAGAACTTTACCGCCTGAAGCCACAGGCGTATGCGATTCTTCGTGCTGTCGGAGTCGTTGCCGTTGGCATCGCGGCCGGGGTTTTCACCGATGGGCTGCGCCACGCTCGCGCGGACGAGGAAATTTCCCGGCTGATTCCAGTTCAGGGCCACGCCTAAGCCCGACAGCCCGTAGCGATTGCTGATGCGGGTGTTGGCCCCCTGCCAGCCGGCCCATTCATTCCTGTGCAGCCGGATCTCGCCGTGATCGATAAACGCGGCGAACTGCAGGGCGGGTCGGATGTCGTAGCGAAGCTCCAGGTTGAGCAGCAGACCCTCGTCGCCGGCGGCCTCTCCCGTGGGATAGCCGCGCACGCCGAGCGGACCGCCGAGGATGAATTTTTCTGAGGAGTCTAGGTTCCTTGAGGCGAACTGGCCGGAGAACCCGGCATACAGGGAGGTCATCTCGCCCAGCCGCTGCAGGCGGGCCATTGAATAGGCAGTCTTGCTATAGCTGCCGTGGGTGCGCGCGCTGGCGGCGTCCGCCACACGGTCCGGAGCCCAGCCGTGGAGATTGAGTTGGCCGGACGAGACGGCCAGGCCGAAACTGTTCAGCCCGCCGTCGCCGAGGAAGTCACTGCTGTCCCCGTTGACGCCGAGCCCGATGACATTTGCCTTCTTATCGCTTGTGGGGCCCGCTATGGTCTCGTTGAAGTAGTGCTTGGCGTCGTACGCCGCGGTGCCATAGAGGTTGGCATTGCGGCCGCGGAGAAACGGATACTGCGCATTGAAGGTGGCCGTCTGCGCCTCGCCCCTCGCCTGAAGCGAGGCGAACTCGCAGCACAGCTTGTAGCGCGTTTCGGCGTAGGCCCCGCCCAGCCTGAGCCCGGAAGAGCCGACCGGAATCTGGTAGGCGAGACGCCCATAGCTGGTGCCCGCCGACGCAGTGGCGCGCAGACTGAGCTGGTCGCCGTAGCCCGAGGGATCGTTCAGGTTGACGGTGGGGCTCAGGCGGAACGGGCCGGTGAACTTGCTGCCGTAGTTGTCGAAGTCAAGGTTGCCGGAAACCAGAGGGCCTTCGTTGACTTCGACGGCGACGATGGAAGTGCCGAGCGCGCTGCCGGGCAGGAGCAGGGAGTGGACGTCAACGCCGGGGATATCGTTGAGGAGCAGCAGCCCGCGCTCGAGTTCCCCTAGACGGATCAGCCCATCCGCCGGCAATGCAGCGCGCAGCGTTTTCTCGACGATGCTCTCCTTCACTCGAATTTCGTACGCAAGCTTGAGGCTGATGCGGTCGAGCTTGCCTTCCAGCACCGTGATCTCAACGATCCCGTCCTTGATATCCTGAGCGGGAACATAAGCGCGGGCGACGAAATAGCCATGATCGCGGTAGAAGCGGGTGATGACGTCGGCGGCGCGCTCCAGATCGGCAAGCGACAGTTCCTTGCCTATGAGGTCCTTGATCAGCGCCAACAGCTCCACCTCGGCGAAAGCGGTGCTGCGGGTGATGCGGAAGCCCTTGACGAAGAAAAATCTGGTGGCAGGTGCCGTCAGCGCGGGCCTGCGCGGCTCTTCCACCACCGGCGCGCCCGGCGGAGGAGGCACCAGCCCCGGCACGCGCCCGCGCTCGAGTTCCTGCTGGATGCGTCCCGCATCTGGCCGAACCTGCGCGAGCGCGCCACCCAGTCCGAAAACAACCAGCGCCACCCCCGCAGCGAGCGCTGAAATTGTTTCCTTATTGCAAAAACTGAACATCATCCGATATTATATTCATCTTCTTTACGAGGATAATTAAATATCTCACTGATATATATTAATAAACAACAAATCGCCGCGCTCAGGCTCCTAAGGCCAGATCGACCGCCGCGTAGACCGCCGCAATCATGTGGCCCGGCTCGTATGCCTCATCGAGATATGCATCTGCCCGACCGAAGATAGCGTAAGGATACGCCCAGTCGGATTCGGACGCCGACCCGAGCGTCGCAATCTGCGCATTTCCGTGAACGATGGTCCTCCCTGAGACTGACGCAGGGGCGTCAGGGGCAATTGTCGCCACACGGCCGCCAAGCGTTGCGAGCAACTGGCGATACAGAACCCGGAAACCCAGGTGCGCGCCCACGCCGACTTCACCTTTGGGCGCCGCCAGTGTCACGGTCTCACGCTTGAATTGCTTGAATTACTTGAATTACTTGAATTACTTGAATTCCGCAGCAAATCTCCTTCGTTCCTATTGTTTTAGGTGGAATTACGTAGGGTAGGAAACTGGAGGCGGGGGTCGGAATCGAACCGGCGTCCACGGCTTTGCAGGCCGCTGCATAACCACTCTGCCACCCCGCCGGGGCGCGGCGACCACCTGTCTAACGACGGCAGCCAAAACCAAAAGAGGAACAGTGCCGTATCGTGTGGATCGAACTTCCCTGATCCTCGGAATCTGGAGCGGGAAACGAGTCTCGAACTCGCGACCTCAACCTTGGCAAGGTTGCGCTCTACCAACTGAGCTATTCCCGCGTAAGCGAAGGCGGATTTTACCGGCGAGCCTCTCCCCGGTCAACCGTGGCGGGTCGCGCTCGGGCCGGCGAGCTTCATGTAATGGAACATTGAAATCAGAGTTAATGCCGCGGCGAAGTAGATCAGCCACGTGCCAACCACGTGAGGGTCGAACAACGGAATGCGGTCGTGGTAGAGCAACATGGGGATCGCGACCATCTGCGCGATGGTCTTGATCTTGCCGAGAAAGTTCACCGCGACGCTCTTTGCGTCGCCGACCTTCGCCATCCATTCGCGCAGTGCCGAAATCGCGATTTCGCGCCCGATGATGATAACCGCAATCACTGCGTTGACGCGGGAGAATTCGACCAGCACGATCAGCGCTGCCGCGACCATGAGCTTGTCGGCGACCGGGTCGAGGAAGGCGCCGAAGGCCGACATCTGGTTCAGCCGCCGCGCAAGATAGCCGTCCAGCACGTCCGTGATTGCCGCGGCCGTGAATACCACGCAGGCGATCAGATTCTGCTCGTGCAAAGAAAGCCAGCCGCCCGGCAGATAGAACACCCCCACCACGACCGGAATCATCAGGATCCGGAACCAGGTGAGGACATTGGGTACGTTAAGCTGCATGCAGTTCCTGGTATATCTTTTCAGCCAACCTGCGGCTGATGCCTTCGACCTGCGCCAGATCTTCGACGCTGGCGCCTATCACGCCTTTCAGGCCGCCGAAGCGCGCGAGCAACTCACGGCGCCGCTTGGCACCGATGCCGCCGATTCCCTCCAGCGTCGAGGTAACCCGCTTCTTCCCGCGGCGTGCACGGTGGCCGGCGATCGCAAATCGGTGGGCCTCGTCGCGGATGGCCTGGATCAGGTGCAGGCCTGCATGATCAGGGGCCAGACGCACCGGATCCGGCTCTCCGGCGATCCACAGTTCCTCGAGTCCGGGTTTTCGTTCCGGTCCCTTGGCCACGCCGACCATCCCGACGTCGCTCAAACCCAGTTCCGCCAGCGCATCGGCTGCCGTGCCGACCTGCCCCTTGCCGCCGTCGATTAGAATGAGATCGGGCATGATGCCCTCGCCTCCCGCTATCTTGCTGTAGCGACGCGAGAGCGCCTGCCTGAGCGCCGCGTAATCGTCGCCGGGAGTCACTCCGGTGATGTTGAAGCGGCGATACTCGGCACGACGCATATCGTGACGATCGTACACTACGCAGGATGCTACCGCTGCCTCCCCTTGCGTGTGGCTGACATCGAAGCATTCAATGCGCTGCACCGTGTCGGGCAGGCCCAGACCCTCCCGCAGGGCGACGAGCCGCGCCTCCTGCGTGCTCTGCTCGGACAGACGCTGCTTGAGTGCCTGCGCCGCATTCTTCTGCGCCATTTCGAGCCACGCCCGGCGATCGCCCACGGGCCGCGTGGCGACGTGGATCCTGCGTCCGGCATGCCCGGAGAGGAAGGCTTCCGCTTCGATGATGTCCACTTCTTCGCACGTCACGATCAGGACCGGGACTGGCCGCTCCAGATAGTGCTGTGCGATGAACGCCTGCAGCACCTCACCCGGATCTCGCTCCTGGGCGTTCTGCGGAAAAAAGCTGCGGTCGCCCAGATGCCTTCCGCCGCGCACCATGACCAGATTCACGCACGCCAGGCCGCGTTCGCAGGCAAGCCCGATCACATCGGCGTCCTGGTCCGAGCCCGTGTCCGCATACTGCCGCTGCGCCATCTTGGAAAGCGACTGGATCTGGTCGCGGTAGATCGCCGCTTCCTCGAAGTGCAGGCCGTCCGCCGCATCCTGCATGCGTGCCGCGAGGCGCTTGAGCACATCGTCGCTGCGCCCTTCGAGGAACAGCCGCGCGTTTCTCACGTCCTCGGCATAGGCCGCCGCCTTGATGAGACCGACGCACGGCCCGGAGCAGCGCCGGATCTGGTGCAGCAGGCAGGGACGTGAACGATTCGAGAACACCGTGTCCTCGCAGGTGCGCAGGCGGAACACGCGCTGCAGCAGCTGGATGCTCTCCCGCACCGCACCGGCATGGGGAAACGGTCCGAAATACCGGCTCGTCCGCTCCATTGCGCCACGATGGAAGCCCAGGCGTGGAAACTCACCGCCCCCGATCGTCAGATAGGGATAGGACTTGTCGTCCCGGAACAGAATGTTGTACTTGGGGCTGAGTGACTTGATGAGGTTGTTCTCGAGGATCAGCGCCTCACCCTCGGAGCGCGTCACCGTGACCTGCATCGCCGCCACCTGAGACACCATCATGGCAATGCGCGGACTCTGGAGTGTTTTCTGAAAATACGAGCCGACGCGTTTCTTCAGGTCGAGCGCCTTGCCCACGTAGAGAACCTCGCGGGCCGCATTGAGCATCCGGTACACCCCGGGGAGATTCGGCAGCCCGGCGACAAAACCGCGGCCGTCGAATGCGCGTTCCGCTTTCTGGCGGCCGGCTGCTGCGGTCTGAGGGACCGATCTCATCGCGGGGAAAGAAGGAACTTCTGGATGTCGCCAAAGACCGCCTCGAACATTGCGGCGGAGAGTCGTTTCGTTTGCGTATTATAGCGGCTGCAGTGGTAGCTGCTGAAAAGGCGCACGCCCTCCCTTGCCTTCGTTCCGGGAGGTAAATCGTACGCTGCGTGGTGCCGAAACGGATACTCGCGCGCTCTGACGCCCAGCGCCATCAATACCGCGCGATGCGCAACCCCGCCAAGCGCCAGTACCGCCCGTGGCTTCCCTGCTGCGAACTCGGCGGCAAGAAATCCGTTGCACCGCCGCACCTCGGCCGGCTCGGGCTTGTTCTGCGGCGGCAGGCATTTCACTGCGTTGGTCACGCGACACCCGATCATTCTGAGGCCGTCGTCCGGATCATCGGATCCAGCTTCGCTGGCAAAACCGAACTTGTGAAGCGTGCGGTAGAGCAGGATGCCCGCGTAATCGCCGGTGAACGGCCGGCCGGTCCGGTTCGCACCGTGCATCCCCGGAGCGAGTCCCACCACCATCAGGTCGGCCGAGGCATCGCCGAAGGCCGGCACCGGGCGGGCGTGATATACCAGATGCTCTTCTCGCACTTTGGACAGAAACTGCGCCAGGCGCGGGCAGGCAATGCAATCGAGGTCGAAAGTGCTGGGCAAAGCTAAACCCTCCACGGGTCCGGATTAGGATTTCACGGCGAGACCGTATGCCGCAGGATGGCGAAAATTCCGCCAAACGACGGCGGGCGCGATCTCAAACCAGCGCTTCCTGCAATGTTTTGACGGCGGCAGCATATTGCCGATCCGAAGTTGGAGCCGTGGCCTGACGCCCGCGCATGCGCCCGGCGCGAGCCTCATCCAGCGGGCCCGCATGCAGCCCTTCGAGCAGCTGCGCCGCCCGCTCCGGCGCGTTGCATACCAGGACCATGTCGCATCCGGCGGCGAGCGCCGCATCGCCGCGCGCGACGATGTCCCCCGCGACGCTTGCTCCTTCCATCGACAGGTCGTCGCTGAAGATCATGCCGTCGAATCCCAGTTGCCCGCGCAGGATTCGCTGCAGCCAGAATTCCGAAAAGCCGGCCGGCTTGGAATCGATTTTCGGATAGATCACGTGCGCGGGCATCACACCCGCGAGGCCGAGCGGAATGAGCATGCGATACGGAACCAGATCGGCCGCCTCGATCTGGGCCAGATCGCGATTGTCGACGGGCACATCGACGTGCGAGTCTGCGTGCACGAATCCGTGCCCCGGAAAATGCTTGCCGACACCCGCCATGCCCCCCTTGATCATCCCGCGAAGGAGCGCCCCCGCCAGTTCCGCGATCAGAGCCGGGTTGGCGGCGAATGCGCGGTCTCCGATCACGCTGCTCGTGCCGAAGTCCACGTCCAGCACTGGCGTGAAACTGAAATCGACTCCATGAGAGCACAGCTCCATCGCGAGTACGCAGCCTGCTGCCTCCGCGGTCGCACATGCGATGGCCGCATCCCGGTCTGCAATATTGCCGATGCGCCGCATCGCCGGGATGAGCGTGAAGCCCTCTTTGAAGCGCTGTACCCTGCCGCCCTCGTGATCGACCGCGATCAGGAGGCCCGGATCGCGCAATGCGCGGATTTCGGACGTCAGCCTGCGCAGCTGGGCCGGTGATTCAAAATTGCGCGCAAAGAGGATCACGCCGCCAACCTGCGGATGCGTGAGCATCTCGCTCTCAGCGGGGTCCAGCGCCAGGCCCTTCACATCCGCCATGACCGGTCCCAGGGCCAGGGGCAGGCGCATCAGCCACCCTCCACCACGACGAACGCGCAGGCCATGCCAACCTCGTCGGTGAGGCTCAAGTGCGTGGCCGTGACACCGCGGCTGCGCAGCAAGATTGCGAGGGGCTCGGAGAATCGGAGCATCGGCCTGCCGGAGCGTCCGTTCTCGACACTTACGTTCTGCCAGTTGACCGGAAAGTGGATTCCACTGCCCATGGCCTTCGAGAAAGCCTCCTTCGCGGCAAAGCGCTTGGCCAGATAGGCCGCAGGATTGCGATTCCGCCGGAACCGGACGAGCTCCGAATCGACCAGGATCTTTCTGGCGAAGCGCTCTCCGTGGCGGTCCAGCGCCCGCTGCACGCGCCCGATATCGCACAGGTCCGTACCGATCCCGATGATCACGGCGCTGCCTTCCTGGCTTCCAACATCAGCTGCTTCATTTTCCGTACCGCCGCCTCCCAGCCTGTGAACACCGCCTGGGCGACGATCGCGTGTCCAATGTTGAGCTCGGCGATACCGGAGATTCCGGCGATCGCCTGCACGTTGTCGTAGTTGAGCCCGTGCCCCGCATTGACCTTGAGGCCGAGGGAGCGGGCGTAATCGACCGCGCCGAGGATGCGCTGGAATTCCGCGGCGCGCACCGCACCCTGTGAATCGGCGTAATGGCCGGTGTGGATCTCGATCACGCGCGCACCGGTCTGCTTCGCGGCGTCGATCTGCTTGCGATCGGCGTCGATGAAAAGCGACACGCGCACGCCCACGGCATCCAGCCATGCGCAGGCGTCCTTGATGCGCCCGAGCTGCGCGACGACATCGAGCCCGCCTTCGGTAGTGAGTTCCTGGCGCCGCTCCGGAACCAGGCAAATGTCGTGCGGACGGATCTTGATGGCGATGCCGATCATCTCCCCGGTCACCGCTGCCTCCAGGTTCATTCGCGTGCGCAGCTTCTCCCGGAGCACTGTGACGTCGCGCTCCTGGATGTGCCGCCGGTCCTCCCGAAGATGCAGGGTGATTGCATCGGCACCCGCGTCCTCGGCGAGTAGGGCTGCCTGGACCGGGTCCGGATAGGCGGTCCCGCGCACCTGGCGCAGCGTAGCCACATGGTCGATGTTTACCCCGAGTTCGATCACAGTTCCATCAGCTCCCTGAATATGCGGCGGCTCCTGAGCGGCTGGTACTCCAGCCGGTGGTTGATCAGCGAGCGCATCAACAGCTTTGCCTGTTGCTGGGTCACCGCATCGCTGAAGTCGTCGCGTGCGATGTCGAGCAGCGTCTGCCCTGCCAGCTTCAGGTCCGCCTGGGCAGCCGCGCTGACTTCGACCGGCCCCCGCTCGGGGTCGTAAGTATAGGTCTTCGCCGGGTCGACACCGCGACCGGTTGCACTGTCCCGCTCCAGCACCAGCGCGTACCCGATCTCCCGGAGCAGCGCCTTTTCGAAGGTGCGCAGGATCGGCCCGGTCGCCGCCCCCGAGGCAAGCCCCCGCAACGTTTCCCCATAGCGCTCGAACAGCGCCTCATGCGGGTCTTCGCGAGGCAAGAGCCGAAGCAGCAGCTCGTTAAGATAGAATCCGCACAGCAGTGCTTCACCCTGCAGCAGTGGCTGCCCCCCGATCCACTCCGCGCGGGTCAATGTGCGGACTTCTCCCTTACCGTACCAGCCCAGCTGCACGGGCTGAAACGAAAGCAGGACCCCACGCATGGCCGAACGCGGCCTGCGGGCGCCACGCGCCACCAGGGTCACCCGGCCCGCGACGCGCGCGTACACGTCGAGCAGGAGACTCGTTTCGCGATACGGATAGGTGTGGAGGACGTAGGCCTCCTGGTTATCCCGTGGCCTACGCTCACTCATATCCAAGATTCTTCAGCGCCCGCGTGTCGTCGGTCCAGCCGCTCCGCACCTTCACCCAGACCTCCAGATGGACCTTGCCGCCGAACAGCCGCTGCATGTCCATGCGCGCTTCGGTGGCCACGCGCTTGAGCTTGTCCCCGCCAGCGCCGATCACGATCGGCTTATGCCCGTCCTTGTCGACCACGATCGCGGCATGGATGCGGCGCAGGCTCCCCTCCTCCTCGAATTTTTCGATGATCACGCTGGCGCCATACGGGACCTCGTCTCCCATCAGCCGGAACAGCTTCTCGCGGATCAACTCTGCCGCCAGAAACCGTTCGTCGCGGTCGGTGAATTCGTCCT
>Ga0315281_10013875_pt1 | contig 10884 bp, 11 predicted proteins | sample YL17G07_0_MG_FD_204540 | JGI IMG/M metagenome (GOLD analysis project Ga0315281, IMG submission 204540) | Sediment microbial communities from Yellowstone Lake, YNP, Wyoming, USA - YL17G07_0 | ecosystem: Environmental > Aquatic > Freshwater > Lake > Sediment | place: USA: Wyoming | collected... | reverse complement strand
ACCAGCACCCCTAACAACGCAGCCAGGGCAAAGTTGGACAACGGGCCAGCTAAAGCTGATATTGCCATCCCCCTCCTGGGATTCATGCGAAAGTAGTTAGGGTTAATAGGCACTGGCTTGCCCCAGCCAAAGCCGGCCAGCAACAACATCAAAGTGCCTAAAGGGTCTAGATGTCTTATCGGGTTTAGAGAAAGCCTCCCCATCCTCTTCGCTGTGGGATCCCCGAGTCTGTTTGCCATCAGTGCATGGCTGAACTCATGAATAGTTATCGCAATCAGCAGAGAGAAAGCAACTAAGACTACGAGTAAGAAAAAAGCCTTGGGGTCTTGTCTCAGCAGCCCCAGATTCCAAAGGAGCATAGCCCTCCCTTTTTTGAGGTATTATAGCATAGTTTAATAGCTATTTTGGGTATGACGAAACATTTGTAGTGCGCACATTCGAACGCGCGGACAGTGTGGGGGGTCGATTTTTAAATGGGGTCGGCGGCGCGCCATATATATTATCGGCGTAAACGGCAACGAAAGAATGGGGTACTTGGAACGTCAACTTTACACAGATGTTGGAGACTTCGCTTAGCCTTTAGAAGTGCTTGGACAGCTTGTCGCGCGCTTTGGAGACCAGACTTATTGTATCTTCCGTCCTTTTTCTGCTAGTTTCCTCGTTTTCAATTAAGACCTTGCTTACCTTGACGGGTTCTGCATGCCAGTGCTCTATAAGTCCGTTAAGGAACTGATTCGACCTATGATACCTCTCAATTTCGTTGAAAAAAGATGCTCCTTCCTCAACGTATCGCTCGGCGATAAGCAATGAAATCGCTGTCGTACCAAGAGGACTGGGGCTGGTTATTATAGTCTCGCGAAGCTTTTTATCGCCAATTTCAATGTTCCTTTTCGCAGTTTTTATCATTAAGTTTAACAGGGCCTTATTCGTATTTAGTTCTGATAGGACCGCATCCAACCGCCGAATTGCGTCGTCACGGCGAAAAATCTCAAAAAGCGTGCCTCGTCCGCCAAGCGTATCAAGAACGCGGCTATCTGGTGCATTGGGATTCTTTAAACAATCGTCTATAGCCGCCTTAAATGCCTCGCGAAACTGCTGCATTTTGAGATGGTTGTTAGGATAGTACCATAATGTGCCTTTACCACTTAGGTCAAAGGGTAGGTTCGTACCAAATTGTGCAATCGTAACCGTGCAATGTTTAAAACTCTGACGTATGCCTAATTCCCAATATACATTACAATTTTGGTCAGTCAGGTCTGCTACCACAACGCGCGCAAAAACAAGACTAGTAATTATTTGTTGTAAAATATCTCCTCGAAGCGCCTCAGAGCGACGGGCTTCCAAATATGGATTCTCCTCTATAAGCGGCTTAAGAAACGTATTGAATTGGTCACTCCAGTATTCCTCAGTATGCTTCTTGGTCGTCTTGCTGAACGGCATGATTACAAAGCAAGTTTCCCGATTTTCTGGCATTGAAGTCACCTCTTAGAGAACTCATTATGGATTTCTTGCGTCATTATACATTTCGCGTTAGAATGTCGCAAGAGGTTCATAAAACAAAAGGGGGAGGTAAACATTGCTTTCGGATGCAACAAGCATAGTTGTTAGTGTCTCAGCATTTGTAGTGGCATGTGTTGCCATCTTTGGAATTAACCAATGGAGGAAAGAGCTAAAAGGCAGAGCTACATTTGAGTTAGCTCGTAAATTAATGATTCTAGGTTACAAAGTGAGTGAAGGTTTGAAATGGACTAGGTTTCCAATGACAATGGCCGGAGAAATAGCTGCGCAACCAAAGAAAGAAAATGAAGCACAAGACGAGTATCTGGTATTGGCTGAAGGGAATGCCAAGCACCGCCGTCTCAAACCAGTTACTGAAGACTTGGCAAGCCTGGAAGAAATGGGTTGGGAGGCAGAGATAATTCTGGAAGAAACGACGGCGAAGCAGGTCAAGGAGGCGATTCAAATTTTTAGAAGTCGCTATGCAGACATTAGAACCGCAATAGAGGAATATTTTGATGTGAGATACCGAGAGGTGAAATATAAGTCCAGTTCCACTGACCCAGAGTGGCTAAAGGGACTTAGAAAGATTGTCTATTCAACAGAAGCTGATGAGGCATCCAAGGATATTGATGGAGCTGTGACCAAGCTATCTGCAGCTTTGCGGGAATATGTGAAATAGGAAGTTGCACATGAATGTTGTCATGAAGCACGTTAGCGGTACTGCCAAAGCTAACCTGGAACACGCCGAAGAAGAAATGACCAGAGTTCTAGCATACTTGTCCCAATCCTTGGAAAACCAAAGTACCAGAAGAGCTAATCTAGATACTCTCGTAGGATAAACTTGACAAATTGAGCCACATATGTTATGTATATTACACGGAGCCAAGGTCGTGCTACCGAATATGGGTTCGGGAGGTGACTATGAGGCTTCATGGATTGTATGGGGTAAGGCAGGTGGATGGTTGATGCCCCGCCATACGGTTGGTGGGGCGAGGCAGACCCTCGAGTTCAGCTCGAGGAAAAGAGGTTGAGAGGTAAGTCTCTAAACTAAACCTCGTTCAGTGGTGAACACCGAAAAAGAGTTGGGCTCGAGGCACTAAAACTGAAGGAATTCAGGGTGGAGGACGCTGCAAAAGTGTCCTCCACATTTTTTATTCTGTCTTCAAAGCAATCCGTCATCCTTCCCCGGAAGGACCACGAAGAATGAAAACAGTATCTCCAATAGAGAGAAGATTTTCCCGTTCGTGGTGAGCTTGTCGAACCATGAACGGACCATGACCGTTCACCCTTCGACAGGCTCAGGGCGAACGGTTTTAAAAACCCTATTTTCAAAGCAAGTGACATAAGCACATCCCAGCCACTAACAAAACTTATTTCCGCTGTCCCCGGCGAAGCTTATCCTCTACTGAACTAATCTTGCTCTCCATGGTAGCTTTTTTATCTCTCCGATCGGTGCTGTTGTGTTGCGGTGTATTAACTGGTATACTCTCGCTACTAGAAAAAGACGAGGCGAGAGGATAGAAGAATGCGAATCTTCCTCAAAACGTGGGTGGCAATTATAATGGCGGCATTTACTACTACTGCATGGGGCTTGAGTATCAGTGATGTCTTGCCAAAAGCTCACTGGTCTTTGATAGCCCTTATCTCATTCATAATCTTTGCAATTATTATTATTGTGGGATTTTTTGATAGAGACCGTCAGATTGAACAGCTTAAGAATGCGCAACCAGCAATCCAAGTCGTGCCTGAGAAATCTGACTCTCGTTATCTTCTTCTTGTTCGCAACATAGGTGCACGGGCAGAATTTAAGGCTAGGGTTGAGATTATGGATGGCATAAACCACTTTCCGAATTTACCTACAGAATATCCCGCAGCTTGGGAAGAAACCAGAAGTGCAAATGATATTACGCTCAATAAATGGGATAAAGCACGATTACTTATAGCTACATTACGAAAACAGGAACCCATTCAGGAAACTAATTTTACTAGGGCTCCGAGGAATTTGGTGCTTTTTTATGGATATTCTGACAAAAATTATACTGGCACACTCCAAAGTATTAGTTCTCCTTGCTGTGATTCTGAAATAAAAAGATTAGTTCAACGTACTCCGATTAACCCTACTGAGTCAGATGAGTTCCCAATACATGCAACATTAAGAATAGTTATAACATCTAATCCTAGTATGCAAGAAGGCTTTAGTAGGGATTATGAGTTGACTGTAGATGGGTTAATGGAAATAGGTTCTCATCATAAGGAAGGTTCTCGGCCTAGACATCAAATCAAATTAAATAAATTGGAAGGAGCACAAAATGGCAGACAATGACCTTAGAGAATGTCTAAACAGGTGTAGCGGGTATTATGCCGAACACCATTTTACCGAACCGCAGGTGATAGCTTGTAAGTGGTGTGGCTCTGCCAATGTAAACAAGTACGGCGTTCGTGATGGTGTTCAGGACTATATCTGCAATAGCTGTGGGCGCAAGTTCAACGAAAAGGATGCACCTTATGGCATGAGGACGCCTGTTGAGCAAATAGGGGCCAGCCTGAACCTGTACTATACAGGCTCATCGCTGACCGACATAGCCAATCATTTAGCTCAGGTATATAACAATCCCGTCAGCCGCAGTTCAATCTATGCGTGGCTACTGAAGTATTCGGTAGAAGCGGTTGAACTGTTAAGCACGTTCAAGCCTCAAAGGTTAAGCAATGTTTGGCTTGCAGACGAGACGGCTATCAAGTTCGATTATGAGCTTCATTGGATATGGGATGTGATTGACCGCGACACTCGGTTCTTACTAGCCAGCTATCTATCTCCTAGGCGTGGTACACAGCAGGCCAGAATACTTATGGAGCTTGCACTGGAGCAAGCTGAGAGGCCGCCGAAAAAGGTAATCACCGATAAGCTCAGGGCGTACATAGATGGGATTGAATTGGTTTTCGGCTCTGACACTGTGCATATTCAAAGCTCACCCTTTGCTGACAGCGATAGCACTAACATCATCGAACGTTTTCAGGGAACGATAAAGGAGCGCACCAAGGTATTGTGGGGATTCAAAACAGTGCCTGCGGCAAAGATAATTATCGGTGGCTTTGTCTGTCACTATAACTTCTTCAGGCCGCATATTAGTCTTGGTGGGCGTACGCCTGCCGAAGTAGCTGGGACTGATTCACCTATCAAGACATGGACTGATTTGGTCAGGATGGTCAGATAATGAGCACTGAAAACAGTGTATAATATCCCACAGCAATCGAGTGGGAGAGTGTGAATATGGATACTCAAAATACTTTCTATCATGGTGACTGCCTCTTTGTTATGAAGCACGATATTGCACCTGAATCCGTAGACCTTATCTATCTTGACCCTCCTTTCTTCACTGGTAAGATACAAAGGGGAAAATGGCAACCAGGGGCTATGGAAGTATCCTTTGAGGATTCAAAGCAGTTCTGGAAAGAAAAGGGTGTCTCAGTTCATGCACCTGAATGGATGAAACATCTGGCAATTAGTCAAAATCGTCCAGACTTTGCTTCTTATCTATATTACATGATGGAAAGGCTCCAAGCTTGCCGCAGAGTTTTGAATATCAAGGGAAGTATCTACTTACATTGTGATTGGAGGGCCTCTCATTATCTTAAAATGGTCATGGATGAAATATTTACGGAGAGTAACTTCCGAAATGAGATAGTGTGGTACTATGGCCCCAAAGCAACACAAAGTGGTAGCCAGTTTCAAAGCAAGCATGACATCATACTCTACTATGTTAAAAAGAAAGGCCAACAGTGTTTTAACCCACAATTACAGGAGTATAGTGAGGGAAGTCTGTGCGAAAGAGATACAAGATACAAGCATAAAGATGCACACGGTATATATCGCCTAACTACACGTAGGGACAGTAAGGGAGATAAATACAGGGCGAAAGTCTATCTCAAGCCAGGCGTCTCAATGACAGACGTATGGAATATAGGTGTTATAAATTCAACAGCAAAAGAACGTTCTGGGTATCCAACACAAAAACCGCAGAAGTTGCTAGAGCGAATCATTAAAGCCTCATCAAAAGATGGTGACACAGTTCTCGACCCCTTTTGTGGCTGTGGCACAACGGTTATAATGGCCTCAAAGCTAAACAGAAGGTTCATAGGCATAGATATTGATACTTCAAAGCGTACCAAGGGCAAGCTACCTACAGCATTCAATGTTATAAAAAGAGGCAGTCATGAGTTATTTAATCAAGCTAGATATGTTTCGAGGGATATTACTGAAGTACTCGAAATGAACTCCCTAGAGTTTGAGGATTGGGTTAATGAATATTACAAGGCAGACAAACCTCATCCCGACAAAGGGATTGATGGTGTTACGCAAGATGGTGTTCCTATTCAGGTTAAATCTTTTCAGGTTACCTATAAAACCATAAGCCAATTTGTCACAGATGTTAAGTATCATGCCAATGTGCCGAAGCCTATTAAAAAGGTCATAATTGTATCCCAGACGGGTTTTGACGATGGAGCAAGGCAAAGGAAATTTGAGATTGAAACTGCGGAAGGCATAACAATAGAGTTAGCCACACCGCAGGAGATGCTTACGTTAGAGACCTAGAGAGGGCAAGGAGTATTAGCTTGGAGTTAATACACCGCAACACAACAGCACCCTCCGATCATCTATGTTGACAATGGTAACAACCCTTTGTACTCCTTCCCCGAACACGTTCTCATGCATCTTCCTGACCACGCGCAGTACTTTGTCCAAATCTCCTTCGAGCACGGTACCCATGGGGGTCAGCTTGTACTTAACAGACCTCTGATTCTGCAAGACCTTGAGAGCCCGGGCCACATAGCTGCTGATAGAAGTTGTTTTGGTTCCCAGAGGAACGATGCTGACCTGGACGATTGCCATCTTTACCACCTCCACCTTGGTAAGACTGCATCAATCTTCTCTCGAGCCTAATCGTGTGGCGGGATTATACTACGAAAAACGAGGCACGTCCATTTTCCTACTATTTTACTGATACGGCAATTTTTTGTCACATTTTTGTCACTATTTCGGGCATTAGTACTATTGACAAACTGAGAAAAGGGTGATATTGTTTAGCCATACGGCAAGCGGTTGCCGCTCACCGCTTGCCCACGACCAGGGAGAAAAGACAGTGAAGAAGATACTGATAAACGAGGAGGTCTGCATCGGCTGCGGCCTCTGCCGAATCTATTGTCAGATAGAGCACTCTAACTCTAAGGACATAGTCAAGGCATTTAAGAGAGAAAGCCCTCGTCCTCTGCCTCGCATCCGTGTAGAGAGAGATGGAGAGGTTTGCTTCGCGATTCAATGCCGCCATTGCGCTGAGCCCTGGTGTGTCTATTCCTGCCTGACCGGTGCTATGCACAAGGACCCAATGAGCGGCCTAGTGACCGTTGATACTGAGAAGTGCGCCGGATGCTGGACCTGCATAGTAGCATGTCCCAATGGGGCGCTGACCAAAGATATAAATAACAGAATTGTCGCCAAATGCGATCTCTGTGCTGGACAGGATACGCCGGTTTGCGTGGCTAATTGTCCCAACGAAGCGCTGGTGCTGAGCGTGGATGGGGGTGAAACCAAATGATCGCAGTAATCGATTACGGTGCCGGAAACCTGCGCAGTGTCACCAATGCCCTGGTCAAACTAGGCTATAAGCCGAAGGTAACCCGAGAGCCCAAGGATGTGCTCAGTGCTGACGCGGTGCTTTTCCCTGGCGTTGGTGCTGCCGCAGATGCTATACAGAGCCTGAAGGAATCCGGCCTGGAGAAAGCTATCAGAGAGGTAATACGCAAGCACCGGCCGCTTTTCGCCGTCTGCATAGGGATGCAAGTCCTGATGTCCTCAACCGAGGAAGGAGGGTGGCACGAATGCCTCGGAGTAGTCCCCGGTGCAGTCAGAAGATTGCCCGCAGGGCTTAAAGTGCCACACATGGGCTGGAATCAGGTAAGACAGAAGGTTCGGCATACTATCTTCAAGGGTATTCCCGACGAAGCGAACTTCTATTTCGTGCACAGCTACTACGCTGAACCGAAAGATGCGACGGTTGTAGCCGGAACCACTGAATACGGGGTAACCTTATGCAGCGTGCTTATTAAGGATAACCTGGTAGCAACTCAATTTCATCCTGAGAAAAGCGGCACCATCGGCTTGAAGATGTACGACAACTTCCTGAAGACGTCCGGAGTCAAGGAGTAGATGCTGTGGCAAAGACAAGAGCGCTGACAACGAGATACCTCATTATAGGGAACTCCGCCGGAGGCGTAGGTGCTGCCGAGGCAATCCGCGAGATAGACAGAGAAGGGCAAATCACTATAGTCTCCGACGAGCCCTATCCCTGCTACTCCCGCCCGCTAATCTCGAAGTATTTGACCAAGGAACGTACCCTCGAGACTATGCTCTTCCGCCCGGCTGATTTCTACAGCCGGAACAACATCACGGCGATACTAGGGAAGAAAGTCAAGGGCCTTGGCCTCAGCGACCGCACGGCTGAACTTGAAAACGGGAAGTATATCTCCTGGGAGAAGCTGCTGATAGCCAGTGGAGGAGTACCCATAGTCCCCAAGATGGAAGGCGCCGGCAAAAGAGGGATCTTCACCTTTACCACCCTCAACGATGCTAAGGCTATTGATGAGTTCATCGAGAACGCTCATGCCGCAGTAGTCATCGGCGGTGGACTTATCGGCATAAGCGTGACCGAAGCCCTCAAAAAGCGCGGTGTGAAAGTCACGGTAGTAGAAATGAAGGATAGAATCCTGAATACCATCCTCGATGAGCAAGCATCCTTGATTGCAGAGGAAGCCTTGAAGAAGGCTGGCATCAGGATAATCACCGGCCGCACAGTGGCTGAGATTACCGGGAAGGAGTCGGTTAAAGGAGTAGTGCTGGACAGCGGAGAGGAAATGCCCTGCAGCCTGGTGGTGGTTGCTATCGGGGTATCCCCGCGCATCGAACTCGTCCGAGGCACCGAGATAAAGGTAAATCGCGGCATAGCGGTGAACCGCCACATGGCTACGAACTATCCTAACGTTTACTCCTGCGGAGACGCAGCCGAGGCCTATGATTTCGTCTACGGCACAAATCGGCTAACCCCGATCTGGCCCAACGCCTACATCGGGGGCAGAGTTGCAGGCTACAACATGGCCGGAGTTAAAGCTGAATATCCCGGTGGGACTGGAATGAACTCACTCAATTACTTCGGGTTGGATATCGCCGCAGCAGGCATAGCAATTCTGCCGGATGGCGACGGCTACGAGTGTATCACTAAACAAAAGGATGGTGTCTATCAGAGGGTAGTCCTCAAGGACGACCAAATTGTGGGAATGGTCTGTGTAGGCGCTATCGAGAAAGCGGGCATACTCTTCAGCCTGATGAGGGACAAAGTCAAAGTGAGCAGCTTCAAGAAGATGCTTCTGAGCGATAACTTTGGCCTGATATCTTTGCCCAAGGAATTGTGGCAGAAGCGACTGGAGGAAGAGGCCACTATTATAGGAGGGCTAAAAAGATGAGAGACCTGGCCAAGGTAAGCAATTTTCATTGCGACGATAAGGTGATAGACGCCTGCTCTATCTTCGGGATGATGGATACCACGGGAAAGCTATTCTCAGGCAAAGGTGTAATCCAAGCCATAGCCAACATGCATTTCCGCGGCAATGGACTAGGAGGCGGTTTCGCCATCTATGGGCTATATCCACAGTATCCTGATTGCTACGCCTTTCACATAATGTATCTCAGCCCCGAAGCAAAATCAGAGGTAGAGACTTTTCTCAAGCAGAGATTTTGTATCGTGGCTGCCGAGGAGGTGCCCACGCAGCCTATCCCTGCCATAGTAAATCCGCCACTCGTATGGCGCTACTTCCTTCAGGTAGAACCACACAACGGCGGCGGACTGTCAGAGGACGACTATGTTGTGGAAATGGTGATGAATATCAACACCGGAATTAAAGACGCCTTCGTTTTCTCCAGCGGCAAGAATATGGCGGTGTTCAAAGGGGTAGGATACCCCGAGGAGGTAGCCGAGTATTTCTGCCTTGAGCAATACAAGGGCTACTTATGGACAGCCCACGGCAGATTCCCTACCAATACGCCGGGCTGGTGGGGAGGCGCACATCCTTTTAACATTCTGGACTGGACAGTGGTTCACAACGGTGAGATCTCATCTTACGGGATAAACAGGCGCTATCTTGAGGGCTTCGGTTACCATTGCACCTTGCAGACCGATACCGAGGTGATAGCCTACGCTGTGGACCTTTTGGTGCGAAGGCACGGCCTCCCTATAGAGATAGTGGCCAAGATATTGGCGCCGCCGTTCTGGAGCGACATAGAGCGCATGCCGGAAGGGCAACAAAAACTGTATCGCACGCTGCGTCAGGTGTATGGAAGCCTGCTCATGAACGGCCCTTTCACCATAATAGTAGCCCATCACGGCGAAATGATCGGGCTAACCGACAGGATAAGGCTGCGGCCGCTCACGGTGGGGGTAAAAGACCAGGTGCTTTACCTTTCCTCCGAGGAATCTGCAATACGCCTGATCTGCCCGGACCTGGATAGTAGCTGGATTCCCATGGGTGGCGAGCCCATTATCGGGAGACTGAAGAAGGAAAGTGCACTGGTAGGCACGAGAGTGGAGGCACACGTTAAGAGAAGCGGCAGGGAGTTGAAAACTGCGAAATAGGATTTGAGCCTATGTTAACCAAGAGGATTATTCCGTGTCTGGATGTAACAGGCGGCAGGGTGGTCAAGGGCACGAGCTTTAACGAGCTTCGTGATGCCGGTGACCCTGTGGCTATGGCTGCTTTTTACTACCAGCAGGACGCTGATGAACTGGTCTTCCTCGACATAGGTGCCACACCGGAAGGGCGTAAAACCATGGTGGAAGTGATTGAAAAGGTGGCGGAACAGGTTTTCATCCCGCTCACCGTGGGTGGAGGGCTGCGCAGCACGCGCGATATGCGACTCATGCTGGAATCGGGAGCCGACAAGATTGCAATCAATACTGCGGCTGTGCTCAACCCCAGGCTAATCAGTGAAGGAGCGCAGAGATTCGGCTCTCAGTGCATAGTTATAGCTATCGATGCCAAGAGAGTGAAGGGCAATGAAGCACCCAGATGGGAGGTCTGCACTCACGGAGGAAGAAAGCCAACTGGAATAGACGCCTTAGAGTGGGCCGACAAGGCTGTTGCGCTCGGTGCCGGAGAGGTGCTTCTTACCAGTTGGGATGCCGATGGTCACCGTGCAGGGTACGATTTGGAGTTGACTAAAGCGATAAGTGAGGCGGTGAGTGTGCCGGTGATAGCTAGCGGAGGCGCTGGTAATCTCGAGCATCTCTACCAGGCGCTTATAGCTGGAAAAGCTGATGCCGTTCTTGCCGCCAGCATATT
>Ga0315281_10013874_pt1 | contig 10884 bp, 13 predicted proteins | sample YL17G07_0_MG_FD_204540 | JGI IMG/M metagenome (GOLD analysis project Ga0315281, IMG submission 204540) | Sediment microbial communities from Yellowstone Lake, YNP, Wyoming, USA - YL17G07_0 | ecosystem: Environmental > Aquatic > Freshwater > Lake > Sediment | place: USA: Wyoming | collected... | reverse complement strand
GCCACCTTTCAGGGACGTATCAAACTGAAATCCTGTAATAAGGTGGTACTGGATTGCGATAGATTAATAGCGCTATTGCAACCAAGTTGTATTACATGTTCTCTCCAGATGATGGAGAAGGCCTCGCCTGTTGTTACAACGATGCTCCCTATATTTACCATGAAATGGATCGCACCGGTTGGCCAGAGAAAGCATTTTGCCGATACAATTCATACTTTTGCAAAATCAAATAATTTTACTGGCGACAGTTTAAACTCTTATTCTGAAATACGCGGAAACTCAATGTATCGAATCAATACTGAACAAGGTGATGCCCTGTTTATTTTCAACAATCTTTTTCACCCGGACGAATTTAGTTTATTCGCTTACCCGTCCGATATACCGCTTGCCCAGCAACACATTTACAACCTGGTAAAAACACTCACCACGAACTTTCAGGGCCGCACGGAATTAATATTATGTGAGGCGAAAGTACTGGATTGCGACAAATTAAAAAGTTTGCTGCAGGTGAAATAGCAAAACAATAGCACTGGTATTGTTGTAACGGGGTGATCGTTCATTTTTTAATGGCAAACACAATCGGAGTGAACCATGGCCATATATCTGAAATTCGGCAATGTAAAAGGCAATGTCACGGCAAAAGGGTTTGAGAAACACATTGCGGTGGACAGCGTAAGGTTTAAAGTCACCAGAACAGTCTCGATGGAATCCGGCAACCTGTCCAATCGTGAATCTGCAAAACCAAAGTTGAGTCCCATCACATTAGTGAAAAGGGCAGACAGTTCCGTTGCCGCAATTTTCAAGGAAGCGGTCTCCGGTGCCAGCGGCCAGGAAGCCACACTCACCTTCGTTCGCACCGGTAAAGACGGGTTGATGCCCTACATGTCTTATGTCTTGACGGACTGTATCGTCAGCGGCTACGACATTAATGCATTCGGCGACACCGAACCGAGTGAATCGATTTCGTTGAGTTATTCCAAAATTGTCGCCAGCTACACCGATCACGATGCCACCAACAAGGCCGGTACTCCGATGCGTGTGATGTATGATCTCGCCAAAGGCGAGGCGGGCTAAGCACGCGCGGCGCGTGGAGCATACTGTCCTGAGGGTTACTGGGCAGTATTATTTTTCCGCTACGCTAAGAGATATTCTAAGGGATATTACTTTGGCTCGATTTCGTTCGGTATAACAAAGGCAGTGATGTGATTTTGGATCAAACTGTGACGACCGCCAATTAACGCAACGCCGATTTGGCTGCTTCAATCATCTCTTCGGCGCCTTCGATGTCAACCATATTGACATCCGGTTCGAGTCCTAATTTGCTGAAGGCGGGAACAGTGTGGAAGTCCACGTTGCCAAAGTGATGGTGTGATCCGACATAACTTTCGAGATTGGCAACAATCACCAGGTCGACGTAATCCGCCGGGCCGGAATGGGTGCGCGTGATATTTTCATGTTCGGCGGCGACGGCAATCATGTCGGGGGGGAAATTCCATTTTTTCAGGATAGCCTCGCCGATGACGGTGTGCGCCTTCTGAATAATATTATCCAGTAATTCTTCATTCTCCAGCAACTCCAGCACATCTTCCGCGCGAGTAATGATCGGTAACGCGCCGATATCATGAATGAGACCTGCCAGCATCGCTTCATCGGGTTTGCGTTGGGTAAATTGTTTACACAAGGCATGACTGATGGCAGCCACTTGGGTGCTGTGCTCCCATAACACACGTAAGCGTTTATCCGTGACATCCGAGGTGGCTTGAAACATCTGCTCCATGGCGATGCTGGTAACCAGATTACGCGTCATGGTTGAACCCATGCGGGTAATAGCGGCTTCGACTGAGTCAATCGAGCGCGCCGCACGTAGCAGCGGGCTGTTGGCTATCTGGATCAGACGTGCGGACAGGGCGGTATCGGTGGTGATCACTTTGGCGACTGCACCCATGCCGGCATTTTCATTTTCCAGCGTTTCGCGCACGCGTAAGGCAACCTCGGGCAAGGTCGGTAGAGTTAGCCTGCCACTCTCCAAGTCATTGAGCAAACTGTCGAGTAATGTTTCTTCCACTTTATTGAACACGGCCTTATCCTCTGGTGTGTTTATTCGCAGTTGCCCGCTGGTTGTGTACCGCACGCTGTGCATTTTATCGAGATCGTCACCCGTGTCAGGCGAGACTGTCTTTCCATTTCATCATGTTCGAGGTTAATTCCAGCGATACTTTTGCGAACGGGCTGTTGGCGGCGATCGCTTTTTCCGCTTCGGGCTTTTGCTTGTTGAGCGCAAGTTCCAATACGTGCGCCGCCTCACGATGAAAATTCGCATGCAGTGCTTGCACGGTTTTCCACTGCGCGGTGGTTTTGTCCGCGGTGGGCAGGGCGTGTAGCCATTTGCCAAAATCACATTGGTTGTCAGGACGCACGCGCTCCACGGTGAAGTCGCACTTCGCCGTGTCGATAGCCTGGCGCAGACGTTGTTTCCACATCCCGTGTGCGCCGATTGCCTTCCTGATTTCTTCACTATTGGCCATAGCCGGTCTCCTGTCGTGAGTGCAGTGATGCTGCCTATCGGTGGTTTTATCGGCCACTGCAAAAGGAAGTTAAATCAGACGAGGGAAAAGTTAGGGGGTTTTCGGTTCGAACGGGTAGGGTAAGGTCTGAACTTGCAGTGCAGGGCCGCTGAGGTGACTGAGGTGTAATTCTCCGGCGGGGGCACTCTCCATTTGCAATACCGCGAGCAGATCCGTCCCTTGCGAGGGCGCGGGTTGCGCGAGAATGACTTTACCGATGCTTTGCGCATCACCGTGGGCGTTGTAGATATCCGTCCCGGTTGGGGGTAAGGTGGCATCCGCGCTATGTAATTTATAGAGTCGGCGTTTGAGTTTACCCAGATAATGAGTACGGGCAACAATCTCCTGTCCAGGGTAACAACCTTTTTTGAAATTCACGGCATCGAGGATTTCCAGATTCAACATTTGTGGCACAAATTCGTCGACACTGCCGGGTAAGACCGCAGGCATCCCGGATTCGATATCCAGCCATTGCCACGCGGCATCACCCACCAAGGATAAAGAAGGACTTAAGCTCGGCCACGCGTTAATCATCGCCGGTACTGAACCCATGATCACAAAACGGGGTCGGCAACCCGGTAGCCGAGTTAACTGTACGCCGGCAAGCTGCTGGCTACGATATGCCGCAGGCACAGCCCCGAAGTGTTGTTGCAGGTGTTGTTCAATCCCCGCTCCGGCACAGCCTAAACAGACAAATTGATCGGAGACATCCTCCAGTACCACCTTGCTGCGCAATACAAACAGACGCATGCGTTTTAAGGTATTTGCGATGATGGCGCGGGGCAGCAGCAGGTTGTAACCGGATTCATCGCGCAGCAGCAACAACAAGGCAAGCACGCGACCTTTTGGGCTGCACCAAGCGGTGAGTTGTGCCTGATTTATATTCAGCGCCTTGACATCGTTGCTGAATTGACCCTGCAAAAATGCCTCTGCATCATCACCGCTGGCACGGATTACACCTTGACCCTGCAGCACGGCAAGCACATTCTGTGTGGCGGCGGCATGGATTTCTTCCTGCGTAGTGCGAAAGTAGACACCACCCTGCGCGTCATACTGGGCGTGGCTTTGTTGCAGGTGATTTAACCAGATTGGGTCCATGTGGAATTTTGCAGTCATCGCGCTGGTTGTGTATCGAGGCAGGCATTGTATAACATTGGACGAATCATGCAATTAGACTACACTCTTTACCGATGCAACTAAAACAACAACGACCCAAGTTCCTCAATTTACTCAAAATACACCTGCCGGTGACCGGTATAACGTCGATCGCCCATCGAATATCGGGCGTTCTGCTTTTTCTTGCCATCCCTGGATTCATTTATCTGTTCCAACTTTCCTTGCGTGATGAATCCACTTTTAATGGCATCAGTGAATTGCTAGCGAACTCCGCAGTGAAGGTGATCGTGACCTTGCTGGTCTGGGCCTTGGCGCACCATTTATTGGCCGGCATCCGTTATTTACTCACCGATATTGCGATAGGCCTGGATTTACCGGCGGCACGTGCCTCAGCCTGGTTGGTCAATAGTGCGAGCGCGTGTATTTTTCTCCTGATCGCAGTGGTGATGTGGTTATGAGCTGGCGCGCACAGGGGATGCGGACCTGGTTGTTACAACGGCTGACGGCGGTGTACATGCTGCTGTTTGCCATCAGTTGTCTGATTTATTTATTTTTGCATCGGCCCATTCACTTTACCGCCTGGCATGAGTTTTTTGCGCTGCCGTCGGCTTCGATCGCCACTACCTTATTTTTTGTTTCCTTGTTGTATCACGCCTGGGTGGGGGTACGTGACATCATGGTGGATTATATTCACGACACGACGATACGCTTCACGCTCTGGGTATTGATCACCTTGTTACTGATTGGCATGGTCATCTGGGTGTTTTTGATTTTATTACAAGTGGTTGAACTGTGAAAATTGCGCATCGTAAATTTGATACCTTGGTGATTGGGGCCGGTGGTGGTGGCTTGCGTGCGGCATTGCAATTGGCACAAGCCGACGCCAGTGTCGCGGTGGTCTCCAAGGTGTTTCCAACACGTTCACATACCGTTGCGGCACAAGGCGGTATTAACGCCGCCCTAGCAAATGTTTCGCCCGATAACTGGCACTGGCACATGTTCGATACCATTAAAGGCAGTGATTACCTCGGCGATCAAGATGCGATTGAATACATGTGCCGTGCCGCCGCCCATTTGGTCATTGAATTAGAACATGCTGGGGTGCCATTTTCACGTTTGCCAAATGGCAAGATTTATCAACGACCCTTTGGTGGCCAGAGTCAGAACTTCGGCGGGGAACAGGCTGCACGCACTTGTGCGGCGGCGGATCGGACCGGACACGTGTTACTACATACCTTGTATCAACAAAACATTCGCGCTAAGACCCATTTTTTTGATGAATTTTTTGCTATTGATTTGGTGCGTGATAAGGAAGGGGTGATCCTCGGTGCCCTCGTGCTGGAGATTGAAACCGGTGAACCCTTATTGATTGAAGCCAAAACCACCTTGCTGGCCACCGGCGGCGTTGGGCAACTATTTCGTACCAATACCAATGCGCACATTAATACCGGTGACGGCATGGGCATGGCGTTACGCGCCGGCATTCCGTTGGAAGACATGGAATTTTTTCAGTTTCATCCCACCGGCATCGCCGGGCGCGGCATGTTAATTACCGAAGGCTCACGCGGTGAAGGTGGCTTTCTGTTGAATAAAGACGGCGAACGTTTTATGGAACGGTATGCGCCGCACGCAAAAGATTTAGCGAGCCGTGATGTGGTCAGTCGGGCGATTGCCACCGAGGTGCGTGAGGGGCGTGGCTGTGGCCCAACCGGTGATTACGTCATGTTGAAACTGGATCACCTCGGCAAAGAGGTACTGGATAAACGCCTGCCCGGCATTACCGCCATGGTGAAGACCTTCTTGGGAATTGATCCGGCGCAAGAACCCATCCCGGTATTTCCCACCGCGCATTACACCATGGGCGGTATCCCGACCGATCGTTATGGCCAAGTGGTGGTGCCGATCGCGCAAGGCGAAGAAGCGATTCCCGGACTATATGCGGTGGGTGAGTGCGCCTGCGTTTCAGTGCATGGGGCCAATCGCTTGGGCGGCAATTCGTTGTTGGATATTGTGGTGTTTGGCCGCTCGGCGGGGAATCACATTATCGAGTTTCTCAAAGAGCAGCGCTACCATCGGCCGATGGATGAAGCAAGTATCGACCAGGCAATGGCGCGCTTAAGCCGCTGGGACAAAACCGGTCCGGGCGAATCGGTGGCGAAACTGAAATACGATTTGCAAACCGTCATGGAAAAATATTGCGGGGTGTTTCGTACCGAAGACGTGTTGCGCGAAGGCGTGCAGCATGTGAAGGAATTGCAGCAACGCTTGCAGCATGCGCGCTTGCAGGATCACAGCAAGATATTTAACACCGCGCGCATTGAAGCGCTGGAACTGGAAAATTTAATGGATGTAGCCTTGGCAACCGTATTCTCGGCTGCTGAGCGTAAGGAGAGTCGTGGCGCGCATTCGCGGATCGACTACCCAAAGCGGGATGATGCGCATTGGTTGAAACACAGTTTGTATTATAAACAAGGACAACGTGTCGCCTACAAACCAGTACGACTCAAACCATTGACGGTGGAGACCTTTCCACCTAAAGAACGTGTGTATTGATACAAGAATACCTCAAGTTGCCATGATATTGTATCGCTATACTTGTTAATACTTTTTACTGGGATGTGACACCATGCGATTCCAAATTCAACGCTACAACCCCGAAACCGATAAAAAACCGTATCTCAAGGAATATGTGTTAGCGAATGTCAAGCCAGGCACGATGTTACGCGATGCCTTGTTGGAGATTAAAGCACAGGACGAGTCGTTTACCTTTCGGCATTCTTGCGGAGAAGGAGTATGCGGTTCGGATGCCATGAACATTAATGGCACCAACGGGCTTGCCTGTTTGACGTCGGTAGCAAACTTATCCGAGCCGATCGTGGTGCGCTCCGTCCCCGGCATGCCGATCATTCGTGACTTAGTAGTGGACATGAGTCAGTTCTATCATCACTATCGCGCGATCAAACCCTATTTGATTGTCCATGATCCGGTTCCGGAAGTGGAATATCTGCAATCACCCGAAGATCGAGACAAACTCGATGGCTTGTATGAATGTATTTTATGCGGCTGTTGCACTACGGCCTGTCCTTCGTTTTGGTGGAACCCGGATAAATTTCGCGGTCCCGCTGCCTTGCTCCAGGCGTATCGATTCTTAGCCGATAGCCGCGATCAGGCCACGGATCAGCGATTACAAGAGCTGGATGGTCCGTACCGGATGTTTCGTTGCCATACCATCATGAATTGCACCAATGTCTGCCCCAAGGGATTGAATCCCTCGGCGGCGATTCATGGCATTAAAACCCTGATGCTCAAAGAGATGATTTGAGATGGACATTGCGGCGCCGGATGACATGGCGCGCCTGCGTTGGCAATGCCGGCGCGGGATGTTGGAATTGGATTTGTTATTGGAAACATTTGTAAACCGACAATATCCAGAACTTGATGCACAGGGACAGGCCGTGTTTCGACAAGTGCTGGCCTACCCGGATCAGTTGTTGTTCGATTATTTTTTTGGCACGCGTATGCCCATGGACAAGGATGTGGCTGATGTTATCGAGAAAATTCGTTGCGCCGCTGCGGCTTGAGTTACGTACCTCGCGTTTATTTCGTTTCTATCTCATTGGAATTCACAACCTGGGATTGCTGAGCGTGTTACTGCCCTCGGCATTGCCCTGGTATGCACGCGTATTGATCGTAATGTTGGTGTGCGGTAGTGCGGCAGTGTGTTGGCGAGCCTATCATACCGTGCATTCAAACCGTGAAGGCTTTCATTGGATCTGGCGCGACACGGATCGATGGCTGCAAATGGCCAATGACTCACTTTGGCAAATGTTGCCCGCCTATTATTTGTCGCCATATTTATTGGTTATTCGTCTGGCAAACGACGCCGGACAAAAACGTTATTTATTTATCTTTGCAGATCAGTTGCCCGCCACGGTCTATCATCAACTCTACTTGCGTTTGAAATTCTGGCACAACAGCCATGACTACTCGGCAGGGGTTACATAGTTTGCCGGGGTGAGGATGGTATCGTGAGCGGGGGCGTCGTCGTGTGCCGGCGGATAATCCAGGGTGTAATGCAGTCCGCGGCTTTCCTTGCGCAACAAAGCGGAATGAATGATCAGGTTGGCACACACTGCAAGATTACGCAGTTCGAGCAAGTCATTCGTCACGCGGAAATTACCATAATAATCTTCAATTTCCTGCAACAAGAGATTGATGCGGCGCTGCGCGCGCTCTAGGCGTTTGTTGGTCCGCACAATCCCGACATAATCCCACATGAAGCTGCGGATCTCATGCCAGTTGTGGGTGACGACGACTTCCTCGTCGGAATCCGTGACCCGCGATTCGTCCCACTCCGGTATGTCGGGGACAAATTGCGGCTGAGTATGGCGCTGCTGAATATGTTCACTGGCTGCTTGCGCGAAGACCAGACACTCCAACAGTGAATTGCTGGCGAGTCGATTGGCCCCGTGGAGACCGGTATGGGTCACTTCACCCACGGCGTAAAGCCCAGGGATATCCGTCTGCCCGTGCAAATTTGTCATGACACCGCCACAGGTATAGTGCGCGGCCGGAACAACCGGAATCGGTTGTTTAGTCATGTCATAGCCGAATTGCAGGCAACGTTCATAAATAGTGGGAAAATGCCGGAGGATGAAGTCCGCGGGCTTATGACTGATATCCAAGTACACGTACTCCGAGCCAAGCCGTTTCATTTCGTGGTCAATCGCGCGCGCCACGATGTCCCGCGGTGCGAGTTCCGCGCGCGGATCAAAACGGGACATGAATTCGCTGCCATCCGGTAACAATAAACGTCCGCCTTCACCCCGCAATGCCTCGGTCAACAAAAAGGCCTTGGCGTGCGGATGGTACAGGCAGGTGGGGTGGAATTGATTAAATTCCAGATTGGCCACACGGCAACCCGCACGCCACGCCATGGCGATGCCATCACCGGTGGCCGTGTCCGGATTACTGGAGAAAAGATAAACCTTGCTCGCGCCACCCGTGGCCAGTACCGTGGTGGGGGCACGAAAAACCCGGACGTGGTTGGCGTTCCGATCCAGGACATAGACCCCAAGACAGGTTTGCTCGGTCCGACCCAGTTTACGGGTTGTGATCAAATCAATGGCGATATGTTGCGCGTAAATACGGATATTGGGGTGTTGATGCACGCGGGCACTGAGCGTGGTTTCAACCGCCTTGCCGGTGGCATCGGCGGCATGGATGACGCGGCGATGCGAATGACCGCCCTCGCGAGTCAGGTGATAGGGATTCCCATTACCGGATTCGGTCTGGGGGGTAAAGGTCACGCCCTGGGCAATCAGCCACTCGATATTTTCTCTGCCATGCTGGGCGGTAAAGGTCACGACATCGGGATGGCATAATCCGCCACCGGAGTTGAGTGTATCGACCACGTGTGACTGGATGGAATCCGCGGAATCGAGGACAGCGGCAATGCCGCCTTGGGCATAGAAGGTACAACTTTCTTCGAGCTTTACCTTTGAAATCAAAGAAATACGGTGTGTATCGGCCAACCGCAAGGCCAGGCTGAGTCCGGCGGCACCACCGCCAATAATGATCACATCGGATTCAATTTGCATGTGGCGGGCGTCTTAAACCGTTACAATGGGGGCGAGTTCGCCGGTTGCGCGCGTTGTTTTGGATTTACGCATATTCAGTTAAAATCTTTCATCGTCGTCATGTCTTGTCGAGGCAAAGAGTGTTTATACAATAATCTGTCACTATAACTAAAATTTTCATGCTTGGGCGAACTCTAGCATGTTTGGCGGGTCTCAAGACTGGATCGCCACATAGGTGTAACTCGTTAAATGTTGAAGGTATGAGTTGGGATGGCTGATCAAGACAGTGACCAGGCGCTGGTGGAACGCGTTGCCCGTGGTGATAAACGCGCCTTTGATGCACTGGTATTACGATATCAATCACGGGTCGTGAAGGTGATTACCCGTTATGTACACGATCAGACCGAGGCGCTGGATTTGGCACAAGAGGCCTTCATCAAGGCCTACCGGGCGTTGCCCAATTTTCGCGGTGAAAGCGCCTTCTATACCTGGTTGTATCGCATTGCGATCAATACTGCAAAGAATTATTTGGCCGCGCAAAATTGCCGGCCACCCCAGTATGACGTGGATATTGAGGATGCCGAATACCATGAAGGTCCATCGGCATTAAAAGATACGGCGACACCGGAGCACAATCTGCTGCGTGATGAAATACAGCAGGTGATATTTAAGACGATAGACGCACTACCTGAAGAATTACGAACAGCAATTACCTTGCGCGAATTGGAAGACATGAGTTATGAAGAAATTGCGGAAATCATGGGATGTCCAATCGGTACGGTTCGTTCAAGGATTTTTCGCGCACGCGACGCGATTGATAAGCAGTTAAAACCCCTGTTGGACCACTAATGGATATTGTTGACTAAGGGCAGATAAAATATGAGTGAACAGATGAAAGAATTAATGTCAGCATTCATGGACGGCGAACTGGATGAACATCATACCGTCCTTGAACAATTAAAGACGGATGATGAATTACACGCCGCCTGGTCGCGTTATCATGTGATCCGCGATTCGCTCAAACAACGCTATTTACCTGCCGCCTCGGTTATCGCTTCGCGCGTTGCCACTGCCCTGGAAAAGGAACCGGTGATCATTGCGCCATACCACAAAAAGCATAATAGAAAACAACCCAGCCGCGCCATCGGTTGGGCAGCGGCGGCGAGCGTGTTGCTGATCACGGCACTGTGGCTCACGCAAACCGTCTCATTTACCGGTGATAACAACAATGGTTTTGAACTCACCTCCAGTGGCCAAACCCTGCAAGCCTCGGCCGAAGTTGAACAGACCTTAAGCGACTATATTGTCAATCATAATGAATATTCGGCAAGCTCCAAGATGCAAGGTATGTTGCCGTATACGCGTCTCGTGAGTTATGTACCGACACAACAATCGGGTACGGAACGAGTCGATTAAATGACGCTATTTCGGTTTTTATTGTCAGCGTCGTTATTGCTGACACCGGCGTGGTTGTATGCCGAGGATTCCAAGCAGGTAGAATCGTGGTTGGAGAAAATGCATACCGCCGCGCATTCGATTAATTATGTCGGCAGTTTCGTTTATCAGCAAGCAAAGCAACTCACCGCCATGCGTATCGTGCATGCGGTCGATAATCAAAATGGTGA
>Ga0315281_10013873_pt1 | contig 10885 bp, 11 predicted proteins | sample YL17G07_0_MG_FD_204540 | JGI IMG/M metagenome (GOLD analysis project Ga0315281, IMG submission 204540) | Sediment microbial communities from Yellowstone Lake, YNP, Wyoming, USA - YL17G07_0 | ecosystem: Environmental > Aquatic > Freshwater > Lake > Sediment | place: USA: Wyoming | collected... | reverse complement strand
AACAGGATGTCCTGGCGGCGTCCATGACCCGTCCGGTGATTGTCGATTTCTGGGCGCCGTGGTGCGGCCCCTGCAAACAGATGATGCCGGCGCTTGAAAAAGCGGTCATCGAAGCGGTGGGCGCTGTGCGCATGGTCAAGGTGAACATCGACAAGAACCCGGGACTGGCGCAGGCGCTGCGCATCCAGTCCGTGCCGACCGTCTATGCCTTTTTTCAGGGCGCCCCTGTCGACGGGTTTACGGGCGCCAGGCCGGAATCGGAAATACGCGCCTTTGTCGATAAACTGAAATTGATGTCCGGCGCCCCGGCGGCGCCTGAAAACGCCGCCACGCTGACGGCCGAACAGGTCAAAAAAATCATGGCCGAGGCGGAGCGGCTTTTCCAGCAGGGCAAGCATGATGAGGCGATGACGCGCTATGGCGGCGTCCTCGATGTGGAGCCTGAGAACATGGAGGCGCTGGGCGGTATCGGCTGGTGCCTGCTGACGGCCGGCGATGCGGCGAGCGTGCGCGAGATGCTGGCGCAGGTGACGCCCGAACAGCTGAAACACCCGAAGTTGCAGGGCCTGCAGTTCATCCTCTCGCTGGAAGAGCGGGCTGCCGGCCTGGACGACACGCTGACGCTGGAACGGAAACTGCTGAAAACCCCGAAGGACCTTCAGGCTTGCTTTGACCTCGCGCTGCAATACCTGGCGTCGGGACAGCTGGAAAAAGGCATCGACACCCTGATCGCCCTGATCCGCCAGAACCGCGACTGGCAGGAGAAGCGGGCGCGGACGTTCCTGCTGGAAATTTTCGAGGCCCTGGGCAATGCCCATCCGCTGACCCTCTCCGGCCGGCGCAAACTCTCCGCGGTGCTGTTCTCATGACGGAATCCAAAAAAGCCGACCCGAAGCTGCTGGAAATCCTGGTCTGCCCGCTGACCAAGGCGCCGCTGGTCTATGACGCCGCCCGGCAGGAGCTGATCAGCCGTCAGGCCGGCCTGGCCTTCCCGATCCGCGAGGGGATCCCGATCATGCTGGTCGACGAGGCGCGGAAGATAGATTAGCAGGACTGTTAAGCGGCCTTGTTTTTCTTGAGCAGCGGCTTGAGATAAGCGCCGGTATAGCTGCGCTTTTCGGCGGCAACGCGTTCCGGCGTGTCCTGGATGATGATTTCGCCGCCGGCATTGCCGCCTTCCGGGCCGACGTCGATGATCCAGTCGGCGGTTTTGATGACTTCGAGATTGTGTTCGATGACGACGACGGTATTGCCCTGATCCACCAGGCGGTGGAGGACTTCCAGCAGTTTGCGGACATCCTCGAAATGCAGGCCGGTGGTGGGTTCATCGAGGATATAAAGAGTGCGGCCGGTGGCGCGTTTGGCGAGTTCCTTGGCCAGCTTGACGCGCTGCGCCTCGCCGCCGGAAAGCGTCGTGGCGCGCTGGCCGATATGGATGTAGCTCAGGCCCACTTCCTGCAAGGCCGCCATTTTTTCACGAATGGCGGGAACGGCCCTGAAAAATTCCAGGCCTTCCTCGACGGTCATGTCGAGGATTTCGGCGATGTTCTTCTCCTTGTACCTGATCTCCAGCGTCTCGCGGTTGTAACGGCGGCCCTTGCAGGCGTCGCAGGTGACGTGGACATCGGGCAAAAAGTGCATTTCGATCTTGATCACGCCGTCGCCCTGGCAGGCCTCGCAGCGCCCGCCCTTGACGTTGAAGGAAAAGCGCCCGGGGCCGTAGCCGCGCGCCTTCGATTCCGGCATCCCCGCAAACCATTCGCGGATCGGGGTGAAGGCGCCGGTATAGGTGGCCGGATTGGAGCGCGGCGTGCGGCCGATCGGCGACTGGTCGATGTCGATGACCTTGTCGATATATTCGAGGCCCTTGATGTCGTCATGGAGGCCGGGATGGGTGCGGGCTTTCATCAGGCGGCGCGCGGCGGCGGCGTAGAGCGTATCGATGATCAGCGATGATTTGCCGCTGCCGGAAACACCCGTCACGCAGGTGAAAGTGCCGACCGGGATTTTCGCATCGACGTTCTTGAGATTGTTCCCGCGGGCGCCGACCACTTCGATATATTGCGTCTGCGCCCCCTTTTTGCCCTGCACGGTTTTGCCGGCGCGGCGGTGCTTCGGCAGGGGGATTTGTTTCGTGCCGTTCAGGTATTGCGCGGTCAGGCTCGCTTTGTTCCTGAATACCTGGTCTGGCGTGCCTTCGGCGACGATCTCGCCGCCGTGGATCCCGGCGCCGGGGCCCATGTCGATCAGGTAGTCGGCGGCGCGTATCGCGTCTTCGTCATGCTCGACCACCAGCACGGTATTGCCGAGGTCGCGCAGCTTCTTGAGCGTATCGAGAAGGCGGCTGTTGTCGCGCTGGTGCAGGCCGATGGAAGGTTCGTCAAGCACGTATAAGACGCCGGTGAGGCCGGAGCCGATCTGCGAGGCGAGGCGGATGCGCTGGCTTTCGCCGCCGGACAAAGTGCCGGACATCCGGCTGAGGCTCAGGTAATCCAGCCCGACATTGAGCAGGAAGGTCAGGCGCGCGTTGATCTCCTTCAAAATCCGGTAGGAAATCTCCCGGTCTTTTTTACCGAGGGTTTTATCGAGCGCGGAAAACCATTCATGGGCGGCGTCGATCGCCAGGGCGGAGACTTCGCCAATGTGCTTCATGTTGACCTTGACGGCGAGCGATTCCGGCTTCAGGCGGTAGCCGTTGCAGGCATCGCAGAAGTGTTCGGCCTTGTACTGCTCCATCTCCTCGCGGACATGGAAGCTGTCCGTCTCGCGGTAGCGGCGCAGCATATTGGGGATGACGCCTTCAAAAATATTGGTCGTCTGATAATCCTTGGCCCCGTCATTGTAGCGGAAAGTGATTTTCTCCGCGCCGGAGCCGAAAAGGATGCAGTCCTGTATTTTTTTCGGCAGGCCTTCCCAGGGCGTATTCATATTGGCCTTGTAGTTGCGGCAGATGCTGGAGAGCGTCTGCTCGTAATAGCTGGAGGAGGAATTCGCCCAGGGCGCCACCGCGCCGTCGGCCAGCGGCAGCGTGACGTCCGGCACCACCAGGTCGGGGTCGAAATACATTTTATGGCCGATGCCGTCGCATTTGGGGCAGGCGCCGTGCGGGCTGTTGAAGGAGAACAGGCGCGGCTCGATCTCCGCGATGGTGAAGCCGGAAACGGGGCAGGCGAATTTGGAGGAAAAAATATGTTCTTCCTTGGTATCCGCGTTTTCGGCGATGACGAGGCCGTCCGAAAATTTCAGCGCGGTCTCGATCGAATCCGCCAGGCGGTTGCCGATCCCCTGTTTCACCACCAGCCGGTCGATGACGACCGAGATATCATGCTTGATCTGCTTGTCCAGTTCGGGCAGGTCGTCCAGCTCGTAAAACTTCCTGTCGATCTTGACGCGCTGGAAGCCTTTTTTCTTCAGCTCCTGAAGTTCTTTTTTATATTCGCCCTTGCGCCCGCGCACGATGGGGGAAAGCAGGTAGAGCCGCGTGCCGTCGCCCATGCCCAGGATCTGGTCGACCATCCCGCTTGCGGTCTGGCTGGTGATGGGCTTGCCGGTGGCGGGGGAGTAGGGGACGCCGATGCGCGCCCAGAGCAGGCGCATGTAATCATGGATTTCGGTGACCGTGCCGACGGTGGAGCGCGGGTTGCGCGAGGTGGTTTTCTGCTCGATCGAAATCGCCGGCGACAAGCCTTCGATGGAATCCACATCCGGTTTCTGCATCAGCTCCAGGAATTGCCGCGCATAGGCGGAGAGGCTTTCGACGTAGCGGCGCTGGCCTTCGGCGTAGATCGTATCAAAGGCGAGCGACGACTTCCCCGAGCCGGAAAGGCCGGTCAGCACCACCAGCCGGTCGCGGGGGATGTCGACATCGAGGTTTTTCAGGTTGTGCTCGCGCGCGCCCCGGACGCGGATATATTTGCTATAGGTTTCTGTCATGGGGACATATATAGAGCTTTTTTCCCGTTTTGCTAAGCAAAAACGCTCAGGGCCTGCGTATTTTGCTCTTGTTGCCGACGGGAGCGGGAAGGTTTTTTTTCAGCTCGGCGGCGAAATAATCCATGACGCCCAGGGCATCGAGCTTGTTTGCGGGGTCCGCCAGTTTTTCCCACACCTTGTTCATGTCCACGCCAAGATAAATATTTTTCTCTTTTTTCAGGCGCGCTTTGGCGGCGAGGCACACGGAATCTTTTTCTCCCAGCGTGCGGCCAAGGCGGGCGCATTCAACGTAATCGAAAGCCTGTTTCATGCGCGTGTTCGTGCCGAAAAGGTTGGAGGGCATCGAATCAAGCCCTGCCGTGAAGTTGAAGTCGGGGGAGATATATCCTGACTTCCTTGCGCTTTCGAGGCTGTAGGTCTTTCCGGAGGGTGCCTTCAGCCAGTTGTTCTTCATGCACCTGATGTAATAATTGAGCGTCCAGTTGTTGTAGAAGTCCAGCCACCACTGGTCTTTGAATTGCGTGTAAAATTCGCTCTTGCCGACGGCGGCGAGATCCCGGGCATAAGGGAGAGTATCGGCCTGAACGGCGGCCCATTCCTGAAGGAGCCTGCCTTTGACCTTGGCGCTGATATCGGCCTTCTCATTCAGAAGCCCGGGAATGCTGTCATGATAGAACTCCAGCGCGATGAGATATTCCCCGACCTGGGCGGCGGCTTCGTCAGCCATGCAGGCGCGCTGGAAATCCCAGATCGACCAGGACATGTCGTCTTTGTCGATCTTGTTCGCGCTCTGGATGCCGTGGATGGTTTCATGGGTTTGGCAGAGGAGGCGGTAGTTCTGCGAGTAGCGGTTGTTATTGGTTATTTTAACCGTGCCGTCATAACTGCTCCAGAGGCCGACGGTATTCGACATCTTGGAATAGCCGTAGAAGATGTTTGCCTTGATGGAGAAGCCGCCCAGGGCCGGACCCATGATGGTCTTGCTGTCATTAAGGGTTTGCATGTTTTCCCACAGGGTCAGGGCGGTGTCCGGCACCTGCTCTTCCGTTTCAGCGGTTCTGGCGTAATTGTCCTGAAGAAACGCCAGATGCGTGCTGTCGCGGCCGTAATAGATAATCGTATCCGAGTCTGCCGGCGGCAGCCGGGTGCTTCTCAGGAAGTCACAGGTCTCCGTGTGCGGCAACAATCCGTCGCTGCGCACCTGTCCTTTACTGATCCTTGTACCCCCGAAAAACATGGCCGTGGTCAGAAAGGTGCCGGACAGCAGGTAGGGCAGCAAACGCTTGAGCGGGTTGGAAAGCGCCACTTATAATTCCTCCATCAAAGGCCAAAACGATGAGGGGGTACTTTACAGTATTATGCAAAATTAATCAAGGAAAATGAATAGTTATGTTTAGTAAATTGATTTCATTGATTAATAATGCCTTGCCATGTTAAACAATAAGCCGTTTTAAGACTCATTTTTTGAAAAGGAATAAAGACCGTGGCAGGAAGCGTAAATAAGGTAATTTTGATCGGCAATTTGGGGAAAGATCCGGAAGTGCGCACGTTTCCGAACGGCGGCCGCGTCGCCAGTTTTTCCGTCGCGACGTCTGAGAGCTGGAAGGACAAGGCCACCGGCGAACGCAAGGAGCGCACCGAATGGCACCGTATCTCCATTCTCAACGATGCGCTGGTCGGCATTGCCGAAAAATACCTGAAGAAGGGGTCAAAGGTTTATATCGAAGGCCAGCTTGAAACCCGCAAGTACGAAAAAGACGGACGCGATGTCTACACCACCGAAGTGGTGCTGCGCCCTTATAACGGCAACCTGACGATGCTTGACGGCAAGAGCAGCTCCGGCAGCGGCGCGGCGAATGATTTTGCCGAAGAGCCTGTTGCGATGGCCTCCGCCGCCGGCGGTTCCTTCGGGTCTTCTTCCAAAAACGACATGGATGATGAAATTCCATTCTGATGAAGTTCGTTGTCATTAAAAACGCCATCTCATCCCTTCTGACACCGCTGTTGTTCGCCAATCTGGCAGGATTGGCGGCGGGGGCGGTGTGGCTGGGAGCGGTGTCGCAATGGCAGGTCATCTGGATCGGGGTTGTGACGGTGCTTTTTTCACCCTACATCATTCCCATCCTGTTGATGCCGGCGGGCATCCTTTCCCATTTCATGAGCCTCTATCAAAATGCCGGGCGGCGGGGGAAAGAGCGGCTGATGTTTATCCTGAGTCTCGTTTATATTTTGCTGTTCATGACGCTGTGGTGCGCGGGCATTTTTGAATATGTGACTGGAAGCGTCAAACCGGGGGCGCTTTTTGCCGCGCTGCTCTTCGGAGGTTCAGCCGCCATGCTGCCGCTGCTGCTGTGGTCCCATCGCGACCGGAACAATACTTTCGTCATGACTTTGGTAGAGGTGGCGCAAGCGGGCATTCTGATTCTCAGCGGGGTCAGGATTTTTGGCCTGGCGCCCCCGTTCTGGCTGTCTTTTATCATTTTTGGCGGGATTATGGTTTTTATGTCGGTCGTACAGGCCGTCTACGAAAGGTTTTTTATGAATGAACCCGGCATTAACCGGCATTAACCGGCTGTTAACCAGGGCATGGTACTCTGGAATCAGGAGTAGAACCGTCCTTTTTGTCATTTTTTCATCTGTGCCTCTTCATGATGTATTGACTGCCGCCCTTCTGGGGCGGTTTTTTTTGGTGTAGGGTAATAAGCATGTCACAGCAGAATAAATTTATTGTTGCGATACACGGCGCCGGGATGCATGCCGGTGTCTGGGGGAGCCTGGCGGGAGCCCTGCCTCTCCCCTGTCAGGCCCTGTCTTTTCCCGGTCACGGCAAGGCGGAGGGGGCGTTGCTGCCTTCGATTGAAAAAATGGCCGAGTGGATAAATGCGCGGCTCGATGACCGCCAGCCGCAATCGGTGGTCTTGATGGGGCATTCCATGGGCGCGCTGGTGGCGCTGGAAGCGGCCCGGCACAAGGCGGTTTCCGCGCTGGTGCTGCTGGGGGCCGCGGCCAGGATGCCGGTGCATCCGGAACTTCTGGCGCAGGCAACTGAAGATCCTGACACAGCCGTCGACATGATTTTAAAATGGGGAATCTCCCCTGTGCATCCGCAGGCCTTTGCGGTCAGAACCGTTTTAAAAGAGCAAATGAAGGCGGTGGCGCCGGGGGCTTTGCGCAATGACCTGAAGGCCTGTAACGCCTATCAGCACGGCGAAGCGGCGGCCAGAGAAATACGCCAGCCGGCACTGGTTCTTGCCGGGCCGGATGACAAGCTGACCAGACTTGCCGAGGGGAAGGCTTTGGCCGATATGATTCAATCGGGGCAATTCCATGTCCTGCATGATTGCGGACACATGCCGATGGTGGAATCCCCGGCCGAAACGGCAAAAGAGATCAGCAGCTTCGTCGACAGCCTGAACGGTTAATATTTTATCAATCTTCTGCTGCTACAATGGTGAATGTGACTTTTTTAAGTAGCAGGAGAGTGACGGTATGCAAGCTTCCCATCTTAAGGCGCTTCAGGAAAAACACGAAAAACTTGAGCAGGATATCCGCAACGAATCAAACCGCGCCGCCCGTAACGAGGCGCTGATCGCAAGAAGCAAGAAAGAAAAGCTGCATCTCAAGGAAGAGATCGAGCGCATGCAGAAGGCGGGCGGATAACAGGCCGCCTAAAATCCGGTTTTATAAACTGGCCCCTAAACCGCTTCCGTATGCGGCGGTTTTTGGTCGTTGTTCTGTTCTTCGGCGGAAGGCGCTTCGGCGGCTTTGGCCAGGCGGTCAACGCGGCGCTGGGCTTTTTTGAGAGCCTTGCCGAGTTCGTCGCCCGTGCAAAGGCCGATCGACACCGGGTCAACCGGTTTCAGGGATTGCGACAGCACGTGCGTTTTGTTGCGGATGGAGTCAACGGTCGGCTTGGTGGAGCCCACCAGGCGCGCGACCTGCACATCGGCCAGTTCCGGATATTTTCTGACCAGAAAAAGAACCGCTCCCGGCTTTTCCGTGCGTTTTGCCACGGGCGTGTAGCGCGGGCCTTTGGAACGGGCGCGGGCTTTCGGCAGGTCGCTTTTGCTCATCTTGAGCTTGGCGTTGGTGTTCTTTTCGCAACGGGCGATTTCTTCCGCAGTCAGTTCGCCGCTCAGGATAGGGCTGGTGCCCATGATTCCGGTGTTGACTTCGCCGTCGGCCAGCGCCTGCACTTCCAGCGGGTGCAGATTGCAAAATTCGGCGATTTGCTCAAAGGTCAGCGCGGTATTGTCGACCAGCCAGGCGGCGGTTGCTTTCGGCATCAATGGATAGGCCATGTTTAATCTCCTTGTTAAAAAAATATTTACGCCCGCGCCGCTTTTCAGCGGCGACGATTGAGATAGGCTTCAATCGATTGGGGAGAATAAGCGGATATTATTAATAATGTATGATTGAGTCCAGTAGAAAATATTTTTCATAAAATATAACCGTCATCCTGAGCGAAGCAAAGGAGATCCTTCGCTTCGCTCAGGATGACGGCAAAGGAAAAAAACGCCTACATCACCCGCAGAATCACCTTGCCGACATGGGTGCCGGCTTCGAGGTGGTCGTGGGCGGCTTGCGCGTCGGCGAGGGGGAAAACCCTGTCAATGACCGGGGTGATTCTCTTTTTGCAAAACAGCGACCAAAAGGCGTTCTTCCTGTGCAGCAGCGGCCAGATATTTTTATAAAGCGCTTCGGCGATCGCGAATTTTTCTTCGACACTGCGCGGGCGGAGGGTGGAGCCGGTGAGGGTCAGGCGTTTCTGCATCACCTGCAGGATATCCACTTCCGCCATGCGCCCGTGCTGCACGGCGATGCTGACGTGGCGGCCGCCGGGCCCAAGCACCTTGAGATTGCGGGGGATGTAATCCCCGCCCACCATGTCCAGCACGACATCCACGCCCTTGTCTTTGGTCGCTTTCATCACTTCGGTGACGAAATCCCCGGTGTTGTAGTCGATGGCGAGAGTGGCGCCGAGTTTTTTGCAGGCCCGGCACTTCTCGTCCGACCCGGCAGTGACAAATACTTTCGCCCCGGCGGCGCGGGCGATCTGGATGGCCGCGGTGCCGATGCCGGAAGCGCCGCCGTGAACGAGGACGGTTTCGCCTTTTTTCAGGCGCCCGCTGTCGAATAAATTCGTCCAGACGGTAAAGAATGTTTCGGGGATGCCGGCGGCGGTGATGAAATCCATGCCTTTGGGCAGGGGCAGGCATTGCGGCGCCGGAACGGTGCAGTATTCGGCATAGCCGCCGCCGGAGACCAGGGCGCATACCTGCTGCCCGTTCTTCAGGTTCTTGACGCCCCGGCCGCGTTCCGCGATTTCGCCCGCAATCTCCAGGCCGGGGATATCCGTGCCGCCTTCGGGCGGCGGGTAGAGGCCCTTCCGCTGCATGAGGTCGGGGCGGTTGACGCCCGCCGCATAGACCTTGACAAGAACTTCCCCCGGCTTAGGCTTAGGGATAGGCCGTTCGGTCAGAACAAGTTTCCGGTCGCTGATTTCGATGCATTTCATGTGGACACCTTCCCGGGGAGGATTATAAATGATTCTTGATGACGATTCAGACCCAAAAACAAAAAAACAACAGCCGCGCGCCCTTGATAAGTTATCTGTTCCCGAGCTCAGGGAATATATTCAGCAATTGCAAGGCGAAATAGCGCGGGTCGAAGCCGATATCCAGAAAAAAGAAAAACATAAAGCCGCTGCCGACGCCTTGTTCAAATCCTCAAGCTGATCAGGGTTTGGGTATCTCATCCACGCGCCAGTTGCTGATGGCAACGCCGTCGCCATCGTCCTGGCCTCCCCCCGTTGTACGGGTCATATCCATGAAAAGAGTATATTTGCCTGCGGTTCCCGGCTTGATTTTTCCGCCGGTGTCAGTTGTGAAGAAACTGATGGTGACCGGCATTTTGACAATCCAGTGGTAAACGCCGTCCACCGCGCCGCTATTGATGATTTCCGGATGGTGATCGACGATCGTGCCGACTGAATACCCGTCATCGTTCACCATCGCGAGCAGATTGGAGTCCTTCAGGTAAGCGGCATAGAGCTGCCAGCCCTGCGGCGCAAAATATTTTTTAAAGCCGTTCAGCTTGTCCTGATAGTCCGCCGGGCTGAAGGAGAGCGCATCGGTGGCGGCCTGCTGCGCCCAGGTGGCGATTTCGTCCGAAGTGCGGTGCGGATTGGCGATATCATTTTCCTCGCCGACATAAGGGTTTTTATAGGCCAGCCAGTCGGGTTTCGCCGGAGCGGCGGCGGCATCCGGCGGCGGCTGTTCCGGCGCGGGCTGCGTTTGCGCGGCCGGCGCTTGTTCCGGCGGCGTTTGCGCCGTTGCCGGACAGGCGCAGAAGAGGGCCGCGGCGATGAGGGAAGCTGTAAAATTTATTTTCATGATCACGCCGCCTTTGCGATCGAACGCAGGACATAGTGCAAAATGCCCCCGTTCTTGAAATATTCGATTTCGTCCAGCGTATCAATACGGCAGAGCGTTTTGATTTCTTCCGTTTTGCCGCCGGCGCGATGGATGGTGACGGTGATATCCATGCGCGGTTTCAGGACGCTCTCGATGCCGGCGATGTCGAAGGTTTCGTCGCCGGTCAGTTTCAGGGTCTGCCGGGTCATGCCGTCTTTGAACTGCAGCGCCAGGATGCCCATGCCCACCAGGTTCGAACGGTGAATGCGCTCGAAGCTTTCGGCGATCACCGCCTTGACGCCGAGCAGGCTGGTTCCCTTGGCCGCCCAGTCGCGGCTGGAGCCGGTGCCGTATTCCTTGCCGGCGATGACGATCAGCGGTATTTTGTTTTCGATGTACTTCATGGCCGCGTTATAAATCGGCATCGTTTCGCCGGAGGGGATATATTTGGTGAGGCCGCCCTCTTTGCCGCCGAGCATTTCGTTCTTGATTCGGATATTGGCGAAGGTGCCGCGCATCATCACTTCGTGGTTGCC
>Ga0315281_10013871_pt1 | contig 10886 bp, 5 predicted proteins | sample YL17G07_0_MG_FD_204540 | JGI IMG/M metagenome (GOLD analysis project Ga0315281, IMG submission 204540) | Sediment microbial communities from Yellowstone Lake, YNP, Wyoming, USA - YL17G07_0 | ecosystem: Environmental > Aquatic > Freshwater > Lake > Sediment | place: USA: Wyoming | collected... | reverse complement strand
GGCAAGGAATCCTGCATACCACTCGCGGATCGCAAGTTCGGCGCGTTTCGCGTCCTTTTGCTCGACGATGCGCTGCACGCGGCCCTTCGGATCGCGGACCACGCGGCCGTAGCCGGACGGATCGGAAAGATCGCTGGTGGCGATGGCGATGCCCTTGCCCGCCGAGCGCACCAGCTTGCGCAAGGTCTCGGCGCGGATCAGCGGCACGTCGCCGTTCAGAACCAGCGCGGTGGCGGTACGCGGAATCCTCGGCAGAGCCTGCATCAGCGCGTGCCCGGTGCCGAGTTGCCGCGCCTGCTCCACCCATTCGACCGGCGCGCCCGCAAAGGCGTTCTTCACTTCGGCGCCGCCGTGCCCGTGGACGACGAAAATGCGCTCGGGTTTGAGCGACATCGCCGCATCCATCACGTAGGCGAGCAGCGGGCGTCCGGCGATCCGGTGCAGCACCTTCGGCAGCGCGGAGTGCATGCGCTTGCCCTGGCCTGCGGCGAGTATGACGACGTGGAGAGGCATCGGGATTCGGGCCCCGGATTCTAGCCGACTGTCCGGGAGCTAGCCGCGGAGCTTGAGGACGTTGTAGGCCGGGACCGGCTTGCTCAGGCCCTTCAGAGTCAATTCGCCGACATGCTCGGCTTCGATGCGCTCTTCGACCTTGCCGTAGACCCGTTGCGATATCAGCACCTGGCCGGCGCTTGCCTCGCCGCACAGGCGCGCGGAGAGGTTGGTCACCGGGCCGATGGCGCCGTAGTCCCGCCGGCCTTCGAAGCCGATGGCGCCCATCGTTGCGTAGCCATTCGCGATCCCGACCCCGAAGCCAAGCTCGTGACCGCGCTTCTTCCAACCGGTGCCCAGTGCCCCGACTGTCGTTCGCATTTCGAGCGCCATCCGGATCGCGGCGAGTTCGTGTTCCTCCAGCAACAGCGGGTCATTGAACAGAATCATCACCCCGTCACCGGCGAAATGCTCCACCGTGCCCTCGTGCGCGAGCACGATGCGTCCGAGGGCGGCATGGTATTCGCGCAGCACCCCCATCACCTCCTCGGGTTCCGCGGTCTCCGAAAAGGCTGTGAAGCCGCGCAGGTCGGTGAACACCACCGTGATTTCCCGCCGGTGGGTCTTGAGCGGATCGTCCACTTCGCCTGAAAGGATCAAGTCGCCGACGCGCGGCGACACGAAGCGCTTCAGGCGCGCGAGGCGCTCGATCTCGGAGACCTGTTCTGCAACGCGCTTCTCGAGATTGGCATTCAGAAGCGCGAGTTCATCATGCAACGCCTTCACCCTGAGCGAGGACTTCACGCGCGCGAACAGCTCGGGCTGGTTGACCGGCTTCGAAAGGAAATCATCGGCGCCCGCCTCGATGCCCTTGACGCGTTCCTGCTGCGGATCGAGTGAAGTGCACATGACCACCGGCAGCAGCGCAGTCGCCGGCTCGGAACGGATGCGGCGGCACACGTCATAGCCCGAAAGCCCCGGCATCATCACATCGAGCAGGACGAGATCGGGCTTTTCCGCAGCAACCTTGGCAAGCGCCTCTTCACCGTTCACCGCCGTCGATACCTGGTAGCCCCTCGATTCCAGCAGCGCCCCCAGCAGCTTGATGTTGGCCGGGGTGTCGTCCACCACCAGGATCTTCGCTGGCTCGCTCATCCGCTGCGTCCCGTCGCCAGCACTTGCTTGATGGTCTCGAGAAACTCCTTGAGATTAATCGGCTTGCCAAGGAAACCGTCGAATCCCGCGGCGGTGATCTGGCTGCGGTCGGCCGACATCACGGAAGCTGTGAAAGCCACGATCGGAATGCGCGCGCAGTCTGGATCTGCGCGCACCTGCCGCAGTGCTTCGATGCCGTTGATGCCGGGAAGCTGGATATCCATGAGAACGAGATCGGGTTTCTTCTCGATCGCCATGCGCACGCCGTCCTCGCCGGTTACGGCCTCGAGCGTGACGTAGCCCCTGGACTGCAGCACGTCGCGCGCGAGCTTCATGTTCTTTTCATTGTCTTCGACGATCAGGATCGTGCTCATAGACCCAGCGGAATGGTGAAGGTGAACGTAGAGCCCTTGCCGGGCTCGCTCGCTAGGCGGATCGTGCCACCGTGCAGTTCGACAAAGCGCTTGGTCAGCGCGAGGCCGAGGCCCGTGCCTTCCGCCTTGCGCGTGTAATCAGTCCCGACCTGCTTGAATTCCTCGAATACGAGCTCCAGGTCCGTCGCGGCGATCCCGACTCCGGTATCCGTGACGGAAACTTCGAGGACATCGGCAGCCGGCCTTGCGGACACGCCCACCTTGCCGCCCTCGGGCGTGAACTTCACCGCGTTGGACAGCAGATTAAGCAGGATCTGCTTGAACTTGCGCTCGTCGCCGCGGAAATTTCCAAGCGATGGATCGACCTCAAGGCTGAGCTCGATTCCGTGCCGCTGCGCGCGTTCCCTGACCAGCGTGATCGCATTCTCGAGCGCCGAGCGCAGATCGAAGTCCGCCACGTCGAGCTCCATCCGCCCCGCCTCGATCTTGGACAGGTCGAGGATGTCATTGATGAGTGAAAGCAGGTGCTTGCCGGAAGAATGGATGTCCTTCAGGTAATCGAGCTGCTTGTCGTTCACCTCGCCGAACATCTTCTCCACCAGCACCTCCGAAAAACCGATGATCGCGTTCAGCGGCGTCCTCAGCTCGTGCGACATATTGGCGAGAAAGTCCGACTTGTGCTGGTTGGCGATCTCGAGCTGCCGGCTCTTGTCCTGGATCTCATGGAACAGGCGAGCATTCTGGATCGCGATCACCGCCTGGTCGGCAAAGGATTTGAGCAGGGCGATCTGTTTGTCGCTGAATGCGCCGGGTTGCGTGAATGAGGTCGTAATACAGCCGATCGCTTCCCCTTCCCGGATCATCGGCACGGCCAGAACCGCCCTCAGTCCCGTCGACTCGGTGATGCTCTTGCTCATTGCCGGCCGATTCGGATCCGCCATTACGTCCGGCACATGAATGGTCCGGCTCTCGAGAATCGCAACGCCGGAGTAGGACGACCTCGCCAACGGCGCCGGGTAGAGTTGCCGCAGCCCATCGCGCTGCTCATCGGTGAGGCCCGTGCCACCGACATGATGCACCTGGCCATCGTGAACCAGAAACAACTGTACGCGGGAACTCTGGATGACGCCGGCGGCAGCCTCCGCGATCGCGTCGAATACCGGCTGCGTGTCCTTCACCGAGCTGGCGATGATGCCGAGGATTCCGGCGGAAGCGCGCTGATGCGCGACCGTTTCCTGCAGTTCAGCGGTGCGCTCCTCCACCTTGCGCTCCAGGCCCGCGTAGGACTCGCGCAGCTGCGCAGACATCTGGTTGAACTGTTCGGCAAGCGCCTGCAATTCGTCGCCGGTTCTGATATCGATATTCTGGTCGAGGTTGCCTTCGCCAATGCGCTGAGCACCTTCCTGCAGGGTGCGGATGGGGCGCACCATGCTGCGCGCGAGCCACATCGCTGCGAGCGCCGAGATCAGCAGGCCGGCGACGATCAGTGAGATAGTCCGGATGATGGTTGCATTGAGCGTCGCGAACACCTCGGACACCGGCTGCTCGACAAACACCTTCCATCCCAGGGGGTCGATGGAGCCGTAGGCGGTGAGGACCGGTTCGCCTGCAATATCCATGGCCACCAATGCGCGCGAATCGTCGTTGTCTTTCTGCAGCGCGTATTTGACCTGCGGCAGCAGCGAGTGGTCGGTCTTGCGCAGCACCAGTCCGATGTCCGGATCGGCGACCAGGTGACCCGTTCCATCCACGACATAGGCCTTGCCCTTCTTGCCGATCTTGATGCGCGTCACCACATCCCAAACGAACTTCAGGTTTACGTCCGCGACGGTGACGGCGCCGGCTTCGCCCTTCGAACGCACCGCGATCGACATGTAGGGCTCAGTCTCCTTGCGGTAATACACCGGGCCGAACCAGGTCTGGTCGGGTTTCGCGCCCTTGAAACCCGGCTCCTCGGAGCGGTCGATGCCGGAGTCGACCACATCCATCCCGAGGCGCGACACCGCGAGCCGCTCGCGGCCCCTGGCGTCGATTTGCGTGGTGTCGGTGATCGCCGGCACCAGGCGCTGCAGTTTCAGGAACTCGATCCGGCGCTGCTCCATGCCCTCAGCGCCCAGTTGCGGCAGCGCCGCGAAGGCGAGCTGCTGTTCGATCTGGCGGATGAACTGCTCGATGCGCGCAGCGGCCGAGACCGCCTTCTCGCGCTGCAGACTCGAGAGCGCTACCTTGTTCTCCTGGTACGAGAAATACAACCCGATCGCGCCCGAAATTACCAGCGCGCCGCACACCAGCGCCAGGATCAGCAGGAAATACTTGCGGAACAGCCGCCCGCGCTCGATCGTCCGGATCTCGCGGTCCTGCTCGATGATGGCGTCGACTGGTTTCAAATGAGGTAGATCCGACTCTCGCGATTGCCGCTCCGACGCAGTATAGCCACCTCGGGAACTTTGGGTCAGGTGCGCGCCTTCCTAGCGCGGTAGTGCCGAGAATCCCGTCAGGAATTCGTCCACCGCGCGGGCACATTGCCGGCCCTCGCGGATCGCCCACACCACGAGCGACTGGCCACGGCGCATGTCACCCGCGGCAAACACTTTCGGTACGCTGGTGGCGTAGCCGCCGGCGCCTTCGGTCGCGGCCTTGGCATTGCCGCGAGCATCCTTCTCGATGCCGAACTCTTCGAGCAGCGACTGCGCCGGCGAGACGAAGCCCATCGCCAGCAGAACCAGATCGGCGGGCATGTCGAACTCCGAGCCCGGAATTTCAGCGGGCTTGCCGTCTTTCCACGCCAGCCGCACCGCTTTCAGGGCCTTCACCTTGCCACCTTCACCGGCGAGCGCCTTGGTGGCGATCGACCAGTCGCGCTCGACGCCCTCTTCATGCGAGGCGGAAGTGCGCAGGCGCGCCGGCCAATAGGGCCACACCGGATTACGCTCCACATCGGGCGGCATCGGCAGCACCTCGAATTGCGTCACCGAGGCGGCGCCGTGGCGGTTGGCGGTGCCCACGCAGTCCGAGCCCGTATCGCCGCCACCGATCACGACAACGTGCCTGCCGCTCGCCCAGAGCTCCGGCACCGCGGCGTCACCGGCGACGCGCTTGTTCTGCAACGGCAGGAACTCCATCGCGTAATGCACGCCCGCAAGCTCGCGCCCCGGGATCGGCAAGTCGCGCGCAACCTCGGCCCCGCCCGCAAGCACCACGGCATCGAAATCGGCGAGCACATTCGCCGCCGGCAGGAACGCCTTCGCATCGTTGAGAATGCCCTTGCCCGGGCGTTCCTTGCCGACGCATACGCGACAGCGAAACTCGATGCCTTCGGCGCTCAGTTGCCCGAGGCGGCGATCGATGACTTTCTTCTCGAGCTTGAAATCGGGAATCCCGTAGCGCAGCAGCCCGCCTATGCGGTCGTTTTTCTCGAATACGGTCACCTGGTGGCCGGCGCGCGCGAGCTGCTGCGCACAGGCGAGGCCCGCGGGGCCCGAACCAACCACCGCGACCTTCTTGCCGGTCTTGTGCACGGCGGGCTGCGGCTTGACCCAGCCTGATTCCCAAGCCTTGTCGATGATCGCGTGCTCGATCGACTTGATGCCAACCGGATCGTCGTTGATGCGCAGTACGCAGGCTTCCTCACACGGCGCCGGACAGATGCGGCCCGTGAACTCCGGAAAGTTGTTGGTCGAATGCAGCGTCTCGATCGCGCGCTCCCAGTCCTGCCGATAAACCAGGTCGTTGAAGTCAGGGATGATGTTGTTGACCGGACAGCCCTCCATGCAAAATGGAATGCCGCAGTCCATGCAGCGCGCGCCCTGGATCTTCGCGTCTTCATCCGCCAGGCGCAGATAGAACTCGCGGTAGTGCCGCTTGCGCGCCTGCGGCTCCTCGTGCGGCTCCTCGAGGCGCTCGTATTCCAGGAATCCGGTGATCTTGCCCATTGCGCTCGGGTTCCGGACTACGCTGCGAGGCGCTTGTGCTTGGCGACGAGCTCGCCCAGCGCGCGCCGGTATTCGTTCGGGAACACCTTGACAAATTTGGCCCGGTACTCGCTCCAGCGCTCGAGTATTCGCTTCGCCTGCGCGCTGCCCGTGTAGCGGGCGTGGCGTTCGATCATGCGCTTCGCGACCGCTTCGTCGGATTCGCCCTCGTGCCAGAGTTCGCGCGCGAGCTTCGCCTCCTGCTCCGACTCGGCGAGCAAGGGCTCCAGCGTGACCATGGACGGGTTGCAGTACTTGGCGAAGCTGCGCTGCTCGTCGAGCACGTAGGCGATTCCACCCGACATCCCCGCCGCGAAATTGCGGCCGGTCGCACCCAGCACCACGATCGTGCCGCCGGTCATGTACTCGCAACCGTGGTCGCCCACGCCCTCGACTACCGCCCTCGCACCCGAGTTGCGGACCGCGAAGCGCTCACCCGCGACGCCGCGGAAGAACGCCTCGCCCTCGATCGCGCCGTAAAGCGCGACGTTGCCGGTGATGATGTTCTCGGTGGGCTCGCCGCGGAACTTGGGTGAAGGCTGGACCGAGATGCGGCCGCCGGAGAGCCCCTTGCCGCAATAGTCGTTGGTATCGCCGATCAGGTCCAGCCATACGCCGCGCGCAAGGAAAGCGCCGAAGCTCTGTCCGGCGGACCCGGCGAGCCGCACGTGCACGGTTTCATCGGGCAGCCCTTCGTGGCCGTAGCGCTTGGCGATCAGGCCGGAAAGCATGGTGCCGACCGTGCGATTGATGTTGCGGATCGGCGTTTCGATGGTCACCTTCGCGCCGCGCTCCAGCGCCGGGCGCGCGAGTTCGATCAGCCGGTTGTCCAGCGCCTTGTCGAGGCCATGATCCTGCGTCTCGCAGTGGTGGCGCGCCGGGCCACCCAAATGCGCCGCCGGCACCTCCGGCAGGTGAAATATTCTGGAGAAATCGAGTCCCTTCGCTTTCCAGTGATCGATGCCCTTCCTCGTGTCGAGGAGATCGGCGCGGCCGATCAGCTCCTCGAGGCGCCGCGCGCCGAGCTTTGCCATCAGCTCGCGCGCTTCCTCGGCGACGAAGAACAGGTAGTTCACCACGTGCTCGGGTTTACCCTCGAACTTCTTGCGCAGCGCCGGATCCTGCGTCGCCACGCCTACCGGGCAGGTATTCAGGTGGCATTTCCTCATCATGATGCAGCCTTCGACCACCAGCGGCGCGGTGGCGAAGCCGAACTCGTCCGCACCGAGCAGCGCACCGACGATCACGTCGCGCCCGGTCTTCATCTGTCCGTCTACCTGCACTGCGATGCGTCCGCGGAGGCGGTTCAAGGTGAGCGTCTGCTGCGTTTCTGCGAGCCCGAGCTCCCAGGGCGTGCCCGCATGCATGATCGAGGACCAAGGCGAGGCCCCGGTGCCGCCGTCGTGGCCGGAGATCGTAACGTGGTCGGATTTCGCCTTGGCGACGCCGGCGGCGATCGTGCCGACGCCCACTTCCGAGACGAGCTTCACGCTCACGGCAGCTGCGGGATTCGCATTCTTGAGATCGTGGATCAGCTGCGCGATATCCTCGATCGAGTAGATGTCGTGGTGCGGCGGCGGCGAGATCAGCTCGACGCCCGGCGTCGAATAGCGCAGTTCGGCGATGTACGCTGAGACTTTCTTGCCCGGAAGCTGACCGCCTTCGCCCGGCTTTGCGCCCTGGGCAATCTTGATCTGCAGCATCTCCGCCGAAGCAAGATATTCCGCGGTGACGCCAAAACGGCCCGAGGCGACCTGCTTGATTTTGGATTTGAGCGAGTCCCCTTCTTTCAGAGGAATGTCCACTTCGACGCGCTCGCGGCCGAGCCGCGACTGCAGGGTCTCGCCCGCTTTCACCGGCGCGTAGCGCCTGCGGTCCTCGCCGCCCTCGCCGGTATTCGATTTGCCTCCGATGCGGTTCATCGCGATCGCGAGCACCGTGTGGGCTTCGGTCGATATCGAGCCGAGCGACATCGCGCCGGTCGAGAAGCGCTTCACGATCTCGGATGCCGGCTCGACTTCCTCGATCGGCACCGGCTTGCAGCGCTCGAACCCGAACTCGAATAGGCCGCGCAGGGTCATCTGCCGCTGCGACTGGTCATTGATCAGCGCCGCAAATTCCTTGTAGGTTGAATACGAATTCTGCCGCGCCGAATGCTGCAGCTTGGCGATCACATCGGGCGTCCAGGCGTGCTCCTCGCCGCGGACCCGCCAGGCGTACTCGCCGCCCGCCTCCAGCATCGTTTGCAGCACCGGATCCTTGTCGCCGAACGCGCTGCGATGGATGCGGATCGCCTCCTCGGCGAGTTCGAGCACGCCTATGCCTTCGATCGACGATGCCGTGCCTCGGAAGTATTTCTCCACCAGTGAACGGGCGAGTCCCACAGCTTCGAAAATCTGCGCGCCGGTATAGGACATGTAGGTCGAGATGCCCATCTTGGACATCACCTTCTTCAGGCCCTTGCCGATCGCCTTGACGTAGTTCTTGATGGCCTTGGAGCCTGCCACGGGATCCTCGGCGTTTGCGGCGAGCAGGGTTTCGAGCGCGAGGTAGGGATGCACCGCCTCGGCACCGTAGCCGCCAAGCAGCGCGAAATGGTGTACCTCGCGCGCCGAGCCCGTCTCCACGACCAGGCCGGTCGAGGTGCGCAAGCCCTTGTAAACGAGGTGCTGGTGGATCGCCGACAGCGCGAGCAAAGCCGGAATCGCGACGCGATCCTTGTCCACCTGGCGGTCGGAGATGACCACGATCGAATAGCCCGAGCGCACGGCGTCTTCGGCCTGGGCGCAAAGCGACGCCAGGCGCGCCTCGATCGCCTCCTTGCCCCATGCGACGGGGTAGGTGACGTCGAGCTCGTGCGAGCGGAACTTGCCGCCGGTATAGCGCTCGATGTGACGAATTTTCTCCATCTCGTAGAAATCGAGCACCGGCTGGCTGACTTCCAGCCGCAGCGGCGGGTTCATCTCGTCTATGCCGAGCAGGTTGGGCTTGGGCCCGATGAAGGACACGAGCGAGGTGACCAGTTCCTCGCGGATCGGGTCGATCGCCGGATTGGTCACCTGCGCGAACAGCTGCTTGAAGTAGTGGAAAAGCGTCTTGTCTTTCTTCGACAGAATCGCGAGCGCGGCATCATTGCCCATGGATCCGGTGGGCTCTTCGCCCGCCGCCGCCATCGGCAACAGCTGGAACCTGAGGTCCTCCTGCGTATAGGCAAAGGACTGCTGGCGATCGAGCAGCGCCACCGCAGACTTGAGCGGCGCGGTCTTTTGCGTTTCCACCTCGTCCAGCTTGACGCGGATGCGCTCGATCCACTCTGCGTAGGGCCTGGCACCGGCGAGCGATTCCTTCAGCTCCTTGTCGTCGATGATCCGGCCTTTCTCCAGGTCGACCAGGAACATCTTGCCCGGCTGCAGGCGCCATTTCTTGATGATGCGTTCTTCGGCTATCGGCAGGCAGCCGCACTCCGAGCCCATGATCACGAGATCGTCATCGGTGACGATATAGCGCGAGGGGCGCAGGCCGTTGCGGTCGAGTGTGGCGCCGATCTGGCGCCCGTCGGTAAAAGCGATCGAAGCCGGACCGTCCCAGGGCTCCATCATCGCCGCGTGATACTCGTAGAACGCGCGCCGGCTCGGTTCCATCAGCGTGTGGTTCTCCCACGCCTCGGGGATCATCATCATCACCGCATGCGCGATGGAGTAGCCGCCCATCACCAGGAGTTCGAGCGCATTATCGAACGAAGCCGAGTCCGATTGGCCGTCGTAGATGAGTGGCCAGATCTTGGCGAGATCGTCGCCCAGCACCGGGCTGGAGATCGCCCCCTGCCGGGCGCGGATCCAATTCACGTTGCCACGCACCGTGTTGATCTCGCCGTTATGGCAGATCATGCGGAACGGGTGCGCCAGGTCCCAGGACGGGAAGGTATTGGTCGAAAACCGCTGGTGCACCAAGGCAAGCGCCGACTCGATGCGTGGATCCTTCAAGTCCTGGTAGTACTCGCCGACCTGGGTTGCGAGCAGCATCCCCTTGTAGCAGAGCAGCCGCGCCGACATCGACGGCACGTAGAACTCCCTGCCGTGCTCCAGTTTGAGCGCCTGGATCGCGTGTCCGGAGCTCTTGCGGATGATGTAGAGCTTGCGCTCCAGCGCATCGGTCACGGTGACGCCCGCGCCGCGCCCGACAAAGACCTGGCGGATCACCGGCTCGAGTTTCTTCGCCGGCTCGGCGAGGTCGGCGTTGTCAACCGGGACGTCGCGCCAGCCGAGCAGCGCCTGGCCTTCGTCCTTGATCGCGCGCTCGATCTCGTACTCGCAGGCGAAGCGGCTCGCCGGATCGCGCGGCAAGAAAACCATCCCGACCCCGTATTGCCCGATCGGCGGCAAGCTGACCCCGTGCTTGGCCATCTCTTCGCGCAGGAACCCGTCCGGTATCTGAATCATCAGGCCCGCGCCATCGGAAAGCTTCGGATCCCAGCCTACGGCGCCGCGGTGGTTGAGGTTCTTCAGGATCGTGAGGCCCTGCTCGACGATCGAATGCGACTTCTTCCCCTTGATATGCGCAACGAAGCCGACGCCGCAGCCGTCGTGCTCGTGGGCCGGATCGTAGAGGCCTTGGGGGCCGGGAGGATAGGCAGGGTGAAATCGCGAGTCCACGTTCAAGTATTTGATCTAAAGTAGTTTTTTATATATTACGCGGCGGCGCACAAAATTTCAAAGTGAACTTTGAAATATACCTGTGGAACCACACGCTTACAAGGGTTTGCCCCTCGGGACGGCCCTACTGCGCTGCAGCGGCGATGCTTTCGCGCACGAGGCGAGGATCGAGGCCACCGCGCAGCGCAGCACGGCCCAGACCCTCGAGCACGATGTAGCGGGCCCGGCCATCCGAAGCCTTC
>Ga0315281_10013870_pt1 | contig 10887 bp, 6 predicted proteins | sample YL17G07_0_MG_FD_204540 | JGI IMG/M metagenome (GOLD analysis project Ga0315281, IMG submission 204540) | Sediment microbial communities from Yellowstone Lake, YNP, Wyoming, USA - YL17G07_0 | ecosystem: Environmental > Aquatic > Freshwater > Lake > Sediment | place: USA: Wyoming | collected... | reverse complement strand
AGATAGAAATCCCCTAACGTTGCTTCGTAACCATTGCCTTTTACATCAACAAACACTTTGTCTAGTTCTTGGAGGGTCTGCGTATTTCCCTCCGGCTGGATGGGAGTATTTTCATCTGTGAGAGCGGCGAGGATTTCAACGTCGGAAGAGAGTTTTCCAGCAAATTGAAGGCGAAAACCAGAATTGAGAGTTAAATCTCTGTTGGATCCGACACTGAACCCTCTGAATATGCTGCCACTTTTTTGAAGTTCATTTCCGAAGATATTACTCAGCGGGGAGACATTCGTTGTTACGATCATAGCGCGATGACTGATGCTGTCCTGACGGAGAGTATAATTCTTGTGCCGATAAGAAGACTGAAATAAAAACGGTAAGAAATTGTACTGTACATAGATATTAACTTCTTTACTTCTGAATTCTATCTCTTTTTTCAGCGTCAGAGTAATCCTTCCCGTAGAGTTATCGATGACATAGTCTACCCCTTGTTTGATCTTGACGGAATCGAGATAGACAGTCTCCGAATTTGGCATTATGAGATCGTGGGAGAGCTGGAGAGAAGTATCGGGTCTAGAAATTCGGAAATGGTCAAATGTTTGGGCAGTTTGCTGGAGAGGTTGAGCGTTTGCTGCTCCCAACCGGAAGGCAATGAAAAGAGCGAGTGAGAATAGGGCAGTACGTATGTCGGAAGTCGGTCTCAAGGAAGACAATTTTAAATAGTCAAACCTACATCGTGAAAACGGGACGCCCGACCTCCGAATATGTGCAGAAAAAATTGTTTTGAAAAAAAAGTCATCGTGCGCAATGCATGATGACTTTAAAAGTACCAAAGGTCGGACTCGAACCGACACCTGGGGTAAGCCAGACTGGATTTTGAGTCCAGCGCGTCTACCAATTCCGCCACTTTGGCTTATTCGTTGCTTAATATAAGGAACTTAGTCCGGCAAGGCAAGAGTTTTTCGGTCGTTTCTCGATTTTGGGTCAAGCGTCACATCATACTGATGAATGCCAACATCTCTGCAATTCTTAGCTGTCGATCCCGCCACGTCGAGACGGCTTGATGTAGCAGGTATTTCGTTTCAAGATGACACACTTCATTTATGTTCATAGTAATTGAATTAAACTTCAAGCTAAAAAAGCATTACGGGCAGGCAATAAACATTTTTCTAGTAATCACTACTGAATCTTGTATTCAAATGTAATTGATGCCCAAACGCCAACTGCTGTTCCTTTGACTATAGCCGGCGAAAATTCCCAGTTCATCGCCGAGGCCACTGAGCTTTCCACAAAGATTGGATCAGAGCTTTGAATGACTTCATGTTTTTTGGGTAGCCCATCCTTATCGATCCACAATCTCAGAATCACCGTACCTTGGAGACGTTTTGATGCTGCTCCCCGCGGATATTCAGTGTTTGCCCGAACCAACGGAACCGGCTTTTGATCAACAAGCACACTTTGGACTGCAGTTGTGTCATTTCGATCAATCGCTCCAACAAAAATTGAATCGCGCTCTACCGCAAAGGCGGCGACTGAGTCCCTCTTGCTGGTAACGCCGAAATTCTTGGGCAATCTTATTGTGGGAGAATTCCTTGCGACACGACTCTGTTTGACCTCCGGTTTTCGTTGCCAAATTGTTATCTTCGTGGGACCAAAGTCCTTTGTAACTTCAAGGAGCGAATCCACATCAATAGTTATGATCTGAGCAATTTTATGCTTAGTTACTTCCAGATAAAGAGTTGTGCCTTCGAATTTAAGAATCTTTCCTCTAAATGGTTTCCCCCTGATTGGCACAATCTCATCTGGATAATTTGGTCTCTCCTCTCTTAGCTGAGATGTCGCTCCAACAGAGAGAAGAAGAGAGGCGATACTGAGAGCGACGACGAGTCTCCAATATCCGAAGTTCATTTTTTTGAGGGCCTTTCGTATAGGTATGCGCAATCCAGCAGACGACTGCTCCCGCCATCGTTCACTGCGTACTTACCATTGCTCCAGATGGAGGCACTTCCATGATCTCCGCCGCGGCTGATCGCGTAAAATTTCACATCAAAATTAGGACGTCCTGCACCATCGAGTAGCCTTTTTTCTTTTGTGTGCTCCACTACCCTCTTGCACGCCAAGAGACACGAATCTACGGGGGACTTACCCTGTCGCATGTACTCGACTATCATGACGCTGCTGCAGTTCGCAAGGTTCGCTTCACCGCGTCCGGTGGAACCGGCGGCGCCGACCGCATTGTCCACGTAGAGTCCGGCACCTATAATGGGAGAGTCTCCGACACGTCCTGGTATCTTGTAAGCCAAACCGCTTGTCGTAGTAACACCTGAAATATTTCCCTGTAAGTCCAATCCCAGGCAATTGATAGTTCCGTATGTCTGAAGAGCTTTCTTGATTCCTTCTCCGATATTAAGATCATCGATTGAATGTGGTGGAAGGTAGTCATCTTCCTTGCTCAGACTCTCTTTCCACTTTACCCACTCCTCTCTTGATTCGTCCGTGAGGAGGTTCTCTTCAATGAACCCATGCATTTTTGCAAACCTTAAGGCGCCCTCTCCCACTAAGAGAATATGGTCGGTTCGCTCCATCACGGTCTTCGCAACTTTGGATGGGTTTTTGATATTTCGTAATGCTGCCACTGCTCCCGCTCGGTGGGATGGCCCATGCATCACAGAAGCATCGAGTTCAACATCACCATCAGCGTTTGGCAATCCGCCAAGCCCAACACTCATGTCCTTAGGATCGTCTTCGACGATATTGACACCTGCAATGACAGCATCCAGAGCATCTTTCCCGCCCAGCATCAATTGCATAGCTTTCTCAGTCGCTCGCATTCCGTTTGCACTTGAGATAGCCAAAGCTTTGGATGCCGTCTGAGTTTGAGAATTCGCAGATGATATTCCCTCTCGTGGGAAGACCACAGAGCCGACTCCGGCCAAGGTCGCTGCTTTCAGGAAATGGCGGCGTGAGAGAGTAAGGTTCATGATATTTTCCTCCGCTGTTGTTGGATGGTCTTCAAGAGTCTAGTCAGGGCTTACCGATTGCTACTTAATGAGAACCATCCTTTTGATGTCGATGAAACTTCCGGCAGTCAGTTTGTAATAGTAGATCCCGGTTGCCAATCGGGAAGCATCGAGTACAATCTGGTAAGTGCCGGGCTGTCGAGTTCCCCGCACTAGAAAGACAATTTCTTTGCCCAGGGCGTCATACACTGTCAGATCAACTTTCGACGACTGCGGAATGCTGAATTGTATGGTCGTCGTCGGATTGAAAGGATTCGGGAAATTTTGTTCCAGCGAGAACGAAGTCGGAAGAGCACTCGTCAGCGGTCTGTTCACTCCCGCGACGGCGTCGGGACTCAATGCAATTGCTTGCATTCGGGAGTAACCCAGCGGACCGACCAACGTGCCAACTGCAGTGGCGGTGTCGATGGTTATTAAATTGTTTTCATCTATTCCAACGCCTGTTAGTCCGTAGAGCTTACCATTCTTGTCGAAGAGAATGTCAACGGTTTGCGTGCCGAATCCGGTCCTCCCGATAAGCGTGGTTGCGCCTGTAGATAGATTCACTTTGTAGATCGCATCAGCCGTTCCGGTCGGCGGCTTTGTGGAAGCCCAGAGTTCTCCGCTGAACGGGTTTATCGCAAGGCCGCCAATGTTCAAACCGGTATTTACGAGTTGAACCGCCACTCCAGTTAGATAATTTACACCGTAGATTGTTCCGGTCGATGATCCGATATACATGATTGTGTCATTCTTGAACGCCATTCCTTTGAGATCTGGGAATGGAATTGCAGCAATCTGATGGGCAAGGGAGCCTTCGCTGCTCACCCGATAGATTACCGCATTCGTCGAAGATCCTGCCGGATCGATGCCGATAAGCTCGTTTGTAGTAGGATGAACCCGCAAGCTCGTAATTTGATTGACCGTCGTAGGGCCGATGAGCGTTGCAGTGCCCAACGATGAGCTCACAGAAAATAATCTTCCTCCATCGGAGGTCCCCGACGTCGCATACAATGTCCCAAGCTGCGCATTAATAAAACTAAACCCTTTTCCAGATAACGCAATAGAGGTGTTCGGATGATTCGGATCATTGCTATTGACGACGAGTGAATCGATCAAATCTCCATTCGCATGCGGCGTAAAAACTATATTCAGAGTAAGAGTTCCGAGGCTTTCGATTTTTCTCGGAGTGCTTGGGGGCGAGATGAGGATAAAATGCTGGCTGAGTGTAGAAAAACTCGAAATAACGAGAGTGTCTTGTCCGTCATTTGTTATCGTTACTGCAACCGTATCACTAGCGGTTCCGACTTCTCTTTTTCCAAAATTGATCACGTGCCGGTCTAGATTCAAAAGGGCGCCGGGTATCGGCCCCATTTTCACTTTAGCGACCCACGATCCCCAAGTATCTTTTGCGGAAACATATTCGGTGTGTGTCCAGACGGCGCTTCCATCGATCGGGTCGAGAGCAATGCCACTGTAATCTCCCCATCTATTTCGCCCCGATCCAAAATCTTTTACGTAATTTCCAAGCCCTGCCTGGATAGTAACACTCGGAGAAAGCCCTGGCGGATCTATGGCCCTCCTGCCTGAAACAAACGCCCCCACGTATTCAAAAAGATTCGAGCGACAGAAAGTGATGAGCACGTTTCTATCTTTGTCGGGCATAATTGCCGGATAGATGTGCCAGTAGCCCGTCAAGCCCATTGCGACATCTTCAAGTGTCTTTCCCTGAAAAGGATCGATTCTCACATAACGAATTGCGGAGAACGCGTTCTTGTTCCCACTGGCAATGGAATGGACCACCCACAACGAGCTGTCGCGGTAGACGGGCTCATTGTGTATGTCGGTTCCTGCTGCGTCAATCGGAAGGTTGCCGCCACCGAGCTGTCTGGGATCAAGAGGAATCGAATACTGTACGACAGGTACATCGACACCGGTGATTGTTGGGTTGCTGAGAGGGTTTTTGACAGTCCATACCGTAAAAAATGTCCCTATCGAAAAAGGCGACTCGTTCACCAGGAATGCAGCCCCGGGATTTCCAAAGATTATGGATGGCTTTAGCCCAAAGATAAGAGCAAAATTGCTGGGGTCGTGGAAATCCCAAAAATCATACCAAGTGACTTTTCCCGCCGTATTGGCATAGAGTTTTGATTTGTCGATCACGCGGACTTTGCTGTAATGAAATCCAAAAGTGAGGTAATCGAATTGATTCCCTGTGATGTAAATAGCCAGGCTGTCAAAACCGACCCTGTCATAATCTGTCCAATTCGAGACTACCGAATCACCAAGTTGATCAGCTGGAAGCGCCCAGGTGTACCATGTGCCGAGAGGATTGGCATCATCCGAAACGGATAGGAGTATATACGATTTCTTTTTGCCATCGTCGACATGGATTGATGTGAAGATCCATCGATTGGCAAAATGATCGAACATCACGATCGGATCAGACACATTCGCTCCAGCGAGGACAGTCCCGAACCACGCATTTGAGTTGATGGTTTTCAGGAGCGTCCCATTTTTATCAAATATTCGAAACGTCGAATTGACAGCCGACATAAGATGATTCGGCCCCGCTGCAATTATCGGGTCGGGAGGAATATAGTTGGTTTGCGGAAAACCTTCGAAGCTCTTCTGCAGGACTGGCCGGGGAGTCCCGCCGGCAACTTTCGACATCTGCACGGGTCGATCTTCGATATAGTTTGAACCTTCAGGTCCCAGTGGCGGAACTACGTTCGAGGGCGTTGGTAGTTTTTCTACAGTCTTATTGATCTCAAAGCTCTCCAATGCCTCCCCCACTGCTGGAACTGTACCTGGGACAGCGAAACCGTCCGTCGAGACGATAGCGCCGCCATCGACTGAACCGGCCTTTGGACCTTTCACGACGATTGGGGGCGGTCCAACAAACACTTTTAAGACCAGATCACCCCCTGTCGGCTTTCCTCCGTCAGGCCCTCCGTTGTGCCATTCGCCTATGAGAATGTAATAAGTTGTTCCTGCTTGCAACTGGACCGACAACTCTGATTCTCGTATCACGCCTGGATCTATGTCATCATTGCATGCAACCGCCTCGAGATTCCCACATGAGCCTTTGAAAACACCGAGCATGGTGTCATAAGCAGTGTCAGGCCTGGAAGGCGTGCTTTCTCTGGTACTGAAGATGACGTTGCGAGTTGAATCTGCAGTGTACTTGAACCACACGGTCTTGCCGTTGCCAGCACCGTCATTGCAAATAATGACCGGATCGTCCGGATTCGCGGTTGCTAAGCGCGCGTTCTGACTGACGGAATACGGGAGCGAAGGAATTACGGTCGCACCTGAGCACTCATCATTTGCCGGAGTCTGCGCGTACGATTCGACCGGGTATAATATCCCGTAGTACAACAGAAGCAGATTAGCGAGAACGGCGAAGAGGTGTGAAAATCTTCGCCCGCAGGCTTCTGAATGTTTGGAATGGCGTGAATGCAAGTAAATATCCCTCGTGCTAATCATGAGAGGCGTATGCCCTATTTAGCAACGTTGCCAGATGAACAATTTCTCCGGTACAACCAAAGAGATCGAGCCCATGTTTCATCTGCGCGATACATCCAGGATTGTTCGCGACGATCAGCTCCGCGCGAGTTGATGCAACATTGTTCATCTTGCGGCTCAATAGTTGCATGGAATCATCATAGTGAACGACGTTGTAAATGCCGGCGCTGCCACAGCACCAGCTTGCTTCGGGTAGTTCGACCAGGTTAATGCCCGGAATTGCTTCGAGAATCGCGCGTGGCTCGGCCGTAATTCGCTGTGCATGCGCCAAATGACATGCATCGTGGTAAGCAACGCGCTTGTTGAATGGACGGCTCGGCTTTTTGAAATCGATAGACACCAAGAATTCTGTAAGGTCCTTGACCTTTCGTGATAGCAAAACGGCCTTTTCCGAATACTCACGGTCGTCTGCGAGGTAGTGACCGTATTCCTTCATGAATGCCCCGCAGCCGGCTGAGTTTATGACAATTGCCTCGAAATCATGCTGAAGAAAGACATCGATATTGTGCCGTGCTAGCTTTCTTGCAGACTCAAAATCTCCGTTATGTGCCTGCAGCGATCCGCAACACTCCTGCATTCTCGGGACAATTACCTCACAGCCATTGTGCAGCAATACTTCAATCGTGTCCCGGTTCACATCAGCAAATGCAACGTTCATGATGCAGCCTGACAGAAATGCGACGCGGTGTTGAGCGCTACCATTCGGTCGTATCAATTCGGGAAATGATTCGTCGAAAAACTTTTCGTCGATGCGGGGAGAAAGATGTTGGAGCTTTGCCATTTTCGGCGCGAATATTTTCATTATCCCCGTTTTGTTCAAAATCCATTCCACCCCACCACGCTGGTATATCCGCAACGCCTTCGCTACGCGCTTTAGATTCCTCTTCGAGGAAAGAACTTTTTCGAAGAAGAACCATTTGAGCCCTCTTTCGAACCAGGATACTTTTTGTTGCTGGTATATTTGCGCGCGTGCGGACTCAACAAGGGAACCGTACTTGACGCCGGCCGGACATGCCGTCTCACACGCCTGACAGTCAAGACAGAAGTGCATTTCCTCCACGAACCCTTGGGTAATTTCGAGATCCCCGTCGGCGACTGCTTTTATCAAACGAATTCGCCCACGCGGTGATGATTTTTCAAGTCCTGTGAGCGCATATGTCGGACATGTCGGCAGACATAATCCGCAATGCATACAATTGGTGATGAAATCGTAGCTCGGAATGTCGACGCCGACGAAGCCGGTCTTCTTTTTTCCAACGGTTGAGATATGCACATCGGTGAACGTCATACTCTAGTTGTACTTTCGAAATGGGAAAACCAGGATCACACCTGAAGCAAATCCGCCAACATGTGCCCACCATGCAACGCCGCCGACGTCGGCCGAAGTCTGACCGTCGAGCGCTAACGTCCCGTAGAAAAATTGCATCAGAAACCAAAATCCGAGGAACAGAAACGCCGGGATTTCAATGAATGTGAAGAAGAAGAAGATCGGCACGAGTGTAACGACTTTCGACTTCGGAAAGAGGAGAAAATAGCTTCCAAGAACGCCGGCGATCGCTCCGCTTGCACCGATAGTTGGTATCGTCGACGATGAATTCATGGAGAATTGTAATGCCGAGCCGGCCAATCCGCACAGAATGTAAAAGAAAGCAAATCTACCGTGCCCCATTTTATCTTCTACATTGTCGCCAAAGATCCAGAGATACAACATATTCCCGAGAAGATGCAGCCAGCCGCCGTGAAGAAAAACCGACGTGAAGAACGGAACAATCACCCAGAAATAAGACTGTTGCGCTGCATCGATTCGCACTTGGGCGGGACTCATGCCGAAGACAGCGATGAAATTCCCGAGTCGTTCTCCAAGGGAGAGTTCAAATATGAATACGAGTGCGTTCGCGACAATCAGGAGAATCGTAACAAACGGGAATCTCTTGGATGGAATGGTATCCCGAATCGGAATCAAAGTGTCTTACGCGTATCTGGTGACATGTGCGCCTCGTTCACTCTATGTCCACGCTCCGAGTTCTTCGAATTTCTTGATTTGGTCTCTATTTCTCGGCAGAGATCCTTCGCACTTCGGTTTTATTGAGAACACTTTTCCTGGATTGAGGATGGCATTGGGGTCGATTGAAGACTTGATCGACTGCATCATCGCAATAGCAGGAATCCCCGCCACCGCCGGCAGGAATTTTTTCTTGGCAAGGCCTGTGCCATGTTCTCCAGTTATCGTCCCCCCCATCTTTATGGACTCATTGAATATCTCTTCGAATGCAGATTCGGCCCGGTGAATTTCATTTTTGTCGCGCTCATCGGTCAGGCAGGTTGGGTGGAGATTGCCGTCGCCAGCGTGTCCAAAATTTCCGAACAAGACGTTGTACTTGCCTGCGATCGAATTTATTCGCTCGAGCATCGGAGCAAGCTCGCTCCGCGGGACCGTGACATCTTCCAGAATTGTTGTGGGCTTAACGCGTGCAAGAGCGGAAAAAGCTGCGCGCCGGGCGGTTTTAAGGCGAATGGCCTCCGCAGCGTTTTGTGCAATTTTAATCTCGATACAATTGTGTCGTTTGCACAACTCCACAATCTTCGCGGCGTCCTCGTCGACAACCGAGGGCCGCCCATCTACTTCAATCAATAATAATGATTCTATAGATGTTGGCAGGCCGAGGTGTGCATACTCTTCGACGCATTTAATTGTTGTTTGGTCCAGAAATTCAATGGTGGCGGGAACGATATGTGCCGCCACAATCGCCGAGACTGCTTCTGCCGCTTCCTTTCGGCTTTGAAAATATGCGAGCATCGTTTTGCTCGTCTCGGGTTTTGGAATGAGTTTCAGCAATATTTTTGTGAAGATGCCGAGGGTGCCTTCGGAGCCAACGAAGAAATCCTTGAGGTTATAGCCGGCAACATCCTTCACCGATTTTCCGCCCGAGAAAATTATTTGGCCATTCGGAAGAACAACTTCCAGGCCCATCACGTAATGCTTCGTAACCCCGTATTTCAGCCCGCGCAGCCCTCCGGCGTTTTCTGCGACGTTGCCGCCGATTGTGCAAATGTTCATGCTGCCCGGGTCGGGTGGATAGAACAGGCCCAGTTTTTCTACGGCGGAATGGACATCGGCAGTGATGACTCCCGGCTCCAGAAGGACAGTCAAATTTTCGGTGTCGATCTCAAGAATCTTATTCCAATGAGACATCAAAAGTACGATAGAGTTTTCAACGGGAACAGAGCCTCCGCTGAGCCCCGAGCCTGACCCGCGAGGCACGATTGCGAAGGCCTCTTCGTTCGCCAGAGTGACAATCTGCGCGATTTCTTCTTTTGAGTGAGGTATGATGATCGCTTCGGGGAGCTGACTTATAAGTGGCGTGCCGTCGTACGAGTACGTGATTTTGTCTTCCTGGGAGTCGAGATAGTTCTCCTTGCCGACAATGCGTGAAAGCTTTTGCAGAACTGAAGGGTTAATCATGGAATGATCGCGTGTTGGACAGCGAAACGTTGAACGTCGAATGAAGAATTATTATATTGCGTGTGTTTATGATATGATACCAAAATCAATTTCGAAAGTCAACGAACCAGATTGGAGCTCGAATGGGAAAATTAGTACGTCGATCGTGGGCAGAACCATTTAAGATCAAAGTTGTTGAGCCTCTTAAGATGACAACCCGTGATGACCGATTGAGGGCGATGGCGGAAGCCGGTTATAACACGTTTCTTCTCCGCTCAGAAGATGTGTACATCGACCTGCTGACCGATAGCGGGACAAATGCAATGAGCGATTACCAGTGGGCCGGCATGATGCTGGGAGATGAAGCCTACGCCGGAAGTAAGAACTACTACCATCTCGAGGAGAATGTCCAAAAATATTATGGCTATAAATATTTAGTACCGACGCATCAAGGACGCGGCGCCGAGCATATCATCTCGAAGTTATTGATAAAGCCGGGCGACTATGTTCCGGGTAACATGTATTTCACAACGACGCGTCTCCATCAGGAGCTTGCCGGCGGCACGTTTGTCGACGTCATCATCGATGAAGCGCACGATTCGCAGAATCTTCACCCGTTCAAAGGAAATATCGACCTTCAAAAATTGGAGGATCTGATAAAAAAAGTAGGCGAAAAGAAGATATCGTACGTTACGGTTGCTGCGACGGTGAACATGGCCGGCGGTCAACCGATATCGATGGAGAATTTACGTCGCGTCCGCGCCCTGACATCAAAGCACAATATCAAAATTATCTTCGATGCCACACGCGCTGTGGAGAACGCCTACTTCATCAAAATGCGGGAAAAGGGATTCGAAAAAAAGTCGATCGCTGAAATTCTGAAAGAAATGTGTTCATATACCGACGGCGCTACAATGAGCGGAA
>Ga0315281_10013869_pt1 | contig 10887 bp, 9 predicted proteins | sample YL17G07_0_MG_FD_204540 | JGI IMG/M metagenome (GOLD analysis project Ga0315281, IMG submission 204540) | Sediment microbial communities from Yellowstone Lake, YNP, Wyoming, USA - YL17G07_0 | ecosystem: Environmental > Aquatic > Freshwater > Lake > Sediment | place: USA: Wyoming | collected... | reverse complement strand
CCGGAATATCCACGCCTGGAAGTAGAAGGAGGCCGGACCTAGTTCGGAGAAGAAATCTCGATAGGGGACCTGACCGCGCAGAATCCTTTCGGCGCCCGTGGCGATGATTCCTTCGTCGGCGTTGGATAGCGGAAGGCGGTAATAGAGAAGGAGATAAAGCAGGCTCCCCAGGAGCACCGCCAGCGCGCCCCAGGGCAGCCGCTCGGGCCAGGTGCGCAACGTTACAGGTACGGGATCACTTTGGCCGCTCGGCTGTGACGGCGGCAAATTCATTGACAGCATCGGCCACTTTCTCGATCTCGGCCTCACTCAGATCGGACTGCAACGGCAATGAGAGAACTTCCTCCGCGGCGCGCTCGGCCTCGGGCAGACTGGGCTGGGAGGAGTCTCGGAAGGCAGGCTGGCGGTGCAACGCCATCGGGTAGTGGATCATCGTTTCGAAACCCTTTTCGAGCAGATGGGCGCGGAGCCGGTTGCGTTGGGGGTGGCGGACCACAAAGAGGTGGTATACATGTTCACTTCCCTCGGACACCGGCTGCCATCGCAGCCCGGGCAGGTGTAAGGACTCCCTATATCTCGCGGCGAGAGCCCGTCGCCTTTCGTTCCATTCCTCCAGATGAGGCAGCTTGCAGTTGAGAATTGCCGCCTGCAATTCGTCGCCACGCGAGTTGTATCCCGGCACGACGGCGTGGTCCCGAACCCGCTGCCCACCGCTGCTCAGGATGCGCGCCCGCTCGACGAGGTCCCCGTCATTCGAGACGATCATCCCCGCGTCGCCGAAGCAACCCAGGTTTTTGGTCGGATAGAAGCTAAAAGCTCCCGCTTGGCCAAAGCTTCCTACGCGCTGCCAACCGTCGGCATGGTAGCGTGCGCCGTGGGCCTGGCAAGCATCCTCGATTACGGCCAGCCGGCGCTCGCGCGCCAGATTCAGGATGCCGGTCATGTCGCACGGCAGACCATAAAGGTGAACGGGAATGATCGCCCGTGTGCGCGGCGTCAGCGCGCGCTCGATAGTTAAGGGGGAAACAAGCCAGGTCTCCGGGTCGACGTCGGCGAACACCGGGCGAGCGCCCGCGCGCAGAATCGCCATGGCGGTGTAGGGGCTGCCGTGCGCGGAAGTGATCACCTCGTCCCCGGCCCCCGGATGAATCGCTTCGGAGGCCTCCAGCGCCAGGGTCAAGGCGTCGGTTCCGCTGGCCACCAGGACGCCGTAGGGCACGCCACAATACTCGGTCCACTGGCTCTCGAATTTCTCAACTTCCCGGCCGAGGATGTATTGTCCGCTCGCCAAAACGCTTTGCACGACTGGGACGAGCTCAGCCTGAAGCCGCCGATATTCTCTTTGCAGATCCAGAAACGGGATCATGGCCTGGCGGGACTCCGTTTCAGCAGGATCAGCCGGACCCAAAGCCGAAGGATATCCAGGACGGTCCGGGCCACCGGCGCCAAACGAAAGAACTGCGAGCGCCCGCTCGATCGCGGATAGTGGTTGACCGGAACTTCAGTGACGCGGAACCCCGCCCTTTCAATCTGGCACATCAGCTCGACACAAATGGCTCCGCTGCGGCAGGTCAGCGGAACCGCCTCCAGCACGCGGCGGCGGATCAGCCGGAAATCACAATCCACATCCCGAACCTTCAGTCCAAAGAGCGTTTTGACCAGGGAATGATAGAGCTTGCCGATTAGGGTTCGGTGGGCCGGGTCCGCGCGGCGGATCTTGTAGCCCGTCACGACGTCCTGGTCGAGCGACAGCAAGGGCAGAAGCTTGCCGATTTCCCGCACGTCGTATTGGCCGTCGCCATCCGTGTAAAACACCAGTTCCTTGCGGGCATTGCGGAAACCGCTCTGCAAGGCCGCTCCGTAACCAAGATTGCGTTGGTGGCGAACCACCCGTAAACTGGGGCACTGCTGCTGAAGAGAATCCAGCACGATGGAGGTGTGATCGGTACTGCCGTCGTCAACCACAATAATCTCGAAGTCTCCAGCGAGACGCCGAAGCGCCTCGTCCGCCCGCGGGACCAAAACCTGCAAGTTCTCGGCATCGTTGAACGCCGGAAAGAACGCGGAGATGCTGGTGGCCACAACAGGTTCGGGATTCGTCATCGTTTTTTCAGAGTTTCGGCCCGCAAAAAACCATCCATCCGACGGACATTCCTGGGAGGCCTGCAGACCGCCCCCGACGGCTCTCCGGCGTCTGCAACCCGCGATTTTACCACATGCGGTCGTCGCTGCTGGTCGATAGCTCTATAAGGGCCTTCCTGCGCGGCACGACTGGCGAAATGAGGAAACAGAAAAACGCGACAATACAATCCACTTCCGATAGAATCTTACCTCGTCAGCCACGCGAGATGTACGGAGCGTGCGATGCCAGTGAAGCGGTCCTTGTCGATCCGGTCTGGGCTGAAGGTTCGACGTCCAAGGTGAAGCGAAAACATGGGGTTTCGAATCGAATCGAGGCATCTAGGCGAGATCCTGGTGTTAGTCCCCGACGTCATTGAAGATGATCGGGGGTTCTTTCTCGAGACCTATCGGGCGGATAGTTTCGCGGCCCTCGGCCTGCCGCACCAATTTGTCCAGGACAACCACTCGCGATCCAAAAAAGGCGTGGTGCGGGGCCTGCATTTCCAGTGGGATCCGCCGATGGGTAAGCTGATGCGCGTCTCATACGGAAGTGCATTCCTCGTGGCGGTGGATATTCGGAAGAACTCACCCACCTTGGGAAAATGGTTTGGGCTGGAGGTGTCAGCGGAGAGCAAGAAACTGGTCTGGGCGCCCGCCGGCTTCGCCCGGGGAGTGTGTGTTCTGTCAGACCATGCAGAAATTCAGTACAAGTGCACGGCCATTTACAACCGGAGGGGCGAGTCCGGACTCGTGTTCGATGACCCGGACATCGGCATCCAGTGGCCACCCATCGGTGGATTCATCCTTTCAGAAAGAGACCGCCATGCTCAGCGCCTGGCTCAGTGGCTCGCTTCACCGGCTTCTGAATCCTTCAAGTACGAGAAACCGTCCAGCGATGTCGGAGCGTGCGGGCACACGCGTGCCGAGGAGGCGGGAACTCCCGAGAGCGAGTAGAAGACCCCTTCCACCCCGGATGCTGGTGGGCGAAGTCGTGAACATCCCTTCCGTCGTCTATTTCCCTTCCTTTTTTCAATCGCAAATCTCTACGTCGTGCCGGGCTCGTGCAGTTTGTTGGCGCCGCCTTGGGCAACCAGGTTGGTGGCACGTCGCAGAGACTCGAACGTTCCCGCATCGGTCCACCATCCGTTCAGTATGCTGTGGGTAAGAGCCCCGTCAGCGAGGTACTGATTGTTGACGTCGGTAATCTCGAATTCCCCTCGACCGGACGGCTCCAACCTCCGGATGCGATCGAAAACCGTCGCGTCGTACATGTAGACTCCGATAACCGCGTAAGGCGACCGGGGTTCCTTGGGCTTTTCCTCGATGCGGATGATGCGGTCACCGTCGAACACTGGAACGCCAAAGCGCTCCGGGTCGGGCACCTCCTTGAGGATAATGTGGGCGCCCTTGCCCTGGTTTTGAAACTTCTGGCAGGCGGCGGCGATGTTCGTCTCAATGATATTGTCGCCCAGAATGACACAGAGGGGTTGTGCATCGGCAAAGTGCTCGGCCAGTCGGAGCGCGTCGGCAATGCCTCCTTCACCATCCTGGTAAGTGTAATTGATGTGTTTGAGGCCGAAATCGCTGCCATTACCCAATAGACGCAGAAAATCGCCCGCATCCTGCCCCCCGGTTACGAGGAGGATATCAGTTACGCCCGCGTTGACCAGCGTTTGGACGGGGTAGAAAACCATTGGCCGATCGTAAACCGGCAGTAAATGCTTGTTGGTTACACGGGTTAAAGGAAGCAACCGGGTCCCGAGTCCGCCTGCCAGGATGACACCTTTCATGCGACCGTCAAGACCTCATTTCTTGGCCACTTCATAAAGTTCCAGCGGGGAATTCCTGAGTTGTTATCTGCCGTTTCAGCCCGTTCGCTTGCATCCTGGCATCGCTCGTCAGGAGGGTTTTGCTGCCGAGATTGACTCATGAACCGTTCCGACTTCGCCATTCGCCTGCAGCTCTCCATTGGACACGAAGCCGATGTTGAGGTCGCGGAGGATCTGATAGATCTCCTGGGCTGACTCCCGGCGGGCCGCCTTTTCCAGCCCGAGGAATTTGTCCGCGACCAATGACGGGTCGACGGGCAGTCCTGCGACGACGCGGATTTTCTCAAACCGCGTGGGGGAGAGCCGCTCCGTGGCAGCATCGACCAGTTCTTCGGTGAGTTTCTCACCGGGGCGCAACTGGGTCACCTCGATCTGAATATCCTGGCCGGGGCGCAGGCCCGAGAGTTCGATCAGGTCGCGAGCGAGATCGAGGATGGGTACGGGGTCTCCCATGTCGAGGATGAAAATTTCCCCGGCGCTCCCCAACGTACCCGCCCGGATCACCAGACGGACAGCCTCGGGGATGGTCATCAGAAACCGCTGTACGTCCGGGTGCGTGACGGTTACCGGCCCGCCCCGCGCAATCTGCTGCTGGAACAGCGGGATTACACTCCCCCGGCTTCCCATCACGTTCCCAAACCGCACGCAGGAAAATCGCGTCGGTCCGTTGCCTCCCTGCGCCTGGACGATCATCTCGCAGACCCGCTTGCTGGCCCCCATAATGGAAACGGGTTTTACCGCCTTGTCGGTGGAAATGAAGACAAAATGGGAAACCCCAAACGAGCTGGCAAGTTCCACCAGGTTGCGCGTCCCGACGACGTTATTGAGAATGGCCTCGCAGGGATTCATCTCCATGAGCGGAACGTGCTTGTGCGCTGCGGCGTGAAAGACTACCTCGGGACGGAAGCGGGAGAAGATGCTCTGCAGGCGCTCGGGAAACCGGATGTCCGCCACCACCGGATGGACCGCCACGCCTTCGGAGTTTGACCCCAGGTGCACGTAAATCTCATTGAGCCCGTTCTCATCCTTGTCGAGGAGCACCAGTTGCTCGGGCTTCAACTCGAACAGTTGCCTCGACAGTTCGGATCCGATCGATCCGCCCGCGCCGGTGATGAGAATGCGCTTGCCGCTGTACGTAGGACCCACGTCGCTCGAGTCTCCCGCGGCCTCCATCGTTTCCCGTCCCAGCAGATCGGCCATTTGAACGTCACGAAATGCGGCGATGTTCACCTTGCCCTGTAAAACCTCTTCGAACGTGGGAACGATTTTGGTTTGCACGGCCAAATGTTCGCACATGGCCCAGACTCGCTTTAGCAAGGCACGGGGAGGCCGCGGGATACAAATGACCACCTCTTCGACTTCGTTCCGCGCCACGACGGACGGCAAAGAATCCAAGGCACCCAGCACCCGAACGCCGTTGATGACCGAGCCGATTTTCTTGGGATCGTCGTCCAGGAAGCCTACGGGCTGGACATAAGGATTGGCAGAAATCTCGTTCGCCGCCATGACTCCGGCCCGCCCCGCCCCAACGAGCAATAGTCGTCGGACCTTAACCCCCTCCGCAGCTTTGCCCGCTTGCCGCTGGTAGAGGATGCGGCGCAGAGCTCGCGCTCCCAAACATCCCAAGAGGGAGAAAAGAAACTCTAAAGTGATGATCGCAAGTGGGATCTTGAGATGCGGAACCAGGAGCCCCCACTGGGGATAGAAGAGGCGAAGGGCCAACAACAAGGCCGTGACCGCCGTCAGAGACTTGGTGATGACAATTGCATCCGCAAGTGAAACATACCTCCAGATGAATCGGTAAATCCCCAGCCGCCAGTTGACGTACAGTCGAAGCGCGATCAGGTAGGGGAACCAGAGGAAGAACTGCTTGACGTACTGCCAGGGGGGGGCTCCCTCGAAGCGGATGGCATAGGCCACCGTGAAGGAAGCCGCAAAGATCAGCCCATCCAAAATGAGCTGGTTGGTTCGGGTGTAAAGGTCGAACCTTGCCCTTTTCATTGCCCTCAAGGCCTTTCCGAGCTCGGTGAGTCAGGTACCATGCCGTCGCCCGGCGGTTTTGACGCCGCGACTCGCTGCTCCAGCCGGTAGACGGCCAGCGTGAATCCCGAGAGAACCACTGCCGCGGACAACAAGATCCAGAGGCGGCCAAGCTCAGAACTCCATAAATAGGCGAGCGCCAAGGCTGCCAGAAACATATGCAGAAACAAATATAGACCTGTTACTTTAACATGACTCCAGCCCCCCTGGACCAGCCTTTGATACAGGTGGCTCCGGTGCGCCCGGAAGATATTCTCGCCATGCTTGAGCCGGCGTAGAAGAGTGAATCCGCTGTCCCACAGGTAGACCGAGGTTCCCAGCACCAGGGCAACCAGCGAGACCGGATTGTGAGAGCGTTGTGCAAGTCGGACAACCAGGAGAGCAAACACAATCCCTAAGAACAGGCTGCCCGTGTCACCCATGAAAGTCCGGGCTTGCGGGAAGTTGTGGCACAGGAACCCAAGGCAACTTCCCCCGAGGAGTACGGCGATGGCCGCCAGGTCGGGGTTGTTCTGCCACCCGGCGACGAGGAAGAACAGACCACTGTAAACGACTCCGGTCCCCGCCGCCATGCCGTTGATCCCGTCCATGAAGTTAAAGATGTTGGCGAAGCCCGTGAGCCAAAGCAGGGTGAGCGGAAACGTCAAGAGGCCCAGCGCGAGTGGCCCTCCCAGGGGGAAGGTCAGGAATTCAACGCGGGCGCCCAAAACGATTACCAAGCCTGCCAACACAAACTGCATCAAGAATTTCGTCGCCGGTTTCAGATGATACAGGTCGTCGCATAACCCCGTGATTGCCATCCCCGCGCCCGCGATGACAACCAGCAGAACATCGCGAGTGAAGATGCCAGCCTCAATTCCCGCCCGAAGTCCGAAAACCCCAAGCCCGGTTGTCGACAAAAAGAAACCGGCGAGAATTCCCAGGCCCCCCATGCGCGGCACCGGCAGCGAATGGGAACTGCGGGGGTTGGGCAAATCCAGGACTCCCCGGCGCAGAGAGAGCACAATACTGAGCTTCGTCACTCCGTATGCGATGAGTGCGCTGACCAAAAACAGAATCCAGAGCACCAGCTAGCGACCCTCCCTAAGCTGAGCTTGCTCTTCGCGGTACCAACGCACGGTCCGCGCAACTCCCTCCTCTAGACCAAACCTGGGCTGATAACCAAGCGTCGATTGGATCTTTGAAGCGTCGCAAATCGTGTCGGCAAGCAGGCTGTCGACGTCGGCCCTGGTAAAGGGCAGGCGAATCCTGAGGCCGCGACCCAGGAGGTCAAGCATCCGCCCCCCGAAACGCGCCAGTGGCACCGGCAGGCGAACCCAGGGCGGCCGCACACCGAGGTGTCGCGCCAGAGTCTCAACCATGTGGCGAATGGGGTAAGGGGAAGGATCCGCCAGGACGAAGGTCTCTCCCCATGCTGCGCGGCTCCGGGCCGCCAGGAGCGCGGCTTCGACAACGTCACCCACGTAAAGCATGCTTTTTTTCGTTTCGCCATTCCCGAGGATCACAAATCGCCCCGACTCAACACCACGGAGCATTCGATTGAAGTTTCCGCGGTCACCCTCACCATACACAAGACTCATGCGGAAGATCGTCGGCCGCATCCCATCCGGCCGGGAGAACTCCCTGACCCGGAGTTCCGCTTCGAATTTACTCTTTGCGTAGGCGTTATCGGGGTGAACAGGCGTCGTCTCACGGAAGGGGCTTCCGTCGCCGGGGCCATAGACGGCAATGGTGCTGAAAAAGATGAGGGCCCGTAATGGGCGATTCTGGCAAGCCCGCAGGAGGTTTTCGGTGCCGGCAACGTTGATTTGGAAGAACTCCGCTTCTTCCGCCGCGTTGCGAGGGACCGAATGAACCTTCGCCCCCGCGTGAAACACGGCATCGACTCCCTCGGTTGCCTGGCCGAGGATTTGCGCGTCATTTAAATCACCCTGAAACGCTTGGAGGGTTCCCTCCGGCACACTACCAGCGAGCCTCTGAAGTCCGGCCGGGTCAAGGTCGAGCGCATTAACCCCGCAACCTTCGGCCACCAGTCGCTTGACCAGGCATTGCCCGATACACCCACCGGCTCCTGTGACCAGCGCGCGTCGGAATTCCATGGGCCCCACGGGCTTGACCTGCTGGTCCCTCACCACATCTCCCCAAACTCAAAAACTTCAAATCCGCCAAGGCTGGCGCTCAGCTTGCAACACCCATTAGGAACCAAAAAAGAGAAGCCCGAATATCGCGGAGTAAGAAATCGAGATCGTTGCTGCCAACGAACCCAGACTCAACAGAATATGGCCCGCATCTTTCGGCAAGGCGGAAAAGCCTAGCACGATGTTAATTGGGGAGATCGCATGAGTATCCTGACTGCTATGCTCCCCTCTGGAGATCCCCGGGAAAGCAGCGACTCCCGGGGGACAAAGACAATCACAGCAAGAGACCGCCGATTCGCTCACCGGTCGAAAAACCCTTCGTACATAACCGGCGGCATCAAAGGTCAGTAAATGGCGATGCCGGTCGACTTCGTCCCTGCCCGCAAGGCATCAACAGTCCGTCGCCAGCCTTCTTCCAACCCATACAAAGGTTCAAAGGCTAGCTCCCGTCTGATTCGCTCAGAGCTGACTGCGACATCTTCCACAAATTTGTCGACCGCCGTGGTTAGGTTCAGAGAACGCCCAGCGAGTTTAGCAAGCCCATCGGCAGCATTCGTCGCCCAACGGGTCGGTCGAGTGGGCAGAAAGAACAGGGGCGCCCGCCGTCCGAGAGCAGCACAGATGGACGCGATGACTTCGCAGAGCTTATGGATTCCCCCATCGCTTACGTTATAGACGCGACCAGGAGCCTTGGGATGCGTTGCGGCCGAGAGCGCGGCACGGACGACGTCGTCCTCGTAGATAAGAGTGCGTCGATTGTGGCCATCTCCCACTGGAACGAACCAGCCCTGCGAGAGTGCATTCACAAGCCGCGGATAATTCCCTTTCATGCGAGGACCATAGATCGCAGCCATACGTAAGACAATCCCAATGGGAGATCCTTTGACACCTAGAACTGCTTCCTCCGCCGCCAGCTTGGTTTCTGCATAGAGGCTGTCCGGTTGCGGACGAGTGTCCTCATCCGCGCACGACCCGGGCGTAGCCCCATAGACATTAATGGTGCTGAAGAAAACCAAGCGCTGAACACCTCCTGCCAGGCATTCCTCTGTCAAGGTTCGAGTCCCCTCAACGTTAACCCGCCAGTATTCCGACCGAAGTTCTGGTCCAGGGTTTATGACGTGAAGTCGAGCAGCCAGGTGAAATACAACCCTCATTCCCTGGACTGCACGCTTCATGAATTCCCGGTCGCAAATGTCACCCTTCCGGCTCTCCACACATTGTGGGAACGTGCCATGTGGGGCACTATAGCGATCCACAGCACGAACGGCATATCCAGCTACGACCAGTTCGTGGACGAGTCCGGGGCCCAGCGCGCCCGCCGCACCTGTGACGAGAGCGCAGCCGAGCTCGCTTGGTCCCTGCAACTGATTCTGATTCTCACTCACGGGAATCCTCGTCCCTCGAGCGCGCAAACATGCCCCCGGTCAAGCTGGGAACTCTGTCGGCACGTGACCGTTTCAAAAAGAAGCCTTTATCCCAGTGGACAGATCATCCCAAGCCATCAATGAGAAGGGCATCACTTCTTAGAGCTGATTGGGAGTGCCCTCCGGGATGGCTATTGCCCTCGAATGAAGCTGCATTTCCCAAAAGTTCACCAAGTCTCGTAAGGTTGTCTTCAGATCGTACTGGCGCTTCCAACCCACGGCTCGTTCGGCCTTCACGGTCTCGCCCCACAATGCCGAAGCCTCTCCAGTTCGCACGCGAGACCGGTCCACGACCACCCGAACGGGTTTCGAGCTCATGCCAACCAGAGTCTGTAGGATCTCCTCCACCGAGACGGCTCGGCCCGAGCCAAGCTGATAAACCTCTCCCGGCTCCCCACCCTCGAGGAGCAAGCGGTAGCCGCGAACGATATCGCGCACATCGCTGAAGTCACGGCTCACTTTGACATTCCCGACCGTGACGGTTGGAGGCCGCAAGCCCAGGTCAATTTCGGCGATCTGGCGCGCGAAGTCCGAACAGACAAACTCCGCCGACTGCCGAGGTCCCGTGTGATTAAAGGGCCGCACGCGGATCACCGGCAGTCCATAACTGCGGAAGAATTGATCCGCAAGAATCTCCCCCGCCGCCTTGCTACCGGCATAGGGATTCGCCGGACGGAGCGGCGTCTCTTCACGCAGGGGCAAGCCTTCCGGCCCTACGGCGCCGTAAACTTCCGAGGAACTGACAAACAAGAAGCGGCATCCAGTCTCCAGTAGGCGGCAGGCAAGAAGCAGATTCAAGGTCCCCAGCAGATTTACTTCGTAGGTCAACCCAGGGTTCTGGAGGGAATCCGCGGGCGACGACAACGCGGCCAGATGGTAGACAAGCTGGGGCGCGGCATCCCGGACAACTTCCGCCAAACGGGCCGCGTTGCGAAGGTCGGCGCGTTCAACCCGAACTCGATGGAGGAGGTGAGCGATGTTAGCGAGGTCTTCTTGCTCGGCAGCAAGGATCACTACTTCCTGGCCCAGCTCCAACAAATGCTCGGTCAAGTGGGAACCTGCAAAGCCCGCCCCGCCGGTGATAAAGGTCCTCACGGCGCCGTCTCCATCTTGAAGGGAGCCGTCGAGGCATTCCGAAGCCGGGCCAGGTCCTCACCGACCATCATCGTGATCAGTTCCTCGAAACTAACCCTGGGTTTCCAACCCAGCTCCCGCTCCGCTTTGGAGTAGTCGCCGCGTAAGTGGTGAACTTCTGCGGGGCGAAGATGCAACGGGTCGACTTCAACATAGTTGCGGTAATCGAGGCTCACGCTCCCGAAGGCAATCTCCAGTAGT
>Ga0315281_10013868_pt1 | contig 10888 bp, 13 predicted proteins | sample YL17G07_0_MG_FD_204540 | JGI IMG/M metagenome (GOLD analysis project Ga0315281, IMG submission 204540) | Sediment microbial communities from Yellowstone Lake, YNP, Wyoming, USA - YL17G07_0 | ecosystem: Environmental > Aquatic > Freshwater > Lake > Sediment | place: USA: Wyoming | collected... | reverse complement strand
CGAGGGCAATGGATGAGCTGAAGATGAAAAAGGGCGACATTCTCGTGTTCTATGAGCACGACGGCAATCTTGTCATCAGTATCGATCGCGAGCTGAAGAAGAGGGATTGACATGCTGACACCGAAGGTTCAGATGCCCTTGAAGCTCGACCCGAAGTTGGTCGAGAGGTTCAAGGCCAAGTGCAGGGACGGGGGCAGGACGCAGACGGGCACGGTTAGGGTGCTCATTCAGAAGTGGCTCGACGGTAAGGTCAGGATCTAGTTCGGTGAACAGCTTGACGGACTACCATGTGATAATCCGTCGACTGACTATGCAGCAATTGTCCTGAGTCTCTCCTCATTAATCGGGGACGCGGCAATCTCAAACATCTCAACGCGGGACTGTTTATGGTCTGGTCCGTGATACTCTTCCGGGAACCACGCATCAGGCAAGACCTCTTTGATCACCGACTTGGGCATCTTGTTCAGTTCAACCAGCTCCTTTTTCGGCAACTTCATGTGCTCAAGTGTCCGTGAATGGAATCTGAACCCATGGCGAACACATATGTTGTGTTTGCGAACATTGGCTCTGAACAACTTCACTTCTTCGTCTGTCCATGATGGGTGGATGAAGTAGTCTCTAGAGGTCTGCGATTGCCTTGGTTCGTAATGGTCAAAGAGACGATCCAGAGGGCGGAAACGGCAATCTGAGATCTGAACTCCCCATTGCCAGCACCTCAGCCGCTTCGTCTCACAGGTCCGGAAATCGTAGCGCCAATTGTACAGGATGAAGGTATAGATGTCCTTCGCTGGGTAGCCAGCTTTCTTCAGCATTCCAAGCTGCTCGCTAATCATCCCTTCGTCCCCAAGAGAATTGTCCCATGCAATCCTCGGGTTGACAAATCGTGCCTTCTTAAGAAGCAGGGCGATTTCATCATTCAGTATTCGTCCGTCAAATCCGCTTTGGCATTCATAAACGACTGAACTTTCCATGTGTCTGATCTCAGCCAGCTCCTTTAGAATCTCCCTTATCTTCGGATTCCTGAGAAAGTTATTGTCATAGAAGATCACATGGTTTGACCTGATTCTTTTCCATATCCTGGAATCGAATTCCTCGCGGGGTTCAATCCTCCAGGTTCCACAGAATTTGCACTTCCGGAAGCAACCCCGCATTCCGTGCAATATCTGGAAGTCGACCTCTTCTCCAAGCAACGAATAATCGAGCGGGTGTGTCTTGGCCCACTTATCAGCGGTCTTGTGGACCCCCAAATGAATGGTAGTGGCTCCAGTTGCTGCCTTTGCGTGCTCCGGCATCAAGGTTGCGTATATACCTCCTACCACGATCTTAGCCTTTGGGAAAAGGGCTCGATAGTGTTTGGCGGACGCTTGAACATACTCTGACCAATAAGTGAACAGCGATGTAATCCAGATTTCATCCGGAGCAGGCACCGGTTTCTGATTACCGAATACGAGTTCGACAGAGTAGCCCTTCGCTTGTTTCAAGTAGGTGCCAATCTTCAATAAGCCAATCGGGAGGAAATCATGGTGGATCTTTCTCTTTTTCGGGATGGGAAAATCTGGAACGACCAAGAGAATTCTCTTCTCACTCCTTCGACTCAGATCCCATCCCCTCCAGCTCTTTCTTCGCAACACTCCTCAATTCCGCCTCAAGTCGCTTGGAATAAGTCCCATATTCGCCCTCGAAAACCTGTTCGTAAAGAGACTTCAGGCCTCCCGAAGCGTATGCCTCAGCGATTCCGAAGACTTTCTTTGTGTCATTCAAGACTTCCAGGTTTCCCGAAACATGGACTGCAACTGCGTCGATTATTGCCCTCTCTTCGCGATCCAGATACTCGTTACGAACATAGGTCTCTCTGTCGACTTTGACCTCAGCGAATTTACCTTCATGGAATCCAGCTGCCATAGCCAGAAGGAACACCCTCTTTCTGCTGAAGCCAGTGAAAGGACTGTCTTCTGCCAATAGTCGGTCGTATATGTCAAGTTCGGATTTCCTGATGCAGAGCGTATATGGCTCCTTCTCGTCCTCAGGCATTCTCTATCACCTTCGCGTCTGAGCCATCCTCGTACTCTGTAAACCTTATTGAGTACTCTCTGGATACATGATCCTTCAGTGAATCTCTTACAGTCGGCGTATACTCCTCATCAGTCATTAGGAGAATGACCTGCCTTTCCGGGAAGCACGAAGGTAGCGCCTTCGCGATCTTGGTCCTTGGCTCGCTTGATATTCTCCCCAACGGTGTGTCGATTATCAACGGCGCGTCAAAACCTGAGACATTGTTGAGTGCAGCCACAAACGAGAGAGCTAGCACCTGTCTTTCTCCAGCTGATAGGGTGCCAATGGATTCGCAACCTGAAACATGTTTCACGGACACATTGTAGTCTTCTCCAATCTCAACATTCGAGTAGGTTTTCTCCTTCCAGATCATGTTTAGGAAGTGCTCCCTTGTTTGTTCCTCGATTTCTCGCCGAACATCCTCCATAACCTTCTCTTTGGCAGCAATCGCTACCGTCAGGGCATCCTGACAGAAGTCGAGCAATGAAACCAGCTCCTGGTACTTGGTCTGGTTTCTCAGCTCTTTGTTCCGTTCTTTTTCCATTTCCGTAATCCTTGATTCCGTGCTTTTGACCATGAGTTTGAGTTTGCCGACTTCCTCAGAGAGCTGCATCTTCTTCTGATGGTATTCCTGGGCTTCCGCTTCGTATTGCCTTATCATCTCCGAATCACAACCAGAAATCAAAGCATCGATGGTCCCTTTGCGCTTCTCCATGCTCTCGATCCTCTTCTCCAGATTCTGGATTCTTCCATTCTGTTTCGTGACACTTTCTGCGAGATCCCGAGCTTTCTGGAGCGAGACCTCAAGGCTTCCCGCATTCCCAACAAGTCGCTTCGTCAGACCGCCGATGGAACTCGCCCTTGTAAGAAGTCCCCTCACTTTGTCATATTCTGGACCGCCTTTGGTGATCTCCCGGCCACAGATGCATGTCTCGTTCTTCAGCAATTTATTCACAAATCCCGGCTCGTATTCCGGTGGAATTCTGCCTGCGGCTTCTGATTGCCCAATCAACTCAATAGACTGTCTGATACAAGGAATGGTAAATACTATAGGAGCGGAAGTTGCCAGGTATTCCACTCGCTCTCGCTTCATTTCACTGAGTTCCGTCTTAGCCTTGCCGATTTCGGTCTCAAGCTCTGACCTCTCATCTTCAAGCTTTCCAATATTCTGAACTGGTGCCTGGCTGATTCTTCCCCTCGCCTCTAGCTCTAGCCTTTCCGCATCGTCCCTCTGGCCTACTGTTTTCTTCAGTCTGTTGTCCAACTCAGTGAAAGTCTTCGTAAGTGCGTCTATCTTCCCCTGTATCTCTTCTACACGCGGACTCAGGTCATTCCTATCTCTCACGAAGTCCTGCTTCATGGCTTTGAGGTGATCGATGGTCCTTTCGAGAAGCTCTATCTGCGATATCTTGAACACAGCTTCCGCAATCTTCACTCCAGACTTCTCTTTGAAGTATTCATCCAGTCTCTCTCCATCAAACAAGAAGTACTCTTCAATTTTCTCCGGAATGAGCTTCTGAATTATGAACTCGGGATCTTTCACTTCTTTCATGTCCTTTCCAATCTGTCGCATCATCTCCAATGTCGAGTGATCATCAGATCTTGAATGGTAGTCTGGGACCAGAACGACCTTCTTGTTATCATCGAGTTCATAGTCCAGCGAACGACTGATGATTATTCTCCCGCCATCGCTCTCCCTGAATTGGACCTCAACACAGACTTCGAGCTTGTCCCCTGGTTTCAGGTCTTTTGGAGCAAGGGTGTTGTAGATGTCGAGCCCCTTATTCTTCGCGGTCAAATGCCCCTCCTTACCGTACAGACACCAAGTGACAGCGTTGATCAGATTCGTCTTGCCAGACCCATTGTCACCCTGGATGACGGTGAAGTTTTTTCCTTCTCTAGGAGAATCGAAGACAACTTTCTCGTCCTGATATTGCCGGTAGTTCTTCATCTTGATATGCTCAATCCACATTCTACCGACTCCCGCTCTTGCCGGTCGAAGCCTTGATGCTTCGCTCATAGTCTTTCCTGAATTGGGGGTTGCTCTCCCACGCCTGTTCAAGCTCAAATCCCAATGCCCATTTCAAGAAGTCCTGAACTTCCTTGGACGCGTCCGCTTGTTCTATGTAGTCAAGGATCCTCCGATTCAGCGTCCCACTGTCAACCATACATATCACCCACAAAGGTCATCACATATCACTTACCCAGGAACCTATGCTGAATTCCGTTTAGGACCCTCAGACAGTCCACCGAGTTTTCTGCATCGTTTGCAAACTCCTTGAATCTATCCAATTCCGTTTTCACAATCTTCTTCTCAATGTCCCGATCTGCTGGATCCGCCCGTCTCCCGGAAATCGTTGGAAGAACGATGATATCATATATGGTCGCATGATCCTTGTCCTTGTGTCTTCTCAGGATTCTTCCTCTTCTTTGGATGAACTCCCTCGGATTGCTTGAGCTCGCCATTAGTATTGCTGTTTTCGCCGGAGGGACATCCACTCCTTCGTCCAGGCATCGCATAGCAACCAGCGCTTGATACCTACCCTCAGCAAATCGATCAAGAATGTATTCCCGCTCAGACTTACCTCCATATTGATCTGAAGGAACAACTCCCTCTTCCATGGTAAACTTGTGCTGCATGATGTTTCTTTCGTTCAGAATGTCTTGAACTAGCGGCAGCTGCTTGGGTGAACAGTAGAGGAGGGAATATCGAACATCACCCAGTTCATCCAGGATCCTTTTCAATTCGTCGTACTTCGCGACCGCATCGTCGAGGATCCTTGCCCTCTCGAAGTATAGCAGCTCCAGAGACTCTTCTTTTTTCACTTGATCCTTGATCGCGAAGAACCTATGAACTATCTTCTCAGTGACTGACCTATATTGTTCGATCTCCTGCTCACTCAGTTCAACGAAATGGGGAAGATACTCATAGGGAACAAGGTAAGTCCTGTCGGTTGACTCGTTGATCTCATTAATTCCTCGGTACAGAGAGAACTCGTAGACTACAGGTCCGAAGAACTCGTATATTGTTGCAGTGCCCTCTTCGTCAAACCACCGTTTAGGGGTTGCACTCAGACCCAAGCGACAGGTGTACTTTGGAATGAGGCCTCTCTGACGCTCGGGCGCACCTATGCCATGAACCTCGTCTGCGATAAGGAAAGCCGGAGAATCGCAAGAGCCAACTAGGTGAACGAAGTCGTCTGAGCCGAAAGTAGTGTGAGTGGTGAACAAGACAAGTTGTGACCGAACATCATTACGCATATCCAATAAAGCATCAGCAAGCTCGTCTTTCCAGCCCGGATTACTGGTGTCTGCCACCAATGGCTCGTCGCATACACTGTAACTCTGAGCATTCTTTATCCATTGTTTGGTCAGATGACCGTAGGGCGTTGTGATTACTGTAAGAAGTTTCCTTTCTTTCCGAGACAATCTCTTGAGGCATTCCAGCGCAACATTCGTCTTACCGCTACCGGTAGCCATTTCCATAATGCCCGTACGATTGTTCCCGAACCAGGCATCTACGGCTTCAAGCTGGTGCCTCCAGAGAGTTGGTTCTCCCTTCCTTCTCTTCATCCATCTAGCTTGCCACTTATCTAGATCGAGTTCCGACATGTCCTTCGGGGCAAAGTCAACTAGCCTTCTATTGATGGCTTCCGGCGCACTCAGCACAATCGTCCTTCGGCCTTTCCCTTCCCAAAACTTATTAAATTTGCTTACATCGGCCGCAACATATTCTTTTTCCCCTTCAATCCAGTCACAGAACACCTTGAACTCCTCAATGTGACTGACCCAGGCACTTGCGCTTTCATTATCGGAACCACTGAAAGAGACACGGCTTCCCTCTCCGTCCTGAAGAATACCGACCTTCTGGTGAAAGATACCGGTTGACGAGGTCCTCGCATCATCCATGGGGTGGCCCTCCTCATCCAGCACAAGTGCTATCTTGATTGACAAATTACCATTGGCGATCATCCAACCCAAAGCAGCGACATGATCTCTAATGAACTCGTCTTCGATGTCGGGCAACTGAGCCATCAGACTACCTTCGAGTACTTTGGACGGCTCCAGATACCCCTTGCGTATGGCCTCTACATCTTCGCTCGACAGTCTGGCTCCGCAGACAAGCTCCATCTTCCCGCCATGATGGACGAATCGGGCAACCCCGCGAGCAGCCACCGAAAGCATTCCCGAAGAGAAGAAACCAGCCAGCCGTTTGTAGGAGACAGCCTCCGACAGGATTGGGACAAAGAAGTCCATTAGAATGTCGTCCGTATCCGAATCGTAAGCTTTGTTCAGCGGTATGTCCCGAAAAGTCAGTTCTTCACCTTCTGCGAGCGCCACCCTTTGTGAGAGTCCCCCAGTGAAACTCGGCCAGTATTCACAGGACTCTTGCGTAAGAATGTGCCAGCGACATTATGAGGTTTGTCCTCAGCATGGCACAAATCAGCCCAACCAATAGAAGTCAAGATCTGATGCTTCCCTCTATCGAAATCGGAGTGATGGGCACCTTCCCCTGACTCATCGGCATGTACATAGTGCACATGCTGTACATGAATCAGAATATAGCAGGCCGACAATAGGGCGTCAGGATGTGGGCGATTGTGCAGATATGTCGCGATAATGGTCTACCAGGGGCTCGTAGAGAATGTGGATGTTTTCAATGACAAGAGAGAGGCCGGAGCTTGGGTGAGCAAGCTCGCTGAAGAATACGGTCCAGAGAATTGCGCCGATTCCATCATTTGGGATGTCACCGAAAAGGGCGCAATTGACATTGGATTCGTGCACTGAGCTTCGATGCAGGCTGTGATGGCTCCCATATTGGCCGATCGCTGCGAAAGGACTATGGCGAGCGAGAACAATCGATAGGGAGTATCTAGGAGGCCAATCATGGCTTGGACAAGCACGAGGTTGGAGTGGGTGTGCCAAGATTGCGAGTTCTCTGCACAAAGGAGCAGAACCAAGAGCAGAGGCTTTATCAATGGCATGATCGAGCCAAACGCGGATTGGGGGCCTCATGTGGAAGGAATTGCAGTCACGGAGAACGATTGGAGCAAGGACCTCCTCCTCATCAAGCGCCTTATCAGACTTGATCTTCGCAAGCTGAAGAGGCATCATGGACATAGGGTCACGATCCGGCTGACGGGAGAAAGACTCGCCCGAGTGCAAAGGAGAATCGGGAAGATCCCTGACGAAGAGCCCTGAGGCGAACAATATTCGAAACCTTTTCTGGAAATAGGGAGGCCTGAGGAAACTAGCTGGCAGACTCCCAGGGACCCATTCGTTTGACTATTGGTCATACGGTCTTTGGAAGAGTATTAGGGTCAATGGTAACAGTACTCAACTTAGATGGATCAATGAGCAGGATAACTGCTGACAACTCGGCACAGGGGCTGGTTTATCTAATAGGGCCAATTCTGATATTCGCTGGGATACTCGCCCTTGTCTATGCTGGCGATCTCGAGGGCAAATTAGTGGGACTGATAGTCACTTTCATAGGAGTCCTGCTGACCCCTGGACTTGGTCCCGTTGCTGGACAAGCGACGGTGAGAGGGTTGGGATTGCTCTTTACGGGACCGGGAATCCTGATAATGATAGCGTTTCTTGTTCTCGTGCTTGTAACATTGAGGCTCTCCGGATACTGGTAGAACCCGTTCCGGTGCCCCTTCTGTCCACTTGAGTATGAGAAGACATTAAGCCAGTGAGAGCGATTCGGATCGGGGAATGGCGATGAAGTGCCCGAACTGCCGCGAACCTGACCAGAAACAAGGCGAGTCGTGTTCGAAATGCGGAAAGGACATTATGTCTTCGGGAGAGAGAGCGCAGGTATTGGCGACCCTTATCCAATCGCAGGACAGCATCACATGGGTAGCTTTTTCGTTGGCAATGACGCTGGAGAGCGTCTTGCTGGTGGGGTTCTATGAACTGGAATCGAAGATAAGGTCACTGGGTATTACAGGTCTCATATTAGCGATAGCATTCCTTTTACTTGTGACGAGAAGCAATCATGACATGAAGAAGTACTACGACCGAGCAGTGGATGAGTATCCCTACATCTTCCACTACGAACGCAAGGGGTGTGTACAGAAGCTGCTCTTCAAAGTACTGAAGGCTCGACTCATAATGGGGCTTGTCCTCTTGGCATGGATTGCTGGCTGGCTTCTGGTGTTGTTCTAGGAAAAGACCACAGGGAAGCAAAAGGAAAGGGTTTGAGGCGTTCTCCCGGATTCAGGAATGCTCGAATCAGATTCCGAGCCAGTAGGTCCAAATACGAATCCGGTTGGGCCCACTCTCACACATGCGCGGTTCTATCGGCAACAAGCAGAATTGGCAGGAAGCTGAATTCCGCTCTATTTCGCACTCTCAACGGCCTGACTCACTTGCCGCTCGATGAGCTCCAGGTCTTTCTCAAGATTGGACTCAATTTCCTTCATTTCATCTCTAATACCAGTAGCAGCTTTTTCTATGCTGGAGCAGTAGCCTTTGACATTAGAGAACTTGTTCAGTCTGCTCTTTGCTTTCTCTAGAAGGTCCTGAACCGATTTCCGATCAAAAGCCATTGCCCTCGGCGGCCCAGATGCAATTGCACGCAATCGTGCCCACTTGTACCCTATTCGGAGGATTCGGTCGTCGATGTCAGACTCAGCGTCGGGGCTAACAGCAATAGACAGGATGTTTGGGCTGCATTCATTGAACCAGCCCAAATCGCTCTGGAGACCGTCTAGACTTCTTGCCACAAAGATGCCATAACAGGCGCCTCGATTCTGCATGGCTGCTTTCATTTCTTCTCGAACTTCAGCAGCACTCCACATCTCATCGCTGGCCTTAGCTTCAATCACGATTCTGATATCGGGCATTTCATTCAGCGTTACGACGAAATCGCCCTGCTTGCAGCGCCTGATGAGCCCTTCTTGGTTCACAGTTCGCTCGACAGTATCATCCTTTTCACCTACAATCTCTCTGACTACGGGTTCGAGGTCGTTCTCAAACTCACCCCCCTTTCTCGTAGTGACTTGGATAATTGCCTTTTCGCCCTTCTTGCGACTCAGTTCCAGCCGTAGATTGACAAGCTCGGCAATGAGGTCTCTCTTCAGGGAGCCCAACGGCGTGTTAGGGTCTGATGGGTTGAGCAGCGCATTGACCATCACCCCATCTTTGCCGAGATAGTCATCAACGCCCTGACTCCATTGGTCTAGAGCCTCGTGGATCTTCTTATCGATTGCATCCATGTCCCTTTCAATTCCGATAGCCCGAATAGCTATGGCGCCAATTCTCAGAGCGGTCTCAAACCGAGACCTCTGGTCTTCTTGAGGAACATCTACAAAGAATTGAACAACAGCTGGGTCGCTGCAAACGAAGTTGTTGACCCTGATCTCATTTGCCTCTTGATCCACTAGCATCTCAAAAGAAGCGTCAGTCGCCCTAGCCATGATTACTCCTCTCCAACATGCATTTCCCCTCGCAGAGTCATCGCAGATGCCAGATTAATAGATAGCTAGATTCGTCTCCTCGGCGAAGATGCCCTAGAAAGGGCATTTTCGAGCGTCAGCCAGTCGGTTCCGTGGTCCCTTATCCCACAAGGTCCACCATGATTCTTGGAAAAGACCATAAGGAAGGAAATGGGTAACTTGCCCTAACTGGACACAACTATGACAGACGATAATTCGACTGGTAGCTTGCTAGAGAAGGAGAGACAGTATTTGAAATGGAAGAAGGCAGTCGTCCACATCGAACCAGCAAGGAGCAGTAAGTCATACACTGAGATGAAGAAGATTCATGAGGAGGTCGTGAACGACCTCGAATCCGGCCACCTGACTCAGGAAGAAGCACAGAAGAGAATGCACGAAAGCATCTCACGAGATGTCCGTTTCCAGGGAACGGCGATATTTCTTCATCACAATTCACTCCGATATCTTGTCACAGCCCGCCATGTCGTTCATGACGAGAAGTCTCACATTTCTGATTACCTCGATGTACTTCCAGGCGACGATCATGCAGCGAAGGAATATCGCGAAAGGCTTCTCGCGTACGACAACGAATATGCAGAGAAAGCCATTTTCAATATGATTTTTCTTGTTCCTTCTCTCGATGATGCGTTGCGAGGAATAAATCCTGGAATTAGGGACTTCCTGATGAACCTAGGAGCTGGCCCATACGACCTTGGTCCTTATGTATTCTCATCCCCGACCGTTGACCTTGCGGTGATATCACTAGACCAAAGGGATTCATCCTTCGCAGACAGCTTGATGTCAAGGGGATACCGTCCAGTGGCTCTTGCAGACATCGCCGATGGACCTGCCTCGGAAACTGGGGATGTTTTCTCGGTTGGATATCCTGGTTCTGTTTCTGTCATCGGCAAGCGAATGAACGATCCCGCAATGGCCGATTGGAGCTCCAATTCCTTCTCACTGCCGGTCTTCTCGTATGGTAGAGTCTCAATGACCCATGATAAGTTGCCTTTCTTTTGGTGCGACCTGAGTTGCTACCCAGGAAGCAGCGGGTCACCGATAATCGAGAATGGGAAGCTTATTGGTGTAGTTTCTGAGCAGGCAGGCCAACCCGAGCCAATATTGAATGAATCCGGTGGTCAGGGGGAAGCTCGTTACTCGTTGACAAGAATTCCTTTCGCAAAGGCAACAAAGGGCAAGTTCGTGAGAGATTTGTTGTTGGAACAAGAGAAGAAGACCAGAATGAAGTTCTAGACCCGCCTCAGTCAGAAAAGCCCATAGGGATGGTATGTAGAAGAGGTCCTTCGCCTGCGTCAAGAGGCGAAACTACGAATATCCGAGAGGCCATGCTATGCTCGGTCCTAGAGACCTCACATCACAGTCAAGGATTG